>JGI12109J20283_10325748_pt1 | contig 10130 bp, 6 predicted proteins | sample ElkSlonscriptome_12_FD_20283 | JGI IMG/M metagenome (IMG submission 20283) | reverse complement strand
GCACCGTCGATGGCGGCATTGCCACGGATGTCCATGACGCCGGCCACGATGACGCCGCCGAGCGATACGTCCTGGGTGGGCGGACTGTTGAAGGTGCCCAGATCGACGGAGTACCCCGGCAGCATCATGCTCGACAAGTCGATGAGCTCTTCATCATCGCTGTCGGGGCGGTACCGCTCGTCGGACTTCTTGTCGGGATCGGGGTGCTCGCGGGCGAATCTCGTGGCGCCCGTGTACTGCATCTTGTTCCGCGTGGGCGTGTACTGCTGGGGGGTGTCGCTCACGATCGAACCGATGAACAAGCAATCGTGGAAACGGATGTTGTTCGAAACAGTCTTCGTGTTGGTCACGTGTCGACCATCGATCACGATCGGCTCGAGCAGGTCGGCCCAGTTCACGGGGCGTGCACCCTTCAAGAAGTCGGCCTTGTCCAACGCTTGCGTGAAGGGTGATTCGGGGATGAAGAAGCGTTGCTCGGGTGGCAGAGCCGTTGCTGGCAGCACATCATCAGGATACTGACTCGGATCGGTCACCTCCACGCGCGGCTGCGTAGGCTGGGGACGGCCCAAGTCGCTGTCAAAGTCCATCTTGCCGTACAACTCCCAGTTCAGGTGGTTATTGTCGGCGATGGTCTGCACGTATGTGATGCCCACGAACGTGCAGTTGATGAACAACGCGTTGAGGCCCGCTTCCAGCACCGCGTCCTTGAAGGTCATGTTGACGAACACGGGGCGGTAGTACCAATCGGTGAAGTTCGGGCTGTTGAACGGGGTCTTTTCGAAGTAGGCGGTGTCCCAGTTGTCGGGCCGGCCGTCGCCATCGGCGTCGGGGTCGAGCCTGTAGTACTGCGGCGCATCGGGATCGGTTCCCGGCTCGACATAGCCGACAAGGTCGCCGGGGCCGCCCAAGCCCAGATTCTGTGCGACCTGGCTCCAGAACGGATCGCCGTTGGCCGAGCCGGCCGCGATCTGGTCCTTGGCCTTCGAGAATCGATCGGTCGTGAGTTCGGGCAGGTCTTCGTTGCCGGCACCGAATGTCATCGCCGCCTCGTCATCAGGATCAATCGGGCCGCGCAGTCGCTGCGTGACCGAGCCCTGGAATGCCTCCCAGTCTCCACGCAACGCACGGAAGGTTAGCGTGCCGTCGACCTTTCGGTACAGGTCGCGAGCATCGATGTAGCCGTCGCGATAGCCGAGCACCTGATCGGCGAATAGACCCGAGTAGGGATCGACATCCTGCAGCGGCTCGTCGCCGGGCTGCCACACGCCATCGAGATTGGTGTCCACGAATCCAGACACCCCATTGCGGTTACGGTCGGGCTTGGAGCTATCGATCAGCAGCCCCAGGGCGTCGTCGACGCCGCGGCCGGACGTATCGATGAACTCGGCCGTGGCGAACTCGCCGGGTGTACCGGCACGCAGTTCGTCGCTTAGCGCGACGCGGCCGTCGCTGTTCTTGTCGTAGAACGCCAGGAACAGGTCAAATTCATCGATGTAGCCGTCGCCGGTCACGTCCAGCACGCTTTCATCCGCGGTCCCGTCGCCGTCGAGATCGAGGCCTTGGCCCTGCCCTTCTTCTGGGTGGGCCACGCGCAGGCGGTTGTCGTTGTCGACGTCAAAATCCTCGATGTTGTTGGTCAGGGCATCCAGGCGGGAGTCCAATTCGGCGTCAAGATGGCGGAAGTCCGAGCGTAGGAGCATCGGGTCTCCGTTATCGAAGGTCAGATCGTTGTAGGTCGAACCAAGATCGCCATCGATCATCACGTTCTTGCCGATCATGATGCGATTGGGCGAGATGACCGCGTGGTCGACACGCTTGGCCATTCGAAAGTCTTTGCTTATCGTTCTCGTAAGAGGAACGCCGCCGCGTTGGTGGTCGAAGTCGTAGCCGGTGACGATGATGCGGATGTCCGTTCCGTTGGCCAGTGGGGCGTAGGTAATCTGGTACGCTTGGCCCCGAGGGTCTCCGGTGGCGGGTTGTTCGATGAGTGCGATGGCCGGCGTGTAGAGCCAGTTCTCTTCAGCAAAGAGCGTAAGGTCGATGCCGATCGGCGCCGCCCCGAGCACCGGCGAGGTGATGCCATCGATGTCGACGGTATTCATATCATCGTCGTGGACGATCGCAAGCGCGTTCGCGACACCGGTTGGGACGTCGCCAGTTGTCAACGGACGAACAACGGTATCCACATCTGCGGGGATGGCGCCGATCCAAAGCCGGTTGCCCAGGTCGTTGTCGATTCTTCCACGATCGATGATGAAGCGAGTGACGGCATGGTCGAGCCGCTCCTCGGCGACCGCGAGCCCGGTCTCGGCCGAGCTCATGGCTCGGCTGACGTGCAGGTGGGCGGCGGCGGTGCGTAGGTTGCCCTGGCTCACCACGGCCATCGCTGCGGCCAGAGAGCCGAACAACAGCAGGAACATCATGGACAGCACCGATACCACGCCGCGGCGGCGCGGTCCTGGTCGGCGGCGGCCTTTGCGAGCGAGCATTGTGGTTTTGTCCTTCATGGCGTCCTTCCGACGTGGATCCCCCGCGAGACAGACTGGGAACGGTCTCAATTCGGCACGATCCAGGTCACACGTGTGATCTCCGTGGCCCTCGTCACGAACGGCCCTTCGTACGTCACGATCACCTCGATCTTCAAGGGGAAGTCGTCGAGTGCAATGCCGGCCGAGCCGCCAACGGGTGCTTCTGTCGCGTCTGGTGCAAGCTCTTGCGTCGGGTCGGTCGGATGCACCTTGACCACACGCACGGTCTGCCGCCAACCCTGCATCGGGACGGGGTTGCCGTCCACGTCAAGCATGACGGTGCCGTCCGCAAAGATCTCGGGAATCACCAGTCCAAAGGCGTCAATGGGACCGGGCAGATCGTCATCGTCGGCGAAGCCCGGCGTGCCGTCGAAAGCGAATGTCAGGCCGTCGAAATCGTCCAGATCGTCAAAGTCTTCGACGAGCACTTCGCCGGGCTCGGGTCCCCAGCCTTCGAGATCACCGCCGGCAATGCGTAGCCCAGTCACAGGATCGTGCCGCGGCAGGCCGATGGTCATCTCGCGGATCTCACCGCCTAGAAAAGTGGCCGTCGCGGCATGCGTTGACCACTGGTTGCTCTTCATAAAGGCCTGGTGCGCCTCCACGATGGCCACGACGCCCACGCCGATGATGACCGTTGCCAACGCCGTCTCGATGAGCGTAAAGCCCAGACCGGCACGCCGACGAATCTTCTTGGCGTTGCGAAGCTTGCTGCGGAGCACGGATCACCTCCACGGAGAATGACGAGCATGAGTAAGGGCGAGGCAACATGGCCCCGCCTTACAAGAACTATCGATTACGCTGCGCTGATCAGTTCACGATCTGGCTCATCCGGAAGATGGGCAGGATGATGGCCATGGCAATGAAGCCGACGATACCGCCCATAACAATGATCATCACCGGCTCGATCAGGCTGGTGCACGTCTTGATCTGGTCCTTGAGCTGCTTGGCGTAGTAGACCGAGACCTCGTCGAGCACCTCGCCGAGTTTACCGGACTCCTCACCGGCCGAGATCATCTGCACGACGGCCCGCGGCAGGAGCGTGGTCTTGCTCAGTGGCAGCGAGATCTTCTTTCCTTGCTTCACCGAGATGTACACGTTGCGCCACATGGCCTTGTACAGCCGGTTGCCTGAGATGTCGCCGGTGATGGCAAGCGTGTCGAGCATGGGCACGCCCGCATTGATGAGCTGGCCCTTGGTGTGCAGGCTTCGGCTGATATACAGCGAGCGGAACATGTTCTTGAAGACCGGCAGCGAAAGCTTCAGGCGATCGGCCATGAGTCCGCCCGGCTCGGTCTTGAGCGCCAGGAAGCCCGCCACGCCCAAGCCGAACAGGCCCGCCACGATGTAGGGCCACTGCAACTGCAGGAAGTCGCTGAGTCCCATGAGGAACTTGGTCGAGCCCGGGAGGGCGTCTTCCTTGCCCTCGAAGACGCTCTTGAACTTCGGGAGCACGAACGTCAGCAGAAACACGGTGACCGCGACCGCCATGGTGCCGATGATGCCCGGGTAGATCGAGGCGCCGACGACCATCTTTCGAGTCTCGATCTGCTGGGCGATGTAGCCGGCGATTCGATCGAGCATCTGGCTGAATGAGCCGGCCATTTCCGAGGCGCGGACCATGTTGACGTACAGCGGTCCGAACAGCTTGGGGTGTCGGGCGAGCGCCTCTGAGAAGCTCTTGCCGCTCTCTACGTCCGTCTTGAGCTGGTTGAGCACCTTGCGGAAGCCCCGGTGCTGGGTCTGGTCGGCGATGCCCTCAAGGCTTGCCCGCAGGTTGATGCCCGCACGGATCATGACCGCCAACTGGGTCGTGAACTCGAGCACGTGCTTTTGATTCGGCTTGCCCGCATTGAGGTCGGCCAGCTTCTCGAGCAATGCTGCACGTTGGATGCCACTGCCCACGGGATTGACCGCGAGGATGTGCAGTCCTTGATTGCGCAGCACCGTCGCGGCGGTCTGCACGCTGTCGGCCGACAGCACGCCGACCTGGATCTGCCCTCCGGGGCCCTTGACCTGGTAGCGATAGTTCGGCATGTCGGCTTCCACCCCTCGGGGCCTGTGTGCCCCGCTTGAATCCTGCACCCTGGCTTAGGCGACGAGCTGGCGCTCCAGCTTGTCGGGGAAGGCGGCCTGCGCCACCGCGTCTTCCTTCGAGATCATCCCGTTGAAGTACAGCTCGGCGATCGACGCGTCGAGGCTGCTCATGCCGATCGATCGATTCGTCTCGATCACGTTGGGGATCTCGAATGTTCTGTTCTCGCGGATCAGGTTCCGCACGGCCGGCGTACACAGCAGTGTTTCAACTGCCGGCACCATGCCCGGCTCGTCGATTCGGCTGAACAGCGTCTGACTGACGACCGCCTGCAGCGTGTTGGCGAGCATCGAACGGATCTGGTTCTGCTGGCCGGCCGGGTACATATCGATGATTCGTTCGACCGTCTGGCTAGCGTTGACGGTGTGCAACGTGCTGAGCACCAAGTGACCAGTCTCGGCCGCGCTGATGGCCAGGGCCGTGGTCTCCAGATCGCGCATCTCACCGACCAGCACGATGTCTGGATCCTGGCGAAGCGCGTGCTTGAGGCCGCTCGAGAACGTGGGCATGTCCTGACCCAGCTCGCGCTGCTCGATGAGGCAGTGGTCGCTCTCGAAGGTGTACTCGACGGGATCCTCGAGTGTGATGATGTGCTTGCGATAACGCTCGTTCATGGCCTGGATCATGGCCGCCAGCGTGGTCGACTTGCCAGAACCGGTATCGCCGGTCACGAGCACGAGGCCACGAGGCAGGTACGTCAGCCGGGCGATGACCTCCGGAAGCGTCAGCGCGCTCAGCGGGGGCACCTTGGTCTTGATTGCACGCAAGCACAATCCGACCTGTCCGCGTTGCAAGTGGGCGTTGACGCGGTAGCGGCTCAGGCTCTCGATCTCGTAGGAGAAGTCCGAGTCCTTCTGGCGGTCGAACGTTTTCACCGCCTCGGGAGGGGCCATCTCCTCCAGGATGGCCCGCCCCGATTCGGGCGAGATGACCGGGAAGTCCATGGGGGTCATCACTTGGTTCACGCGCATCACCGGCGGCTGCCCAGAAACCAAGTGGATGTCCGAGGCGTTGGCCTTGTGAGCCACCTTAAGAATCTCGTGCAGGTTCACGCGCAGATCCCCCTAGCAAGGGTGTCGCTCTCGCGGCCAGACACACCGGCCTTCACCGAAGACCATCGTCAGGCTTGATCGTCTGCTCGCGTTGCAAGGGACGGCAATGAGGCAAGCCGCGCCGTTTGTAACGGCACGCACCCAGCGCTTGGTCCGATCACAAAGGGGTCGCGTGGTTATCGAGCCGCGGCATCTCGGGCCGCGACGGCCAACCGGTCCGCACGCTCATTCTCGGGATGGTCGTTGTGGCCACGGATCCAGTGAAAGCTCAGGGCATGCGCGGCCATCAACTCGTCCAACTGCATCCACAGGTCCTGGTTCTTCACCGGCTGCTTGCTGGCGGTCTTCCAGCCGCGTTTCTTCCAGGAGGCCATCCACGACTTCAAGCCGTTGAGGACGTACTGCGAGTCCGAGTACAGCTCGACGCGGCTCGGCTTGCTGAGCGCTTCGAGCCCGCGGATGACCGCCATGAGCTCCATCCGGTTATTGGTCGTGTCGCGCTCGCCGCCGCTGCCCTCTTTCTCAGAGGCCGAGGCCGCGTGCTTGAGGATGAACGCCCATCCGCCCGGGCCCGGGTTGCCCGAGCACGCGCCGTCGGTGTAGAGCTCGACCTGTGGCTGGGCTTGTTCGCGCATCGCTCCATGTTAACCGCGACCGGGCCGCGACGAGGCCGCCACGCTTCTCGGACCGCGTGGCCGACGCCATATCATCGGCCCTATGCCTACGCACCGCTACGAGGTCAGATCCCTTCCCGATGCCGGCGATTCCCACGCCCAGCGCGTGCTGCGAGAGGCGGTCGCCCTGGGCTTCTCGCCCTCGGCCGTCCGCACCGCCAAGGTCTACCTGCTCGAGGGGGATCTCTCCGAGTCGCAGCGGGAGGCGATCGCCCGGGGCCTGCTCGTGAACCCGGCGACCGAAGTGCTGGCAAACGAGACGGACGCGGCCGCTCCAGGCGTCACGCTCGAGGTCCATCCGCTGCCCGGCGTGATGGACCCGGCCGCTCAGTCTGTGGAAGAGGCCGTCCGCGAACTGCTCGGCGTCGACGTGCAGGCCTCCACCGGCACGCGGTACGAGTTCGAGGGGCTAGACGAGCCGACAGCCAAAGCCCTGGCCGAGCGTCTGCTGTTCAACCCCGTGGTCCAGGCGCTCCACGAGGGGGCATTCCACCCCGAGGCCCTGCCCCACGGCACGCCGTACGAGTTCAAGCCCATCAGCGTGGAGATCGCCGCGCTGGACGACGCCGGGCTCGAGCGGCTCAGCCGAGATGGGCACCTGTTCCTCAGCCTGGGCGAGATGCGGGCGATCCAGGCGCATTACCAATCACAGGGCCGAGAGCCCACCGACATCGAGCTCGAGACCCTCGCCCAGACCTGGAGCGAGCACTGCGTCCACAAGACCCTCAAGAGCGACTACCACTACACCGGACCGAAGGATGACTCCATCGACTGGGCCAACCGCCCGGGAGTGACCGCCAACGCCGATGGCTCGGTCACGATCGCCAACCTGCTCAAGCACACCGTCGCCGCCGCCACGCACGAACTGATCGCCGACGGCATCGACTGGGCCCTCTCGGTCTTCCACGACAATTCGGGTGTCATCGCCTTCGACGACGACTACGGCGTGTGCATCAAGGTCGAAACCCACAACCACCCCAGCGCCATCGAGCCCTACGGTGGCGCCGCCACGGGCATCGGCGGCTGCATCCGCGACATCATCGGCACCGGCCTGGCCGCCAAGCCCATCGCCAACACCGACGTGTTCTGCGTGGCCCCGCCTGAAACAAGCGACGTGCCCGCGGGCTGCATCCACCCCAAGCGCGTGCTGCGAGAAGTTGTCGCCGGCGTGCGCGATTATGGCAACCGCATGGGCATCCCCACGCTCAGCGGCGCGGTCGACTTCGACCCGCGCTACATCGGCAACCCGCTGGTCTTCGCCGGCTGCATCGGCCTCATCCCCCGAGACAAGATCGACGGCGAGGCCAAGCCGGGCGATCGCATCATCGCGCTCGGCGGCCGGACCGGTCGCGACGGCATCCACGGCGCGACGTTCTCCAGCGCCGAACTGAGCGATACGCACGCCGACGAGTTCAGCCACGCCGTCCAGATCGGCAACCCGATCGAGGAAAAGAAGGTCCTCGACGCCATCCTCCGCGCGCGCGACGAGGGCGATCGCCCGCTGTTCAGCGCGATTACCGACTGCGGCGCGGGCGGCTTCAGCAGCGCCGTGGGCGAGATGGGCGAGAAGCTTGGCGCCGACGTGCAACTCGCCAACGCACCCCTGAAGTACGCCGGCCTGACCTACACCGAGATCTGGATCAGCGAGGCCCAGGAACGCATGATCCTGGCCGTGCCCGAGCAGAACGTTGCCGCGCTCCAGGCCATCTGCGACGAGGAGGGCGTCGAGCTTGCCGACCTCGGTCACTACGGCACGCCCAACGCCGAACTGATCCTGCGGTACGACCACAACGAAGTCGGTCGCCTGCCCATGGACTTCGTCCACGGCGGCATCCCGCGCGAGACCCTGCCGGCGACGTGGTCGCCCAAGCAGGCCAAGGCCAAGCCGAGCGGCGAGCCGGGTGTCGGCGAGGCGTTGCTGAAGCTGCTCGCACACCCGTCGATTGCCAGCAAGCACTGGATCATCCGCCAGTACGACCACGAGGTGCAGGGCAACACCGTCATCAAGCCGCTGGTGGGCCCGCCCGCCGAGGACGGCGCGAGCCGCGGGCCCGGCGATGCGTCGGTCATCGAGCCCGTGCCCGGCACGGGGCGCGGGGTGGCGATCGGCTGCGGATTGCAGACGCGGGTGGGTGATCCCGAGGCCGGCGGCGATCCGTACCTCATGGCGCTGGCGGCCATCGACGAGTGCGTGCGCAACCTCGTGTGCGTGGGTGCCGACCCGGCACGGATCGCCATCCTCGACAACTTTTGCTGGCCTGGCGTGAAGGACCCCGAGAGCCTGGGCCACCTCGTTCGCGCGGCCGTTGGGTGTTATGACGGGGCCAAGGCCTATCGCACGCCCTTCGTGAGCGGTAAGGACTCTTTGAACAACCAGTTCCGCACCGAGGACGGCACGATCATCCGCATCCCGCCCACGCTGCTCATCACCGGCATCGGCATCGTGCCCGACATCGAGAAGTGCGTGACGAGCGACGCGAAGCGGGCGGGTAACAGTCTTTTGTTCATTGACACCATTCACGAGGACATCCACCAGTGGGCGCAAGATCTTCCGTGCATGGGAAACTCCATCTATCGGATTGTGTTTGGTTTGAGGAATGGGGCCAGCACTCGGATGCCGCTTGTGAATCCCGACCGCTGCGCCGCAACAGCACGCTGCGTTGCTGATTTGCTAGCAAGTGGTGAAGCAAGCTCTGCGCACGATATCTCCGATGGTGGTGCTCTTGTGACGATCGCGGAGATGCTCATCGCCGGGTCGACAGAATCGCAACCGCTCGGCGCTTCACTCGTCTGCGAGTTCTACGGCGACGCTGGCAGTACAGGATACATGTTTGGCGAACGTGCCGGCGGCTACATCGTCGAGGTCGAGAACCCGTTGCGGGCATTGAATGCCCTCTCGGAACTCCAGAAGAAATACGGCCAATGCCTTGGTGTGAACATCCTTGGGCCCCTTACCAATAGCGGCACGCTCGAAGTGAATTCATCGATGGGTTGCCGGATTTCGGTTGATGATCTTGCGGCCGCCTGGCGTGGCCCCTTGGACTGGTGAGCGCACGAGAAAGCCCGGGCTTGCACCCGGGCCTCTTCGAACGTGGAGTTTCTTCAGAAGATTATGGGCGGGCCAGCACGGTCGGTGGCACTGGTGCGCCCCTCGATCATGCGGCGCTCGCGATCGGTCAGCACGCCCATCGGGTTGACGATGCCTAGGCGAGCATTCATCGCGGCACAACACCGTTTGAAGAGTCGGCACAGGCCCACGAAGCGGATGGTCTTCCACAGGCTGCTGGCCATCGCGATGGCGCTCGTGACGAGCGAGACGTCGGCGATGGTGGGCAGCAGGGCATCGGCGAAGCGACTGAACGAGCTCATGGCGAGCCTCCTCGTAGCCGCGGGCGCGCACGCCGGCGGCGATAGGGCCGGCCCGCCACCACGAACGCACGTGCGCATGGCAAAGGCCGGGAACACGACTTGGTGAAAGGGGTGGCGACAGCGCCGCGTGGGCGGCGGAGGCGTCACGGAATGGTGGTGTGCTGGCCGGCCTTGCCGGCTGCGGCTACGCGATCAGGCGATCACGATCGCCAGACGCCGAGAGACCGAGCACCGTACCAAGCACAGCAGTGGATTGGTTGGTCTGCTTCATCGACGCCTCCTCTCTGCCCGGAACCCTGATGGGGCTAGGGCGAGTGCGTAAGGGTCAACAGTATCGGCCAATTCCGCCGGGTCAATCCGCTGTTAAGCTTGGCGAGAAGGCCGCCGGCTAGCGCAGCCCATACTCCTTGAG
>JGI12109J20283_10302384_pt1 | contig 10130 bp, 6 predicted proteins | sample ElkSlonscriptome_12_FD_20283 | JGI IMG/M metagenome (IMG submission 20283) | reverse complement strand
GCCAGCTCCTGTTCAAGCACGCCGGCGTATCCGACGCATGGACCGACAGGCAGCGCCGCCTTGCGGTCCGTGCATTCGACCGGTTCATCGAGCCCGCCGCCATCGCAACCCGACTCGATCGAGACACCACCGCCACGCGGCGCATAATCGACGCCCAACGGCTGCAGCGGCTTCGCGCACTGGACCTTCCCACGGGCTCGGTCGATCAAGTCGAGATTCGAGATGTCCCGCTCGGCGCTCCCGGCCCGACAATGCTCTCCGATCTCGTCGCCGAAATGCGAGAAGCCGCCGCTCCGGACCGCGTGCTTGAACACAAACTCACCTCGGCGGCGCGCAGCCTGACCATTCGCGCATCGCACTCGATCCAGAGCGTGCGCGCATCCTCACTCCGAGCCGAGCCAATCGATTCGGCCGAGACCGACCTGCGTTGGGCTGCGCGACTGCGTGTTGAAGCGCTCCGCTCCATGCTGGGCATCGTGCTACGCAGCGTCGAGGCGCGATTGGGCGATCGAATCGAGACGTTACCCGCTCGCGCGGCGGCCACGCGGTTGCTGCTTGCCATCGCCGCTGCGGCCGAGGCCACCAACAGATACGACCCGACCCGAGGCGGTCGCCTCAGCGCCGCGGTCAATCTTGCGGTCGACCACGCCTATGGCGAGCACCATACGCCCGTCGGACGAACCGCTTCAGCCAAACGCACCTTCACCCAATCCCCCGTCGAGGACTGGACCCACCACGTCAGTCCCTGGCAATCGTTCCTGGAGGCGTCACGCCACCTGCGCTCGGGGCTGTCCAGTGTTTCACCAGAGCAACGGGATCTACTCGAGGCCCGCTTTGGCTTCGGGGACCACCCCCACACCCTAGCCGAACTGGCCCATCGCTTCGACATCCATCGCCCCTGGATCGCGCGCCGGGTGCGCGAGGCGGCACGGGCGGCGATACTCGCCGGCCGCACACGCCACACGGCCGATAGCATGTCCCCATGACCACGGTCGACTCAGCACAACTCAACGAGAGCCAACGCGCCAGCGCCGAGATCCTTCACGTCCGGCTGATCGTGGGGATGGAGGTCCACATCGAGCTGGCGACATGCAGCAAGATGTTCACCCGAGCGCGCAACCCGGCCCATCTCCACACCGGCAGCGTCGCGCCCAACACGCTGATCGACCCCGTCGTGCTGGCCCTGCCCGGGGCGTTGCCGGTACCCAATGCCCGCGCCGTCGAGCTCTCGATTGCCGTCGGCCTTACGCTTGGCTGCTCGATCGCCGAGGTCACCTGTTTTGATCGCAAGAACTACTTCTACCCCGATCTGCCCAAGGCCTACCAGATCAGCCAATACGACGCGCCGCTTTGCTTCAAGGGCACCGCTGACGTTCCCGCATTCAACGATCGAGGCGAGGCCGATCTGCAAGCCCCGACCACCCGCATCAACATCATTCGAGCTCACCTGGAAGAGGATGCCGGCAAGCTGCTGCACGACGCACCCGGCGGGCGAGCCATCGACCACTCCATCATCGACCTCAACCGCGCCGGCACCCCCTTGCTCGAGATCGTCACCGAGCCGGACTTCACCACCGCGGCCCAGGCCGAGGCGTTCTGCCGCTGGCTCCGACACACGATTCGCCTGATGGGCGCGAGCCGAGGCGTGCTGCAAGACGGCCACATGCGCTTCGAGCCCAACATCAACTGCACCTTGACGCTTGCAGATGGTCGCACCATTACCACGCCCATCGTCGAGGTGAAGAACCTCAACAGCTTTCGCGCCGTGGTCGGCGCCATCGAGTACGAGCACCGCGTCCAACCAGAGCGCTGGCGGGCCGACGGTCGCGAGATGGGCCCAGGCGGCAAGCGCACCTTCGGCTGGGACGACACCAATCAGCGCACCGTGCCCCAGCGCGTGAAAGAAGACGCCCACGACTATCGCTACTTTCCCGATCCAGACCTTCCACCGGTCCACATCACCGAACCGATGCGCACGGCCGCGCACGCGATCGCGGGCCAACCCTGGCTCGCTCGGCTCAAGCGGCTCACCAGCGATCTGGCCGTCCCTCTCGCCGACGCCACGCTCGTCCTCGATGACCCGTCGACCGCAAGCCTCTTCGATGACGCCCTCGAAGCTCTGATCTCATGCGGCCACGCCGCGGCCGATGCCGCACGTCCACTGGCCAACGCGTTCGCTCAGAAGCTCGCCGGGACAGCAAAAGAGGTTGGCTGCGTTCCCGGAGCATTGAGCATCACCGCAACTCAATTGGCCGGGCTCGTCGACCTGCGGCTCAACGGCCAGCTCAGCAGCAACGGCTTCGATGACTTGTTGCATGTCTTCGCCACCGAATCCCAAACGCTCGAACCACGGCGCGTGGCCGAGGAGCATGGCCTGCTCATCGTCCGCGACGACGCGGCCATTGATGCCTGGTGCCAGTCGGCCATCGACGCCCACCCGCAGGCTGCCGACGAAGTGCGTCAAGGCAAGGCTCAAGCCGCCGGTCGGCTCATCGGCCACGCCATGAAGCAAGCCGGCGGGGCGGGCGACCCCAAGGCCATCCGCGAACGCTTGTTCGAGCTACTCACAGAATAGAGCGCTTACCGCGGCGACGGCATGATCGGCGGCGAACCGATGAACGGGCGAGGCCCAGACATGGGCACCGGCACGTACTCGAACTCGGTGCCCAGCCCTCCGACGTAGTCCACCAGTCGCACCGAACCATCGAGGAACAGCACGTTGCCCGTGTCGGGGTTGGTGTGCCAGGACGCGTCGATCCGCCACTCGCTATCGACGGCGATCTGCCATTGGGGAACCGAGACCAAGAGCATGCGCGACGGCATAGTCTGGATCTCGTGCTCGGCGATCGGGCCGGGCTGCTCACCTGGGTTCCAACGCCGCGCATCGAGCAGCAGCGGATTGGCCCGATAGCTGGTGCCGAACCGCTCGAACGCCGTCCGCTGCGGATACACGTCCTGATCGACGGGCCGCCCAGACCGTTCGGTCCATCGGAAGCCGCGATCGAGCGGGGACCGGAACAAGTACGCGAGATTGTCACTCGCTTGATCGCCCTCGGTCACGATGTACGCGTTCACTGGCCGATCGCTCGACAGCACAGGCCGTCGGCCGTCCTTGCTCTTGCGAGAGACGAACGAGGCTCCGCCGTAGTTCCAGTCGGCGCCTTCACGGTACGGCATCGCCTGGTGATCATCGACGTACTGACGCCAACCAATACCGATCTGCCGGAGGTTTGTCGCGCACACTACGCCATTTGCGGCATACCTGAGGTAACGCAGCGAAGGCAACAGCAAGCCCATCAGCACGACCACGATCGCAATCGTGATCAGCAACTCCATCAACGAGAAGCCGCCCCGGGTCTTGGGCGTCTTCGAGGTTCGCACCACGGTGATGGAGGGCGTCCACATAGACACGAAAATCCTAGACAGAGCCACGATGCGCCAGGTGAGCACGAACCGGGCCGGTAGTGGTTGTATGCCTGTCTTGCCTCGTTGGTTTCACCATGAGCCCTGGTTGCCACAATCGGGATGACGTTCGTGGCACGATCGGGTAGAACGCTTCGAATGACAGACTCGGTCAACCGCCGCAAATGACAGGAAAATACGAACATCCCCTAGGTCTGGACGCTCGTCGCCGCAGCCGCGGCCGCGGGTGCCAACAGCATCGCCGGCAAAAACACGCTCAGCCAGCCCGGCATGCCCGCAATCGGTGCCGAGACGCCAAGAGCAGAGAGCACCAGGGCGGCAAGCACGATCGGTGCGCACTTGGCGGCTTGTACCGCCATGTTCCGGGGCTCTCGCGTCACAAAGAATGGCACCGCGATGACCAGCGACAAGCTCATCGACAGCCAGGAGCCAACCCGGCCCCAGCGATCGCGCTGCAGCCGCCGGCGAAGCTCCGGCGTCAGGCTCTCGTCCTGGTCGAGCATCCGGCCCAGCGTCCAAAAGCTCAGGTGCTGGCCAAGGCCGGCGAAGCGTCGGACCGCCAGCGCGTTGGGATCCATCTCCGTCTCAACGCGATCGACCATCTCCTCCGCGCCGGAACGTCCGACCGGAGCGGCCACACCCGCTTCGAGCACCCAGGCCGAGCCATCCCACCGAGCGCTGTCGGCCGAGATCAACCTCGTGGGCACGCCCACCTGGTTGCGCTCCCAGATCTTCACGCCCTCCATCACGCCCTCGCCCGGGTCGAAGGTGGTGGCGAAGAACAGCCGGCCGCTCGCGTCGGCCGTCGTCGGCAGGTTGGTCACGCCGATGCGGCCGTCCTGGTGCTGCACGCGCGGGTCGTCGGCCAGCAAGATGCCCACGATCCTGGGAATCACCAACTCCTGATTGGCCACGCCGATCAGCAAGAAGCCGAAGGCCACGACGAACACTGGTGCCATCGCCCGCCAAAGGCTGATGCCGCTGGCCAAGATGGCCACAAGCTCTCGACGCGCCACGAGTTGTGCCGTGGTGAAGCCCAGGGCCGCGACGAGCACGAAGCCCAGCGTGAAGTTGAACAGTTGCACGAGCCTGGGCCACCACAGGTTCCAGATGATCGAGATCGTGGCGCCGGCCTTCGAGAAGAATTCCTCGTGCTCACCGGCGTATCGCAAGTAGCGATGCATGTTCAACGAGGCGTCCACCACGACAATGAAGCTCGCCAGGATGACGAGCAACAGCACCACGTTGATGAAGTACTGGATGCCGATGGAGCGGTCGAGCAATCGCACGCGGATCTCCCTGAATCAACGACTCGAGACGCGACGCATGATCCACACGATCAAGCCGACAAGCACCACGAGCCCACCCCACAACACCACCAGGCCCGGCGGCCCATAGTCGTCCACCATCTCCTGGCCCGTGGAGATCACAAGCACCATGCCCAGCGCGGGCACGAACGCCGCCAGATAGGCCGAAAGCGGCGAAGCCTCCTGGAATCGCACAGCCACCACCGCACCGGCGATCACCAGCAGGAAGGCCGACGCACTCAAGGCCAGTCGTTCCTGGTGCGTCCCCAGAATCTGCTTCTTCGCTTTGACGATGCGCTTCCGCAAGTCGCGCGTGGGGGGCGTCAAGAACCCATCCTCGCTGCCCCAGCGCTCGTTGTGCGCCTCCACGGCCGCCAGCAGCTCATCACTGGACATCGCGAGATTCGCCGAGATCGGATCGTCTTCCACCAATAAGGGCCCAAACCTCGTTAAATCACGCACGCCGCCGATCTGTGCGTCGCTGCCAGGACGCTCGGCCAGGGCCGTCCGCACGTCTTCGCCCTCCAACATGAGCTCCATGCCTCGATTGGTCGGGTCGCCGGTGAGCCGGGCCATGATGGTCGCCGCCCCGAGCTCGAAGCGATCGACCGACCGCGCACCATCGGCCCGAACGCGATACCGCTCCACGATGATGGGCTGGCTGCCCCGAGGGAACAAACGCCACGCCTTCGCCTGGGCATCCCATTCGATGCCGCCGGCCCGGAGGACAAGCGTCGAGCCATCGGTTGCGCGCATCTGCACCGCGCCGCCGCCGCGCAGGTCGTCGACGATCCGCCCGATGACGGTGCGCAACGCGAGATGGAACGCCAGATCCCGCCGCTGGGCGTCGATCGGACCGAGCGGATCGGGATCGTGATACGCCGCCCGCATCTCGCCCCATGTGAAGAACTTTGGGCTATCGCCGCCACCGCTGGGCATGTACCACGTGTCGGTGAACTCTCCCACCGTGGCTTCGGCCAGCACGCCCGCATCGCCCACAGCCTCTCGAACCCGATAGATGATCTCGCTGACACGATCACCCGGAGCTCCCGGGGCCTCGTTGGGGTCGATCAGGTCCGCCTCGGTAATTTCACGCGGCTGCATGACCCAAAGATCCGCACGCTCGGCCGCGCCCCAGCTCTCCATTTCGCCCTGTTCGTCGAGATTCACCAGGTGGGCACCCAGCAAGACCAGGTGCGCCTGCACCCCCGGCTGGTTCACCTCGGGCATGAACACCCGATCGGCGAACAACAGGTAGCCCTCGACCTGCACCGCCTCGCCGCGTTCGATTGCCCGGCTGATGAGCCCGGCCGCCTGCCCCGAGGCGACCTCGCTCATGCGCTGGAGGAACCGCGGGATCACCTGCTCGCTCAGCACGCCCATCGTCGCGGTGAGCACCAACCCCGTCACGATGGCCGGCCCGAGCAACGCCGCCAGGCTCATCCCGCTGGCCTGCGCCGCCATCATCTCGCGATCTTGCGCCAGACGGTGGTACGTCAGCGTGGCCGCGAGCGCCCCAGAGAATGGCACTGCATACGCCAGCATCGGGATCGCGGCCAGACCCATGAACTTCAGCGTGTCAACCGCCGAGAGCTGGCCCTTGGCATAGTGCTGCACCGTGGCCCCAAAGGCGGTGACCAACACCAACACGGCCGTGATCAACAGCACGTGCCGCCACAGCTCGAAGGAAATGTGCCACAGCAAGGTCCACGACACACGCACGGCATCACGGTAGGGCCGAGCCGAGCATAAGGCCCAGGCAAGGGCTACAACCCTTTCATGGCCGCCGCACCAATACCGCCGACGACGACCTTCGTGATCCCGTGCTTCAACCACGGCCGATGGGTCGCCGAGGCCGCAAGGTCTTGCCTGGCCCAAGTGGATGCGGATGGCCGGGCGATCGACACCCGCAACCTCGAAGTCATCGTCATCGACGACGGCTCGGATGATGGCACCACGCCCCAGGCTTGCGACGCCCTCGAGCCCATGGGCGTCCGCGTGGTGCACCAGCCCAACGCCGGCCTGCCCGCTTCGCGAAACGCCGGTGCCGCCATGGCTACCAGCGAATTCCTCGTCTTCCTCGACGCCGACGATTGGGTCGAGCCCACCTTCCTCATCAGGCTCCACGACGCGTTGGCGGCCAATGCAGACGCCAGCCATGCCTACTGCCAAGAGCGACTCACCGATCTGGGCCAAGGCGTCATCTGGCGCGTGCCCAAGTGGGATCCCGTGCTGTTGCTGGTCACCAATCTCCACCCGGTCACCTGCCTGATCCGCAAGGAACGCTTCGAGTCCGTGAGCGGATTCGATGCCTCGATGACCCAGGGCTACGAAGACTGGGATCTGTGGCTGAAGCTCGCAACCAAGGGCTGGCACGGCGTGCGCGTCCGCGAACCGTTGTTCAACTGGCGTCGGCACAGTGCCAGCACCATGATCGACGACGCCGTATCAAGGCACGACGAGCTCTATCGCCGGCTCTTGCACGCCCACAATGAGTTCTTTGCGCAGCATGCCGTCGAGACGGCGGCGTGCGCGAACTCGATCCTGCGCAGGGCGGATTGCCACTGGATCGACGAAACAGGCACGCCCATCGAGTTGCAGTACCTCCATGCCGTGCGAGACGCATACCACACCTCGGCCGCCGTCTCCATGGCGAAACGATTCGGCGTGCTCCTCGATCGAACTCCCAGGTCACTCCGATCGGCGTTGCGCCGCTTCGTCGTGGGCACGGACCGTCGAAACGATGTACGGCACCCCACAACGTATCCTGATCCTCAAATAAAAACCGGCCGTCCTTGACGACCGGTCGTGCAACCTTCAAATCACATGATCTACGCAGACATGCCACCGGGATCCGTAGAGAAGAAGATGTCTGAAAGATCGCGGATCGTGCCCTCGGCAAAGGTGCCCGTGCTGATCGTGCTCGCGTCTCGTGGCAAGAACGGATCGCTGCCACGCCTCGAGAGTGTCACGCCGAACTGACCGGCATCGGTTTCGAAGCCTCCGCCCATCGGGACGGCGATGCCGCCGATAGCAATAGAGTAGCGGCCCCACTCTTCACCAAGTTCGATCGTCGAAAGCACGTCGTTGAAGTCACGCGCACTTATGTCGGCCCGCTCACCCGGCGCCAGCATGGGGAGGAAACCGAACTGGACAAAGATATTGCGATCGAAGAACAAGAATTGGATCGAGAAGTTGAGCGTGACACCGGCCGAGTCATCATAAGGATTGTACAGAGAGATCACTTCGCCATCAACACCATCAGACGCGCCCGCGTCGAAGCCGCCGGTGAGGATCGTGAAGTCCGAAAGCTGGGTTTGGAATGTCGTCGACAGAATCTCGTCGTTGATCACCGCAACATACTGACCAGCCACGGGAACAGCGGACTCATACCGAATCGTAACATACTCGTCGGGCTCAAATACGCCACCAAAGTCGACCTCGAGTCGCCGGAGGTTGTAGAAGCCCAGATCTCGCGGAGCCAGCACCACGCCAGTGGTGGCCTCATTGCCATCGGTATCGCTGATCGTGAGTTGAACAACGGTGCCCGTAGGCTTGGTGTTCAGGAAGCTCAAGTAGGCCTCCTCGTTCGAACCAGCAGAATATCGCACACCCGCCAATACGCCTTCACGGCCACCACCATCGATCGAACCGACGGCGTTGTACGCACTCGTTGCCTGCAGGGTGGTGCTGGACACCTGCGTGATTCGATCGTACGTGCTCAACGCCGCGATGATTGGCACGTCAGACTGCACGAGAATCGCTTCGGCACCTTGGACAGCCGTATCGAACAGGTTGTGCAATTCGGCGCCACCCCGGCGATATGCCTCGATCGGGAAGCTGATCGAATTGAACACGCTGGCGTCCGTGTAGACGAGCACGGTCACCGTGCCGTCCATATCGGACAGGTTCTGCCATACGACGTACGACTCGCGGAACTCGACGTTGTCGATCCGTCCATCGGCATCGGAGTCTGGATCGATGAGCGTGGATGCGATCCCGCCGAACGCCCAGGTGTTGAACGCATCCGTGCCACGCGAATCCAGGTCCGCGTAGTTCACGAACGACTCGCTCATCGTCGCGCCGAAGTCCGTGTGCGTCAACGATGCGCTCATGCCGCGCGTGCTGTGGACTTCGATCGAAAACGGCGAGAACTTCCGAGCCTGCTCGCCATCGGTCATGTCAGGGTCGGCAATGGCGATGCGAGTGCGGAACCCAGCATCGAGCGAGCCAGTCGCCACAACTTGGTCGCGAACACCATTCTCGTACCGCAACACGATCTGGTAGAACGACGGCGAACCAGCAGTCGCGTTGGTCGTCAACTCGACATAGGTCTGGCTCGTGTCGTTTGCATAGCCCTCAGGGTGCCCCACAAAGAACGTGTAGAACGTCTCGGACTCGCCCGGCTTGATGGTCAGGGCGCTATCCACCAAGACCAGGAATCGCTCCTCGAGTGCCGTGCTGCGAATCTCTTCAGGGGCAATCGGATCGGGCGTGGCGCGAACCGGAACGTCGCTGAGCGCGAAGCTCACAACGTCGGCGTCAGGATTGTCCAGGAACTGCGTGCGACCAAAGTCGTCCAGCACCGGATTGCCTTCCTCGTCGACCAAGATGTCGGCGAACACGAAGGTCTCGAGGTTTTGGATGGCCTGCACCACGCTCCACGACCGATCGTTTGCAACACGGCCAAACACCGTGAAGTCCTGCGAGTCCAGATCGATGTCGGCCGGGCCCGCGCTCCCGTTGTTATCGCGGAGGTTGATGAAGAACTGGCTCGTGGCCGTGTCGATGCCGATGCTGGTGGTCAGCGCCATCGCAATGGAACGCTCCACGTTCGATCGGTCAGGATCCGCTTCATTCTCGATGGCCTCGAACGTGTCGACGCGACTCAGCCCGTCCTCATCGTCAAAAATGAATCCGCCACCTTGGATCACGAATGGATCACCGTCGATGTCCGGATTGCTCGAACTCACATTAACCGAGCGGTGGAAGAAGCTGTCCAAGTACCGTCCCGAGTTGACGTAGCTGAGGAAGTTCTCCACCGTCACGGGCGCGGCGCTGGCGCCCCCAGGCCCGCTGCTGTCGTACAACTCGAAGTCGATCTCGCCCAGCGAGGTCTTGAAGCGGACAACCGTGTTCTCGGGATCCACCAGGTCCGAGATGTCCGGGAAGCTGGCGTCGAGCAGCACTCGACGCTCCAGCGACTCCATCACGGCCAGATCTGTTCTGTTCTGGCTCCGTCCCGCGAGGCGATCCAACCAACCCAAAGCGCGTCCGTACATAGACATGGTTTGCTCTCCGTCTTCATGTGATCGCCCGCCTGGTGGGGGGCCGCTCTACCGGCCCATCGGCGGGACTCGTCGCCGCCGGGCATCGGCGGCTTAAGGGGTTCCATGTTAG
>JGI12109J20283_10457159_pt1 | contig 10133 bp, 8 predicted proteins | sample ElkSlonscriptome_12_FD_20283 | JGI IMG/M metagenome (IMG submission 20283) | reverse complement strand
ATAATGGTGTTTTTGAGAAAGGTGGAGTGGTAAAGAATGGGAAAAAGCGTCAATTGGGCGAACAGAATACGTCGATGTGCCTAAATTTTGCTTCATTTAGGACGCGAAAGTAATTGATTTTTTTCTTCCGAAGTGGAATACAAACCAACAGTTCAAGAGAAGTTATTTACACACGGTGAATTACGCCTCAACTATGCTGTTTGGGGAGAGGGAAATCAGCCGCTTCTCGCTTTTCACGGTTTCGGTAGAAGCCACACGGATTTTATTCGTTTCACCCGACCGTTTCACGACACCTTCACGGTTTACTCTTTCGACATTTTCTTCCATGGAAATAGCGATATCAGCTCCCGATCGCCCGATGAACAGCCACTCTCAAAAAAGGAACTGAAAGAATTGATTGAAGCTTTTCTGCTTTACAAAAACCTCAGCAGCACTTCTCTGATGGGTTATAGCTTGGGTGGACGAATCTGCATGTGCATTGCCGAGGTTTTGCCACAACGCATCGACGCCCTTTATCTCTTCGCCCCTGATGGATTGATCGTAAATCGTTGGTATGCTCTCCTGAGTCACTATGCATTAGGCCGTGTGGCCTTTCGGCAATTCATCAAATTCAATGCACCGTTTTATTGGATTTTGAAAGGGCTGCACCAAACCAAATTAATCAGTACTAAGTTGCGCGACTTTGTCAAATCGCAAATCAAAACCCGTGAGAGTCAGCTGCAGGTTTATTCTGTCTGGACATTTTTGAGAAAAATTGAGCCCGACTTTGAGAAGCTGGGTTCCGGTATGCGAGAATATGGCATCACTGCCGATCTTTTCTTTGGTCTTTACGACAAAATCATTCCCGAGAAAAATGCACATAAGTTCAAAAAGGCAAATCGCGAGATTAAAATTCACTCATTGCGTTCGGGTCACATCATTATGACGGGCGCCAACGCCGCCTTGATCCGGAAAAAAGGGTTGATGCAAATACCAAAAGGTGTGGAAACAAAAAAACCGCCACTGCACTAAATGCAATGGCGGAAAAAAAATATGTTTGAAGCGAAGACTTATTAACGCTTGTGAAGCTTCTCGTCGGAAACGCTAAGACGCTTGCGTCCTTTTCTGCGACGCGCAGCTAGTACCTTGCGGCCGTTTGCAGAAGCCATACGTGAGCGAAAACCGTGCTTGTTGCGTCGCTTTCTGTTCGAAGGTTGGAATGTTCTTTTCATGGCAATCGAAGTTCAAAATTCTGTCCCGTTTTTAAAACGGACTGCAAAAATAGTCTTTTTGTGCTTACCGCAAAACGAAAAATGGAAAATAGTATGGAGTAAGGAGCATTGGGTATTGAGAAGAGAGTTGATGCAAAGGTATATGATGCTTTGACAGAAATAAAGCGAGGCTATTTCTTTCTGACAAAACAATGACTATCACATTGGGTTAAGGATATTACCTTTGCCCTCGCTTATGGCTGAAGAGAAAGAAAAAAAACCAAAGATTTCATTTAGAGAAGCAAGCCGCGTTTTTCGCTACCTCAAACCGTACTCGGGCATTTTCAGCCTGGGCTTTGTATTCTTGATATTAAGCAGCCTTACGGCGATGCTCTTCCCCTACTTCATAGGCCAACTCATCGGCAACGATGGCACCGAGGGCGTAGCGGGACAAATGCTGAACTTCGACGGACTTGAAGACATCATTCTGGCGCTGGCGGTGGTCTTCACTTCTCAGGCCATTTTTTCCTTTTTCAGAATTCTGCTCTTCACTCGAGTGACAGAATACACGCTGGCTGACATCAGACGCGATGCTTTTTCAAAGTTGGTGATGTCGCCGTTGGAATTCTTCAACCGCAACAAGATCGGAGAGTTAACCAGCCGCATCGCCACCGACATCAGTCAATTGCAAACCACCTTTACCACCACCATCGCCGAGTTTGTAAGGCAAGTTATCACCATTGTGGTGGGAATTGCCGCTTTGGTTTGGCTTTCGCCGAAACTGTCATTGATCATGCTCAGCGTTATTCCCGCGGTCGCACTCATTGCGGTATTCTTCGGTCGTTTTATTCGCAAGTTGTCCAAGCAAACACAAGATGCCAGCGCTCAATCCAACAGCATTTTGGAAGAGGCTCTACAAGGCATTCAAAACGTAAAGGCTTTTACTAACGAAGCTTTTGAAATGAGGCGCTACGGTGTGCGGGTAGACGAGATCAGAACACTGGCCATGAAGGGAGCCATCTGGCGCGGACTATTTGTTTCGTTTATTATCCTTTGCCTTTTCGGCTCCATCGTTTTTGTGATTTGGCAAGGGGTATTGTTGACTCAGGAAGGAAACATGTTGCAGTCGTCGTTCATCTCCTTTATCATGTACACGATATTTCTCGGAGCATCCATCGGAAGCTTGCCCGATCTGTATGCGGGCATTCAAAAAGCCGTGGGAGCTACGGAGAACCTCATGGACATTATCGACGGTGATTCGGAAAACATTCAAATAGAGCGGAAAGAAATCGATTTAAAGACAAAAGGCGACATTCGGTTCAAGGGCGTGAATTTCAGCTACGCAACCAGAGAAAACCTTCCCGTACTCGAAAACATTGATTTCGAAGTAAACTCAGGAGAGCAATTGGCCATTGTAGGCCCATCGGGAGCAGGAAAATCGACCATTACTTCCCTCCTGCTTCGTTTTTATGAGCCTACGGGTGGCCACATTTATCTCGATGGAAAAGATGCTTCAGATTACGATCTTTCCACTTACCGATCGCTCTTTGGGATTGTCCCTCAGGAGGTGATCCTCTTCAACGGAACCATAAAAGAGAATATCGGCTATGGAAATCCGGATGCATCTGAGGAGGAAATCGTCAAGGCCGCAGAAAAGGCCAATGCCATGGAGTTCATCAGTAATTTCCCGGAGGAACTGGAAACCTTGGTGGGAGAACGAGGGGTACAGCTCAGCGGCGGTCAGCGACAACGCATCGCAATAGCACGAGCCGTTTTGAGAGATCCATGTGTGTTGATTTTAGACGAGGCCACCTCATCGCTCGATAGCAAATCGGAGCGTTTGGTTCAAGATGCATTGGAGGAGTTGATGAGAGGCCGCACCGCCATTGTTATTGCACACCGCCTCAGCACCATCAGGAATGCGAGCAGAATTATCGTGCTCGAAGACGGGGAAATTTCTGAAACCGGTAACCACAACGAGTTGATGTCCAATAAAGATGGCCTCTACAATAAATTGCAATCAATGCAAATGGTCGAGGACTAGCAAAGTCTCTTAACTGCATCAATAGAAAAGCAATAAAATCTCTATTTTCGGCTTACAATACAGCGAAGCTGAGATGCCAAAAAGTTTTCATTTCGTCATCCCACTCATTGGGTTGGCTTTTCTTTTCTTAGCCATTGAATTCGTATGGACTGAACCCTCCGAAGACGGCCAATTGAGGATCATCACCAGCGACGGCAAGGGCTATTATTCTTACCTCACGGGCATTTTCATCGAAAAGAATTTCTCAGAACAAACCGCAGACGGAAGATACTTCTTAGAAAACTCAGCCGGTGTCGTGAACAAATACTATCCGGGCAGTGCTGTGCTGATGGCACCTTTTATGGGAATTGGCTACCTCGCTGCCGGTGACGATCTAAAAGAAGGATATGCCAACCCCTTCCATATTGCAATAGGTATTGGCGCCATCTTTTATTTGATGATCGGGCTGTGGTGGCTGGATGGTCTTTTGCAGCTATTTGAAATTGACAAACTTAGCCGTGGAATCACGCTGATCGTCATTTCCGTCGGAACCAACTTGATGAACTATGTTTTGGTTGAGCCCGCCATGTCGCATGTATATTCGTGGTTTGCCGTCACGGGTTTTCTCTATTTCTTCAAGTCTTTCACAAAAGATACGAGCCGCGGGAGAAACCTTTTCATTGCTTCAGCATTTTTAGGATTGATCATACTGATTCGGCCAATCAACGGGCTGGTCGTATTCGCCATTCCATTCTTGAGCGGTTCGAGTTCTTCTTTGATGGCTTCTTTGAGACAAGTCCTAAAACCGTCACTTCTGATTCCTTCAGCCTTGATTTCAATCGGAATTGTCGCGATTCATCCGCTCCTCGTATTCATTCAATCGGGCACAATTGAATTATGGACATACAATGATGAAGGATTCTATTTTCTACATCCGGCCATCTTTGAGTTTCTCTTGAGTTGGCGAAAAGGTTTATTTCTATATACGCCAGTGGTTTTAGTAGGCTTATTGGCCTCTTTGATTCGGATTAAACGGCAGCCATACCTCACCTTCAGCTTCTTGGCTTTTATAGCTGTTATCGTCTATTTTTTAGCTTCATGGTGGAATTGGTACTATGGCCCGTCCTTCAGCCAGCGTCCTTTTGTGGAATACCTATCGGTGATCGCGCTGCCCCTTGGCTTCCTTTTGTCCAAAAGTTTAAAAACAAAACTCTTTATCCCACTGATTTTGGTATTGGCTGCATTCTCAACCATCAACGTAATTCAAACTTATCAATACCACTCTTGGATCTTATCGCGCTGGGACATGACATATGAAAAATACAAATACATTTTCCTACATACGGATGAAAAATATGAAAATACGTTGGGTGGGTGCAACGATCTACCACCTTATGAGGCAAAGATGACTTTGATTTTCTCCTCTTTCTGCACCATGGATGAGGGAGAAGAGGATTGTTCGTGTGCTGTTAAAAATTCAATTGAAGATGATGGTTCCCCTATGGCCGATTACTCAGGTAACGAGTTCAACCTGCTCACTGAGACCGAAACCGATGAGCATTTCATGGCTGAGCGAGGTCTATACGCCGTAATAAGCCTCGATAGCTACGAGCTCGATACGGCTGCCTGTTCGGAGGCATACGTCTCGATAGACTTTCAAAATGAAACTGGAGAAAGCTACAGTTACAGCGCAATTCGAATCAATGAAGTACCCAATAATACTCCTCGAAAAATTCGACATTGGAAATACAACGTTCTGCTATCACCCGTCAAATCCGAGAATGACCTGATCAAATTTTACGTATGGAACCCTTCCAAGCTCGACTTCTACATCGACAATCTGAGTGTTGAGCTCTATCGAATTGATTGATTAAAAAGAGACTTTCACCACCTTCTTCGTCTCAAAAAAAGGTCGGTCAATCTTGGTGTCCAGCTTGTAGATGACTGAAGGATACCGGTCGATTTCTTCTTGTTCTTCCCGCAAGTCCCCCCCTTTTAAGCAGATCAATTCCTTGGTTTTCATTTTCGAATGGACGCAGTATTCCGTAAGCACTGCCAAGCGAGCCACTGCCCGACTAACCACTGAATCGAAAGTCCCCTTTACGTATTCGGCGCGCTCTTGAATGGCCGTTACATTTTTGAGTTTAAGTGCCTCGACCACCTCGTTGACCACTTTAATTTTCTTGGCGGTGGAGTCGATCAAAAGGAACTCTACATCCGGATAGAGTATGGCCAACGGTATCCCGGGAAAGCCACCTCCCGTGCCGATATCCAGGATTTTCCGGCCCGCCTTGGGTTGCCAAAAAAAAGTGAGGCAGAGTGAGTGCAAAAGGTGCCGCTCTTCAAATTGATCCATGTCCTTGCGACTGATCACGTTGATTTTAGCGTTCCACTCCTCGTAAAGCGGTTGGAGTGCGGCAAATTTCTCCAGCTTCTCTTGAGAAATCGCGGGAAAGTATTGAGTCAGAAGCTCAATCATTCGGTCAATGTCTTATTTTTAGATAAGTGTAGGGTAGATATCGGACTCTACAGACGGACACTAGATGGTGTCTTTGGTATTCTTCATCAAAGTCTGCAAGAAGTCTCTTGCTCGAAACAGCTGCGCTTTTACGGTACCTAAAGGTAGGTCGAGCTCTTTGGCAATCTCATCGTAAGAGTATTCTTTAAAATAGCGCAAGATCACCAATTGTTTGTAGCGAGGCTTAAGCTTGTCAACCACTTGGCGCATTGCCTTCATTCGCTGGTTACGCTGCATTTCTTCTTCAGGATCTCGTGCATCTGATTCGATATCGTACGTCACGTTTTCACCATCTTCATTTCGCAAGCCCGTATCGATGGACATAGTGCGCTTCTTCCGTTCTTTGCGTATAAAATCAATGCAATTGTTGGAAGCGATTTTAAACATCCAAGTACTAAATGCATAATTGGGCTGATATTGCTTCAGACGGCTAAAAGCTTTTCCAAAGGCCTCGATGGTGAGATCATCTGCGTCATCGGGATTATTAACCATCTTCAACAGCATGTAGTAAATGCTCTCTCGGTAACGCTCCATCAATTCGGCATAGGCTGCCTGGTCTTGATCGTCAACTGCCCTTCTCACGAGTTTGTAATCGTGTTGGGCTTTGGGTGAGAGTTTTGATACTACGTCTTCCATGTAACTCTTTTTGAAACGGCATTTGCCGTATGTGCGCAAGTGGTAAAAACTAAGATTAGAATTTCAAATATCGGTGCCAAAATAGCGAGGTCTGATTGACCTAGCCATCGCGATGAGCGCCTAAAAATAAGGATTTGTAATAGAACTCGCGACAAGACCACGACTAAAGTAATCTCCAACCAATTGTGAGAAAGTAGTAAGACTATGGCAGCCAGCCAAAACAGCAGTACACTTAAAGGCTGAAGCAGCAATAATAATCGGTGCAAAGGCTTGTAATGAAAACCGGTGCTAAGGTGTCTGCGCTTCTGAAACCAGTAGTCCCTCCAGCTTTTTTCAGGAATACTTGGCACGACGGCTTCCTGATCGAGACAAATAAATGTATGGGCTTTTTTCGCTATTTGGTTGATGAACAAATCATCGTCGCCCGACATGAGCTTGTAATGAGACTTAAATCCTCCGACCGAAAAGAAGGAAGACTTTGAATAGGATAGGTTTCTTCCGACACCCATGTATGGAATGCCGCACAGTGCAAAACACAGGTAATTCAATCCTGTATTGAATGCGTCGAAACGAATGATTTTGTTCAGAAAACCCCCGTCACTCAGGTATGGACTGTAACCCAAGACGATGGCCTCATCTCCTGCCGCCGACTCAACCACCTTCTCTATCCATTTTCGTGAAACAGGGCGGCAATCGGCATCGGTAAAAACCAGACGATCGTACTTCGACCCTTTGATGCCCAAAGTTATGGCATACTTCTTCCCGCCTTCGTAGCGCTCATTTTCAATGATATTAACGACGTGTAGATTGGAATACTTCTCTTGGTAAGTCTGCAAAACCGCGATGGAGTCGTCCACGGAGCAATCATTGATGACTACCACCTCGAATTGAGGGTAATCTTGTTCCAGAATGATCGGCAAGTTGGCCAATAAATTGTCTTCTTCATTGCGCGCCGCAATGATGATACTTACGGGTGGCTTTGCCTTCGACTTTTCTCCTATCTTGAAAAAGGCCAGCCGGCTGTAAACCAAAAAGAAAAATCCAAATTGAATGGCAGCGCTAACCAAGAGTACTACCTTCCAAAAAAAGATGGCCGATTCTGATGAAATATGGATTTCCATAGGGCGGTATAAAATTAGTTTTTCGCTTCTCTATTTCTATTCCTCTTATCTTTGCCGGCCCTCGATTTATCAACAAAGTTTTACAAGGACCATTGGAATTCAAACTTATAGCCGAAGACCCCAAATCGAATGCGCGAGCAGGCGAGTTGGAAACCGATCACGGCAAGATCGAAACACCCATTTTTATGCCCGTCGGGACGGCCGCAGCCGTAAAAGGCGTCCACCAGAAAGAGCTGGATGAAGACATCAAGGCTCAGATTATTCTGGGAAACACCTACCATCTTTATCTACGCCCGGGAATAGAAACCATCGAAAAGGCGGGAGGACTTCACGCCTTCAACGGGTGGAATAAACCCCAGCTCACTGACAGCGGAGGTTACCAAGTCTACTCCCTCTCTGATAATCGAAAAATAAGCGAAAGCGGGGTGAGCTTTAAATCGCACATCGACGGAGACAAACATTTTTTCACACCGGAAAGAGCTGTAGATGTGCAACGTACGATCGGTGCAGACATCATCATGGCCTTCGATGAATGCACACCATATCCCTGCCCTTTTGACTATGCCGAAAAAAGTATGCACCTCACCCACCGTTGGTTGAAACGATGTTGCGATCGATTTGATGGTACTCCTGACAAATATGGGTACCGCCAAACCTTTTTCCCAATCGTTCAAGGAAGCGTTTACCCCGATTTACGCAAACAATCAGCCGAGTTTATCGCGGCTCAAGGTCGTGAAGGGAATGCGATAGGAGGCCTGTCCGTGGGAGAGCCAGCCGAAGAAATGTACGCCATGACAGATGTGGTTTGTCAAGTACTACCCAAAGATAAGCCGAGATACCTCATGGGTGTTGGCACGCCCGCTAATCTTTTGGAAAATATAGCGCTCGGCATCGATATGTTTGATTGTGTCATGCCAACGCGAAATGCCAGAAACGGAATGTTATTCACTTCCGAAGGAATCATCAACATTCGAAATGCCAAATGGAAAGACGATTTTTCACCGGTTGACCCAAATGGAACATCCTACGTCGATCAAGCATATTCAAAGGCATTCCTGAGGCATTTAATCATTAGCAAAGAAATGCTCGGCGCACAAATCGCCAGTATTCACAACTTGGCCTTTTATTTGTGGTTGGTCGGCGAAGCCCGAAAGAAAATTCAAGAGGGTACCTTTGCCGTCTGGAAAAATCAAATGGTCACCAAGCTCGAAAGTCGCCTCTGAGGCATGAAAATACTCGATCTATACATTATTAAACGGTTCTTGGGAACCTTCTTTTTTATGTTGGCGCTGATTATGTCGATCGCTATAGTTTTTGATGTATCAGAACAACTCGAGCGATTTATCAAGTACGATGCTCCTTTGGACCAGATCATCTTCAAGTATTACGTCAATTTTGTCTTTTACTTTGGGAATTTGTTCAGCTCTCTTCTCATCTTCCTAAGCGTCCTTCTTTTTACCAGTCAACTTGCACAACGATCCGAAATCATTGCCATATTTGCCGGCGGGGTTTCTTTCCGAAGACTACTGAGGCCCTATTTCATTGCGGCCACGATTCTGGTTGCTATTTCACTGTACTTCACTCACTATCAACTGCCCATTGCCAATCGAGTTCGAATTGAATTCGAAGAGCAGTACATGAACAAAAAGTTCAGAATAAAAGACGATAATCTCCATCGGGAAATCGAAGAGAATACACTGGCTTATTTTGAAACATTCAGTACGATCAATAATATCGGGTACAAGTTCTCTTTGGAGAAATGGAATGATGACGGCAAATTGGAATACAAACTGATGGCTGATCGAGCAAAATTCGATTCAGATTCAGGCAAGTGGGAAATTCAAGGGTACCGTGTCCGGGAATTCACCGAAAACGGCGAAAAAATCTCAAAAGGTGTAAGACTCGATACTTTACTGAATATGCGGCCTGATGATTTTGGTGTAAAACTAAACATAGCCTCTACTATGGGCTATCAAGAGTTAACAAACTTCATTGAAGAGGAGCGTAAAAAAGGTTCGGATCAAACGGTATTTTTCGAAATTGAAAAGCACCAAAGAACATCCTATCCCTTTGCCACTTACATCCTCACTGTAATCGCCGTGTCTCTGGCAGGTCGAAAAACCAGGGGGGGAATAGGGGTGCACATGGCGACGGGTGTTTTGATTGCCGTAATTTACATTTTCGCCATGAAAGTGACGACCGTTGCGGCGACCAACGCCGGTCTGAATCCCATGCTAGCGGTTTGGCTACCCAATCTTTTCTTTGCCGGAATTGCCATTCTCGTGCTCAACAGAGCTCAGAAATAAGGTCAAAGATCGAATGCCAAAACAGTATCGAAATCTGAAAATGCTTCTTTGCCCATAGATTCACCGAATATCCCGTAGATAGCAGAACCACTACCGGTCATCGAAGCGTATATCGCACCCGCAGCGTAAAGCTCTTGCTTGATTTCAGACAATTTCGGATGCTTTCTAAAGGCATACTCTTCAAATCGATTCCGAAGATTGCCTCGCCATTCATCAATGGGTCTGTTTACAATTTTCGCAGGAGACTCCGATGAATCATCGGGTTTGATGATTGAGTATGCTTCTTTGGTGGAGACGTGAATATCGGGACAGATGAGTACCAAGTGCTTCCCTTTAAGA
>JGI12109J20283_10698480_pt1 | contig 10140 bp, 6 predicted proteins | sample ElkSlonscriptome_12_FD_20283 | JGI IMG/M metagenome (IMG submission 20283) | reverse complement strand
CTCAGCCATTCCTCACCGCGTTCGATCTCATCACCGAAAAGCAGCAGGTCATCTGGCTTTTGCTCGCGCTGCCACTCCGCTGCACGGGTGAAGTAGCGCGTGTGGGCCTTCACATAGGTGAGGTCGGTCTCAATCGCGTTGATCAGGGCCTTGAACGCCGCGTCGAAGTCATCCGTTTCCCGGAAAAACACCCAGTTGATATGGCTGAGTTGCTGCCAATTCTCACGGGCGATCATCAGCGGGTCTTTGCCTTTGAGCCGTTCTTTCATGGCCGTATCGGGTTCAAAATCTGCGATGGAGGCGAAGGCGTCTTTGCTATCAACCTCAAGGTGAACGACGGGCAGAATACGCTTACCGAGTTCAATCGCGTAATCAAGCTCCATATTGCAGACGACGGAGGCCATCGAGTCAGGACTCATGATGAAAACGAAGCTATCGGCTGATTCTATGCCTGCCTGGATCTCCGACCACCAATTCGGTGAGGTGAGTGGGATGCCTTCCCAATCCACCCAGGCATCCTTGCCGATTAGGATAATGCGGTCGAGCAATTCGCGGGCAAATTTTGTGTTGCGGCGGGAGTATGATATAAAGACATCGGTCATTATTGTGATCCTGGTTGGTAATTAGGCTGAATGGATAAAGCCGAGTATAGGTCAATCGCTGCAATCATGCGACTGTGGTGGGGTCGCATCATAGGGTAATTAAGAGTTGGAATCGTTCATTTTCTGCATACGATTTAAGCTCGCACACATCCAAACAGCATCATGTATAGCCCCTGACGATGGTCCCCATGCACGCACACCTCACCTGCGGTATCATTAGCACATCATCGGCGCAGTAGAGAGGTGAGTGGGATGGTAACACGGGTGATTGTATCGGCGATAATTACGTTTGTGATCAGCATCGTTGCGTTTGGTGTGGCTACCGCATCCAACCCGCGCTGGCTGGAACTCTACGAGCCGGTTTTCTGCGAGGAGGGGCAAACCCTGGAAACACGCATGAACCAGATCGGCAGCACCACGGAAATCGGCTACATCTGTACGGGTGACGGCGTGGAAGATGTGAGTTTCCGGGTGTTTTTGGCCGCGTTAGTGACCTTTTTTGTGCCGGTATTCCCGTTTGTGTGGTTGCTGAGTTTCCTCATCTCGGCACGTAGTCGCGGTGGAAGTGATCAACCCCAGGCGAGTGTGACGGGCTTCCCGGCTTATGGAGGCAGCGTCACCGGGAACGTGCAGGCATTCACCATGACCTCATCGCATACCACAGCGGATAGCAACGCCGTCACCGAAACGTTGGCATTGGTCCAGGAGGCGTTAAGCGATGGTGTTATCACCCGTGAGGAATTTGAACGCATCAACGCCCAGGTGAGCAATACGGGCGGCACAGTGACAACCACCAGTGGCGATAAACCCCTCACCACACGGCTGAGCGAACTCCATAATGCCTACGCACAAGGGTTCATCACACAAGCTGAGTATGATCGTAAACGCCGGGATATTCTGGATGAGTTCTAGCCATTCGCCCACTCATGTATTGTGACAAGCTGCTGGATAGATAGTAGACCATGATGTGTGCATTGCCGACTCAGTCGGGACAACGCCAGCGAAAGACGACGCAGCGGCGCAGAGCACATCTGCATACTCGCAAAAAACGGGCACTGCGTGTATATTGCACGGCGCAAGCACGCGATGAGGATGCCCTATGCGCCGTATTTCCCCCAATCTAATTCAGGATGTGCTGATTACCGGTCTGTTGTTCCTGCTGCCGTTGATCATGTTCTGGCCGCAGACCGTCGGCGGGCACACCCTGCTACCCACGGAAAATCTGTACCAATACGAGCCGTTCTATACCTACCGTGAGGCCGCCGGTGCCCCGGAGACCGTGCAAAATGAACTGCTCAGTGACCTGGTGCTGCAAAATTACCAGTGGAAGTCCTTCATCCGTGATAGCATCGACCAGCGCGAGATTCCGCTGTGGAACCCGCACCAATTCGGCGGCATTCCGTTTTTAGCAGCCGGGCAGCAATCCGCGTTATACCCACCGAGCATCCTGTATTATGTGCTGCCCTTGCCGGCTGCTTACGGCTGGTTCACGGTGGTGAATTTGTGGTTGGCTGGCCTGTTTATGTACGCCTTCCTGCGCGGCCTGGGATTAGCGCGGTTGGGCGGTGCGGTTGCTGGCATCACCTACCAGCTCTGCGGCTTTTTTATTGCGAGTGCGGTGCATCCCATGATCATCGGCGCGGGGGCGTGGCTGCCGCTGATTTTGCTGATGGTGGAATACATTATCCGGCAGCAAACCCTGTTCGGACGCCCAACAACAGCCCCGTGGGTGGTCATCGGTGCGGGGGCGATTGCCTGTAACATCTTCGCCGGGCATGTGGAAATCACCATCTACACGCTGCTGATGGCCGGGTATTACGCGGTGGCGCGGTTGCTATGGGATGCGGGGCAGGTCCGTAAAGACGGTACACAGGCGGCAATCGTATCCGGTGCGATCCGTGGCGGATGGTTGCTGGCGATGGTCGGCCTGGGTGTGGGGCTGGCAGCGGTGCAGTTCATCCCGCTGTATGAGTTCGCATCAACCAATTGGCGGGCAGAGCGCGGCAGTTTTGCCGAGGTGCTGAGCTTCGCGCATCCCCCGCGTGATCTGCTGGCGTATGTGATGCCGAACTTTTACGGCAGCCCCGCACAGAATACGATTTTTGACTGGTTTACCCTGGAAAGCGTGCCCGCCCCCAACGGTAACACGGATTGGGCCATCAAGAATTACGTCGAAGGCGCGTTATACGTGGGCATTCTACCGCTGATGCTGGCCGCCTTCGCGGTGGTGGTGCGCTTTGTGGGTGCGGGTCGGCGTGCTGCGAATCAACCGCCTTATGTGTGGATCTTTCTGCTGCTGACGCTGATCGCGCTATCATTTATGTTTGGCACACGGGCCTATGCGGTGATCTACGCGCTGCCCAATATCAACCAGTTAAACACGGCCTTTCGCTGGGTGTTCGGTGTGACGGCAGGGGTGGCGGTGCTGGCCGGGTTCGGCGCGGACGCGCTCACCCGCTTAAGTGAGGACGAACGGCTGCGACAGTGGGCGGGGCGTTTCGCTACGCTGGGTGTTGCAGGCGGCGGGTTGGTGCTGGTGGGCCTGCTGGTCAGCCGGGTGATGTATTCACAAATCGACGGGATTATTGCCGATGTGCTGCCCCGGTTGGCGGCACGCAATGGCGGCACCGCTGCGGATAAATTCTCCACGGCGGAGATTTTTTACAGCTTCCAGCTCACCAACGCGCTGATTTTCGGCGTGGTGCTGCTGTTATGTGGGGTGGTGTTCCGCTGGGCGTGGCTGGCCTGGAACGCCGATACACGCAGCCGGTATGCCTGGGGGACGTTGGCCGTGGTGCTGGTCGGTGCTGATTTGATTATTTCGTCGTGGGGCTTCAACCCGGCCTCTGACCCGGATCTGCTGGATTACACGCCGCCGGCTATCGAATGGTTACAGGAACGCGAGGCTGAAGACCCGCCTTTCCGCTATATCACACTGGACGCACCCGGCCAACATCGGGAGCTATTCCAGGCCAATCTCAGTATGCGCTACGGCCTGGATGATGTGCGCGGCTACGAGAGCATCATCAGCGGCCAATATGTGGATTACATGCGCCGCGTGCAGATCCAACCCCAGTTGGATTTTAACCGGGTCGCGCCGCTGTATCTGGATCGGGTGCTTGCTGATGAGGTCGATTGGGGGCGGCTGGCCCTGCTGAACGTGCGCTATGTGATCACCCACGTCAGCACCGAACTGCCGGAAATCCTGACCACATCAGCCAATGGGCAGCGTTTCGCCCCGCAAATGACGCAGGTCTACAGCGACGAGGCCGTGCGCATCTACGAGATGGGCGGCAGGCCCCGTGCCTGGGTTGGAGATACCATCAACAACGAATTGCCGGATTTAGAGGACAATTTCGCCGCAGCGGGCGCACCCGTCACCATCTGGAGCGATACCGGGCGCGAACGGCAAATGGATGTGCAACTCACCGGGGAACGCCCGCACTGGCTGATCATCAGTGAAACCTATGCCCCTGGTTGGCGGGCCTTTGTGCGTCCGTTTGAGGCGGATGCCGACCTGGAACAGCAGGCCGATGTGATCCGTATTCTGGAAAACTTCCAGGGTGTACCCATGAACCCGCCTGATCTGCGTGATTTGTTTGCGGATGTCTACGACGATCTACCCGCAGAGCAACAACAGGCTGTGGATAACGGCGTCTACACAGTGCGGATGGTCTACAGCCCGCAGAGCTTCCAGGTGGGGGCGTTCGGGTCGGTCATCAGCGCGGCGATACTGGCCTTTTTGATCGGCGTGTGGATTTGGCGGTTGCTGGTGGGCGGGGGCCGTGAGGATTCGACTTCGGTGAGCCGGGTGGCGCGTAACAGCGTCGCCCCGATTATCCTGAACCTGTTCAACCGGGGCATTGATTTCGCCTTTGCTGTGGTGATGCTGCGCATCCTCGGACCGGAGGACGCCGGTATCTATTATTACGCGATTGTCGTCTTTGTGTGGTTTGATATTTTCACCAACTTCGGCCTGGATGTGTTCTTGATCCGTGAGGCGGCCCGTGACCGCTCACAGGCCGGGCGCGTCTTCCTGAACACCACGTATCTACGCGGATTTCTGGTGTTTGCGTGTGTGCCGCTGCTGCTCGGTTTTGTGGTGATCCGGCAGGCGACGATTGACCCGGCCCTTAATAGCGAGGCCCTGCTGGCGATTGGCCTGCTGTATATCGGGTTGGCCCCGGCCAGCATCAGCAAGGGGTTGACTTCCCTATTCTATGCGTTTGAGAAGGCCGAATATCCTGCCGCTGTGACGACGGTGACGACCATCAACAAAACCGTGTTGGGGTTAATCGCGCTGTTGCTCGGTTACGGCATCGTTGGGCTGGCCGGGGTGAGCATCCTGGTTAATCTGGTGACGGTGGGTATCCTGGCGTGGTCGGCACGCGGTATGATCTTCCGGCAGCAGGATGACAATCACTCCACATTGGCGGCCCAACCCCCGGACCGGCGCATGATCGCCGGGATGACGCGGGAAAGCTGGCCGCTGATGCTCAATCACTTTTTGGCGACGATTTTCTTTCAAATCGACGTGGTGATTCTGGAAGCCATGCGCGGGGCGCGGATAGTCGGTCAATATAGTGTGGCGTATCGCTGGTTGCTGGCCTTGAACATCATCCCGGCATTTTTTACGCAGGCCCTGCTGCCGGTGATGTCCCGTCAGGCCAGTGAGGACCGCGCCGCGCTCAAACGCACGTACACGCTGGGTATCAAATTGTTGACCGCGATTTCGGTGCCGGTGGCGGTGGCGTTTACATTCATGGCGGAGGGACTGGTGTTGTTCCTCGGTGGTGCGGAGTTTATGCCCGCCGGTGCCATCGCGCTGCAAATCATGATCTGGAGTATCCCCATTGGCTGGATGAACAGCCTGACGCAATACGCGCTGGTCGCCGTGGATCGTCAACGAACGATTACCTGGGCGTTTTTCCTCGGTGTGAGTTTCAACATCATCACCAACCTGATTTTCATCCCGCAGTTTGGCTATCAAGCCGCTGCGGTGACCACGATTTTCTCCGAGGCGGTGTTGTTGATACCCTTCGGCGTGTTGATACAACATGAACTCGGCACGTTGGATTGGCTGGATATGATCTGGCGTCCGGTGGTGGCAAGTGCGGCGATGGGTGCGGTGTTACTGCTGGGCTGGCCTATCGCGCCGGTGCTGGCCCTGATTGTGGGCGCGGTGGTGTACCCGGTTGTGCTTTTGCTGCTGCGGCCACTCAGCGATAGCGAACTGACGATGTTAGAGCCGGTTCTGCCGGGGCGGGTGCAGCGTGTCCTGGCAATACGCTGATGCCCGTATTAACGATTACACTGTAGCGTAAGCTCTTGTATAATATTGTTAGATTATCGTCAGTGAGTAATCATCCAGGCTAACCCGTATGAGTGTTCCATATAACAACACCACACCAGAGGACAAGCCCAAGGCCCGCAATAAGTTTGGGATCCCTGAGTTCGAACAATCATTTAAAGACCCGCTGGCTAAACCATACAACCGTACAATCGCTATAATAGGGTATGCAATATTGGCAAGTGGTGTACTGGCAATTCCCTCACCGCTTTTTGAGGATGAAGGGGCATTTCATTACATAATGATGGCTATTGCCTTTTTAGTTGGGGTTTCATGGGCGGGTGTGCGACTACGCAAAGGGCTTGATCAACCCTTTGTACTCCAACAAGTCTTCATTCGTTTTCTGCTGCCAATTGTTGTTACGGTTTTGGCCGTCTTCATTTCGGCGGGCTTCTCCATAAAAATGTTATTTATCGGTCTGGGGATGATTGTTCTTGCTACGCTTGCCTTACAATTCATGCCCTTCTGGGTGTATCCACTGACACCACAGTTGGTCTATCATCATGTCCCGTTATTTGGTGAACCAGGCTTTCGTTACTACGTCCCCAATGACCCCAAATCTGACCCATCGCACATCTGGATCTCATCGCGTGATTCGCTGTTCAAGGTGTGGAAGCTCGATGATGCGGTAGAAGCCAATCTGGTCGTCAACTATGCGATTACCAGTGAGGGCTATCCCATCGCGCTGGATGTGCGCCTGAACGCCTTCTTTGACCCGCAACAGATCTCGGATACTAATTTTAAAGTTGAAATCGTTAAGGCGGCTGGACAGGGTAAAGGTGCGGTTGTAGCAGAGCTGATCAAGCGGCTGGATAATGCCCTGGACATCACCGCGCAGATGTTTTTTATCAACATGCCCCATCAGCAGGCGTTGGCCTCCGGCAGTGTGGTGACGTTTAGAGAACGCCTGCCCGCGTTAATACATGATCGCATCAGCATGTTTGGGCTGCGCCTGGACCCGGCTTCTGTTGTGTGCATCCCCTATGGCACCGATGAGGCCATGAACGCCGTCAGCCGGGCGGCGGCAGCACCCTATAACACCACCGCTGCCTTATCGGTACAAAAAGAACTGCTGCGGCAGGCCATGAGCGGCGATGTATCGGCGCAGTTGGTCCTCTACGCGCAGATGGTGGCCCGTGGCGGTAATGACATCAACTTTCTGCCGGATATAACCTTGCCGAACATTGATAATCCGCAGCAGACCGCGCAACGCTTCTTACAGGCCGTCAAGGAAAACCCTGGTATGGCCCAGGAGTTGTTCTCCCGCTTTTTTGGGGTGCGGGCGGAGGATATTTCATTCCGTGATGTGCCCAGCGCGTCAATGCCGCCGCAAACACCCGCATCACCACCGGGCGGCATTCCATCTACCCCGCCGAAGGCCAGTGAGCCAGCACAGAAGCCAACCACACGTCCGCGACGGCGCACGTTCAACTTTGGGGATAAGCAAACAAAAGACTCCGAAAAATAGAGCGATTCAGCCGGTGAACTGGCGCAAGAGTAGCCTCAAGGCCGCGTCCGCGCTGGCGTGTTTGTTCCCCAGGCGATCATGCGGCCACACATGCCGCTCTACGATGATCAGGTCATCCGGCCCGGCCAGGCCAATGTAGGTCAGGCCGACAGGCTTCTCGGCGGTGCCGCCACCCGGCCCGGCGATGCCCGTCACACTCAGCGCGTAATCTGTGCCGATGTAGGTGCGGGCACCAACCGCCATCTCGCGGGCAGTTGCTTCACTCACCGCGCCGTGATCAATGAGGGTTTGCTCGGCCACATTGAGCACCTTCATCTTAATACCATTCGAGTAAGCGACAATACCCCCCAGCAGATAAGCCGAACTGCCGCTAATATCCGTCAAGCGGGAGGCGATCAACCCACCCGTGCAGGACTCGGCTGTGGTAACGGTTAATCCGCGTGCTTTGAGGGCCTCACCCACTTGTTGTTCTAAAGTCATCGGCTGTTATCCTTTAAATCCCACCGTGAGCGTCTAAAAATGCCATCACTTGATCATAGGTGGGCATGGCGTTGGCGGTGCCATGTTCGCTGACCATCAGCGCACCGCAGGCGTTGCCCAGCCGCGCCGCCTGTTCGATGGGCCAGCCTTGCAAATAGGCCCAGGTGAAGCCCCCGGCGAAGGCATCCCCCGCACCCAGGAAGTTGACGACCTCCACCGGAAAGGGCGGCACCTCATGCACAAGGCCATCGACGGTATACACGGTGCTGCCGCGTGAACTGCGCTTGACGATCAATGCTTGCTGGACTTTATCAAGCAGGATGTGTGTGGCCGTATCCAGATCATTTACCCCAGCGGCGGCGATGACCTCCGCTTCGCCACCCATTGCCACATCAACCAGCGGCAGCGTGAGGCGCGTCGTCACCCCGTAGACCCGTGGATCGGCCCACATGGGGGCGCGATAGTCCAGGTCCATCAGCACGACGGCACCATGGGCGCGGGCCGTTTCCGCAGCGAATTGGGTGGAGCTACGGCTCGGTTCTTTGAGCAAGTTCATCCCATTGAACTGAAACGCCCGGCAATCGGTGATCGGCGCGGCCAGCACATCATCCGCTGTAATTTCTAAATCGGCGTTGTTGGCGTGCATGGCGACGAACTGCATTTCCTCCGGTGGTTGCAGCGCGACCAACACGGTGTTGGTCTGTTTGCCGGGTTTGCGCAGCACGGATTGCGTATCAATGCCTTCGTTTTGCAGAAATCGGGTCAAAAAGCCGCTGACGTAATCATCACCGACGCCGGTCAGCAATGCGGTTTTGAGGCCCATGCGCGTCGCCGCCACGCAGATATTGGCCGTGGACCCCCCCACATACGCCTTAAACCCGGTCAGGTCGGCAAAATCTGCGCCGAGTTCGTCCCCGAACAGATCCAGCGAGGCGCGTCCCATACACAACAGGTCAAAGGTTTTGCTTTCGGTCATTTCTTCGCCCGCACCACAATGAAGGCCGGGATTTGGAGTAAGTCAGCATAATTATCCGGGTCGAGTTCGGCGAATTTTTCGGTGGGCAGCGGCTCTAAGATGTGATCGATGGTCAGGCCAGCCGCCATAACGGGGTTCAGGATCATATTCAGTGGGCGACGGTAAAATGTAATCGTTGGCCTGTCTTCACCGAAGCCGCCCCAGGTGACGGTGGGTTGTTCCAGCTTAAAATAGTTGATGTCTATGCCGCGTTTGTTGTGCAGCCAATTGTAATCCCCGTGCGGATGCCCGCAGGAGAACACAAATTCCCCGCCCGGCTTGAGGACACGCGCAAACTCTGTGAACACAGGCACCCAATCCGCGATGTAATCCAATACCAGCGGCGCGATGACGAGGTCAAAGCTGGTGTCGTTGGCAAAAGCCAGCGGTTGATTGAGATCATGCTGGAAGACCGTCGCTCGGTCACCCAGGCGTTCTTTGGCGAGTTCGACCATGCGCGGTGTCACATCAAAGGCGACGACCTCAGCACCGCGTTCGACCAGCCATTCCGTATACATACCCGGCCCGCAACCGGCATCCAGCACGCGCAGGCCGTCCACATCGGGCAGTAAGCTCTGCACTGCCGGGCGATCATAATAGGCGTTGTGGGGTTTGGTCCTGACTGCTGCTGCATAGGCATCGGCGAATTGCTCGTAATTCTTTTCACCGAGTGGCTTTTCATCTGACATAGTGATGGTGCTCCTTTTCTCACAGGCGAAATCTAACATCAACCGGGTCTATGTGCAATCACCACAAGAGAGTTGCGTTCCCTGCATCCGTCCGCTATAACTCACAGTTGATTTCAGCGATGCAAGGATACCACATGGCAAATTCCAATTTAATCATCACCCTGGGCAAAGTTATTGTTGCGGCGGCCTGGGCGGATGGCGAGATTTCTAACGATGAGGTCAACAGCCTCAAAGACCTGCTGTTTCATCTGCCGGAACTGAACGCCCGCCAATGGGCAGAGCTGGATATGTATATTGACTATCCGGTTGGCCCGGCGGAACGCGCCCGCCTGGTGGATGACCTGCAAAAACGCATCCGTTCTGAGCGTGACCGTCTGCTGGCGATTGGTGCGCTGGAAGAAGTGGTCGGTGCGGATGGGCAGATCACCGAGAGCGAGAAACACGTCCTCAATGAGATCAAAACCGCTATCGAAAACGCCGATGTGGGTGTGGTGAACGCCCTATCACGGCTGATTCGTGGCCCGGTAGAACGGCGG
>JGI12109J20283_10062803_pt1 | contig 10141 bp, 9 predicted proteins | sample ElkSlonscriptome_12_FD_20283 | JGI IMG/M metagenome (IMG submission 20283) | reverse complement strand
CGGGGTACACCAGGAAACTTCTGCATAACCCTGCTCGGAGCGAGACGAAGTCCGGGCGGAGATCGAGTCAGGTGTGTGCATAATGCAGGCAGACACCCTCCAACGAAGGTGATTCGATGAACATGAGCAAGGTCGTGTTCGGGTTCTTCGTGCTGTTGGCGCTGACGCTCAACTTCGGATTCTTCATCGGCGACATCGACAACCCGGATCATCACAACGTCTACGAGCTGTTCGCGGCTCTCGTTGTCGGCTTGATTGCCACCGTCATGAAGCTCGGTGAACGCACCCAGATGAGCGCCATGCTGCTGGCCTCCAGCCTGGTTGTCGACCTGCACCTGATCGCCGCCGCGCTGGTCTGGGTCATCGCCGTCCACGTCAGCGACGTCGGGCTGACGCCGGCCATCATGGCCACGATCGTCTCGCTGTCCGGCGGCGCATTGCTGGCCAATCTGCTCTCGGTGGTCCTCCTCAGCCTGGAAACGATCGGTATCGGGCGCTGACACCGCACAACGCCTGGGCAATGAGCGACTCGGTGATCTTCCAGTTCTTCCAGCGCATGCGTGTGCCGCTGGTGGTACTGATATCGGCGTACGCCATCGCCACGGTCGGCTTTACCTTGATGCCTGGCGTCGACGATCAGGGTAACCCCTGGCGGCTGAGCCTGTTCGAAGCCTTCTACGTGGTCAGCTACACCGGCAGCACCATCGGCTTCGGTGAAGTGCCTTACCCGTTCTCGCCGGCCCAGCGCCTGTGGACGATGGTGAGCATCTACCTCACGGTGATCGCCTGGCTCTATTCGATCGGGTCGATCATTTCGATGCTCCAGGACCCGGCACTGGTCCAAAGCATCCGTAGGGCTCGATTCAGGCGCGCGGTCGACGCGATCGGCGAGCCGTTCTACCTGGTCTGCGGCTGTGGCGACACCGGNCGTATGCTTACCCGGGCGCTGACCGCGAGAGGCCACCCGGTCGTGGTGATCGACAATCAGGCGGCCAAGATCGACGCCCTGGCCACCGAAAAACTGATGGCGCAGGTCGTGCCCTTCTGCATGGATGCGAGCATGCCGGACCACCTGGTCGAGGCCGGCCTCCGCCATCGCTGGTGCCTCGGTGCCATGGCCGTGACCGGGGATAATCACGCCAACTTGAAGATTGCGGTCGCGGCCAAACTGCTCAACCATCGATGCACCGTCCATGCCCGAGCCGATGCTCCGGAAGTGGCTGATAACATGCGCTCGTTCGAAACCGACCACGTCGTCAATCCGGTCGAGCAATATGTCCTGCGCATGCGTCTGGCGATCGAGCAGCCGATGGCGTTTCGGGTCTATCAGTGGCTGCAGTCCGGGCCGGACGCGCGCGTGCCCGATGTCGACAGACCGCCGCGCGGTCGCTGGATCCTGTGCGGTTTCGACCGCCTTGGACGGGCGGCCCATGCAATGCTGAAAGACGTTGGAATGCAGGTCACCGTCGTCGAGCACGAGCCCGACCGGGCCGACCTGCCGGCCGATGCGATCAAAGGCTTNGCAACCCAGGCTGAAACGCTGCAGGCTGCCGGCGTCGAAGACGCGGTGGGGATTCTGGCGACAACCAGCGACGACGTCGACAACCTGTCGATATTGATCACGGCACGGGCGCTCAACGACGATCTGTTCTTCGGCATTCTCGAAAACGGCCTGTCCAGCCATGCCCTGTTTCAGGCGGCCCGACCGGACTTTATCGGGCAGCCGAGTCGGGTGATCGCCGGCACGATACTCAGTCGCATCCGCTCACCCCTTGTGACGGAGTTTTTCGACCGCCTGCTGGCCGCCGATGAAGCGGTTGCGGGCGAACTGCTGAAACGCCTCGAGGGCTTCGGGCAGGACCGGCCGCCGGAGTTGATGACCGTCCGAGTCAGCCGGCGACGTGCTCCGGCATTGACCGAGATGCTCGAAAACGACGTCCCGATCGATCTGGACGCGCTCCAGAGCGATCCCGTTCGGAGCGAACGGCAGCTCCCGGTCGCCGTCCTGCTTCTTCGGCGCGACAGCGAGGACCATCTGCTACCCGGCGGGAGCACCCGACTGCGGGTCGGCGACCAGCTGCTGCTCGCCGGCAGCGCCAGTAGCGCGCGTCGCCTGCGCAGCCTGCTGGAGAGCGAGACCGTGCTCTATCGGTCGCTGACCGGACAGGACCGGCATCATGGCTGGCTATGGCAACGCCTGTTCCCTGAATCCCGATCCGGCCTCGATCGCTGAGCGGATAAGCAGGCGGGCGAGGCAACGCGCCGAGCCGCGCTGCCCGGAAATTCTCTACTGCGCCTCGTCGCGCGTAGCGTGCTCAGTCCCCGGCTCGTGTTCCGGCGGGCTGTAGGTGGTGTAGAGCTTGAGCATGCCAGAGCCGGTGTTGCGGAAGTTGTGCCAGGCGCCCGAAGGCACGATGCTGAGATCACCGGCGGCGATGTCCATTTCGCGCTCTCCGATCGTCGCCTTGCCCTCTCCAGCCACGAAAAACAGCAGCTGGTCATGACCTTCGTGAACCTCGCCGCCGATTTCGCCATTTTCTGGAATGGCCATCAGTACCACCTGAGTCTGTTCTCCGGTCCAGATCACCTTGCGGAATTCGTCGTTGTCTTCTGCGAGTTTCACGATCGGCAGTGAAAGTTGATTTGTTTCAGTCATTAGAACGCCTTCGATAGATGATTGCTTAGCTACCAACTATAACGGATGGGACCTGTCGAAGCGCTGAAATCCGGGCTTTCCAGGCCAAGACACGGCGAGTAGAAGGATGTTGTAGGCAGCCAGCTGACACCATCCCTTACACTGCCTGTTTTCTACGGGAAGGACTGACCAGGACATGATTGTCGTTCATCACCTCGAACACTCCCGATCGCAGCGGATTCTCTGGTTGCTCGAAGAACTGGGCGCGGCCTACGAGATCAAGCGTTATCGGCGCGATCCGAAAACCAGCCTGGCGCCGAAGTCGCTGAAACAGATCCATCCCCTCGGCAAGTCGCCGGTGGTCAGCGATGGGGAACGGACCGTCGCCGAGTCAGCGACGATCGTCGAGTACCTGGCGCGAACGCATGGCGACGGTTCCTGGGCACCGGCGACCGACCACCCCGACTACTGGTCGTTCAGCTACTGGATGCACTACGCCGAAGGATCGCTGATGCCGCCGCTGCTGCTCAAGCTCGTGTTCGACAAGGTTCGAAGCGGGCCGATGCCTTTCTTCATCCGCCCGATCGCGCGGGCGATCGCCGACAAGGTGGACGCGCAGTTCATCGACGACCAGATCCGGACGCACTTCGGCTTCGTCGATGATTACCTCGCCGACAAGGAGTGGTTCCTCGGCGAGGCGATCTCAGCCGCCGACATCCAGATGAGTTTTCCGCTCGAAGCGGCCCTGGCCCGGGGCACCGTCGGCGACGACTACCCGAACGTCGTCGCATACGTCGAGCGGTTCCAGGCTCGAGAGGCGTACTTGCGCGCGCTGGAAAAGGGCGGCGACTACGACTACGGCCCGGCCACCTGACCCCGATTGGCTCAACCCTGACCGGGACAGACCAGTATCTTGCCGTTGCGCTCACCTCGGCTGGCTGCCTCGACAGCCTCGGCAATGCGTTCGACCGGATAGGTGCCGGCGATCGGCGCCTTCAGTACGCCGCCCGCGATCTTTCGGATCAGCTCTCCGAACAGGGCCTGCTGCCGCTCTTTCGAGGCCTGGCGAAACCAGCTCGCCAGCCAGAAGCCCGTCAGGGTGATCCCGCGAAAGATCAGGTGGGTCGGCGACACCTGGCAGTTTTCGCCGCTCATCACCCCGTAGTTGGCCAGCGTCGCGCCGGGGGCTAGACAGGCGGCGACATGGTTGGTGGCCTCGCCGCCGACCGCGTCGATACCGAGCCGGATCGGGGCCTTGCCGGTGGCTTCGGCGACGCGCTCGGCCAGGTCCGGGCCATCGACCAGTACGACATCCCCACCGAGCGCTTCGACTCCGGCGACTGCCCCGGACCGCCGGACGACGTTGACGGTTTTCAGGCCGCGTTCGGCAGCCAGCTGGACCAGATAGCCGCCCACCGCCGAGTTGGCCGCGTTCTGGATCACCCAATCGCCGGCTTCGAGGTCGACGATGTCGCTGAGCAGCAGCGATGCGGTCGGCGGATTGATGGTCAGCATGGCCAGCTGCTGGACGTCGGCCTGGCCGGGCAGAGGAATCAGGTCGCCGGCGGCCGCCACGAGGTGCGTGGTCCAGGTGCCGCAGCCGATCGGCAGCAGAACGATCTGCCCCACCTTCAGCGCTTCGACGCCCTCGCCCAGGGAGCTGACGCGCCCCACGCCCTCGTTGCCGCCCACAGCCGGCAGATCCGGCAGCACGCCGTAGTCGCCGGTGAGGGTCAGCAGGTCCGAGGGGTTGATCGGCGCTGCCAGAACTTCGACGAGCACTTCTCCCGCTCCGGGTTCGGGCGTGTCGAACGCTACCGCCCGGATCAGTTTGTGCGGTTCAGCGCCGCGTTCGTCGTACTGGGCCTTGCAGGAGGTCATCGCGAATCCATGGTGGAGGGTCTACCGGTCAATGTATCACCGGGTCGGGCACCGGCGTCCATTACTTGCCGTCGATGTAGTCGCGATCGTCGAAACTGCGCACCCACTCCGGCTTCAGGGCAATCAGCATCGTCATGACCGCGCCGTTCATGAAGCCTTCCGGAAGAAGCACCATGGGCGAGAAGACCAGGTATTCATCGACGATCCGGCTGAACTCATAGGCACCGACCAGCCAGGTCAGGGCCCCGCCCGCGAGGATGACCGCGCCGATCACCAGCATCGATGAGAAATGCGCCGAAACCAGCACATAGACGAAGAAATGGCGCGGCAGGCGGGCATAGATCAGATCGTGGAACCGCCTCGCCAGCAGGACGGGTAGAACCACGCCGATCAGTCCGTTGACCCCCAGGGCCGCCCAATCACCTTCTCCCACGGCGCACAGCAGCACCAGCGCAACGGCCCCGGCCACGATCGCCAGTCGCCAGCCGAACATCAGCACCATCGCGCTCAGACCCAGCAGGTGAAATTCCAGCGCCGGGTGACCGCCCACGCTCAAGCTCCACAGCCCGGCCAGCCCGACGCAACTCAAGCTGTAGAGGGGGTGCAGGCCGTTGAGAGTCAGCAGCTTCCAGGGCGCTCCCGCAAGGTTCCAGACGGCCATGGCGGCAAACAGCATCAGGCTGGTCAGCGCGAGCCACAGCGGCAGAATGTCAGCGGTCAGGTTCATCGCGACATTATCGCGCTGGGCCCATCGACACCGGGCGAAGCAACGTCAATACCCGGGCTCGTCCAATATGGCACACTGGCGACATGACCACCCCAAGCAATAATGCCCTGGAGCTCGACGCCGTCGAGCCCTACTCGAGCGACCAGCAAATCCTGCTCAGGCAGTTTTTCGATCGCCATCGCGATCAGCTCGATATGGCCTACGAGGAAGTTGTCGGCTTTTTATTCGCAGCAGAGTGCAGCCCCTTGTCTCTGGTTCCGGCCCAGTGGCTTGAACGCCTGCTGGGTGAGGTGTCTTTCAAGTCGCGAGAGGAAGCCAGCCGGACCATCACCTCCCTGGTTGCCCTCAAGCACTGGATTGAAGAGCAGATCGAGGCCGGCCGGCGCCCGCTGCCCGAGGCGTGCCGGCCCGCGGCCGATCCAATGGACAATTTCGAGACCGGATCGCCGCTGTCGCGTTGGGCCCGCGGATTCGCGATGGGCCACGGGTGGCTCAAGGAGAGCTGGCAGGCTCTGGTGCCCGAAGACGACGATGACGCCTCGGGCCTGGCCCTGATGGCGCTGACGTTTTTCAGCAGCCGCCGCGTCGCAGAGAGCTACCACGCCGATCTGTTCAGCGACGAGATGTCCTTCGAGCAGCTCGTTTCAACAGTGGACGGCATGCTCGACAACGCCTTCCGCGATTATGCCCTCGCCGGATACACCGCCCGGCGCAGTTCCGATGCGGTCAGCCGCCTGACCCGCTCCTACCAGCACTGAAGCACCCTGGCAGGGGCGGGTTGTCATCGATGCGTCCTGCATCATGCACCTGCGCGGTGTCGTAAGGCTTGCACTGGTCCGGCGGATAGCCTTATCTTGAACACAGAATTTCGGAGGGCGTGACCGAGGGGTTCCTAGGCCATGCACCCGGGGAGAGGACCCCATCCTGCATTCTGATACCGCATTGCCGTTGCACCCGTCTTGTCGCCCCCTACCGGCGCGGATTGTCACCCTGGACTGAGCCATGCCGTCGCTGCGCTCCAGCCTCACTCGTCTGTTCGTTCTGCTTGCGCTGATCGGAACGCTGCTTCTGGCCTGGTCGTTGGTCGATTTATGGCAGACCATCACCGACCGACACGAGACCCGTCAACGCAGTCAGATCGCCACCCTGGCGAATGCGACCCGGACGGTCATGGCCAACCAGGAGGTGCTGCTGGAGCTGCTCGGGCGAGAGCTGCTGTTTCACGGCCAGTTCGGTCAGGACGCCAACGGCGGTGTTCGCCTGCTCGACGACCTCCTGAATCTGAACCCGCTGGTCGCAGTCTATGTCCTGAGCGACCCCAGGGGCGAGGTGCTGGTGATCAACTCCGGCTTCGAAGACGTTCAGCTACCGAACCTCGCTCAAATGAGCAGCACGATGGCGTCGTTTCAGGAGGCGCTGGCGTCTGAACGGATGATCATCGGTCGTCCGTTCTACCTGGAAGCGCTGGAGCGCTGGGTTATTCCGCTGGCCAAAAGCATTCGCCGCACAGACGGCGAAATTGCGGGCGTTCTGACGGCCGGCATGTATCTCGACGGCGCCGATCCGCTGTTTGCGCCTGAAGCCTACCTGGGCCCGCGCAACACTCTTCAGGTCGTGCGCGGGCAAGATCTCTATCCGCTTCACTGGGCTTCTCGAGTGGGTCAGCCCGAAGGCTACTTCAGAAGCGCGATCCCGCGCGCGTACTACGATCGAGCGGTTGCATCGGCGGAAGAACGCAGCGGCCTGGAGATCGAACAGATCAAAGCATCGCGCCAGCCGTATTCCTACCGGGTGGTCAACGCCCTGGGCCCTCATCTCGGCATGACGGTCTACGACCCCACCTATGACTTCTGGGTCCTGTCCCAGACCCATATGGATCAGCTCAGAATCGAGTTCTTGCGCGCCGGAAGTGTGCACGTCGGTGTCTTCCTGCTGCTGCTGACCATGATCCTGGTCGCACTCGCCAGCGTCAGTCGGGGGGAACAGAAACGCCAGGCCGAACTGATTCACCGGGCCGATCACGACGGATTGACCGGACTGCCCAACCGCCGTCGCATGGTGCAGGATTTCCGCCAGATGCAGGAGGCCCACCCTGACGGTCTCTCGGTCATGTTCATCGACATGGACAATTTCAAGTCCTTCAATGATGGATTCGGTCACATGCTCGGCGACCGCCTGTTGCGGCTACTCGGTCAGCGCCTGGTCGACTTCGTCGACGAGCGCGAGCGGATTGCCCGAGTCGGCGGCGACGAATTCGTGATGCTGTCGCCCGACACGGAGGTCGAGGCGCTGGTCGCGCGAGCCGATGATCTGATCAGTACGCTGACTCGCCCATCGCAGCTCGATGGGGTTCAGTGTCAGTTGGGTTGCAGCATTGGCATCGCGCGTACCAGCGACGCGGGCGACACCCTCGACGAAGTTCTGCGAGCCGCAGATCTGGCAATGTATACGGCCAAGCACCAACGCAACACGGCCCGCCTGTACGAGCCGACGATGGGGCGCCAGTATCTCGAGAACATCGCAATCGAGCAACGCTTACAGATCGGCATAGCGGAGCATTCAATCCGCATGGTCTATCAGCCGCAGTTCGACGCCGAATGTCGTCTCGTCGGTATCGAGGCACTCGCGCGTTGGACCGATGCGGAGCTCGGGGAGATCGAGCCGCAACAGTTTATCGCGATCGCCGAAGCCTCCGGTCTGATCGACCGCCTGGGCGACTACATCGTGGACTGCGCCTTGAGTGAAATCGACGAGCTGGGCGGTCGCCTGAAGGTCCCGCTCAGCCTGTCCATCAACATCTCGGTCCGACAGTTCATGGGGCCCCATTTCACCGAGCGGCTGCTGAGCAAGATCGGCGGACTTTCGTCGGACGTCGTTCGTGTGGTCATCGAGATCACCGAGAGTCTGTTCATGGAAGACCTCCAGATGATCATGGCTCAACTGGAAAGACTCCGCCTGGCCGATGTCAAGGTCGCCCTCGATGATTTCGGAACCGGCTATTCCTCGCTCGGGTTACTCAGACAGCTCCCGATCGACGAGTTGAAGATCGACCGTGACTTCATCAAGGACATGAGCCGCGACGAGTACTGTCGTGAACTGGTCCAGAGCATCATCGGCATCGGCAAGACCCACGGCGTCCATGTCATCGCCGAGGGCGTCGAAACCGTCGAAGAACTCGAGCTGCTCAAGGAATACGGTTGTGACGCGTTTCAGGGATTCCTGTACGCCCGCCCGATGGCTCTGTCCGAGCTCGAAGCATTCCTCTCGAGCCTGGAGCACGCACCCGACCCGGTTGGATCCTGATCGCTGTTACCGGCGGTCTCGATCAACCCAGAACGGCAAGGATGCCGACGCCGAAGACCAGCAGGATCAGCAGGAAAGCGCCGAGCAGAAGACCGAGATATCCGAGAATCAGCCCGGCGAGCGCCAGACCGTCGCCCTGCTCCGCGCCGCCGGAAAGGCGCACCTGACTGCGAGCGATATGCCCGGCCACGATGGCCACGATGTTTCCAATCAACGGCAGCACGGTCCAGCCAAGAACGCCGAAGATCAGGCTGACGATCGCCAGCGCGTTGGTTTCACCTGGATTTGCTGTGGTCATGACTGCCTCGCTTACCCAATGCTTCGAGAATAGCAGCATGGGCCGCTGATCATCAGCGCAGTGCGCAAACCCTCAACCACTCAGCCAGTCATGCAGGGTGTCGAGCACCTGCGGGTGGTGCAACAGGTCCATGTGACCGGTGGAGGCGAGAATCCGCCGACGGCCGGCAGGGATCGGGAGACGGCGGCCCGCGTCCGGATGACGGCCCAAAGCGCTGTTGATCGGCACCAGCCCGTCGCCGATGATGCGAGCGCGGTAGCCTTCCATTCGCTCCGCCGTGGTCGCGGCGATGGCGTGCAGTTCGACCTGTGGGGGGAGCTCGGCGATCGCGCCGTCGGAGCGATCGCCGCCGGCGCTCTCGACAACCCGTCCGTGGCGCAGGTCGGTGATTCCGGCCGAGCGCATCCGGCCCAGGCGCGCGAAAGGCGCGCTGTAGGGGCTGATGCCGAGCAGACGTTCGAATCCGTACCCAGCCTTTTCCAGCGGCGAGCCATGGTGGGGCGTGCCGAGCGTGATCAAGCGGCGAACCCGACGGGTCCAGCCATATTGATCGACCTGCCCGTAGTGACAGGCGCTGCGCGCTACCAGACCGCCCATGCTGTGCCCGAGCAATACAATTTCATCGACCGGCACCGGCCAGTCCTGAACGAGCGAATCGAGCCGCACGGCAAGCTCTCGACCGTTGGTCGCGATCGGTCGGCCGGTGTTGTAGTGGAGCTGCAGGCTGGTGTAGCCGTGCACCCGCGACAGCTCGGCCGGCAGATCAACCCCGGCCGCCTCGTCGCGCGGGGTCCAGCAGCGGTCGCTCTGACACAGGCCGTGAATGGCGATCAGCAGTCGGCGAGAGTCACGCGCGACACCGCCGCTATGGGCATCGAGCCCAGGCTCGGCGGACGGTCCTCCCGGTCGCAGGCGCATCGGAATCGCCAGCGGGTTGGCCGTGGCGTCGAGATGGTCGCCGATCACGCCGTTGAGCACGGCCAGAAAGGCTTCTCGCTGCGGAGTCGAATCGATCCGTTCGGCCCTCCGCGAAAAGGGCTGAAAGGCCATGTCGAGCGCCCCGCCGACCAGACCGTTCACGCCGTGGATGCTGCGATAAACGACCCCGGTGATACCGCGCGTTCCACCCGCGCGCGAACGACCGACCGGCGGGCGAATGCCTGCGATGTTGTGATGCACCTGCTCTACGAGTGACGTGGTTTCGGCCACGCCGCGGACGGCCAACCGGCTCAAGCCGTGCAGATCAGCAGCGCTGAGATCCTTCAACATGGCACTCTCGGGGCCCGGAACCTGCCTG
>JGI12109J20283_10282660_pt1 | contig 10145 bp, 10 predicted proteins | sample ElkSlonscriptome_12_FD_20283 | JGI IMG/M metagenome (IMG submission 20283) | reverse complement strand
CCCTGGGGCACCGCCTGTTGCAGGGTTATTATCTGCTGGGGATGGAGGCGGCGCAGCGCGAGGCGCCCCCGCCGTGACCGCGCGGCCACGGGTCGCGGTGATCATCGTCAACTACCGGGCCGGCCCCCTGCTGGCCCGCGCGGTGGACGCCGTGGCCCGCCAGCGCCAGCGTCCAGCGCGGCTGGTGGTGGTGGACAACGGCAGCGACGACGGCTCCCTGCACGGCGTGGCGGCGCGCTTTCCGGGCCTGGAGATCCTCGACCCCGGGGCCAATATCGGCTTTGCCGCCGCCAATAATCTCGCCGTGCGGGCGGTGGACGACGTGGACTGGGTGGCGCTGCTGAACCCGGATGCCTTCCCCGAGCCGGACTGGTTGAGCCGTTGCCTGGATCTCGCCGCCGCCCATCCCCACCATGCCAGCATCGGTTGCCGGCTGCTGCGGGCCGATACCCCCGATATTCTGGACGGCACCGGCGACAGCTACCACGTGAGCGGGCGACCCTGGCGGCGGGACGAGGGCCGAGCGCTGGCGGACGGCCATCTCATGGATGGCGAGATCTTCTCCGCTTGCGCCGCCGCCGCCCTCTACCGGCGGGACGTGTTCCTGACCCTCGGCGGCTTCGACGAGCGCTTCTTCTGCTACCTGGAGGACGTGGATCTCGGTTTCCGGCTGCGGCTGGCCGGTCACGGCTGCGGCTACTGCGCGGGCGCGGTGGTACATCACGCGGGCTCGGCGGTGACCGGGCGGCGCAGCGCCTTCAGCGTCTACCACGGCCACCGGAACCTGGTCTGGACCTTCGTGAAGAACATGCCCGGTCCGCTGTTGTGGCGTTATCTGCCCCAGCATCTGCTGCTGAACCTGGCGAGCATCGGCGTTTTTCTGCTGCGCGGCCAGGGCCGTACCATCCTGCACGCCAAGTTCCACGCGCTACGGGGACTACCCGGCATTCTTCGCAGCCGAGGGGCGGTGCAGCGCCAGCGCCGGGTGGACCACCATGCCCTGCTGACGCTACTGGAACGGGGCTGGCGGGGCGCCTACCGCGGTCCAGGCGGGCCAGCCTGACCCGTTCAGACGACCCACCGGTGAACCGGTCCACTGTTCTGTCGACTTAAAATAATATTTATTTTCATTGACTTAAAAACTGGCACGGTAGTTGTTATTACCTGGACAGAGCCGGGATCGGCCATGCAGCGGCAAGCCCGCCGGATCGGTCCCCACTGAACAGTTTCAGGAGAACCTTGCCATGACCCAGTTTCTGCAACACCTCGCCTCGATCCTGCTCACCGCTGCCCTGCTGCTGCCCCTGCTGGGCGAGCGGGCCACCGCCGCCCCGGGCGAGGTCATCCAGGCGCGGGAAGCGCACGGTCTGTCCCTGGCCAAACAGCGACTGGGAGAAAGCCTGGGCGCCACCCAGGCCCTGGGAGAGCAACGCTCCAACCCGGCCGGCAACGACCTTCGGATCTGCACCACCGCCTGCGCCCACGGCCCCGATGCGCAGGGTCAGACCCGTAACTTCTGCGTCACCACCTGCAACGACGGCAGCCGCGAGGAATCCGTCTCGGAGCTGCGAGGGCTGTCGCTACTGAATTGATTTGTCAGCGCGGTAAGTGAGGGAGCTTGCCCCCGGTTCGCCGGGGGTTTTTTTTGCGTTCAGTACAGCAGCCCCGAGCCGCAGTACTTGCAGTGCTTGGCGTCGATATCGTGGCCCTCGGCGGTGCAGTTGGGGCACACCCGGGTGTCCACCGGGCGGGGCTCCCTGGCGCCGGTGATGGCGGCGGTGACGATGCCGGTGGGCACCGCGATGATCCCGTAGCCCATGATCATCACCAGGCTGGCGAAGACCTGACCCAGCCAGGTCTGGGGGGAGATGTCCCCGTAGCCCACGGTGGTGAGGGTGACGATGGCCCAGTACATGCCCCGGGGCACGCTGTCGAAGCCGCTGTCCTCGCCCTCGATGAGATACATGGCCGCGCCGATCAGGATCACCAGGGTGATCACCGTCATCAGGAACACGGTGATCTTGTGGCGGGATTCGTAGAGGGCCAGCGCCAGAAACCGCGCCTCATCCAGAAAACGGGCCAGTTTCAGCACCCGGAACACCCGCAGCAGCCGCAGGCCCCGGATCACCATCAGCGACTGCGCCCCCGGAATCAGCAGGCTGATATAGGAGGGCAGGATGGACAGCAGATCCACTACCCCGAAGAAGCTCCGGGCATAGGCCGCGGGCTTCGGCACGATGGCCAGGCGCAGGATATATTCCACCGTGAACAGCAGGGTGAAGATCCACTCGAAGGTGCGCAGCAGCGTGGAATAATCCGCGCGAATCATGGGCACACTTTCCAGAATCACCACCAGCACGCTGGCCACGATGCTCCACAGCAACACCACGTCGAAGATCTTACCCGGCCGGGTATCGGCCTCGAAGATGATCACCCGCAAGGGTTCGCGCCAGTGGCGCCACCAGCCCCGTAAACCCATCAGTCCTGCACCAGATAGCCATCACTCGCCCGGAAGCCCACCGTCACCGCCTCATGGATGGCCACCTCGGGGGGTCGGTCCACCATGGCGATGAGATCGAGCTTGCCGCTCCTGAGTAACAGCTTATAACCGCTGCCCACGAAGATCACCTCGGAGAGTTCGGCGGGCACGGTGAGATCGCAGCCCTCGGCGTCCCTGCCCACCCGCAGCTTCTCCGGGCGCACGCTGATATAGCCCCCGGTGCGATCCCCCGGAAACAGGTTACATTCCCCCACGAAGCCCGCCACGAAGCGGTTGGCCGGGGTGTGGTACAGCGCCTCCGGACTGCCCACCTGCACCACCCCGCCCTCGTCCAGCACCAGGATCCGATCCGACAGGTGCATGGCCTCCTCCTGGTCGTGGGTGACATAGACAATGGTCACCGCCAGCCGCCGGTGGAGGTTTTTCAGCTCCAACTGGATGTTCTGCCGGAGGTTCTTGTCCAGCGCCCCGAGGGGCTCGTCCATCAGCAGGATATCCGGGTCGAACACCAGCGCCCGGGCCAGCGCCGTGCGCTGCTGCTGGCCACCGGAGAGTTCCCGGGGATAGCGCGCCTCCATGCCGGTGAGCCCCACCAGCGCCAGCGCCTCGCGCACCCGTCGGTCGATCTCCGCCCGGGGCCGACGGCGCATCTCCAGGCCAAAAGCCACGTTGCCCGCCACGCTCATGTGGGGAAACAGCGCGTAGTTCTGGAACACCATGCCGATGTTGCGCCGGGCCACCGGGATGCGGGTGAGGTCGGTGTCGCCCAGGCGAATGCTGCCCTCGGTGGGGGTCTCGAAGCCGGCGATGATCTTGAGCAGCGTGGTCTTGCCCGAGCCCGAGGGCCCCAGCAGGGTGAAGAACTCGCCCGCATGGATAGTGAGGTGGATATCCCTCAGCGCCACCACCGGGCCATAACGCTTGGTGATTGCGCGAAATTCCAGATCCTGGGCGGATGCCATCAACGCCTCCGTAACAGCAGGTTCAGCACCAGCACCGTGAGCGACACGAGGATCAACAGCGCCGCCACGCTGATGATGGTGGGATCGATCTCGTGGGCGATCCCCTCGAACATCACCTTGGGCAGGGTGCGGGTGCGGATATTGGTGAGAAACAGGGCGATCACCACATCGTCGAAGGAGACGATGAAGGCGAACACCGCGCCGCCCGCGATACCGGGCCAGATGGCGGGCAGCCAGACCCGCAGGAACACCGTGCTCCAGCCGGCGCCGAGGCCACGGGCGGCCAGTTCCAGATTGGGGTCGAGATTTTTCAGCGCCGCCCGCACGGTGATGAACACGAACGGCGCGGCCAGTAACGTATGGCCCAGCGCCAGTCCCCACAGGGTACCCAGCCAGCCCAGCGGCGCGTAGAAATAATACAGCGCCAGCGCCACCACAATGGCCGGCATCACCATGGGCATCACGAACAAACCCTCCAGCCAGCCGGTGAAGCGCCCCCGCAACCGCGACAGCCCCAGCGCCGCCGCCGTGCCGAGGAGCGAGGCCAGCACCACCGCCATGCCCGCCACCTGGAGGCTGTTGACGGTGGCCCGCCACCACTTGGGGTTGTCCAGGATGCTCACATACCAGCGCAGGCTATAGTCCGCCGGCGGAAAGGCCAGGAACGGCGAGGAGCCGAAACTCATGGGAAACACCACCACGATGGGGGCGATCAGAAAGGCGGCCACGGCCAGCGCCGCCAGCGCCGCCAGCCGCCCGCCGGGGCCTCGCCGCTCCCCGGCCAGCGGGCTCGCCACGCCCCCGCCGGCCGCGCCCCCCCACAACCGCTCCAGGCTGAAAAACCGCTGGAACAGCGCGAACACGGCCAGCGTCACCGCCAGCAACAGAATCGCCAGCGCCGCCGCCATCCCCCAGTCCAGCGCCTCCAGCAGATGGTAGGCGATGAGTTCGGCGATCATGGTCTGCCCAGGGCCGCCCATCAGCGCCGGGGTGATGTAATAACCCAGCGCGTTCATGAACACGATCAAACCGCCCGCCAGCACCCCCGGCGCGGTGAGCGGCAGCACCACCCGCCGAAACACCGCGCCACTGCCGGCGCCGAGCCCGCGGGCCGCCTGCACGAGGTTGGCATCCAGCCCCCGGAAGGCCGCGTACAGGGGCAGCACCACGAACGGCATCAGCACATGGGTCATGCCGATCAGCACCCCGGACAGGTTGTAGACAAACGCCATGGGCTCGGCCAGCAAGCCGCTGCCGGTGAGCAGGCTGTTCAGCACGCCGTTGCGTTGCAGCAGCACGATCCAGGCGGCGGTGCGCACCAGCGCGCTGGTCCAGAACGGCAGCAGCACCACGAACAGCAGCAGCCGCGCCGCCACCGGCCCGCTGGTGGCGAGCAAGTAGGCCAGCGGATAGCTCAGCAGCACCGACAGCACCGTGACCAGAGAGGCGATCATCAGCGTGGTGCCGAGCGCCCGCCGGTAGATGGGCGTCTCCCACAGGCGCTGATAATGGCCGAGTACCCCCGCGCCGTCGGCCAGACTGTCCAGCAACAGCGACAGCACCGGCCACACCAGCAACACCAGCAAAAACAGCAGCAGCGGCGCGATCCCGAGCCACGGAATCGGACGACCGACGATCATGGGTCGGACATCAGGCGATCAGGCTCCGGGGAAAGCGGGTCAGGCACTCGTAGCTGTCGGCGGTGATGGCGATGGTCTCGGAGAAGCCAAAGCCCTGCGCCAGCACATAGGTGTGCAACACCATGTTCTCCTCGAACAGCCAGCCACAGCCGGGCGACGCCTCCAGCGGCTCGCCGCCCGAGGGCGGCAGCAGCAGACCCACCGAGTAGAAGGTCTTGTTGGTGTAGCGCTTCGCCAGCCCCCGGGACAGCACACCGTCCCGGTAGACGGCGTCCGGCACCGTGGCCGGCACCCCCGGGCGCACCGCCGCCAGCGCCTCGTCCTGGATCTCCAGCAGGGTCTCGGCGAGGCGATGGTCGGCGTCGGAGACGCCGCCGATACGGATGGGGCGCATGAAGCGGGCGTGGTAGTGGCGCACGCAGGGCGTGACCTCCAGTTGCACCAGATCGCGGGCTTCCAGCACCCGGTCGCTGTAGCCGCCGTGCAGGTGCAGCGCCCGCTCGCCGGAGGACAGCACCCCGGGGCCGGGATGGTCGCTGCCGGCGCGGATCATCGCCGCGCACACCTGGGCGGCCAGTTCCCGTTCGCTGATACCGGCCCGGGCGGTATCGGCGGCGGCCTTCATGCCGGCCTCGGCGGCCCTGGCGGCACGGCGCTGATAGGCGATCTCGGTGAGGGATTTCACCTGGCGTAGCCGCAGCACGATGTCGGAGGCATCCTCGAAGTGCAGATCCGGCAGTGTCCGGCGGATGGCCTCGAAACGGGCGGCGTTCAACTGCCAGGCACCGAGTTCGGCGCCCACCTGCTCGTTGCGCCCCACCATGTGGCGGATCACGTCGGCGGCCACCGCGAGCTTGTCGTCGCTGTCGTTCCAGTAGTGGGGGTTCTGGAACACGCTGGTGTGCTCCAGGTAATACCGCTCCATGTCCCGGCACACCAGACAGGGCTCGCCCTCGGCCGGAATCACCACGAACTGAAACGAGCCGTAACCCCGGGTGAAGAACCCCGTGAGATAGGTCACCGACTCCGGCTGGAAGGCCAGCAGGGCGGCGAGGCCCCGCTCCCGGAGCGCGCGTTGCACGCGCTCCACCCGATGCAGATACTCATCCCGGGGAAACCAGGGCTGATAGATCTCGGTCACCGATCACTCCTGCAAAAAAGCCTGGTAGCGCTCCATCAATTCGGCATCGTGCTCGGCCCAGAATTCAATGTCCAGGAACACCGAGGTCTCCAGGTTCCGGGGCGAGGACGGCAGCCGTGGGCGCTGTTCGTCGGGGATGTTCTCCCAGGCAGCCTCGGTCACCGGGCCGTAGGCCACGTACTCGTGGAAGCGTGCCTGGGCCTCGGGAGAGACCATGTAGTTCAAGAACTTCACGGCGTTGTCCAGGTTCGGCGCGCCCTTGACGATCATGAAATAACCCACCTGGGCGATGGCCCCGTCCCAGCGCATGGTGAGCGGCAATCCCTCGTCGATGCCGGCCTCGAAGCGCCCGTTCCAGCCCAGCGCCATCACCACCTCGCCGGAGCCCAGCGCCTGCACCGGCTGCGCCCCGGAACTCCACCACACCGCCACGTGGGGCTTGATCTCGGCGAGTTTGGCAAACGCCCGGTCCTGGCCCTCGGGGGTGGCGAGCACCGTGTAGATCTCGGCCATGGGCACGCCGTCGGCCAGCAGCGCCGCCTCCAGCACGGTGTTGGGGCGATCATAGAGGGTGCGCTTGCCGGGAAACTGCGCCACGTCCCAGAAATCCGCCCAGGTTTGCGGCTGCGGCCCGCCGTCGGGGAAGGCGTCCCGGGAGAAGGCCAGCACCGTGGAGAAGATCTCCGAGGGCACGCCGTGATCGTTGCGGGCGTCCGGGTAGACGTGGTCCTGGGGCACCATCTCCTCGGTGATGGGCACGAACAGGCCCGCGTTGACCCCGCGCATCAGGCTCGCGCCGCCGCCGGTGACCACGTCCCAGACCACCGTGTCGGTGTCCACCATGGCCTTGATCTTGGCGGTCTCGGGGCTGGTGTCCTCCAGCACGGTGATGCCGGTCTGTTCGCTGAAGGGTGTGATCCAGGCCTTGCGGATGGCCTCCTGGTAGGCCCCGCCCCAGCTGGCGAACACCAGTTCCTCGGCGTGGGCGGGCAGGCCGAGGGAGAGCAACAGGGGGAGTAACAACGCGTGGTGGAACGTGGGCATGGGCATACTCCGTGGGTGCAAGGTTATGGATGTTATGGATAAAGCGTCAGCTTCCGGCCCGGCATACCTCCATGAAATTACTCAGCAGCCGTTTGGCCTCGGCGGCGTCGTCGGCCGCCTGGATCAGCGCATCCACATCGGCGCCGTCGGCGGTCAAGCGCTCGCGGTTGTCGGCGAACCAGCGTTGCGCCTGCTCGCGGTTCACCTCCGGATGGCCCTGGATGCCCCAGATGGGCAACTCCCGGTAGCGCCAGACGTGGTTGGGGCAAAGATCGGTGCTGCCGAGGATACGCATAGCCGGATGGGCGTCGCGCACCTCGTCGTTGTGCCAGACGAACATATACAGCCGCTCCTGGATCTCCCGGATCAGCGCATCCTCCGGGGTGGGACGCATGTCCAGCCAGGCATAGCCCACCTCGCAGTTCTCCCGCCGGAACACCTGATCCCGCCCGCACAGGGCCGAGGCCAGGATCTGGCCACCGAAGCAGATGCCCAGCGTCGGGATCTCCCGCTCGGCCAGATGCCGGATGAGTTCATGCTCCCGATGGATGAAGGGAATATCCTCGTAGGCACCATGGGGACTGCCCGACAGGAACGCGCCGCTGTAGCCGGCGAGATTCTCCGGAAACTCGCCATCGAAAGCCCAGTAATGCTCCACCGCGAAACCGGCGTCGGCAAAGCGATCCTCCAGCCGGCTCACCGGGTGGCGGTTGGGGCCGTTCTGCAAAAACAGCAGCCGCGGCTTCATGCCCCCAGCGCCGCCAGCCGCCGCTCCAGCCGGGCGGTCATCTTCTGGAGCTCTTCCAGATCCACCGGCGTGAGCTTCGGCCCCGGCGCCCGCACCCGGGGCGAGGCGATGGCGCCACGCTGGTAGAGGGTCTGTTTACGCAGCGCCAGTCCCATGACCGGCTGCTGCTCATGGCGCACATAGGGAAGATAGGCATCGAACAGATCCTCCGCCCCCTCGGCATCCCCCGCCGCGAACTTCTGGTGGACCTGCACCAGCATCTCGGGGTAGGCGAACCCGGTCATGGCCCCGTCCACGCCCCGGGCCAGTTCCTGGGGATAGTAGAGGGCGCCGTTGCCGACGAGGATACTCACCCGCCGGGTGCCCTCGGTCTCGGCCCTGCGCATGGCGGTGATTTTCGACAACCCCGGGCAGTCCTCGTGCTTGAAGACCTTGAACTGGGGAAAACTCTTCACCAGCCGGTTCACCAGGGCGTTGCTCATCACCACGCCGGACAGTTGCGGATAGTCCTGCACCACCAGTGGCGTGTCGCCGATGGTCTGGCACACCAGATCGAAGTAGTTGTAAATCGCGTCGTCGGTTTTCAGCCCCGGTGTCGGCGAGACCATCACCCCGGCGGCGCCCAGATCCATGACCCGATCCACCAGCGTCTTCATGGGGATCAGGCCGGGATTGGAGGCGCCGACGACAATGGGGATGCGCCCGTCGATGCGCCGCGCTACCCGCTCGACAAAAGCGGTGGATTCCTGCGGGGTGAGCTTGGGCGCCTCGCCCATCACGCCCAGGATCGTGATGCCGGTGACGCCCTTGTCGAGATAAAAATCCACCAGACTGTCGGTGGAGTCGAGGTCCAACTCGCCTGCCTCGGTGAACGGGGTGATGGAGATGATGAATACGCCTTTCGCGGATTCGTCGAGGATGGGCATGGGTGGGACTCCCTGGAAATGAATGCATTGTGAGTTAACAGAAATGTAGAACATTCCCGGGCAAATGGGATGGGACCCGCGCCCCGGGATGCCACCACGACAACCCTATTGTGACTCGACTCAGTCCAAGCCTACGCTATGCACGGGCCTCAAGCGTCGCCTGGACTTCCGCAGGTGCGCCTCCCACGAGCCAGCGCGGCGCGGCCCCCGTCACCACAACGAGAGGTCGGTCCACGACTTCCCCGATGTCAAACCATTGATCAACCAACCACGATGTCTGGAGGATTTCTCATGCGTGCATTTTCCGTGATTGCCACGAGTTTGCTGTGTTCCTCCCTGGTGCTGTCCACGGCCCTCGCCCAGGACTTCGGCACCGCCGAGGAGGCCCGCGCCATGCTGGATCGGGCCACCGCCGCCCTGCAGGAAGACAAGGATCAGGCGCTGAGCGATTTCAATGCCGGTGCCGAGGGTTTTAAGGAAAAGGATCTGTACGTGTTCTGCGGGAACACCGAGAGCGGCGAGTTCACCGCCCACGGCGCCAACGAGTCGCTGGTGGGCCAGAGCCTGCGGGATCTCCAGGATAAGGCCGACAAGGCGCTGGGCGAGGAGATCTACTCCACGGCGGCCGAGGGCGAGGTCCACGAGGTCGCCTATATGTGGCCGCGTCCGGGCGAGACCGATCCCACCCAGAAGTCCAGCTACGTGACCCGGGTGGATGATCAGATCTGCGCGGTGGGTTACTACCAGTAACCGGGCCACCTGAGGCATCCATTGCCCTCCACGCCCCGGACCCCAGGGTCTGGGGCGTTTTTCGGTCAGAGCACCCGCAACAGCTCCGCCACCACCTGCACCCTATCTGCTTCCAGACCTTCAAGGATGATCGGCGTGAACGCCGGATTGGCGGGCTTCAGCATGATCCGGGTGTGCCGCCACGCATCCCCTTCCCCCGATTTCTCGCTCTCGTAGCGCTTGACGGTGTAACGCTCGCCGGTTTCGGGGTCCACGGCATCGCGCAGTTCCACCAGCACGGTCTTGCCCTGGCGGGTACCCGCCACCGGTCCGGCGAACAGGCAATAGGCGCCGTCCGGAATCGCCGGTTCCATGGACTGCCCCACCACCCGGGCGACGAACATGCCCGGGCGCGGGGTCACCGGGGCGTTCAGTTCCACCCACTCGGCCTCGTC
>JGI12109J20283_10096318_pt1 | contig 10156 bp, 12 predicted proteins | sample ElkSlonscriptome_12_FD_20283 | JGI IMG/M metagenome (IMG submission 20283) | reverse complement strand
CGCGATTCAGGTGACGCAGGGTTGACGGGCGTTTTGGCAAGTTGCGCCGGCTGGTCCGCGCCGGCCTGCGTGCCACTTCCCCGCAAGGATGCGCTGCCCGCGCGATGAGTGGCTGCTTAGTGGAATCGCCCGGCTGATCCCCAACCTAGGTAGCATGGAAAGTTTACGGAGTTTGTGCCATGCCGAACGCGTCGCCCTCGGCCCCCGCCTGGGCCGAAACCCTTAAATACCTCAACTGGCTGGGCAACCCCTTTCAGGGGCTTGGTGTCACCGGCGTCTACGATCTCTTATCGGATCGCGCGGCCACGCGGGATGCGCTCTATCTGAACCTCGGCTATTGGCGAGGCGGCGAGACGCTCGATGAGGCGAGCCAGGCTTTGGCCGCGCTGGTCGCGGAGACCGCCGGGATGGGCCCTGAAGATCGCGTCCTCGATGTCGGTTTCGGCTTTGCCGACCAGGACATCTTTTGGATGCAGGCCTACCGGCCCCGTGCGATCGTCGGACTCAATGTGACGGCCTCGCAGGTCGAGCGTGCCCGCCGGCGGGTTGCGGAGCTCGATCTGGCCGACCGCATCGATCTGCGGGTCGGTTCGGCGACGCAGATGCCGTTGGAGGCAGATAGCGTCGATAAGGTCGTCGCGCTCGAGAGCGCCTTTCACTTCGACACCCGCGAACGGTTTTTCGAGGAGGCGTACCGCGTCCTGCGCCCGGGCGGACGGCTGGTGGCAGCGGATATCATCCCGATGCCGCGCGCGCAGAGCCTTGGCGAGCGCTTGGCGCAGCGCTGGTCCTGGCGCCAGGCCTCTGGCAAATTCGTCATCCCCGCTGCGAATGCCTACACCCAATCCAAATATGCCGCTAAGCTCGCCGGAGCCGGCTTCGCCGACGCCCAGGTGACCTCGATCCGCGAGCAGGTCTATCCACCCCTGCACGAGTATCTTGGGCGCCATCCGGAGGCGGTCGCGCGGCTTCACCCGCTGATCCGGCTCTCGGTCCGCGTCGCCCTCAAATTCGACCCGTCGACGGTATTCGCTGGGCTCGACTATGTGTTGGCCTCGGGCCGCAAGCCGCTGGTTTCCGCCTGAGCGGTCCCAGCGTATCAGTTCGTCGGATGCTCTCGGGTTTCGTGCCCAGGGGTCGCCCGCTCCGCAAGGCGAACCCCTTGACGCCGTGCGATGCGGTGGATCGGAGCAAGTCGCCGCGTGCGGGGTCGGACGACGATGTCGACCTTGCGGTCGCCAAACACGCCGGCTAGCGCAACGAGCAGCTGCGCGCGACGCGCGACGAGATGGGTCTCTATGTCGGTTTCGATATACAGATCGATGTCGCCGCCTCGCTGGGAGTCGTCTGCGCGTGACCCGAATAGCCAGACTTCGGCATCGGACCCGAACACTGTGCGGATCGCGGCGACGAGTGGCGGCAGCGTCTCTGGCTCTAGTCTCACACCAGCGGCAAGGTGTCCGGTGGCAGGCCGATGTGACCGACTGCATAGGCGCGCAGACGAGCCAAGGTTTCAATCAATCCGATCGCACCCGTCTGTGCCAAATTCAACGCCTCAGCTCGCTCTGCCGCTTCCTCGGGATACTCGTGCATGAAGGCGTTGCGGATCACCCTGAGCTGCTTCCAATCGTCGAAGGAGGGGACGATTGCGCGTTTTTCCATTGCGTGAATGACGTCGAGTTGGGATAGCGCGGGCTCCTCCTCCAGGCGCAGCAGGCCGCGGAACAATTTACCGGCGAGCAGGTCCTGCAGGTCGGCGAAGCGGACCCGAAAGGCGTCGATCCGCTCTTTCGCTTCCTCATCGAGCGATTCGAGGGTCTGGGCAGCGATTGGGAATAGGGTTTGGGTACGGCGCAACGAGACCCTGAGGTTGCCCGCCGCCCTGGCTGCCTCGCGGTAATTGGCCTGCAGGAGCGCGGCGAGGTCCCGGTCGTACCCTGGTCGGCCCTCGCTGCGATGGTCGGCGGTTATCACAATATGTAGCGCGAGAGATCCTCATCGGCTGCGAGCTGCGATAGGTTCTGGTCCACGTACTCGCCGGTGACCGTGATCGTCACGCGGTCGAGCTCGGAGGCGTTGAAGGAGACGTCCTCGAGCAGCCGCTCCATGACGGTGTGCAGACGGCGCGCGCCGATGTTCTCGGTGCGCTCGTTGACCTGCCAGGCGACCTCTGCGAGGCGTTGCAACCCGTCCTCGGTGAATTCGAGCTTGACCCCTTCGGTGCCGAGCAGGGCGTGGTACTGGTCGGTCAGAGAGGCGTCCGGCTCGGTCAGGATGCGCACGAAGTCCTCGGTGCTCAGTGCCTTGAGCTCGACGCGGATGGGCAGGCGCCCCTGCAGCTCCGGGATCAGGTCCGAGGGCTTGGCGAGGTGGAAGGCCCCCGAGGCGATGAAGAGGATGTGGTCGGTGCGGACCATGCCGTGCTTGGTCGAGACGGTGGTCCCCTCGACCAGCGGCAGCAGGTCCCGCTGCACGCCCTCGCGCGAGACGTCGGCGCCGCCGGCGCGCTCGGTGCGCCCGGTGACCTTGTCGATCTCGTCGAGGAAGACGATGCCGGTCTGCTCGACCATCTCGACGGCGCGCAGCTTGATGTCTTCCTCGTTGAGGCGCTTCGCTGCCTCCTCGTCCTGCAGGACCTTCAACGCCTCGCGGATCTTGAGCTTGCGCCGCTTGGTGCGGCCGCGGCCCATGTCCTGGAAGAGGTTCTGCAGCTGACTCGTCATCTCTTCCATCCCCGGCGGGGCCATGATCTCGACGCCGAGCGGTGAGGCGCTGACCTGCACCTCGATCTCGCGGTCGTCCAGGGCGCCGGCGCGCAGCCGCTCGCGGAACTTCTCCCGGGTGCTCGTCGACGCACCTTTGGTCTGGCTATCCTGCTCGAAGCTCGACGGCGGCGGGATCAGGATGTCGAGGACCCGCTCCTCGGCGGCCGCCTCGGCGGCGCCCGCGAGGCGCGCCATTTCCTGCTCGCGGACCATCTTGACGGCGATCTCGATCAGGTCGCGGACGATCGACTCGACATCGCGGCCGACATAGCCGACCTCGGTGAACTTGCTCGCCTCGACCTTGAGAAAGGGTGCGTTGGCGAGGCGTGCCAGACGGCGGGCGATCTCGGTCTTGCCGACGCCGGTCGGGCCGATCATTAGAATGTTCTTCGGCGTGATCTCCGAGCGCATCGGCTCGGCAATTTGTGTCCGGCGCCAGCGATTGCGCAAGGCGATGGCGACGGCGCGCTTGGCCTCGTCCTGGCCGACGATGTGCTTGTCGAGCTCGGCGACGATGCGTTGCGGGGTGATATTGGACATAGCTCTATCCGGGGTGCCGGGACTGCCTCGGGCGCAGGTCGCTGAATTAGCCCTCCGCCAGCTCCTCGAGCACCAGGTTGTGGTTGGTGTAGACGCAGATATCGGCCGTGATGGCCAATGCCCGCTCGACGATGTCGCGAGCGCCGAGCTCGGTCGTCTCGAGCATGGCCCGCGCGGCGGCCTGGGCGAAGGGCCCGCCGGAGCCGATGGCCATCAGGTCGTGCTCGGGCTCGACGACGTCGCCAGTCCCCGAGATGATCAGCGAGGTGTGTGTGTCGGCGATGCAAAGCAAGGCCTCGAGCCGGCGCAGCAGGCGATCGGTGCGCCAGTCCTTGGCCAGCTCGACGGCCGAGCGGGTCAGGTTGCCCTGGTGTTTCTCGAGCTTGCCTTCGAAGCGCTCGAAGAGGGTGAAGGCGTCGGCGGTCGCACCGGCGAAGCCGGCGAGGATCCGATCCTTGTAGAGGCGCCGCACCTTGCGTGCATTGCCCTTCATGATGGTCTGGCCCATCGAGACCTGTCCGTCGCCGCCGATGACGACGCGGCCTGCGCGCCGCACCGAGAGGATGGTCGTGCCGTGAAAGCTGTCCATGGTCAAAGTCCGAGGTCGCAAAGGGGCTCCGAGGCGCATCGGCGCAGCCAGCGCGAGCCCGGTGCCGGGCACCGCGCGCGGACTGCGCCAAGACAGGCCCGCCGCCGCCGGATACTGGCTCGCCATGATACGCGACCCGTCCCGGCCTTGTCAGACCTAGGTCGGGGACGATCGAGACGTCGCAACCAAGACGTCCTCAGGGTTTCTTCTTGGCCCGCGGGTGGGCCTGATCGTAGACCTGCGCCAGGTGTTGAAAATCCAGGTGGGTATAGATCTGCGTCGTGGCGATGTCGGCATGGCCGAGAAGCTCCTGCACGGCGCGCAGGTCGCCTGAGGACTCCAGCAGGTGACTGGCGAAGGAGTGGCGCAGCAGGTGCGGGTGGACGCCACGGGTGGCGCCCTGAAGCTGTGCCCAGCGCGCCAGGCGTTGCTGGACGGTGCGTGGGTGGATGCGCCGGCCGCGACGGCTGACGAACAGCGCCGACTCTCCCGTGGTCGCGCAGTGCGCGCGCAGCCTCAGCCAGTGCTCGATGGCCGCGTGCGCCTTGCCACCGATCGGGACGCGGCGGGTCTTGGCCCCTTTGCCGGTGACCGTCAGCGTGCCATCGGGCAGGTCCAGCGCGTCCAGGTCGAGCGAGACGAGTTCGGCGAGGCGCAGTCCCGATGAGTAGAAGAGCTCGACCATCGCCGCGTCCCGCGCCATGAGTGGCTCGGCATCGTCGGTCTGATCGAGCAGCGCGCAGAGCTGGTCTGCTTCGAGTGTCGCCGGGAGCTTGCGGGCGGATTTGGGCGCGCGCACCTGGGCGGCCGGATTGTGTCCGATCTGTTGCTCGCGCAGCAGGTAGCGGAACAGGCTGCGCAGCGCGGCGAGCTCGCGCTGCAGGGTTCTGCCCGAGATGCCGCGACGGTGACGCCAGGCCAGATAGCGGCGTACGGTGTGCTGGTCGATCTCGGCCCAGGCGGTGACGCCTTGCTCGTTGCACCACGCCTGGATGCGCTCGAGGTCGCGGCGATAGCTCGCCACGGTGAGCGGCGATGCGCGCCGACCGTGGGTCAGATCCTGGAGAAAGGCCTCGCGGACGTCTTGCACCGCTTGCTCACTTGTCGCCAAGGTCGAGGATCACGAGCTTCTGGCTGACGATGCGGCCCAGCCGATCGAGGAGCTCGGTGCTCGTGTCCGTGTCGAAGCGTTCCGCCGCGCTGCTGCCGATGGCGAGGACCCCGAAGTGCGAGTGCGCATGGAGCGGGATCAGGGCGGCAGAGCGGATCGGCCCTGCGTGCTGGTCGCCGAACAGGGCCTCACCCTTGATCGGCTCCAGCGGTCCGCACAGCGTGTGGGGGCGATCCGCGAACTCCAGGAAGGCGAGGGCTACTGGATCCTTGTCCACTGCGTCTGCGCTGCGCGGGAACAGCTTGAGGGCCACGGTATCGGCGAGGAAGGTCCCCTGGAGGCCTTCTTCGAGGACGCTGCGGGTCTGGGCGATATCGCGGGCGGCGATCAGCTGCAAGGTCAGGGCGTGCAGACGCTCGGAGACGTCCTCGTAATCGCGTGCCCGGGCGATCAGGTGAGCGAGCCTGCGCTGCTCGCGCTCGAGCTTGTCGCGCAGAACCGCGACCTGATACTCGATCAGCGAGACGGCGCCGCGGGTCGGATGCGGGACCTTCAGGCGCATCACCAGGTCGGGCCGCTGCAGGAAGAACTCCGGGTTCGCTGCCAGATAGGTGCCAACGGCGTCGGCATCGATGTCGCTGTGGCAACCCGTCTGCGTGGCCTGCTCAGAAGTCATGCCGGAGCTCCCCATCAAAGACCCGTACGGCCGGGCCAGTCATCCACACCGATTTGGCGTCCCCGTCCCAGGCGATAATCAGGGTTCCGCCGGGTAGCTCCACTTGAACCTCCGTGCCGAGCAGACCCCAAAGACGCCCGCAGACGACTGCCGCGCAGGCCGCCGAGCCACAGGCGAGCGTTTCCCCGGCACCGCGCTCGAAGACGCGCAAGCGGATGGCGTCCTTTGCCAAAACCTGCATGAAGCTGGCGTTGGCACCGGCCGGAAAGTCCTGATGTCCGGCGATATCCGGGCCGAGTCGGGCGACCGGGGCCGCGGCGACCTCTTCGACGACGGTCACGGCATGGGGATTGCCCATCGAGACGGCGCCGACGGGAAGGCGCTCGGTGTGCAGGTCGAGGACGTAAACGCTGGATGGTGCTGGCGTCAGAAAGGGAATGGCTGCGGGCTCCAGCAGCGGGGCCCCCATGTCCACCGAGACCTGGCCGTCGTCCCGCAGCACCAGCTCGAGTTGCGCCTCATCGGTTGCGACCCGGATGCTGTCCTTGTCCGTTAGGCCCTCTTCTCGTACGAAGCGCGCAAGACAGCGTGCGCCGTTGCCACACTGACCGGCCTCGGTGCCGTCGGCATTGAAGATGCGGTAGTGAAAGTCGGCCGCGGCGCTGCGGGATGGCTCGACCACCAGGACCTGGTCGCAGCCGACGCCGAAGTGCCGGTCGGCGAGGGCGCGAATCTGTGTTGCCGAAGGCTCAAGCGGTTGACGCACGCCGTCGAGCACGACGAAGTCATTGCCCAGCCCGTGCATCTTGGTGAAACGGGTCATCGGATGGGTGGTCCGTGTCTTGTGGTCTGATGGACGCCGGGAGGCCTTCCGTGTGGCGAGACGGCACGCCGCGCCTCCGGCGCCTCCTCGCAGGCAAGGGTAAGCCGGGCGCCGGTTTCGATCAATCGCCGATGACAGGGCATGATGACGCGGGGCAAGGAGGCTGCGAGAATTGCGGGTCTGCTGCGACTAACATCGACTCGCCGACCTCGGGGGCCCGCAATGCCGAGACTCAGCCTCTGGCAATGGATTGTCGCCATCCTATTCCTTTTCTTCTATGGCTTTGCAGTCTTCGCCATCACCCGCGATTACTACCTGCGCCGACCGGCCCCGCCGGATGCCGTGTCGGCGCCGCAAGCGGAGCAATCGGGTCGCGCGCGCACCTGGCTCGAAGAGCAGATGGGTGGTCCGGAACCGGATCCGGATGCCGCGCTGCGCAGTGACGACCCGAGGCGGCTCGACCAGGTCGCCGATCGACTCTTCGCCGAGGGGGACTATGCGGCGGCGGTGCCCTTGTATCGCCGTCTGCTCGAGCTCCGGCCCGCTGATGTCGAAGCTCGCAACGATCTAGGCTTGGCGCTGCATTACACCGGACGCAGCGGCGAGGCCTTGCGGGTCCTGCAGGCCGGCGTCGAGACGGAGCCGGAGCATCAGCGGATCTGGCTGACGCTGGGATTCGTGCGCGCGGCCACAGGCGCGAGCGAGCGGGCGCGCCAAGCCTTGGAGCGCGCTCGCGCGCTCGGCCCGCAGACGCCGGTAGGCGAGGAGGCCGAGCGTCTGCTCAGCAGTCTCGGGTCCGGTTGAGTTCGGCGACCGGCACCCGCGAGTGCCGCTTCAGCCGCTCACGACGGAGGCCCTGGCTAGGGGCGTTGCCCTGCATCGGTCTGAGGCCGGTTTCCCGCGGCCGCTCCCTTGTGCGCCATGGCGACCGTGTAGTGGGCGCCCTGCTTGAGCTTTGCGTAATTGCCGAAGACCTCGGTCAGGTTGCGCTTGATGTACTGGCGCAGCCCGTTGATGGTGACGAGGTAGAGCCGCCCGTGCGGGCGCAGGTGGCGGCGGGCGTCGTGCAACAGAATGGTCATCAGCTCCTTGCCGACCTTCGCCGGAACATTGCTCGCGATCAGGTCGAAGCGCCGCTGCGGGTCGACCTGGTCGAACCCGTTGCTCAGTTGGGCGCGGGCGTTGGTGAGCCCATTGCGGGCGGCATTGCCCTGAGCGTAGTCGACGGCGACGAAGTCCTTGTCGACCATCAGGGTTTGCCCCTGCGGGGCGCGCACGGCCAGCGCGAGGCCAAGGGGGCCGTAGCCGCAGCCGAGGTCGAGGCAGTCGTCGTCGGCGTGGACCCCGATCTCGTCGAGCAGCAGGCGCGTCCCTGCGTCGATCTCGCGCGGGGAGAAGAGCCCCCAGGTGCTGTGCAGCGCGAGGTCGCGTCCGCCGAGGTTGCCGGTGAAGACGATGTCTTCACGCAGGCGCTCGAGTTGTTCCGGGCTTGGCATCTGGGTTCGCGGTAAGGTCTTCCGATTCCTGCGGTTATTCTAACGGATGCATGGGTTAGACTGGCGGCTCTGCGCGTGCCTCGTTTGTATTGAGGGTGGCAGAAGTAATCGGAGACGGCGCGCTGCGACAGGCTGCAAAGACCTCCGTGTCAGCTCGTCGGCGGGATCCCTCCCGCAGACGGTCGCTGCGACCCGTCTCCGATGACTTTCGGGATGATTGATGGTCCAGGTTGGGACGATGACCGATCCGGCTGGCCGGCTTCAGATCCAGATTGCTGCGTCCGCTAACGGGACCAGTGTGCGGCTCGGCTCGTCGCGCCCGGTCGCCGCGGCGCGGCTATTCGTCGGTCGCGACGCGGCGAGTGCCGTCCGCCTCTTGCCGAGCCTTTTTAGCGTCTGCTCGGTGGCGCAGTCCAGCGCCTGTGCCGCGGCGCTCGAGGAGGCCGCCGGGCAGCCCGCGCCGCACTCGGTCCAAGTGCGGCGCGTACGGCTGCTCGCCGCCGAGGCGCTGCGCGAGCACCTGTGGCGGATCCTGTTGGATTGGCCGCTGGCCTTGGGTGAGGGCCCCGCCGACCAGGCGATGCGCGACGTCATGGGCCGCTTTGGTCGGTGGCGCTCGGCGTTGACCCAGGGTGGGGATCCGCTGCAGCCGCACCCTTGGCGCGCCGCCGACGAGGACGACGGCCGATCGGCGGCGTCGGAGGCAGCGCAGCGCGAGGCGCTCGAAGGGCTGGCCAGTCTGGCGGCCGCGCAGGTCCTGGGGCGTGCCCCTGGGGCTTGGCTGGCCGAGGTCGGCGATGCCGAGGCGCTGACGGCTTGGGCCGCGCGCGGCGATACGCTGGCGGCGCGCCTGGTCCGGCGGTTGCTGGAGGCCGGTTGGGGCGGTCTCGGTCGTTGCGGCGTGCCGCCCCTGCCACCGCCCGAGCGGGCGGTGCTGGCCGCGCGCTTGTCTGGCGCCGCCGCCGATGACTTTGTGGGCCGGCCGAGTTGGGCGGGACAGGTGCGCGAGACCAGCCCCTTCACGCGCAACCTGTCTCAACCGCTGATCGCCGAGCTGGTGGGACGCTTCGGAAATGGCCTGGTGACGCGTCTGGCCGCGCAACTCGTCGAGATAGCCCGTTTGTTGGCCGACCCCGATAGCTTGCGCGAGTCGCATGGGATGGCCGGCGAGGATGCAGTCGGCCTGCCGCACGGCGTCGGCATGGGCCTGGTTCCGGCGGCCCGCGGACTCTTGGTCCATCGCCTTGCCTTGGCGGACGACCGGCTTGTCGACTATCGTATCCTGGCGCCGACGGAGTGGAATTTTCATCCGCAAGGCGTCGTCGCGAGCGGTCTCGCCGCCCTGGTCGATGCGGCGGGTGCAGACGCCGACTGGCTCGGGCGTCTCTTCGTGATCGCGGTCGATCCTTGCGTCCCCTTCGACCTGTCTTTCGTTGGCTAACGCAATCCCCAGATCAGAGCAGCCCGCGTCCCAGAGGTGGTCAAACCCAATGTGTCTTGCGATACCAGCCCAAATCGTCGCGATCGATGACAGCACCCAGGCGGCAACCGTTGCCCTCGGCGATGTCACCAAGATCGTGTCTCTGGCCCTGATCGACGATGTCGCCGTCGGCGACTATGTCCTGCTGCACGTGGGCTATGCGTTGAGCAAGATCAGCGCCGAGGAGGCCGAGCGCACGCTGGCGCTCATGGTCGAGGCGGGTCTGGTGGAGGCGGCGCCGACATCCTCGACCGATGGGGCGGAAGCGCGATGAGATACATCGACGAATTCCGCGACAAAGGCCTGGCGCGCAACCTTGCCGCGCGGATCGCCGCTGCCGTCGAGGCGGGACGGGAATACCGATTGATGGAGTTCTGTGGTGGTCACACCCACGCCATCTTCCGCTACGGCGTGCAGGACCTGATGCCGGAGAATATACGATTCGTGCACGGCCCCGGTTGTCCGGTTTGCGTGTTGCCGGTCGCCCGCCTCGATCAAGCGATGGCCATGGCGGCGCAGCACGGGGTCATTCTCTGCACCTACGGCGACCTGATGCGGGTGCCGGCCAGCCGGGGCCAGAGCCTGTTGAAGGCGAAGGCTGCCGGGGCCGATGTGCGCCTCGTTTACTCGACGCAGGATGCCCTCGCCATTGCCCGCCGCGAGCCGCAGCGGCAGG
>JGI12109J20283_10407128_pt1 | contig 10159 bp, 8 predicted proteins | sample ElkSlonscriptome_12_FD_20283 | JGI IMG/M metagenome (IMG submission 20283) | reverse complement strand
ATCCGTAGCGATCGAACCAGCGCGCGTTGTTCTCGCCGAACAGACTCAGGCTCGCAACCTGGGATTCGACCAGCAAGGGGTTGAAGGGAACCGCTTCGGGCGCGAAGAAAAAGGTCGCGTCCGGACCCATTTCATGCGCATCGACAAAGGCCAGCGGATACCACTCGAGCAGCGCTTCGACGTGGCCGCGGGTCTCGGGCTGGGTCAGGGTGAGCCAGTCGCGATTGAGGTCGAAGAGGTAGTGGTTGACGCGTCCCGAGGGCCAGGGTTCGTCGTGTTCGGCGGCCAGGCGACTCGGATCGGGCTGCAGCCCGAGGCCGGCTTCGAATCCGTGGACGAAGCGCGCCCGGCCATCAGGGTTCTGGAGCGGATTGATGAACACCAGGCTGGTGGCCAGAATGCGCTCGACCAGGGGATCGTTACGCGCGGCCAGCAGATGCCAGGCCGTGACCATTGCGGCGTCGGCCGGCGAGATCTCGTTGCCGTGGACCGAATGAGAAAGCCAGGCGGTCGCCGGGACGCGCTCCAGCGCGGCCTCGACCTGCGCCGCGCCATGGCGATCGGGCCGCGCGATCGTCTGGATGTCATTCTGGATCGATTCGAGGTCGGCCAGGCGCTCGGGCGTGCCGATGATGGCGTAGAACAGAACCCGGCCCTGCCAGCTTGTCGCGTAGGGGACCAGGCGTATCTGCTCCGGTCGCGCGTCGGCCAGCGCGTGGAAGTAGCGATGAATCTGCTCCGGCGTGCTGATGCGCTCCCCGGGCGCGTGACCGATTACTTCGGCCTGGGTCGGCACATCGGGGGCGTGCTCGCCCTCGCCGAAGCCGAAGGCGCTGGCCCAGGTCTGGACCGGAAACAGGAGAAGCAATAGCAGGGCGGTATTGAAGCGAGTAGCGGTCGGCATGAAGTTCTCGTGGTGGGGTCGAGGCGGGAAAGCTTAGCGCAGGCTCGTGCAGATCGGGGGTTAGTAAGCAAGCGCTGGGGATGACGCGCTCGCCGAGCTTCCAGGGGCAGGCGCAAGAAATAATGGAAAAATAAGAGTTCGGAAAAGAACCCGGCCCGGCATCGATCAACACTCCAGGTCCCCAATCCAAGGAAGCGATGACCGATGACTGACAAGCAGCGTGTTGATCCAGCCCAACCCGCCCGTGTCGATCTGCCGGAAGACGAGACCAGCAACCGACGACGCCGTCGAGCCCGAAGGAGTGTGATTTTCGGCGCGCTGTTGATCTCAGGCGTCGGTGCTGCGGGTCCGGCACCGGCGCAGGAATTACGGGTGCTATCGGATTCGAGTATTTTTGATTCCGGGCTTGGCCTGGTCGAAGACTCGTCCGAACTCGATGGGATGGATCCGCAGGGGTTGATGACCGATACCAGTCTCTCGGAGTTCGGCGAAAACGCCGGGGGGACGACAACCGGCGAAGTGGCCGCCGGCTATGGCTACCTGCGGGGACGTTCCTTCCTCGACGAAGGCTACGCTCTTTTATTCGGTTCAGCCGGGACCCGTGTCGAAGCGGAGTATTCAGATGGGGTCGTTATCGACCGACCGGGCATGACGGGCGAGCCGGGCAACCGTACAGCGCTGATATCGATCGTCCAGGCTGAATCGGGCGTGACGGGTTCCGACGATTCCAGCTCCTCACTTGTCGCGTTCGCGTCCGTTGCACTGACGATCGCGAACCAACAGCGATCTTTCAGCGGTTCATGGCGGACGGACTCCTCCACGGACGATTTCCCCGACGAACCGTTGGCCGTCAGCTTCGATTTCGTCTATGGCCAACCGTTCACGATTTCGGGCCGTATTGTCCTGAACACCAGCGTCGGCGCCGACGGCGGCTCGGCAAGCGGCACGGCCCTGGCGCAGTTCCCCGCCAGCATTCACTGGATGGGCATGACTGATCTGGCCGAAGACGAAACGCTGACCGGCACGATCGACTGGTCTCAGCCGGCGCCGGTCATCACCGCCGATGGCGTTTTCCGCGACCGCTTCGAGACAGCGGCTCAGGAATGACCATCGAGCCACGTCGGTGCGCCTTCGATCCGGACCAGTACCCATGCCAGGGCCAGGAACCAGACGATCTGGGTCAACCCGAACACCGCGCCGAGTCCGCTGAAGACCGGCACCAGGGTCAGGATGCCGGCGGTGCCGACGATCAACCCGATGCCGTCGAGCCACTTCGGAAAAGCGGTGCCTGTGCGTATCGACCACAGACTGAGCAGCAGGACCCAGAGTCCACCCACGACTTCCACACCTCCGCCCAGCCCGTTCTGAACGACGCCGAGGACCGACCAGAGCTGCGCCGCTCCCTCCGGGTCGGTCGCATAGCGCTCGGCCACGGCCTCCAGACCGACGCTCGCGATCATGCCGCTGGCAATCACCAATCCGGCCCAGATGAAGCCAAAGGGTGTGGCCACCGACATCCAGATCGAATCGCGGCGATCGAGCGTGCGGTGCAGCACCGTGGTCAGCACCACCAGGACCACGCCGAAAACCACGTAGATCACCAGATTCCAGAGCTGGAAGAGCCCTCGACGTTCGAGCAGGAAGCTCAAGCGTTCGAGTTGGGACATGTCCTGGGTGTTGCCCGGATTCATGACGGTCAGCAACAGCGCGAAACCGAAGAGATAGCAAAGCGCCAATACCAGCGCACTCAAAGCACCTGATTTCATGACCGTCCTCGATGTCGAATGAAGTCAAAGGCAGGCAGTACCTGCGGCACCCGCTCGACCAAAAGACGGGACGCCAGCGCGGTCGGCCACGCGGTTTTCAGTGGACAATGTAGGGAAAGGCCCTGACCGGCGTCATGTGCCAGAGGTCTCGGACCGGACATACGCGCGACCTGGGCAAAGTTGGGTCTATCGGACGACTGGGTCTTCGGAGCACCAGGGGCCAGACCTGCCCCTCAGCCCATCGGATCCTCGATCGACGGTGCGGGGCTGGTAAACAGGCGCGGACCGTCTTCGGTCATGTATACACAATCTTCGCTGCGCACGCCGTATCGGCCCGGCAGATAGATCCCGGGCTCGTTGGAAAAGCACATGCCCGGCGCGATCGGTGTTTCGTTGCCGCGCACGACGAACGGGGCCTCGTGCACGTCCATGCCGATGCCGTGGCCGGTGCGATGCGACAGGCCGGGCAGGGTGTAGCCCGGGCCGAAGCCCTCGTCTTCGTAGAAACGGCGGACGGCATCATCGATTTGGCCGATCGGTACACCGATCCGGGCCGTCTCCATGACGATGTCCTGGCCCTTGCGAGCAGTCGCCCAGATCCGCCGCTGATCCGCATCGGCCTCGCCGTGCACCCAGGTGCGCGAGATATCCGACTTGTAGCCATGCACATCGCAGCCGCAGTCCATCAGGATGACTTCACCCTCCTGCACCGTGTAGACCTGTTTCGAGCCATGCGGATAGGCGCTGGCCTCACCCACCAGCGCCATGGCGAAGATCGGCGTTCCGCCGCGAGCGGAAGTCGCCGCGCGCATCAGGGCGCTCACGTCGCTGCCGGTCATGCCGGTCTCGATCCGGGCAAAGGTGTCACGATAGGCCGCCATCGTGATGTTGTTGGCCGCCTGCATCAGCTCGATTTCGTGCGCGCTCTTGATCGACCTCAGGGCAGAAACGACCGGCGTGGCCGAAACGATGTCGCGGCCCGGCACGTCCGTCCTCAAGCCGTCGGCGACGAAGAACCGGGTGTTTCGTTCGAGACCGATTGCGCCCCTCGTCCCACGATCGTCAAGCACGCCGCCGATCACCGCGAAGGGGCTTTCATGCTCTTCCCACACGCGCACTTCCATGTCCATGACCATCAGCTCGCGCAGTTTGCCTTCCTCGAACGCCGGCGAGACGACGACCGGATCGCCGGATGCGGGAATGACCAGCGCGGTAAGCCGGCTGCCCTGACGCCACGGCAGGTCCGAGAAGTAGCGCATCGACGTGCCCCCCTCGATGACGATGCCGGCGATGCCCTGCGCCTGCATCAAGGCCTGAGCGCGTTCGATCCGGCCCAGGCGCTCAGCGTTGGAGATCGGCGGCGGAAGCGGCAGGGCCGGGTTGTTTCGCTCGGAGCGAGCCGACACGGATCCGGTGTGGCCGACAAGACCAAGCGCTGCGCCGCCCAGCACCGCACTTTTAAGAAGATCGCGTCGAGTGGTCACAGCGTGTTGTTGGCCTCGTTCTCTGGAGAGTTTGGTGAGTCGAGCGTACAGGAAGTTTGGGTATCCGGGTACGCCAGGATATCGTCGATGCCCGCGTCGCTTCGAAATCGGCCGATGCCAAAGACGATTGCTCGCAGCCAGACAGGCCAACTCCGGACACACATTGCCCGACGCGGTGCTATCGTTTCCGTTCGTCCCCGGCGGATAGCGCTTCGCAATGAATCGGTTGCTCGAGTTTGCAAACAAGATCATCGGCCGTTTCTCCATTCCCTGTCTTCTGCTCGGTCTGTTGTTCTTTGCCGCGTCGCTGACGCCGTCGCTCATTCCGCGGGGCCCGGTCGCTCAGGGGGTTCTGGGCGGGCTGGTGATGGCGCTGGGGTACCTGCTCGGGCAGATCGTCGCACTGGTCTGGAAGGCGGCCGATCTGCCGCGACTGCACGGGCGGGCGGCGCGGATCGTGACGCTGGTCTCCGCAATCGCGATCACCGCGTTCTTCCTGTGGGTGCTCGGCTCCAGTCTGGCCTGGCAGAATGATCTGCGCGGGAGAATGGACATGGCGCCGGCCGATGCGCTGCACCTGTTCCGGATCGGCCTGGTCGCTCTGGCGACCTTCGCCGTCGCTTTCGCGCTGGGTCGGCTGGTGGCCGGGTTGTTCCGGCTGGTGCGCGGGTGGTTCTACCGCGTGATGCCCCCGCGCCGGGCAAACGTGCTCGGCCTGGTGTCGGTTGCGCTGATCCTGCTGATCGTGACGCGGGATGGCATTCTCGATCGGGTAATCGCAGGCCTGGACGAGAGCTACGAAGCGGCCCAGGCACTGTTCGATGACGCGCCGCCGGCGCCGACCGATCCACGCAAGACCGGCAGCTCCGAATCCCTCGTCGACTGGGCCGCGATCGGTGCGCCCGGGCGCGATTTCATCACGTCGGGTCCGGCCGCCGAAGCGATCGCCGCGTTCACCGGCCGACCGGCGCTCGATCCGATCCGGGTCTACGTCGGCCGCGCCAACGGGGACACGCCGCAGGAACGCGCCGAACTGGCACTGGCCGAATTGAAGCGGCAGGGCGGGTTCGAGCGCGAGGTGCTGATCATCGCCAGTCCCACCGGCACCGGCTGGATGGACCCGGGCGCGCACGATCCGGTCGAGTACATGCACGGGGGCGACATCGCGACCGTGGCGGCGCAGTACTCCTACCTGCAGTCCCCGCTGGCATTGATTCTTGAAACCGACACCGGCCTGGAACAGGCCACCGCGCTGCAGGACGCCGTGCACGGATACTGGAAGACGCTGCCGGAGGACGATCGTCCGCGTCTTTACGCGCACGGCCTGAGCCTCGGGGCGTGGTCGTCGATGCACGCGACGAACCTGTTCCGGCTGCTGGACGATCCCATCGACGGTGCCTTCTGGGCCGGACCTCCGTTTCCTTCGGCGTTCTGGAATTACGTCCAGCGGCAGCGCAAACCGGGCAGCCCCTGGGTGCTTCCGACCATCGGCGACGGGTCGCTGGTCCGCTACGCATCACACACCGCCAGCGCGTCCGACGCGGCCGCGGACTGGGGTCGCATGCGGATCGTCTTCCTGCAGTATTCCAGCGATCCGGTCGTGTTCTACGACCCGGCCTCGCTCTGGCGCGCGCCGCCCTGGATGCTCGATCCACCGGCCGACGATATGTCGGAGGACATGTTCTTCATACCGGTGGTCACCCAGTTTCAGCTGGCCATCGACCTGGCGCTGTCGTTCGGATCTCCGCCCGGTCACGGCCACGCCTACTATGCCCGCGACTACATCGGACCCTGGGTCGAGGTTACCGCCCCCGACGGCTGGACCGCAGCCGATACCCGGCGATTGATCGCACACTGCGACAACGGCGTCCAGGTCGGCTGCGACAACTAGGGAACCTCTGAAGAACTCTGCTCGGAGGCCCCCGAGTTCAGGATTGAAATTGAGCCTTGAACTGAGACGGTGTCCAACCATATCGTTGCCGGAACTGCGCCGTAAGATGACTATGGCTGGAGAAACCACAGGCGTGAGCAATGTCGGCGATGCCGAAGGGGCTTTTCAGCAAAAGCTGTCGTGCCCGTCGCAGCCGAACTTCGATGAGATACTGCGCTGGGGTAGTGCCGAAATCGGCTCGGAACCGGTCTAATAGCTGGTCCGTATTGAGGCCAGTCAGCTTCCCCAGATCCTTGAGATGAATCGGCCGATCGATTCGGCTATGGATGAAGTCTCGCAGCTGCAATCGCTCGCGCCGACTGAAAGCCGCGGTGACCCTCTTTTTTTTGGTTGTCTTCCGTTCGCCGAAGCGTTGTGAAAGGTGCGTGCCGATCCTGTGCACCCATTGATCGCAGATTAAAGCGCTCGGTCCAGGCCTCGAGGATTGGGTGGCTTGAAGGTCCTGGGATAGGCGGCTGGCCGCATGGTGGAGAAATGGATCGAAACGGCCCAGGGCACCCACCAGCGTAGTGGGTGTGTCCACGACCTTGTCCAGCACTTTCGAATCCAGCTTAAAGGTGACGTACTCGGCTGCCCGGCCTCGCGCTAGCGTCGAATAGCGACTGCCGGCAGGAATAAACCAGATTTCACCCGGCAGGGCCCGGCCTCTGATGCAACCGGCCCCGGCCAATTCGCTCTCCAACTGATCTACCTCCCCACCCAGGTGCACGATCAGCGTGTGACGGTCGCGCTGGATCGTCCATTCCACTTCCTGATTGATCGTTTCTCGAGCCCAGCGCACGCTTGCCCCGTCTCCCGGGGGACTGAAGACTGCGTTCGCGTCGGACATACGATTGCGGATCACGGCAGACGGCATCTTGGACGCGGTGGTCTCATAGCGATTCGGGTCACGAAGAATTTGATAGCACGGACCTCAAGCTTCGTCTAGTGTTCTCGCGTTTGAGTTTCGCCGAAGTGGCGTTGGTTTTTTTGATGATTTTGGTTCTATTGATATTAGGAGACTGAAATGAATACTTCGTTGGAAGGAAAAGTGATCTTGATCGGCGGAGGCGCAAAGAATCTGGGGGGTCTGCTTGCGCGGGATTTCGCTGACCACGGCGCCAGTGCCGTGGCTATTCACTACAACAGTGACGCGACCCGTGCAGCTGCGGAAGAAACGGTCCGGGCCGTTGAGGGAAAGGGCGCCAAGGCGATTGCCATTCAAGGCGATCTGACCCAGGTGGCCAACTGCGTCGCTTTGTTCGATGCGGCCGAAAAGGCATTCGGCAAGGTCGATATAGCGGTCAACACCACCGGAATGGTGATCAAGAAGCCGATTCTTGAGTGCACGGAAGACGACTACGATCGCAGTTTCGCGATCAATTCGAAGGCGGCGTTCTTTTTCATGAAGGAAGCGGGTGCTCGCCTCAACGACGGCGGAAAGATCGTCACGATCGTCAGTTCTCTGCTGGCCGCCTACACCGATGGTTATGCCGTCTATCCCGGCAGCAAGGCGCCCATCGAGCACTTTACCCGTGCTGCCTCCCGAGAGTGGGGCGCGCGCGGCATTTCGGTCAACTCGATCGGCCCGGGTCCGATGGATACGCCGTTTTTCTACGGGCAGGAATCGAAGGAAGCGGTGGCCTACCATTCCAGCGCCGCTGCCTTGAGCCCGCACAGCAAGACCGGCCTGACCGATATCGACGACATCGTGCCACTGGTCCGTTTCCTGTGCAGCGAGGGCTGGTGGATTACCGGTCAGTGCATCTTTGCCAACGGCGGCTACACGACCCGCTAGGCTGTGCACGCCAGCGGCGACGCATCCGGCCAACGTGGCCGGATGCTCGTGGTCACAATACGCCTTGGAGAAGACTCTATTTTATGAGAGCGATTTCATGAGAACAATAGTCGTCATCTTGATTGGTATCGCGCTCGCCTTCTTGTGGCGCTGGGCGCTGCTCCGATTCGGCGTTCGCCCTGCGATGTCCTGGGTCTCCTTTGCCCTGGCTTGGGTCTTGTTCTGCGTGGTCGACATCTACATCGGCGTGGTCCATGCGGGCTACGGACTGATCGAAGAGCTGATCATTCACGCCGTGATCTTCATCGTGCCACTGTCCGTCTGGTGGATGCTCGACCGCCTTGGATCCCCACGCTGAAAGTAAACGGCTCGGCCGAACGGACTGGAGAAGCGCCTTTTGACTCGCGGGACGATGATGCAAGGAAACGGTTCAGCAACCACTAATTCACAAGCGCCGGGAGGGCAGGCTTGATTTCACTGATTGCACCGAAGGGCGCGTTGCGCCGCACCGAGCCAGGCCAGACGCCTCACGTCACGCCCATGGAGCTGTTCTTCGACCTGGTCTATGTGCTGACCATCATCCAGCTCTCGCATTACCTGCTGGCCCATCTCAGTCTTCAGGGCACGCTCGAAGCACTGGTGCTGTTTGCCGGGGTCTGGTGGACCTGGAACTACACCGCCTGGGCCGCCAACTGGGTCAATCCCAATCATCATGCGGGCCGCTTGTTGTTTGTTGTGCTGATGGCATGTGCACTGCTCATGGCGATCGCCATTCCCGCAGCCTACGCCGATCGTGGCTTGCTGTTCGCCATAGCCTATGTCTCCATGACCTTGATTCGGGCCGGCTATATGGCGCTGCTGTTTCGCGGTGAAGTCATGGGTCGAAACTACATCCAGCTGTTCTGCTGGAGCGCCTTGTCCAGCGCTTTCTGGCTGGCCGGCGCGCTGTTACCGGAACATCGACTCATGCTCTGGGCCGTGGCCGTGCTGGTGGACTATGCCGCGCCCTATGCCGGCTTCTGGGTGCCGGGCCTAGGCTCCACGCCCATGTCGTCGTGGACCCTGCAGGGCCTGCACTTGCTCGAGCGCAATCAGCTGATCTTTATCATCGCTCTGGGCGAATCCATCCTGCTGCTGGGCGGGAAAATGGTCTACGGCGATATCAGTACTGTGTCACTGGGCACGGCCGGTGTTGGATTCCTGATTATCGTGAGCCTATGGTTTCTATATTTCCACCGCAGCTCGGAGGACGGCGAGCAGGCATTCGAGGGCCACTCGGACCATACGGAACTGGCTCGTGCGGGCCTGGCTTACGCTCACGGCATCATGGTGTGCGGGGCGATTGTCTGTGCGGTCATGATCGAGTCCATCCTGGCCCACCCGCTCGATCCGGTCAGCACGGCTACCGCCGCAATTGCTGCCGCAGGGCCCGCGCTGTTCTTGTTGGGGAGCATGCTGTTCAGGCGCTCGATGGGCGCCCCGGTTTCAGTGCCGTACTGGTCAGCCATTGCCGCCATTGTCGGCGTGTGCGTCATTGCGCAATCAACTGCCCTGGCAGGACTCTGGCTGGGCTGTAGCGTGCTGGTGCTGCTGATTGCGCTGGCGATTGTCACCAGCCGTAGCGATGCCGCTGCAGCGTCGCAGGCATGAATAGGCTGATCGATCGGCTGAATCCCGCGAAACATCGCGAGCTGATCGCCACCGGCGGTCTGCTGGTCGGCTTTCTGATTCACAACCTGATCTACCCCCTGGCCAGCCAGGGCATGGTCGGTGCGGTCGTGTTCTATCTGCTCTACGCCGGCCTATTTCCGGCCGCTACGTGGCTGCTGGTCTCCGATATACGATTGCGCGGGCTCAGCCTGATCTCGGGCGTTGTGACCTTTGTTTTCGGCCTGTTCTACAGCCAGAGCGGTGCCGGCGGCGCGGCGCTTGGTCTGTATGCCGCATCGGTGGTCTATCACCTGATCATGATCGGCGTGCTGGCCTACTACACTTTCGCCAGAAAGAACGTGCTTACAGAGGTGCTGCTGGCCGCGACTGCGCTGTTCCTGATCATTGGTTCCGCGTTCGGTGCGATCTATGCCCTGATCGAGTGGCTGGCGCCGGGTTCATTCGCTGCCTCGGACGGCACGGTGCTGGACTGGCAACAGCTGCTGTACTTTTCCTACGCCACCCTGACCACTCTGGGCTACGGCGATATCACACCCAAGGGCTTTTACGCACAGGCCTTTGCCGCCTTCGAGGCCGTAGTCGGCGTCCTCTATACCGTCATCCTGC
>JGI12109J20283_11357402_pt1 | contig 10160 bp, 7 predicted proteins | sample ElkSlonscriptome_12_FD_20283 | JGI IMG/M metagenome (IMG submission 20283) | reverse complement strand
CCCGCCGCGCCGCCCTCGCCCTTGTGGCCGCCGCCCCGCTCGTCGCCTGCGCCACCCCGCCCGGCCGCCTGGAGCCGCCGGACGTCGGTCTGCGCGACATGCGGTTCGTCCAGGCCGGGCTGTTGCAGCAGGAGGTCGAACTGATCCTGTCCGTGGCCAACCCCAACACGCGCGCCATGGACCTGAACGGCCTGCGCGTGGCGCTGGACCTGAACGGCCGCCCCCTGGCCCAGGGGTACGCCGACGCGTCCCTGACCGTGCCGCGCCTGTCGACCATCACCGTGCCGGTGCGGACCACCGTCGGCTCGCTGGACTTGGTGCAGCGTTTCATGGACCTCGGGCAGCAGCGGTCGCTGGACTACGTCCTGCGCGGCGCGGCCTTCGTCGACGGCGCCGACCCCGACGGGCTGCCGTTCGAGAGCCGGGGGTCGCTCAGCCCGATGGCCGGGGGCGGCGCGTCGGCGTCGCCACGGTGAGGGACGGGCGGGAGACCCGCCGTTCAAACCGGAGAGCCGTCCTCTGTGTCAGGCACATGACGCGGCAGATCCATGGCGTCGTGCAGGATGCGCAAGATGTCGAGCGTCGGGTGGTCGGTGTTCGGCGCGACGCGAAAGACGATGAGATGACGGCCCTTGCGTCCCTGTCGGGCGACGTGAAGGGTCATGAGGCCACCGGATACGCCATCCAGCCGCCTGATCCCGGGCACGGTCGGCCCCCCTTGCAACGCCTCCAGAGCGGATTCAATCGTTTGCCTATAGGCTGTCGCCTGTGCCTTCCCAAACTGGCGCAGGGTCCAGTACAGGATGTCGGCAAAGTCTTTGTCCGCCTTTTTGGTCGGGCGCACGATCCATCGACCCTCGCGACCAGTCATCGGACCGGACCGTCCGCTTCCGCCGCCGCGAAGGCTTGTTCGGCAATGGCGTCAAAATGGTCCGCCAGCGCCTCCGCGCTGTCCAGGACCGTGTACCGCCCCGCCTCGATGTCCCGGATCCCCACGGCGACCGCCTCGCGCAGCGCCTCCAGGCGCGCGGCCTCCTCGGCGTCGCGGGTCTCGATCAGGCGCAGGCCGTCGCGCAGCACCTCGCTGGCGTTCTGGTAGCGGCCGGAGGCGACGAGGCGCTCGATCATCGCCGCCTGATGATCGGTGAGGACGACGTTGCGGGTAGGCATGGTGGGGGCTCCTCGGCGGGCATTTGCGTTCATGGCAGAATATGCCATCGGCCGACGCGGCGACAATCCCCCAACTTGCGCGCCTGTCTGCCCTCTTCCTATGTCGACTCGCACGACAGGGCCAGCGACCCACCCCCAAAACGGGGCGTCTCAATCGCCACCCTCATCCACATCCCGGCACAAGCGCCTTCAAATGGGCTTCACCTGATCGCCGGGTTGGGGGTCTTCGAAAGGCATATCCTCGTCATGATCCGGCTCTTCTATTTCCTCAGTTGACGCATTCCGGCCGAATGCAAGAGCAGACGCAAGGCCAGTTACTAATTTTCTCCTTGCACCAAGTACCCGAATTTTTTCAATGCTTCGAATTGTTGCCATCCGGGGCTGAACATGAACTACTTCGCCACGCCCTCGAACCAGTTCAAGGCGCCCAAGTGTTTCTTTCGTTTCAGGATCCACAACCTCGTCCCCGATTCCGTACACCAGGAAGCGCTGGCCTTCCTTGATACCGTCCTCGGCGCCGCGATTGATGACGACCTTGTAGTCATCGACAACGCGAGCCACCCGCAAGGGCCGTGTCTTGACCTCGACCATCACGCCATTCTCCCGATCTGATACCCCGGCTTGGCGAAAGTACACCTCAATGCGTCAGGACTTCTCTCGATTATGGATTTCCATTTGTCATCCGTCCCATCCTCGGCAGTCAGGACCACAATCTGCACGAGTTTTTCTTTCGTAATCGTCTCAACGTAACCCTGGCCGATCAGGATCTCGCACTTGTTTTCCAGATAGTATATCGAGACCAGCGTTCCAACGCCCAGCACCTCGGATCGGCGGAAGAGCAGTAGCGTTTTCTCCCCGATTGTGTGGCATCCGATCGCCATCGGAACGACCGCACACCCCTCCTTGATGAGCCAGCGCATCGCATCCAGAAGCGTGACACATACAATAAGCAACACCCCAATTGAAACGAAAAGATAGAACGCAGGAACCTGCGTTGAGAATGGAACCAAATAGGCGAACACAGCAAAGGCGACGCTGAAAATGCCTATGAATCCCAGGAACACCTGAAAACTGCTTCTCAAGCTCCTGAGAAATAGCTCCATCACACCATCACCCTACCAAAAAACTCATGTCAAGAGGGGCGCCACGGTAACGCCAAGTGCCCGCGCATCTCAACAAAATCGGGATCAACCGATGTGACAGCAATCCATGCGATGCCAGCATAAGCCTTCTCGTGGGGCCGCGCCACGCCAACTTGCGCCCCCTCTCCCGCCCTCCCTATATCGACCGGAGCGAGAGCCGGGTTTCACGACGACCCGCCACCACGTGGCGCCCGCCTGGACCAGGGGGCGCCGATCGGGGGGACGCGCGGCCGCCGTTCCGGGGCCGGTGTCCCTGCCACAGGAAAGAGGACACCCGTCATGGACATCGAAAAACTCACGGACCGTGCCAAGGGCTTCATCCAGGCCGCGCAAACCATTGCCCTCAGGGAGCACCACCAGCAGGTGACACCCGAACACCTGCTCAAGGCCCTGCTCGACGACCCGGAGGGCCTGGCCGCCAGCCTGATCACGGCTGCCGGCGGCGACGCCGAGAAGGCCCGCTCCGGCATCGACATGGAGGTCGGCAAGCTGCCCCGCGTCGAGGGCGCCTCGTCCATGTACTGGGCGCAGCAGACCACGCGGCTGCTCGATCAGGCGCAACAGATCGGCCAGAAGGCCGGCGACAGCTATGTGACCGTCGAGCGCATCCTGCTCGCGCTCGCCCTGGCCAAGGGCTCGCCGGCCGCCAAGGTGCTGGCCGAGGCCGGGGTGACGCCGCAGGGCCTGAACGCCGCCGTGGAGCGCCTGCGCAAGGGCCGCACCGCCGATTCCGCCGGGGCAGAGAACCAATACGACGCGCTGAAAAAATACGCCCGCGACCTGACCGCCGCCGCGCGCGAGGGCAAGCTCGACCCGGTGATCGGCCGCGATGAGGAAATCCGCCGCACGGTCCAGGTGCTGTCGCGGCGCACCAAGAACAACCCCGTCCTGATCGGCGAGCCGGGCGTCGGCAAAACCGCCATCGTCGAGGGCCTGGCCCTGCGCATGATCAACGGTGACGTGCCCGAATCCCTGCGCGACAAGAAGCTGATGGTGCTCGACCTGGGCGCCATGGTGGCCGGGGCCAAGTACCGGGGCGAGTTCGAGGAACGCCTGAAGGCCGTGCTGTCGGAAATCGCCTCCAGCGACGGCGAGTATGTTCTGTTCATCGACGAGATGCATACCCTGGTCGGCGCCGGCAAGGCGGAAGGCTCCATGGATGCCTCCAACCTGCTCAAGCCGGCCCTGGCGCGCGGCGAACTGCACTGCATCGGCGCCACCACGCTGGACGAGTACCGCAAGCACGTCGAGAAGGACGCGGCGCTGGCGCGGCGGTTCCAGCCGGTGTTCGTCTCGCAGCCGACGGTGGAGGACAGCATCTCCATCCTGCGCGGCATCAAGGAGAAGTACGAACTGCACCACGGCGTGCGCATCGCCGACGCCGCGTTGGTGGCGGCGGCGACGCTGTCCAACCGCTACATCACCGACCGGTTCCTGCCGGACAAGGCCATCGATCTGGTGGACGAGGCGGCCGCCCGCCTGCGGATGCAGGTGGACAGCAAACCGGAGGCGCTGGAGGACCTCGACCGTCGGGTGATCCAGCTCAAGATCGAACGCGAGGCGCTGAAGAAGGAGAACGACCCGGCCTCCCGCGAACGCCTGGGCAAGCTGGAGGACGAACTCGGCGACCTGGAGGCCAAGGCGGCGGTGATGGCCGCCGACTGGGAGCGGCAGAAGGGTGCCCTGGCCGGCGCCACGGCGCTGAAGGAACAGCTCGACCGGGCGCGCGGCGAACTGGACATCGCGCGGCGCGAGGCCAACTGGGCGCGCGCGGGCGAGTTGGAGTACGGGGTGATCCCCGGCCTGCTCAAACAGCTTGAGACGGCGGAAACGTCCCAGGGCGACGCCATGCTCAACGAGGTGGTCACCGAGGAGACGGTGGCCAGCGTGGTCTCGCGCTGGACCGGCATCCCGGTCGACAAGATGCTGACCGGCGAGCGCGACAAGCTGCTGGCGATGGAAACGGCCCTGGCCGCGCGCGTGGTCGGGCAGGCGGAGGCGGTCTCGGCCGTCTCCAACGCCGTGCGCCGGGCGCGCGCCGGGCTGGGCGACCCGAACCGGCCGATCGGCTCGTTCCTGTTCCTGGGGCCGACCGGCGTCGGCAAGACCGAACTGACCAAGGCCCTGGCCGCCTTCCTGTTCGACGACGAGACGGCGCTGATCCGCGTCGACATGTCGGAGTACATGGAAAAGCACGCCGTGGCCCGCCTGATCGGGGCGCCGCCTGGGTACGTGGGTTATGACGAGGGCGGCGCACTGACCGAGGCCGTGCGGCGCCGGCCCTATCAGGTGGTGCTGTTCGACGAGGTCGAGAAGGCCCACCCGGACGTGTTCAACGTGCTGCTGCAGGTGCTGGACGACGGCCGCCTGACCGACGGTCAAGGCCGCGTGGTGGACTTCAAGAACACCCTGATCGTCATGACCTCCAACCTGGGCGCCGACATCCTGGCGGCGCAGGCGGAGGGCGAGGACTCGTCGGCCGTGCGCGGACTGGTGATGGAGGAGGTGCGCGCCGCCTTCCGGCCGGAGTTCCTCAACCGGCTGGACGAAATCCTGCTGTTCCACCGCCTGTTCAAGGAGCACATGGCCGGCATCGTCGACATCCAGGTCGCCCGCCTGGCACAGCGGCTGGAGGATCGGGGGATCGCCCTGGAGATGGACAAGGCCGCGCGGGCGTGGTTGGCCGAGCGGGGGTATGACCCGGTGTACGGCGCCCGGCCGCTAAAGCGCGTCATCCAGCGCCACCTGGAAAACCCGCTGGCCATGATGGTGCTGGAGGGCCGGCTCGGCGATGGGGGCGACAGCGACACCGCCCGTGTCTCCGCCGGCGAGGACGGCCTGATCGTCAACGGCGCGGCGCTGGAGCAGCCGGCAGCGGCGTGACGGGGCCGCGGGAACAATTGTCGCCCTGAGGCCGGCGACCATAATGAGGATGGGGAGAGAGGGGCAAGGCCGGCCGGCGCCTGAACGCATTGGGCGCGCCAGCCGGCCGGCACGCCCGTGGAATGGCATGACAATGTCAGTCTGAAGCACCGGCGCGCCGAAGTGACCCAGAGCCGGACGCTGACACGCCGGGTTGCCCAAATCCTTTACACGTGCTTGCCTGGGAAAAAGCACGCTGGCGTTTGCGCCGTTTTCGGGGTAACATAAGGATCAGTGGTGAGCGTTGGGTGCATCCTGCCCGCTGCTTTTGTCTCATATCGGAATTGGATAACTGGAAATTATTGAAATGAGATTTCTCGATCGAGTCCAACAAAGAGCGGAGTTTGCCGCATTCTTGAACAATCATGACATAAAGGCTCTTCAGATTTCCGGCGAACCTTCAAGCGGCAAATCGGAATTTATACGTTATGCTGCATCGAATCTTTCCAGCACTTCGTTCCAGTGGACAACAGGACTTCCTATACACCGGTGTTTTCAGCAAGACGCGTCGCGTCCTCTTTCCCTTATCATTGAACTACTAGCAAGTATTTGCAAATCATATCCGAGTGAGGCCACTGATTTCCTGGTCTCTCTGGATAAGCAAAGTATGGCCCGGGCCGCAGCACATCTTGTTATAGATATCGCTAAAGACTTTGTTCCATTTTCCTCAACGTTGGATCAGATTCAGGCATCTGCAAAAACAAAACATAGGAAAGAATCTGTCAACAATATAGTTGGGGAAATATCAGAGCGACAATCATTGCTGTCTTACATTGAAAAACTTTTTTCGAGAATCGCGGATGATATCGACTATGTCCTAATTGATGATTTTAATCATGCGGATATAGACAGCGTCAAGATTGTGTTTTCGCTGCTCTCCCAATTTCGCAACGGAAAGGTTCGCCTCGTGTTTTCTTCTGCAAATAGCAACCGTGCATTCCAGGACCTATATAAAGACTTCTATTGGCACGCCGACCAAACCATCACCATGCATCGCTTAACGGCCGAGGAATGCCTAAAAGTCTGTCAGGAACTTAACGAAAATCTTTCTGAAAAAATAGCACATGCATTGCATCAAAAATCTGAGGGCAACTTCGGGCGACTGACCGAATTTATTCCGCAATCGGAAGCGGATCTAAAAGATATAGTCCAAGAGGTTGCAAGCATTAACGAGGACACACAATTGCAGGAATTGATGCTGGATGATGATTTTGCAAGTCCGGACTGGAGGGAGCTTCGCTCTCTTTTCGCGTTACAAATTTACCTGGACGGCCAAGTGGACATAGAATTGTTAAAATGCATACCCGAAATTTCACATCATTTCGACAATTGGCTTAAGGATCCCGCGACCCTTGCTGAAAGTGTGGTTGCCGCGCCAATTGGGCGAAATCGTGTCGCGTTGATACAGCATACGTTAGTATTCAGTACAGTATTTCAGGAGCGTATCAAACAAGATTTTGGCCTCCGAGGCGACTTGAGAAAAATAAGTGCCAACTTGGCCGCTGCAATCCTAGACAGAGGTGGAAAAAGTAATATTTTGGAAGAAAGACCACGTGTACTATTTCAATTTTTTCTCCAATTCTCTTCTGAGAAATTTCTACCCATTCTGGAAAGTGCATGCGATAAAATCGATTATAATGCCTTGCCATATGAAAGTATACTTCAATTTGCTAGTATTTCGGAAGAGGGATTTCGCCGGGATCTGCCAAATTTTAAAATATTAATTTCAAACTTATTTGATTACTGTTATGAAAGATCGCTTTTTGATGCAGCGGCCCGGCTCATACCTTTAAGCTGCGCCGCCGGTTTGCCGTTCCCCACAACACTGAAAATGGCCGATTGTGCCCGGGAAACCGGACTACTGCGCAGATTGCCAGAGCAGGATTTCAAGAATTTCGAGACAAGCCTCAGGATGCAGGCACGCTCATTGGACGAAAGGATCGCAGTCGCGAATACCCTCTGTCCAATCTACGAGCACCGGGGAGAGTACCGTAAAATTCGGGCGGAATACAAGCTGCTTGACGCAGACCCAGAAATAATGAACAACCTGAATACAGGTAAAATCAGATATCACTTGAACAGGGGATTAAATGAATTTCACGGTGACATACTGAGTCGCCTGGAAGAACTCCGTCATGAAATAAAAGCCCTTCCGGACGTCCAAGAAAGGAAAGTTCTTCTAGCAATATTTTTTAATCATGTAGGTCTGTGCTATTTTTATACCGGCTTCTACGAAGAATCTATCGCAAACTTCAAAGAATGCTTGTCGTTGACCGAGGAGCTCGGGAGGCGAATTGAGACACCAACGAACAACCTCGCGGCCGCTTACTTCATGAGCGGAGCCCTGGACAAAGCAAGAGAAATTCTTGAGACTGCGCTGCGAATTGCGTTGATGCCACTCTACCAGAAATGCACTATTGTTCTAAATGCCAGCCTAACTGCGTTTGAGTTGGGATTACATGACAAAGCCGTCGAGATGATGGAGCCTTATGTTAGTGGAGAAATTTATTTACCCGACCCCTCTCTTGATAACAAATTTTCGGTGAACAGGGCATATATACACTTCCGTAAACAGGAGTGGGAACAGGCAAACCGCTTATATATGAAGGCAGTTGATACTGAATATCGTTTTGGGGGCGACCAATTGCGCATTACATACGCGAAGATGGCCCGCTTTTGTGCGGTCAAGGCAGGATACATCTCGTCTGCCGATTTAGGGAATATGGACTTCCTGTTTAAAGAAATTCATGAGGACACTGTATTTGACAAGCCATTTTCCACAGATGTAAATTCTTTATATGTATTTTGAATGATCTTTGCCTTGCTCTAGAGCCCAATAAAGAACAGCGCTTTTCATCGCCGTTGACACATTGGATTCTTCAATTCCATGTTTGTCATAATAGTATTTTAAATCTCTATCAAATAGCCTAATTATAGGCTTCAGGTGCGCTAGGTACTCCAAATTTTCTTGAGATCCATATTGCTTAAATGTAAATTTCGCGGAATCAACGAACCGATCTGAGTTGCGTGCTCGTTCGCTTTCATCAAATATCATAACTGAGTATTTATGGACTAAGAGATCTATTAGATTACATTTGTCGGCTCGAAAAACAACCACTTTTCCAGAATTAAGCTTGTCATATGCTTTCGGTTCTAAGGTTAGTATGTGATATTCATTGCATCCGAACTTGGGTAACAGATTTAATAGCGATGTAAGACTCCGACTCTCGTGTTCTGCTACGAGAAGAACTTTATGGCCATGTAAACGACCAGTTTTTGTTTTTATAGAATATGCTTTCGCCAATGCGGTTGTTGGATGTTCCTGACCAGAAATACCGGCGGAAACCACGGGCACGTGGCTTGCGCCAGCAACCAACTCGGCGATCGAGCGCTCGCCAGTACGCAGAGCCAAAATATCGATGTAACTTGTATAATACGAGATCACGTCTCGCAAGTCCTCGTTGCTTTTCCGCGTGATAAGTCGTTGTTCGATTTCGGGGCTTTGCAGAACGGACCCCCCAAGCTTAATGAAGGATCGGCAGAAGCTATTGCGTGTTCGTATGCTTGATTGTGTAAAAAGAAGCCCAAGAATTGCACCAGCGAGTTCGTTGGATGTTAGGTGGCTTTTACTGTTCAAAAATTCCTCTGTCTTATCAAACAAGACCCTTATTTCATTTTTGCTTAAGGCGCTGACGCTTAACAGATGTCTGCCTTTGAGCGACATGCTAATTTCCAGTTATCCAATTCCGATATGAGACAAAAGCAGCGGGCAGGATGCACCCAACGCTCACCACTGATCCTTATGTTACCCCGAAAACGGCGCAAACGCCAGCGTGCTTTTTCCCAGGCAAGCACGTGTAAAGGATTTGGGCAACCCGGCGTGTCAGCGTCCGGCTCTGGGTCACTTCGGCGCGCCGGTGCTTCAGACTGACATTGTCATGCCATTCCACGGGCGTGCCGGCCGGCTGGCGCGCCCAATGCGTTCAGGCGCCGGCCGGCCTTGCCCCTCTCTCCCCATCCTCATTATGGTCGCCGGCCTCAGGGCGACAATTGTTCCCGCGGCCCCGTCACGCCGCTGCCGGCTGCTCCAGCGCCGCGCCGTTGACGATCAGGCCGTCCTCGCCGGCGGAGACGCGGGCGGTGTCGCTGTCGCCCCCATCGCCGAGCCGGCCCTCCAGCACCATCATGGCCAGCGGGTTTTCCAGGTGGCGCTGGATCACCCGTTTCAAGGGCCGGGCACCGTACACCGGGTCATACCCGCGCTCGGCCAACCATGCCCGCGCGGCCTTGTCCATCTCCAGCGTGATCCCCCGATCCTCCAGCCGCTGTGCCAGGCGGGCGACCTGGATGTCGACGATGCCGGCCATGTGCTCCTTGAACAGGCGGTGGAACAGCAGGATTTCGTCCAGCCGGTTGAGGAACTCCGGCCGGAAGGCGGCGCGCACCTCCTCCATCACCAGTCCGCGCACGGCCGACGAGTCCTCGCCCTCCGCCTGCGCCGCCAGGATGTCGGCGCCCAGGTTGGAGGTCATGACGATCAGGGTGTTCTTGAAGTCCACCACGCGGCCTTGACCGTCGGTCAGGCGGCCGTCGTCCAGCACCTGCAGCAGCACGTTGAACACGTCCGGGTGGGCCTTCTCGACCTCGTCGAACAGCACCACCTGATAGGGCCGGCGCCGCACGGCCTCGGTCAGTGCGCCGCCCTCGTCATAACCCACGTACCCAGGCGGCGCCCCGATCAGGCGGGCCACGGCGTGCTTTTCCATGTACTCCGACATGTCGACGCGGATCAGCGCCGTCTCGTCGTCGAACAGGAAGGCGGCCAGGGCCTTGGTCAGTTCGGTCTTGCCGACGCCGGTCGGCCCCAGGAACAGGAACGAGCCGATCGGCCGGTTCGGGTCGCCCAGCCCGGCGCGCGCCCGGCGC
>JGI12109J20283_10305214_pt1 | contig 10160 bp, 5 predicted proteins | sample ElkSlonscriptome_12_FD_20283 | JGI IMG/M metagenome (IMG submission 20283) | reverse complement strand
AAAGCAAGAAACCGTTAAGGTGACCACCTTCTAAAATACTTTATTTATCTTATGGTCTCCTAACCAGAGCCCTATGGATATTTTTTGGCATCATGCACCGCTGGTGCGTATTCTAATACCACTGGTATTAGGGATTCTTACTGCATTGCATTTTGATGAATTTTCTCAGTGGCGATTGCTTTTCTTACTGCCTGCCCTCGTTTTTTTGGTGTTGCTTTTGTCGCTTAAATCATACTGGAAGAGTATAGATAAAAATCACTATTTCGGTTTGATTGCGTCCATTCTTCTATTCATTCTCGGGCTTAATCTAACCTACCGATCTCTCAGTCGAGACATGATGGTGCCCGAGGCTGACGCTTATCTCGCAGTGATTGAATCAACACCAATTGAGAAAAAGAACAGTTTCGCTGTCAATTTGATGGTTTTTAAAGCTCAGGTTGACTCTCACAGCTTTCAAGGGTGCAGTCATCGGGTTATTGCCTATTTTTCAAAAGAGGCAGCTTCGGATAAATTAACACCGAGCCAAACTCTTGTTTTTTCCGGAAAGATTTCCAAACCACCCGATCCTATTTATCCGAACCAATTCAATTATGGACAGTACTTGAGTAATAGCGGCATCTCAGGGACGGTTTATCTGTCAGTAACGTCTTATGACCTTGTTCAATACAAGCACCATACAATAAGAAGTTCCATGAACGGAATTCGCAAGAAAATCACTGATCGACTCGAACTTGATTCGATTCCATCCCGAGAGTTCGGAGTGATTTCAGCATTGCTTCTTGGTGACCGCTCGATGCTTGATCCCGAATTGAAAACGGATTTTGCCGACGCCGGCGCCGTTCATATTTTGGCTGTAAGTGGACTTCACGTTGGAATAATCTACCTGCTCTTTATGAAAATTCTGACACTCTTTCTTTCGAAGCGAGCTCGATTGATGAAATTCCTACTGATTTTATTGATTTTATGGGGGTATGCAGCTCTAACCGGATTTTCTCCTTCTGTACTCAGGGCAGCCACCATGTTTAGCTTTATTGCTTTAGGGAAGCACCACAACCGATATGGGAATATTTATAACATGATTGCCGCAAGTGCCATAGCTCTGTTGATTGCAACGCCTTTATTGATTACTCAAATCGGTTTTCAGATGTCTTATTTGGCTGTGTTGGGAATTATTTTTTTTCACGCTAAGTTTCGTTCTTTTCTTTCCATTGATAACAAGATCCTCGACTATTGCTGGTCACTGGTATGTGTATCGATTGCTGCTCAATTGGCAACATTTCCGTTGAGTATCTACTACTTTCATCAGTTCCCATCCATGTTTATTCTCACGAATATCCTGGTGATACCTTTAGCCACACTAATCCTACATGTTGGGGTTATTTGGATTGTCTTGCTCTGGATCCCTTTCATTTCTGATATCTTGTCATGGGTCACGGTTACTCTTACATGGCTACTGAATCAATCCATCGGTATAATTAACTCTATTCCTTTCGCAAAAATCGATAATCTATTTCTGACCGGTAAGGTTGTTTTTTTGATTTATTTGGCCTTGACTCTGATTACCCTGTTCCTACTTAAGCCGTCCAGGATGATGCTGAGAGCCCTGAGCGTTTCGGTGATTTTACTTGTAGCCATTTACGTACAGAAGAAAATTTCCGTAAGTCTTCAAGACGAAGTAATTTTCACCAATACTACCCAAGATCCCGTTGTTATGCGATTGATTCAAAATAGATTAGTCGTACACACTCAGGATTCGTTAAAATTTATGGAGAAGTGGAAATGGGAGCTGTATCCTTATTTCCTAACCCGCGGGATAGATAAAGATCATATTGAATTCACAAATCCCGAATCGGGTCATGTAGAACTCGATGTCAAGAATACCGCAGGGACAAAAGCCTCACTCGGTATATCATGGAATCCACAGACAAAGACAATTCGATTGAAAACGAAGAAGGGTGAAAAGACCCTTCTAAGAGCGACGGAAAGAAGCTTGATTTGTTTGAATTCAGAAAAACTTACTCGCTTTTCAGGCGATCTGCCTCTTCAGCCGAAATGATTTGCCCATTAAAGAGTCCGATCAATTTGGCATCCTGGAAGCCTGAATCTTTTAGTCTATCCAAAGAGGATTCTGCTTGAAGCTTTTCTTTGAAAGACTTGTAAATATATTTGGTCGTACCATTTGTTCCGCGCATCGGGCGTACGTCATCCAACTCGATGAATTTACCCAACATATTTGCAGGTACTCTTCCACTGAAGGACCCAAGCTGAACCGAGTAATGAACAAATTCCGAGTTTATACCTCCTGTTTTTGGTTTTTCATTATCCTTTTTAGTCGCACTTACTCGCGCTCCTGCCTCTTTCAATGAAATTCGTTTTCCTCCTTTATAGGCTGTTACGAATGATCCTTCAAATCCTTCTAACAACAAGTCGATCCTGTGTTCGGCAGCGTCTTTAATATTGGTAAAGGAACCACTGACATACCTTGTCAGACCATCCTGCCCGGTAATGACCAAGACATCATCAATATCTTTGAAAATATTGTCTGACAATCTATACCTGTAGGCACCGATTTGCACTCGGAATGTTGTTTGATCCGGATTGGAATAGAATGATTCTGCGCTTTTTTCTACCAACGCGATAGAAGAGGGATCAACTTTTTCGAAGTTGCCGAATTCATTGTAAACCAATTCTGTTTCATAGTTCATATTGTCCAGCATCATCTTGTGACTATAAGCCTCTTCCAAACCGTTGAAATCTCCGACGTAGTAATTCAGTCCATTTTCATCTTCTGAACCTCGGATATTGGCTATGCTCAGTAGTTTTGAAATAGCCACGGCATCGAGGTTTTCGGTATTCGAAATAAGCACGCGGTATCCTTTACTCCGATTTCCGATTTTAAGCGCATTGCGATTGACATCGGCAGTTTCAGTTTTGCTTTTCTGATAGCTTAGGTTGCCGATACTGTCTTTGTACGTCAGGTAAATTCTTTCGATTTCTGCATCTGTGAGCGTCACTCCTTTCAGGTCAACTAAGTTGCCTACAGGAGTTGAAGGTTCCTCGTCCATGAAGTCTGCAACTCCATCTTTATCGCTGTCTACGGGGCAGCCGTATTCAGTTATCCTAACTCCCTCTTTCGTGTTTGGACACAAGTCAATAATGTCGGCAATACCGTCAGCGTCCTCATCCTCAAATTTGAGGTTTTCAAATTCCAGTTCGGAAGATTTATCTACACGAGACTTTTTCTCATGATGAAGATTATAAAGTAATCCGATCGATGAAAACATAAAATGATCATTCCCTGCAAGGGTATTCTGCCCATCGGAAATGTTGTCGAGATTATCGGTAAACCCAATATGAAATTCGGTTCCTACGTTGAACGAAAAGAAGTCGTTGATTTTCAAATTTGCACCCGCACCAATTGGCATGGTTACGCCTCTTAGTGCATAAGGTAGTCCCGAATTTTCATTAGTAGCTCTGAGATCGCTCTCGTAGGTGTAGTCTCTGGTAATAATATTTGCATCGTTCTTGTTCGGCGCATTTTCATCTACGCTGCGTATGGTTCCGTCACTCCAGTAGTTGTAAGACTGGCCATTGGCATCTAACAGATCTGCTTTTGGATTAAATTCAAAAGTGCTAATTCCTAAAGAAATGTATGGTTCGATCGTTCGTTCTTCGGGAAGGAAGTGATTGAAGTTATATGCCACGCTTAGTCCTCCCATAAGCACGGTCGTACTAAAATTGGCATTACCGTTTACGACTCTTTCTTCCTTTGTAATGTTTCCGTAAAAGGCAAACGCATTTAAGTTGAAGGCATCGTCTAACGGAGTAATTAGGGAAAGGCGGTAACCCCAATTCATTTCTTCTTGCCGGCTAAGACCGTCTAATTTACCGACATCTCCGAAATACGAAATTAGTCCTGAACTCAGCCCGATCTTGGGTCGGAATAATTTTTCAGTTGAGATAACATTGGAAGAGTCGACTTGGCTGTAGGCTGAAGAGCCGTGCAAAATCGACACCAACATCACGCTGGTAAGAAGTATGAATTTAAGAGGCGTACGCATAGCGAAAGTTAATCGCTTAGGTATACTCTCATTTGATGGAAAAGGTTGCGACTATCAGGGATACCACTTTTGCGAAGTGACCATAAGAGCTTCTTGGACGCTAATTCTTTCACCATCATTGTAGGCGGTTACAAACGGGCCTTGGAACTTATCGTATTTCGCTTTAATGCGCTGACGGTCATCTCGTGCGGACTTGTATACTTGGTGGTACCCGGTGGTGTACTTAAACCAACCTTTGTGATTTTCTAGCTTGTAACCTTCTAAGAAAGAATACAGCTTTTCAAATACAGGTTTCTTTAGGTTGTTTTTTCCGGCAGCTATTTGAACCCTGTAGAAAACTCCTGTTTCAGGTTGTGGTACATCTATGATATTGCCGTCAGTAGCCGACTTTGTATTTTCTTCATTTGAGGCCGTCGCCGTGGTTTCCGTTTCAGTCTCTTGTGTGGAAACCTCAACTTCGTTGTCGTTACTTTCAGGAATTTCAGCGATAACCGGAAGAGCAGTATCGGGGGTATCATCGTCTGCAATTGTCGCTGGCTCTTCTTCAACTATTTCTTCTTCAATTTCTTCAATTACTTCATCGATCACTTGAGCGCCTGAGGTGTCTTTTGGAGTTTCTTCAGCCATCATCTCCAAACCGTCTGCGATTGGAATTTCCATTGTTTCTTCCCCTTCTAAATAAGAAAAGGTACCTGAAATCTCGGGCATCTTTCCATTTTGAGCAATTACAGGAAGTAGTTTATAAGCGATTGTTACCGTTTCATTTTCAGGTATATCATACCATATATACTTGATTTCATCGTCTAAAGAACTAAAAACAGCTCCGCTGGACTTGAAGTCTATGGCAGTATAGCCTTCGGGAAGAGTTTCTTCAATTTTGGCAAAACCCGTCAATCCGATCTTTTCAATTTCAACTTGGACTCTCCATTGGTTGAGTCCGTCAGAAACGATTTGTCTGTTGGCACTTACATAGGCCTCCGAAATGGTTTCTTTTTCCTCAAGAGTGTCATCCACTGCATCTGAAATCGTTTCAGGAACATTACCTACATTGATATAGTGGGTCGGAACATCTCTGTTTTTTCTTTCATTTTCGTAGATGTAAGAAAACCTGGAGTCCAGTGCTTTTCTGCCGTTCGCAGCTCCGGTGGTTTTTAATCGATAAGAAATTGTAAACTCCTCGTTGGCAGGTAGTGCCATCCAAATGAATTTTGCTTTACCATTATTGAATGTAAATGATGCTCCTGCTGACTCCACAACTTCGATGTTAAGTCCATCGTCTACGGTGATTTGAAATTTTGCAAAGCCCGTAACGTCTGACTTATCAAACTTTACCCTAACAACAGCTTCTTCTGCTGTATCCATGTTTGCAGGGGGATTATGCTCGATTTTTACCTCTTCCTTTTGGCCTAGTGAAAAAATAAATAATCCTAATATTTGAATGCCAATGAAAAATGTTCGTGTCATGCTTCCGAGGTATAGCTTGCGATAGCAGCCTTTCTAACAAAGCTATCCAATAGAATAGCGACCTCGGATGTGCCGAAACTAACTTGCGAACAGAAATTTGTTGAAATCAGAGGGAAAAGCGAACCTTACTAGAAGTTTGGCTTGAGCATGTATTTCTGGTAAAATGCATCGATGTGACCCACAGCTTCTTCGGGCGTGTTTACCAACCTGAATAAATCCAGGTCTTGTTCGCTGATTGAGCTGTATTTGTCTAGCAGATTGCTTTTAAACCATTCNAATAGACCCGACCAGTAATCGGTACCATAAAGAATAATAGGGAAGCGACCAATTTTTCCTGTCTGTATCAGGGTAAGCGCTTCAAAGAGTTCGTCTAAAGTTCCAAACCCACCAGGCATTACAACGAATCCTTGCGAATACTTCACAAACATCACTTTTCGCACGAAAAAGTAATCAAAGGTGATGAGTTTATCCTTGTCAATGAATGGGTTGCCATTTTGCTCAAAGGGAAGATCGATATTTAATCCAACGCTGTCTCCACCTCCGCGGTTCGCACCTTTGTTGCCTGCTTCCATAATTCCAGGTCCTCCTCCGGTTACCACGCCATAACCTCCTTGACTAAGTCGGAAAGCAATTTCTTCGGCTGCAATGTAAGAAGGGTCATCTTCTGTAAATCTGGCAGATCCGAAAATAGACACGCAGGGTTTTATACGCGACAACTTTTCAAATCCTTCCACAAATTCTGACATAATCTTGAAAATTGCCCAACTGTCATTTGCTTTGGTTTCGTTCCAAGATTTGTTTTTAAATGCGCGCTTAATGCGCTTATCATCATTTGTCATTCAATTCAAGTTTTAAGTATTCAGCAGTGTAGCCTACTCCCTTTTTCACCACCTGTTCGGGAGTGCCCTTGGCGATAATGTTTCCGCCTCCTTCTCCACCTTCGGGGCCTAAATCTAAAACATAGTCGGCCACTTTGACCACATCTAAGTTATGTTCGATAACTAAAACTGTGTTTCCTTGGTTCACCAATCGATTCAGAACACTAATTAAAAGTCTTATATCCTCGAAGTGGAGACCTGTAGTTGGCTCGTCCAAAATATAAAAAGTCTGCCCTGTTCCCTTTTTACTCAGCTCCGAGGCGAGTTTTATTCGTTGGGCCTCACCTCCGGATAATGTAGTGCTCGGTTGACCTAAGGTCAAATAACCTAGGCCTACGTCAAAGAGGGTTTTCAGCTTCAATGATATTCTGGGGTGATCTTCAAAAAATTTTTCAGCTACATCAATCGTCATGTCCAAGACATCACTAATTGATTTCCCTCGAAACCGCACTTCGAGCGTCTCCCGGTTGTATCTTCTTCCTTCACACGTTTCACACTCTACGTAAACATCAGGCAAGAAGTTCATTTCTATCGTTTTAACACCCGCTCCTTTGCACGTCTCACATCGTCCGCCTGCAGTGTTAAAAGAGAACCTGCCTGCTTTGTACCCCCTTATTTTCGCTTCGGGTAGTTGGGCATAAAGATTTCTGATGTCTGTAAATACGCCCGTATACGTGGCAGGATTGCTTCGAGGCGTTCGGCCAATCGGTGATTGATCAATTTCAATCACCTTGTCAATCTGCTCAAGTCCTTTGATGCTTTTGTACGCCAATGGTTTTTTGACGCCCTTGTACACGTGTGCATTCAGAATGGGGTAGAGGGTTTGATTGATCAGTGTGGATTTACCGCTTCCCGATACTCCCGTTACGCAAGTAAAAGTGCCCAGTGGAAATGCTGCCGTGACATTCTTTAAGTTATTTCCAGAAGCTCCTTTCAGCGTTATTTTGTCTCCATTTCCTTTTCTTCTCTTTTCGGGTATTTCAATTTTTTTCTTCTCGGATAGGTATTCGGCGGTCAGCGACCCCGACTTCATCACTTCTTTGACCGTTCCTTCACCCACAATCTTTCCACCGTGAACTCCCGCAAGCGGACCGATGTCGATGAGGTGGTCTGCCGCCAAAATCATGTCCTTGTCGTGCTCTACTACGATCACACTGTTTCCGACATCTCTGAGGCTTCTAAGTGAATCGATGAGCTTGTTATTGTCTCGCTGATGTAACCCGATGCTGGGCTCGTCGAGGATGTAAAGCACCCCTACCAGCTTTGAGCCGATTTGAGTGGCTAAGCGAATTCGCTGCGCCTCTCCACCCGACAGAGTCTTGGCGCTTCGATCAAGAGAGAGGTAATCCAATCCCACATCCATTAAGAATCCCGAGCGATTTTTTATCTCTTTGATAATCTCCGTCGCGATTCTCAGTTGGGTCTTGGTCAATTTCTTTTCCAAAGAATTGATCCAATCGTCAAACGTATTGATGCCCCAAGTAGATATTTCTGCGATGTTTTTATCATCCAGTCTAAAGTACAGGGCTTCTTGACGGAGCCTGGCACCATCACAAACGGGACAGGCAATTTGATTCATAAAGCTATTCGCCCATCGCTGGATGGGGCGTGAGGCATTCTCATCCGCCTGTCGGGAAATGAAATTAATAATTCCTTCGAAGTTGACGTTGTATTCGCTTGATCCCGTGGCACCGTCTATTTTCAACGTTTCGTTTGTGCCATTTAGAATTTTATCTATCAGCTCATCGTCAATGTCCTTCAGTGCGGTATTGAGGTCGTAGTCGTATTTTCTCAAAAGTCCCTCTACTTGCCTGAATATCCAGTTGTTCTTGTAAGCACCCAGAGGGGCGATTCCTCCTTTCCGAATAGACTTTTTCTCATCCGGGATTATCTTCTTTCGGTCTACTTCACTCACTTCACCGATACCGTTGCACCTTTTGCAAACTCCATAGGGAGAATTGAAAGAAAACAAATTCGGTTCGGGTTCGGGATAGGAGATGCCCGTGGTAGGGCACATCAAGTCCCGGCTGAAATGGCGTGCCTCTTCCGTTTCCCAGTTCATCACCATCATAGATCCTTTGCCGGTATCCATGGCGGTGGTGACACTCTGACGAAGGCGTTGCTTATCCTTTTCGCCGGCTACCACTCGGTCTACGACTATTTCTATGTCGTGGATTTTATAGCGATCGAGCCGCATTCCACTTGTGATTTCTTTCACTTCTCCGTCCACTCTAACGCGGAGGTATCCCTGTTTGCTGATTTGTTGAAAGAGTTCTCGGTAATGTCCTTTCCTACCCCTCACGACAGGAGCGAGTACTGCGATTTTTTCGTCTCTGTAGGTGTCCATAATCAAGTCGACGATTTGATCTTCGCTGTACTTCACCATCTTTTCCCCGGTCTCGTAAGAGTACGCATCGGCTACTCTCGCATAGAGTAACCTCAGGAAGTCGTAAATCTCGGTAATGGTACCAACGGTGGATCGCGGGCTTTTACTGATGGTTTTTTGTTCGATGCTGATCACCGGGCTCAGGCCCGTAATCTTATCTACATCGGGTCGTTCCATATTTCCCAAAAACTGCCGAGCATAAGCAGAAAAGGTTTCTATGTACCTTCTTTGCCCTTCGGCATAAATTGTATCGAAAGCCAGAGATGACTTTCCGCTGCCACTCAAACCTGTTATGACAACAAGTTGGTTTCGTGGAATTTCTACATCAATATTTTGAAGGTTGTGAACTCTGGCGCCCAATACTTCGACGCTTTCTTTTTCAAGGGGTTCCGTACTTTCCAATCGTTTTAATTGCTAAGAGGTTCGGAGAGTAAAGTATCCGAAACGGCTTTTTGTTCGGCAAACGGAACAAGACCTTGAGTGGTATCAGCCGGAAGTTTGATTTCGTATTCTTTTCGCGCCGGGTTGGTGAGATACGTATCTCGAAGCCAAGGGTTGAGAATTTTTAAGATCTTATAATTGATCCCGTTTTCCGTGGCAAATTCCGCAAAGTCACCAACATTTTCATCAATCGTTACGGTACGTGTATCGTATGCGGGGTATAGGTCTTGAGGCCTGAAATGAAATCCGTATTGGGCGGGCTTGCTCAATATTTCTTTGATAGCCAAAATTCGATACATGTAGCGTCCCGTTTCTATGTTCAAAAGTAAGTCGTAATAATTGTCGACATCCTGACGTTTGACCTGGTTGTTAAGCCCTGCCATTCCCATGTTGTAGCTCGCTGCCGCCATACTCCATGACCCGTACTTTTCGTGTGCATCTTTCAGGTATTCGCACGCTGCTGCCGTGGCTTTTTCAATATGGTAGCGCTCATCCACTTCGTTGTTTATCTCGAGTCCATAATCTCGTCCGGTATTTCGCATAAACTGCCAAAAACCCGTAGCTCCCGCGGGAGAAACCACGTCTGTGAGTCCGCTTTCTATAACTGCCAGATACTTGAAGTCGTCGGGAACTCCGTGCTCCTTCAAAATGGGTTCTATAACCGGAAACCACCTGTTCGCTCGTTTATGAAAGAGAAGCGTTTGTGACTGCCAATAGGTATTCACCAATAGTTCCTGATCCAATTTTTCCTTTACATCGAGAATGTCCAATGGAATCTCTTCGTCGGCAAAAGTTAATCCATCAGGCGAGCTGAGGCTGAATATTTTGTAATTGTCGTTAAAGTATTGCCGATAGCTGATGTCCGGGTTTTCACTGGCAGCCTTAAAGGAGTAGCCTGTCCAAAGCACAGCAATGACGAGTGCTGACAAA
>JGI12109J20283_10838903_pt1 | contig 10164 bp, 12 predicted proteins | sample ElkSlonscriptome_12_FD_20283 | JGI IMG/M metagenome (IMG submission 20283) | reverse complement strand
AACCGAACAGGAAACCCGCCTGTACATTACGTCTCTTTCTGATGACGCCACACGGTTGGCCCAAATCGTTCGCAGCCACTGGGCTGTGGAAAACAGCCTTCATTGGGTCATGGATATGGTTTTCCGGGACGACGAGTGCCGAATTCGCACCGAAAACGCGCCCGCCAACTTCACGACCATCAAACACATGGCGCATAATCTTCTGAGAATAGCTCCCGGCAAGGACTCCCTTCGCCTTCGACGCAAGCTCGCCGCCTGGGACGACGACTACCTCGCAAGCGTCGTCACGGCATGACCCGTTCACCCGATTCCCCTGGCGGCCTGTCCAGGGCAATCGCATTTGAACGACGATAAGCCCCTGGCCAAGCGCCATCGCTTTTGGAGCGCATCGCCGTTTCATGGGGAGGGAGACCGGCTGGTCCGTTCCGCCCGCGTGCCGCCGCACCAACGCGAGGACCACGCAAGTCCGTGATAAGCCCGTTTTTTGGCCAGCTTTTCACCGGACCCGCCGCACGTTCTGGCTGGCCCTCCCCGCGGCTACCCGAACGTCCAGACGGCGAACCCGAGGGCGCCGAGCGACATGCCCAGGGCCACCAGCATCAGCAGGCCGTCCTCGGCGAGAAGCGCCAGGCCGAAGATGGCGATGGCCAGCGAGGGCGGTCCGGCCCCGCCGGGAATGATCGCCAGGGGGTACATCGACAGCGCGGTTATCATGATCATGACCATGGCCAGGCGGCGCCAGACCGGGTTCATGACCGTCTCCATGCGCCGCCGGACCAGGACACCCGCCCGCTTGGCCCACGGCCGCACGGCGGCGATGGCCTGTCGGGCGCGGTCGCTGCTGACACTGGCCTGACCCAGGCGCCGTGGCAGTCGGGGCGGCCCTGTCGACAGCAACGCCTGCGCCAGGAACAGGGTCAACGCTGTCGCCAGCACGATGCCCGCCCCGGGGATCCAGTTGACCGGCGAGAGCATCACCAGGCCAATCGCGAAGACGAGGGGCCCCAGGGCACGCGGCCCAAAGGTTTCCAGGACATCATTGAGGGACACGGTGTCGCGCTCGGCGGCGCTACGGTCCAGCGTGTTGAGAACGCTTTCCACGGTCTGAGCCATTGTTGGTCTCCCCGTTCAGCGGTGGGCGGTAAAAAAACTCCGGACGGGCGGGGTTCAAGAATCGCGGCGCCGCGTTCACGGTCGAGAGGCTCGCCCCGACCGTGAATGCGGCTGCCAACTGGGATGCAACGGGCGGCGCGGCGCTCAGGCCCGCTCGTGGGTCAGCCCCAGTTTCAGCATCCAGGCCCCGTTGATCAGCAACTCGGCCGCCACCAGGGCGCCAAGCAGCGTCTTCGACAGAACCGGGATCATGAACAGGATCGCCACGCCAACGCCCAGACTCAACAGACCGCTGCCCAAGGCCCAGCCCCAGCCGTGCAGCCGGCGGACCGAAAAGGAAAACGCGGTCTTCGTGAGCCCCGACGCGGTCAGCAGCAAGCCGACGACCTTGGTCAGCGTCAGGGTGCCGGCCAGCGGCTCGACGATGAACATCAGACCGGCACCGGCCGCGATCACGCCGAGCACCAGGTGCCAGATGGAGCCGCGTTCGCGATTGAACGGCAGGGCGTGCATCACCTCGAAGCCACCGAGAACGATCAGCGCCAGGCCAAGGAACCATTCGACGGCCGTGGTGGCCAGCCACGGCACGAAAAGCGCCGCCAACCCGGCCAACAGCGAAACGACGCCGATGCGAGTCAGGTCGCCCTGATCAATGCCCCAGATCCGTTCCTCGGGCGCGTCCTCGAACGTGTGCTCGTCCGAGGGGGATGTCATGGAATGTGCCATCGGGTCATCCTCCTCCTTCCGTCCCGACGTCCGGGCAGGCCGGACGCCGGGTTGGGGACCGCGCGGGCGCCTGCCCGCGCCGCCTTGGGCGGATCGCGTCCCATTTGACCCGCTCCGCAGGGCAAATGGGACGCGTGAATCCGCCCTAAATATTTGATATAGAGCAGATTCACGTGATCAATCTGAAGCACGAGGTGATTCAGATTGATCACGATCTGCTCTAGACTTCAGGCTCAATCTTCGGCCTCTTCTTCGATGGCCTCGCCCGCCGCCTCGACGTCCTCGCCGATCCCTTCGGCCGTGTTGCAGCCGGCGACCGCCAGCAGGCCGAGTATGGAAAAAACCGTGATCGCGTGCCTCATTGGTGGGCTCCTGTCGTTTGCCGTGTGCTGTGATTGTCTTCTCTTGCGGCTCTTACGGCGCCGGCGGACGCCGGCCGGAGATCACCGAGGCGACCACGGACACCAGGAACAGAACCAGGAAGATGACGAACAGAATCTGCGCAATTCCGGCCGCCGTGCCGGCAATGCCGCCAAATCCGAAGACCGCCGCGATGATGGCGACGACGAAAAACATGATGGCCCAACCCAACATGGGACCCTCCTTTTCCTTTGTGACGATGGCGCCGTCGCCCCCGCCATGACGGGGGCAACGACGGAACGTGGCGGCTCCGCCACGCTGCGACTACCCTCACAACTCCGATCATCCCTGTCGGGTTCCCATGCCGTCGGCGATTTCATTGCACGCCCGTTGCGCGTGCCGCCGACCCTCTGTGAGTGGCGCCTTTCATCCCGGTCGATACGATGCCCCCTCGTAGCGTGGGGTCATTCGGCTCATCTGATTGAAACGATCGTGCTTTTCCGCCTGAGAATGGGGGTCAGAGGATGCCAGGCAGCGGGCAATTCGCGCCGTGACGTGCAATTGGGCGCCCCTTCACGGGAACCCCGAGGCGGTTCCCGCGTTTCCGGATGGCGAAGCGAAATGAAGGAGAAAAATGATGAAAGTCGATGATCCAGCTCGCACAAACGGGAACGCGTCGGTGAGTCCGATGACCAAGATGAAGATCGCGCTGGGGCTGGTCCTCGTCGTCATTCTGGCATTCGTCTGGGTCCGTTGGGGACCGGGGTCCTGGGAGGTCCAGATCACCGGCACGACCGGCGACGGTCGCGAAGTCCAGTACCGGATCGAGACGGTCTATGCCGGCACCGCCGACACCCTGATCTTCAAGAACGTGGATGCCGGGTTCGCGCCGCCCTATTTCAAGTTCGATTCTGCGGACCTGCAATCGGTGGCCAACCGTGTGACTCGTGAATGTCCGCAAGAGGCCGTGATCGTGAACGGCTATGGCCTGCGCATTCCCTTCCTGGACATGTTCCCGAACGCCGTCTCGATCGAGGCGCCGGAGCGGTGCAAGAAGGCCCCGTCCGACCAAGGCGAGGGCGAGGTCACCGGGACTGGCTGACGCCCGCACACCGATCCCGCGGCCGGAACCGTCGGCGTTGTCAGGGCGCGCCATCAGGCTCCCGGGAACGGATCGGCGGGGGCGGACGTTGCTGCGGTAACGCATGACTGCAAGAGGAGAACCGAACATGAAACAGGCGCTGATCGCCATTGCGATTGTTGTGCTCGTCGCCGGGGCCGTCATGGTCGGCATGTCGTTGACCCAGTCGGACAGCGAACAGGCCGCCGATCAGGCCCGGGATGCCGTCGAGGAGGTCGGCGACGCGGTCGAGGAGACCGGCGAGGCCCTCAACGAGGCCACCGAGGGCGCGGTTGACGCCGTCGAGGACGCCGCCGACGAGGCCGAGGAGGCCACCGACACCAATTAGGGCGGCGCCGACCGAGCGACCGGCTCCGCCGGTTCCATCACAGACGCGATCACCCAAGACCCGAAACGGAGGTTGTCCCATGACCCTGCGCACGACCCTGGCCCTGGCCGTGGCCGCGCCGTTGGCCCTGGGGGCCTGTTCGAACATGACCCATCAGCAGCAAAGCACCGTCAGCGGCGGCGCCATCGGCGCCGGCGTCGGGGCGGCGGGCGCGGCCATCACGGGCGGCTCGGCGGCCGGCGGCGCGGCCCTGGGCGGAGCCGCCGGTGCCGCCGCCGGGTTCCTGAAGGAAGAACTGCGCGAGTAGGCGCATTGGCCGCGGGCGGCTCCATCGACGGGGCCGCCCGACGCTCCCTCCCCCCCCGCCCGTGCGCCCGCATCCCCCTGACGCGACGGCGGCGCCGGCCGAAGCCGCCGGCATGGGGTGACGCGTGCTGACCCAAGGAGACCACGACCGATGATCATGTCCAAGACGACCAAGCCCAAGATGACATTGGGCCGGCTTGGCGCCGGCGCCGTCCTGACTCTCGCCCTGGCCTCGCCGGCCCATGCCCTGTTCGGGTTCCAGGGCGTCCAGACCATGCGCGACGTGCAGATTCCGGCCGACGCGCCGACCTTCCAGGAACAGGCAACCCGCTACTACAAGCAGTTCACCCTGTTCGAGGCCGACGCCATGGCCGACTGGTACGACGCCGAGCATTTCGCCGAAAAGGGCGCGGCCATCAGCCGTGGCGAGGCGCCGATGCCGGCCATCGCCGCCGATCAGGGCATCACGGACGAAACCCACCTGGCGCGCCTGAACCAGGCCCGCGAGGCGCTCATGCACGTGCTGACCACGGATGGTCCCCAGATCGCGCCCAAGGCATCGGCTTACGCGCTGGTCAGTTACGACTGCTGGGTCGAGCAGGTGCAGGAAGGCCATCAGCACGAACACATCGAGGCCTGCCGCACCCAGTTCCGCGACGCCATGACGGTGATCGCCGCCCGGATGACCATGGACGAGCCGTCCTCGGTGGTGGCCGAGGCCGTGGTGTATTTCGGCTTTGACGAGGCGATCCTGACGGCGGAGGCGCGGGGTATCCTTGATAACCTTGAAACCGCCCTGGACGACCCGGACTCGGTGGCGATGCGCGTGGTCGGCCACGCCGACCGCTCCGGCCCGGCCGACTACAACCAGGAGCTTTCGGAGCGCCGCGCCATTGCCGTCGCCGACGCCCTGACGACCATGGGCCTGACGGTGCAGGAGATCGACACGCTGTCCCTGGCGGCCGAGGGCGAAACCGAACCGGCCGTCCCGACCGGCGACGGCGTGCGCGAGCCGCGCAACCGCCGCGTCGTCGTGCAGGCGGTGGGGCAGTCGACGCCGGATGTCGTCGCCGTCAACACCGGGGACATGCCGGTGCTGGAATCCACACTCTGGTAAACCGTGCCCGCGTCTGACGCGACCCTTGACGCCCCGGCGCGACCTGCCGTGTTGTAAGGTCGACCCGGGGCGTCGCCTGTCCGACCCTTTCGGAAAAGGTGACCGCCGATGATTGCCTCGCTGTCGTTGCCGATGGTCATCGTCCTGTTTACCGCCGCCGGACTGACCATCGCCGTGCTGGGCGTGCGCATGACCGAGCTCGCCGACCGGCTGGGCGACCGCACGGGTCTAGGCGAGGCTTTGGTTGGCGGTGTCCTGCTCGGCCTCGCGACCTCTCTGTCTGGTGTTGTCGTTTCGATCACGGCGGCCCTGGACGGACGGGCCTCGCTCGCCTTCTCCAATGCCGTCGGCGGCATCGCGGCGCAGACCGCGTTTCTGGCGCTGGCCGACCTTCTGTTCCACCGTGTCAACATGGAGCACGCGGCGGCCGAAATCGCCAGCATGGTTCAGGCCGCCCTGTTGTCCCTGCTGCTGGCGGTGGCCCTGCTGGCGGTGACAGGGCCGGACGCCGCCGTGCTGGGCGTCCACCCGGCCTCTGTGGTGTTGGTGGCGGTTTATATCCTGGGGACCCGCACCACGGCCCAGGTGCGCAAATCGCCCATGTGGCATCCCAAGCAAACCCGGGAGACGCGCACCGATACGCCGGACGAAAGCCCCGCGACGCGGGGCGGCATCGCCCCGCTGCTGGCGCAGTTCCTGGGTCTCGCCGTGGTGCTCGGCGGGGCCGGGTGGCTCATCTCCAAGACCGGTGGGCAACTGTCCGACATGCTGGGTGTTTCGGAAACCGCTGTGGGCGTCCTGCTGACGGCGGTGACGACGTCGCTGCCGGAACTGATCACGACGCTGGCGGCGGTGCGACGCGGCGCGCTGCAACTGGCGCTTGGCGGCATCATTGGCGGCAACACCTTCGACGTGCTGTTCCTGTCCGCCTCCGACGTGGCGTATCGCGAGGGCTCGCTGTATCACGCCGTGGGCCTTGCCGATCTGTTCTGGCTGGTGATCGGCCTGGCGATGACCGCTGTCCTCCTGCTCGGTCTCGTCGTGCGCGAGCGCAAGGGCATCGCCGGCATCGGCTTCGAGAGCGTCGGCATTCTGGCACTGTACGCCCTGGGGATTGGCGTTCAGATGGTCCGGTAAGGGCGCATGAAAAGCGGGAGCCGCCGACGCGGCTCCTGCCATTTCCGGTTCGGTGCCGTGCACCGCGATCCGTCTGGTCCGTCAGGACTGCGTGTTGTCCTCCAGGGTGACCACCGTGCTGGCCTCCAGCACCTGGCCTTCCATGAAGTCGCTGTCGATCAGGCCGGAGACGCTGACGCGATCACCGGCGTCGATCTGCTGGTAGCCCTGGTCGTCCAGCGGATTGTAGGGCAGGCTTTCGACCTCGACGGTCACTTCGGTCGGACCGACATCGAGCATGAACTCCTCGCCCGCTTGGTCCACCGAGGTCACGATGCCGCTGGTATGGGTGCGGCTGATGACCACCGGCGGCTCGACGTGCCAGGACATGCCGGATTCCTCGTCCATGCTGCTGGCATAGAACGTCGTATTGAGGTCTTCGACAAAGACCCGGCTGGCCTCGATGGTGTCGGCGCCGAACGTGTTGTCGTCGACGCGGCCGTACACCGTCACCTTGTCGCCGCTGACGATGCCGAAGGCGTCGGCATCGGAGTCCCAATCGTCCATCTCGACGGTGATCACGCCGTCGCCATAGTCCAGGGTAAACGTGGACAGGTCCGAGGAAACCACGGTGCCACCCAGGCTGATCCAGGAGCCGTCGGCCTGGTTATACGGCTGAGCGGCCATGGCGGTGCCGCCGGCCAGGCCCACGGTGCCCATCGCAACAACGATCGCGGTCAGAGTCCTGGTCATGAGGAACCTCCGTTTTCGTGGTTGCCACTATCGGGGGTGCCAGTTTGGTTCCTGGTCTTCGGCGGACCCACGCGGCGCCGGTGCGCCGCGCCGTCCTGTGCGGGGAACGCATGGCGGCGGATCGGGTTCCCGGCGCTGACGAATTATACCAAGCGACGGAAATCGTGACACGTTTCCCGGACCGTCGGCACGCCACCTTGGGAGATCCCTCGCGTCCTGACGGACGCTTCGGGATGACGGATAAGTTTATAAAAAACAAAAACATACGTCATCCCGAGCGAGCGACAGCGAGCCGAGGGATCTCCCGCCTCGGCACCGCACCCGGCGAATGGCGACGAGTCATGACTTCGGTCGGCTGGTATTAATGGTAACGGGAGGGATCATGCCGCCCGACGAAAAGGTTCCCCTTTTCGGCGGCCGGAATTCTCTACACGCTGCGCTGCGCGCGGGAAACCGCAAACCGGGCCGCGTCCGCTCTGGCCGAGGTCGCGCCTGTTTGATTGTGCGCGACGCCGGAACTCGCGAAGATTGGGGCTGGTCTCCGGCCCCTCTGGTGCGATCGGTTTCATGACACGGTTCCGGCCCCAACAGCCTCCCCGCGCCGTCGCCGCGCCTTGGACCGCCCCGGGGACCGGCGCGCTCGACGGACGCGCGACGGCCCGCTGGCTGGTGGCGACGCTGGAGGCCGAACGCACGCGCTGGCCGCTGTGGCTGCCGGTGGCGCTGGCCCTGGGCATCGCCGCCTACTTCGCCTTGCCCCAGGAGCCGCCGCGCCTGGCGGGGGCGGGTTTGGCCGGAGCGTGCCTGCTGCTGGTGCTGGTGGCGCGGCGCGCCGCCTGGGTTACGGCCCTGCTGATGGCCCTGGTGGCCGGCACGGTGGGCTTCGTCGTCGCCCAGGAACGCGCCCACGCTGTGGCGGCGCCGGTGCTGACAGAACGACTCGGGCCGATCGAGACCGCCGGCCGCGTCGTACTGGTCGAGGCGCGCCCCAGGGGCCACCGCGTCACCCTGGCGGACGTGACCCTGCGCGGCCGGCCGCCCGCGCAAACCCCGGCCCGGGTGCGCGTCACACAGATGCGCGGCCCGCCGCCGGTGCCGGGGGCGTGGGTTTCGACACGCGCCATTCTCTCGCCGCCGCCGCGTCCGGCGGCGCCGGGCGCCTATCAGTTCCCGCGCCGGGCGTGGTTCGAGCGCCTGGGCGCGGTCGGATTCGCCGTCGGTGACTGGGCGCCGCGCGACCTGGTGCCGGCCCCAACCCTGGGCCAGCGGCTGGCGGCGGTGCGCGAGCGCGTGCGTTTGGCCGTGGCCGAGCGGATGCGCGCCGGGCTGCCGGGCGAGACCGGCGCCCTGGCCGCCGCGCTGTCGACGGGCGACCGGGGCGGCGTGCCCGAGCCGGTGCTGGAGGCGTTCCGGGTCTCCGGGCTGGCGCACCTGTTGGCCATCTCCGGCCTGCACATGTCGATGATCGCCGCCCTGATGTTTGCCGGCGCGCGAGGCCTGTTGGCGGCGGTGCCGGCCCTGGCCGCGCGCTGGGACCTGAAGAAGCCCTGCGCCGTGCTGGCGCTGGCGGGGACGGCCGTCTACCTGATGCTGGCCGGGGCCACGGTGCCGACGCAACGGGCATTTCTGATGACCGGGCTTGTGTTGGTGGCGGTGCTGGTCAGCCGGGTGGCCATCTCACCCCGGCTGGTGGCCTGGGCGGCGGTGGCGGTGCTGCTGACACAGCCGCAGGCGCTGCTGGGGCCGTCGTTTCAAATGTCGTTCGCCGCCGTGCTGGCGCTGGTCGCCACCTGGGAACTGGCCGCGCCTCGACTCGCCACCCGGCGCGGCCGCGACGGCCCGTGGCCGGGGCGGATGGCGCGGACGGTGGCGCTCTACCTGGGCGGCGTGCTGCTGACCAGTCTGGTGGCGGGGATGGCGACCATGCCGTTCGCCGCCTTCCACTTCAACCGCGTGGCCGCCTTCGGGCTGGCGGCGAACATGCTGGCCGTGCCCTTGATGGGATTGTGGGTCATGCCCTGGCTGCTGGTGTGCCTGATCCTGCTGCCGCTGGGGCTGGAGGGACTGGCGCTGGCGCCGCTCGGCTGGGGCCTGGCCGCCGTCACCGCCGTCGCCGAGACGGTTGCCGGCTGGCCCGGGGCGAGTCGGCTGATCCCGGCGGTGCCCGTCTGGGGACTGGCGGCGGTGGCGCTGGGCGGGGTCTGGTTGTGCCTGTGGCGGCGGCCGTGGCGCCTGTTGGGCGTGGCCGGCATCGTCGCCGGACTGGCCAGCCCGTGGACCCAGCCGCTGCCTGACCTGATCGTCAACGAGGACGGCGGGTTGTTGGCCGCGCGGGCGGGGGACGGCGGCCTGATCCTTTCGCCGGGGCGAGCGGACGGCTTCGCTCGGGAGGTCTGGGCGGCCCGCTTTGGCGGAGCCGGCGGCGAGTCGTGGCCGGCGCCCGGTGCCGCGACGGCGGACGACCGCCTGCGCTGCGATCCCCGGGGGTGCCTGCTGGCGCGGGGCGGTGTGGTGGTGGCGCTGGCCTGGCACCGCGCCGCCCTGGCCGAGGACTGTGCGCGGGCGGACGTTGTGATTACGCCCTTGCCGGCGCCGGACGGATGCGACGGACCCCGGCGGGTCATCGACCGCGCGGCGCTGGCGCGCGACGGCGCCCACGCGCTGTGGCTGGCCGACGGCCGGGCTCGGATCGAAACGGTGGCGGCGGGAGAGGGGCGTCGGCTGTGGTCCGGCGCGGCCGAGGAGCAGGACCGCCGGTGATGCCAGCGTGGCGCGTGGCCAGCGGAACCCATTTCCGTTCGGCCTGCCAGCGGCGGCGCAGTCTCGCCTCCCAGACGCACGACACCGCCCGGCGAAGCTCCACGCTTCCGGACGGTATCGTCGAGTCTGACTCTGCGATCTATCGACCCGCGAACCGGGCGTGGCGGGGTCAGCCTCCCCGCCCGCCGGTTCGGATCGGATCAACCCATCCAGGCGGTGGCGTAACGCTCGCTGCCGAACAGGATGGCAAGATGCAGGACAATGCCGAGAATGGACAGGCCGACGAAGGTCACGGCGATGCCTTCGATCGGGCGCACGATCTGCCAGAAGCGCCAGTCTTCATTGAAGAAATTCGGCACCTCGACCTTCTCATCCTTTTTCAGGCAATTCGGAAGCATGTGTATTCTCCGGGATCCGGTGTGATCGTCTTAACGACGGATGCGA
>JGI12109J20283_10205695_pt1 | contig 10169 bp, 5 predicted proteins | sample ElkSlonscriptome_12_FD_20283 | JGI IMG/M metagenome (IMG submission 20283) | reverse complement strand
AACTTGCTGAATCGGAATCTCGATCCAAAATTCAGTCCCTTTCCCTGGAGTGGAGGTGCAATGAAGAACACCATGATGATGTTCGACCACAATTTGATAACAAATCGTCAATCCTAAACCAACCCCTTGTCCAACTGCTTTGGTGGAAAAGAACGGATCAAATAGCCGTGCTTTTACCTCATCTGTCATTCCTGGTCCATTATCGGCAATTTGAATCACAATTCGGGGACAATTCACTACAGATGGTTTCTTGTCCTCATTCTGAATATCTAGCTGCGAGTCTGGCTGATGTGAGGAATCTGGAGAGCCTTCTAATAACCCAGTGCGAATGGCAATGATTGGTGCAGGATAATCAGGATTATCTTTAAAAGACTGCTCCAAAACATCGATCGCGTTGTTGAGAATGTTCAGAAACACCTGGTTAAGTTGTCCAGGATAACAGTCTGCCTCTGGCAACTCACCATACTCCGTCAACACTTGAATCTCTGGCTGGTTCCCTTTGGGTTTGAGGCGATGTTGCAACATCAGTAAGGTACTCTCAATTCCCTGATTTAAGTCAGCCTGTTTCATCTCGGCTTCATCCAGGCGGGAGAAGTTGCGTAAGCTGAGGACAATAGAACTAATCCGATCGGTTCCCCGTTGCATAGAACGCAGCAGTTTGGGTAAGTCATCGGCGATAAAGTCAACATCAATGAGTTCCTCTTGCTCGGCAATAGCCGCCGCCGGATTGGGATAATGCTCTTGATAAAGGCGTACCAGATTCAAGAGGTCATAAAAATAGGCACTGGCGTAGGTCAAGTTATTGTGAATAAAATTAACTGGATTATTCAGTTCATGTGCCACACCTGCCACTAATTGTCCTAAACTGGACATTTTTTCACTCTGCACAAGTTTGGCTTGGGTGGCTTGAAGCTGATTTAGGGTTTGTTCAAGTTCTTGGGTTTGGGCTTGGGCAATCTCAGCGCTTTCACGGGCTTGGGTGTAGAGGGAGGCTTGATCGAGTGCGATCGTTAGTTGAGCGACAACCGCTTGTAACAGTTCCACCTCACTATTATCCCAGGGACGTTGTTCTGTCCCGTGAATACAACTAATCGCGCCAATGTCTCCCGCCCGGGTTTTAATCGGTAGGGACAAGATTGAGGTATATCCCTGTCGGGTTAAAAACTGTTTTAGGATCGGGTCATCACAAGTTTCCACATCATCAACCTGAACAATTTCTCGCTTGAGAATCCGCTGGGCAAGGGGGGCTATTTGCTCGGTTGAATGTTGACCGATAGAGCTGGATAAATCAGGTGTTCTGGCTTCTTTGACTACATCCCAATGGGGGGGTTGTGCTTTGAGTCGATACCAGAGAAATTGACAGCGATCGATTTTGAGTAGCGTGCGAATCGATTCTACTGCTGTTTCCAGGATAGTATGAAGTTCTAGGGAGTTGCGAATTTGATTGGCAAGTCCAAAAAGCAGAGATTCGCGACGGCTGAGTAGTTCTGAACGCGCCCAATATTGATCAATGGCAACGGCAATGGCATTGGCAACCCAGCTAAAGGTACGCCGAGATTCTGAGTTAAGGGATTGATTCCCCAATAACATCATGCCACTCATCAGCCGATCTTCCACCACCGCCGCCAGTGCGGAAATCCGGCTGTGGCTGGGTGGGGCGGGGGTTGTAGGCATCGCTGGGGTATGGGTTAATCGGGAAAGGCGAGATCCTAAGCCCAAGGGTTTAAATGGGTTTGCCTGTTTTGCCACAGCTAAGGGGTTCATCTTCAAGGTGTGAGGTGTGGCTTTGTGGTGTGATTCTGCGGCGGGCTGGGCTTGATTAATCTCCCGCGAGACAAGGACAAGTTCGGTTACTTGATTGGTTTGAGGATGGCAGATAGGATTGATCGTGCTTTCTAGCCACCGATAATCACCGCTTTGATGACGGATGCGGTAGCGAATCGGCTGCTGGTGTTGGCAATCCGTTGGGTTGGAGTAGATCTGTTTAATCGCGGTGACATCTTCAGGATGCACCAACTCGTAAATGGAATGTCCCACCAACTGATCAGATTCGTATCCTAAGAGGGTACGACAAGCGGGTGAAGCATATAAATAGACCCCATCTGTCCGATGTTGAGAAATCAGATCGGGAGACTTCTCAACCAGTAATCGGTAACGGCTTTCTCCCTGATTCAACTCCTGCATTGCCTGTTGGTGATGCCATTGTTCCAGTCGCAGGGCAATTAAATTCGCGATCGCGCTGGCAAAGGTTTTGTCTTGAGGCGTCCACTCCCTCGGACTGGATACGCTTTGTTCGTAGCTAATCATACCGATCATCTGTTCGTTTTGCCAGATCGGTACATCCAATCGCCCCAGCAAGAGGGGATTGGTAAGACAACAACACGTCTTCGGCAATACAGGTGGACTGATATCTTTTCCCTGGCTTTGTCCTGGGGTTTTGTCCCAGCCATGATAGTGTTTACCGTCCTCATACCGTTCCACACAATTAAGCTGGGAAGCTGCATCGTTGTACAACCATACGCTGACTCGCTCAACGTCTAATGCATTGGCGGCGGCTTTTGTCAAGTCACAAATTACGGTGGTCAAATCTTCGGCGTTGAGTCTCTGAGATTGAGTCAACTCGAATAACACCATCGTTTGGTTTTGCCAACGTTTGGTGTTGTTAATTTGAGCATCGTTTGCCAATTCCTTTGAACCCCTACTCTGCTTTCTAGTTGCAATCACTTAATCTATTTGTTTTAGCAGCAGCATCCTGAGTAATAATTTGGTTGATCGGGGCGTTGAGTTCGGTGAGATAGCAACGTTCCCTCAAAAAATTACCCACATATCGCATAGATGTTCTCTCTCTCCTTCTGCGTGGAAGCGGCGACTTTCGAGCGTTAGTCCTCAGCCGCTATTCCCTACACCCTGTCTTTGGTTTCTTCCCACTAATCTGTTGACATTACAGATGAGATTACAGAAATTTACGACTCTCTTAGTAAATAACCCTAACCTAAAACGCTAGCAATGTCAGCTTTTGCGTAAGTAACTTTTTTATACCTGTCCTATAAATTAATTTAATTAATTAATTAAATCTCCCAGCATCGTGAGTGATTTACTCAGACTCTCCTCTGGGAGATTGCTCTCACTACAGCCAACGTATTACGAAAATTTTATTTTGTATTACAAATAGTGTTGTATGAGATAGTTGAATGAGAGAGTCTAGGGACACATAAGCGTCTGAGTTATGAATAGTAGATGCACCCTGTTTACCCAACCTCTGTTAACCATCTCTCAACCAGGGTCGGAACCTGTAGCTAACAGAGGCTTTCTGTAACAACGGCGATTTAAGAAAATCTTTTGGTGCCGCTGTAATACAGTTGGGTCATACAAACCATCATACACAGTTGGAAACGTAAATATGGGTATAAGTTTACGTTTGTTAATATTACGTTGTATTACGCAAGCTTTTTCAGTCTGGCAGAAGGGGGGATGGGGTGAGGGGGAGATGGGGGAGCTGGGGGAGCTGGGGGAGCTGGGGGAGCTGGGGGAGCTGGGGAAGGGGATTACCAATGAACCATTAACCATGAACAATCAACAAAGAGCGTAGCTTGCTTCTTTTCGGGAAGCGAGTATGACGAATGACATCAAACGTATTTTTGCAAGAAGAGGCTTAACTTCTGCTTCGTCGCCTCTGGCGCTTTGTCGAGTGGGGTCAAAATCGCGTACTTTAACGCTGAGTGTGCCTCGGATGGGGGTGGATTTTGGGCAAGACGCCGCACGGTTTGTTGAATCACCTGTTGAGCATTCGTCGCATTGCGCCGTAAATTGCCAATCACCATTTCTACGGTTACGCTGTCATGATCGGGATGCCAGCAATCATAATCGGTGACTAGGGCTAAGGTGGCGTAGGCGATTTCTGCTTCTCGCGCTAGTTTTGCCTCGGGTAAATTCGTCATCCCAACCACCGTTGCGCCCCAACTACGATAGAGATGGGATTCAGCTTGAGTGGAAAAGGCGGGTCCTTCCATACAGATGTATGTGCCACCGCGATGCAGGGTGACATCAGTTAACTGTAAGCTAGCCACCGCATCAGCTAAAACCTCGGCGAGTTGATGACATACGGGTTCAGCAAAGCCAATATGTGCCACAATCCCCTCACCGAAAAAGGTAGATACACGATTTTTGGTGCGGTCAATAAATTGATTGGGTATGACCATATCTAAAGGTTTGGCTGCTTCCTGGAGGGAACCCACGGCTGAGGCGGAAATCAGATACTTAACGCCCAACTGTTTCATCGCGTGGATATTGGCGCGAAAGGGTAATTCAGTGGGCATGAGATGATGGTTACGACCATGACGAGCGAGAAAGGCGACGGGGGTTCCTTCTAGAGTCCCGACAATTAAAGCATCAGACGGCTTGCCAAAGGGGGTATCGAGTTGCACCTCTTGCACATCTTTGAGGGCATCCATTTGGTAAAGTCCGCTACCGCCAATAATACCAATCGTTGCCTGTACCATTCTGCCTACCTTTTGCTGCTACAATGCCCAGATATTGTATCGGGAAATGGGTCGCGATCGCTCAATTTGAGTTATTCCCTTATGAGTAACCGCCACTGGCTAAAGATTACCGAATACCTTTTCCTCGCTGCTTCAGGATTGGGAACGGTTATCGCCGCCGCCACTCAGCAGGCGGTTTACGCCGCCGCACCGATTACGATTACTCTGGGATTGAATCTAGCTAATCGAGGGCGATTCTATCAGAAGACTCATCAACAGACAGAAACCGCGATCGCACAACTCCAGCAACAAGTTACTAACTTAGAATCTCTCCCATCCCAGATTACGGAGTTACAGAGTGCGATCGCACAACTTCAGGATACTGTGGATCAATTAACTAGGGAAAAGACCCCTCCCCAAACCCCTCCCCGCGTCGGGGAGGGGCTTTCATACTCCCCCTTCCGTGCCACAAAAGCGAAGCATCCTCTCTCCTCCCCCGTGCAAAAACAGCGAAGCAACATCTGGTCTCCCCCTTTTGAAGGGGGACGGAAGGGGGATCTAAAAGGGGGGAACGAGGGGGGTTTGGAAGGGGGCTGGGGGGTTAGGTTTTCCCAATTCCCAACCCCAGAACCGATTAACCCCAATTCTCCCACGATAGAAGTTCAACCGCTTTTACCAAACACCATTCCCCGATGGCAATGTGTCAACACCCTCACCGGAAATTTAGCGCCAATTACCACGCTTACACTTCATCCAGACGGGCAAATTATCGCCACTAACACGATTAACAATACAATCCAATTGTGGGATATTCAAACTAAACAAAAACACCTCATCCTTAAAGGACATTACCACCCAGTTTTATCCATTTCCTTTAATCCTCACGCACAAACCTTAGCCAGTGGAAGCGCGGATCATACGATTAAGCTGTGGGATACTCGTACTGGACAGCAGAAACGTAGTCTAAAGGGCTATTTTTACTATTTTCTCGCCGTCGCCTTTAGTCCCGATGGTTTAACCTTGGCAAGTGGGAGTGCTGACTGTACTGTTAAACTTTGGGATGCTAATACGTTAGCCCAAAAACGCATTTTTAAAGGACATGGGGACAAAGTTCATACAGTAGCCTTTAGTCCCGATGGACAAATCCTGGCGAGTGGGAGTCGGGATGGCATGATTAAACTCTGGGATGTGCGTGCCTCTGTTCGCAACGATACAATCACACTTAACGGACATCAAAGGGGAATTTATGCGGTCATATTTAGCCCCGATGGACAATGGCTGGCGAGTGGAAGTGCAGACTGTACAATTAAAGTATGGGACATGAGAACTGGACAAGAAAGGTATACATTAAAGGGACATACTGATCAGGTGCGCTGTCTTACCTTCAGTCTGGATAGTAAAATCTTAGTCAGTGGAAGTTGTGACCAAACCCTGAAACTCTGGAATCTGGAGGATGGGGAGTTAATTGACACTTTATCTGACCATGCAGGGGCGGTGACATCCGTGGTTTTCAGTCCTGATGGACAGCGATTGATTAGTGGGAGTAGCGACAAAACCATTAAGATATGGCGTAGGCTTGAAGAGTGCGATCGCGCCTGAACTCCAGTCCAGTCAACCTTGCGCTGCGATCGCGATTCTATCTGTCAATAACTTGATCACATAATACAATGTTTTATAGTCCCCTCTTCTCTATAGCTAACCTCAAGAATTGTAAACTCTTTTCTTTGATATTACCCCTATTACTCTGTAATTCCATAAATAAAGTAGGTGCTATATATGACTTTTATCAACCCCAAAACAGACTTTGCTTTCAAAAAAATATTCGGCTCTACCGATAGTAAAGACATCCTGATTAGCTTTTTAAATGCGCTTCTATACGAAGGTAATCCAACCATCGAAGACTTAGAGATTATCGATCCGTATTTGCCGCCGAGTATTCCTGGTCTAAAAGACACATTTTTGGACGTTAAGGCGAAAATTACTGGAAACAAAATCGTTATCATTGAAATGCAAGTCTTAAATGTCGTTGCTTTTGATAAACGAGTTGTCTTCAATGCTACTAAAACCTTTGCGACTCAACTCAAATCTGGGGAAGGATACTCTAAGCTGAATTCTGTCATTGCTTTAACAATTACAGACTTTCAGATGTTTCCCCATCGAAATAAAGTCATTTCCCGATTTACTTTTACCGATATGGAGGATTTATTCATATATCCGGAACATCCTTTAGAATTGATTTTTGTAGAGTTGACGAATTTTCAGAAAGATTTAAATGAATTGGAAACATTAACCGATAAATGGATTTATTTCATGAAACAAACGAGCAACTTAGACAGTGTACCGGAAACAATGGATGAAGTTGCTGCTATTCAGAAAGCGTTTAGAATTGCTAATCAAGCGAACTTAAGTCTGGAAGAGTTGGAAACGCTAGAAAAGCAGCAGATGTTTCTAGAAGACCAACGTGGCGCTATTTTGAAAGGCATTGAACAAGGTTTAGAACAAGGTTTAGAGCAAGGTTTAGAACAAGGTTTAGAACAAGGTTTAGAGCAAGGTAAACAAGAAGGGGAAATTGGATTAATCTTGCGTTTATTAGAACGTCGTATCGGAGCGATCGCGCCGGAACTGCAAACCCGCCTGCGTCAATTATCCTCTGGGCAATTAGAAGTATTAGCCGATGCTGTCCTAAGCTTCACTGATGTTACCGATTTAACCAGTTGGTTGCAAGATAATACCCAGAGTTAAACTGAGAGTAATAAGGGACGCGATCGCTGTCTCTGTCGGCAGTGGGCGGAAGGTTTACTATAGATACATACAGTACACTCGTGCATTCCTACGGCTTGGATTCAAATGACACATGACATAAACAAATGACATAAACAAATTATGAGCTACTGTCTCAACCCTAAATGCCTACAGCCTCAGAACCACGAGGGTAATCGATTTTGCCAAAGTTGTGGGTCAAATTTGCTATTGAGAGAGCGTTATCGGGGGCTGCGATTAATTGGACAGGGGGGATTTGGTAGAACGTTTTTAGCGGTGGATGAGGATAAACCGTCTAAGCCGCATTGTGTGATCAAACAATTTTATCCTCAAGCTCAAGGAACCGATACTGTCCAGAAAGCGGCGGAACTTTTTGAGCAAGAAGCGGTGCGTCTTGATGATTTGGGCTACCATCCCCAAATTCCAGAACTGTTTGCCCATTTTAATCGGGATAATCGCCAGTATTTGGTACAAGAATATATTCCTGGGTACGATTTAGCTCAAATGTTAATCGCTCAAGGTGCTTTTACTGAACAGCAAATTCGAGACTTACTCAATAGTTTGCTGCCATTGCTAGATTTTATTCACAATCATAATGTTATTCATCGGGATATTAAGCCAGCCAATGTGATTTGTCGTTCTTGCTCCAATTTCCAGGGAGCCAGGAAAGGACAACTGGTACTTGTGGATTTTGGTGCGGCTAAATTTGCCACGATTACTGCTCTCACTCGCAAAGGAACAATTATTGGTTCGGCTGGCTATGCGGCACCGGAACAGGCATTAGGTCAAGCGTTTTTTGCGAGTGATTTGTATAGCCTGGGTGTAATTTGTATTCATTTGTTGACTCGACGCCATCCCCTAGAACTTTATTGTGTGAATGAGGGAGATTGGGTGTGGCGAGATTATTTAACTACGTCCCTGAGTCCGGAATTAGAGCAAGTTCTCGATAAATTGTTGCAACGTCCTGTCCGGCGGCGCTATCAAAAAGCGCGAGATGTTTTACAGGACTTGAATCCTGATTCACTGACGACACGTCACCGCTATTTTGCCCAAGTTCAAACGTTAACTATACCGACAATTTATCAACTTATTACTCAGAAAAAAACGTGGAAATGCATTCATACGCTCATCGGTCATTCAAGTTCGGTTTGTTCAGTGGCAATTAGTCCGGATGAACAATGTCTGGCGAGTGGAAGTTTTGATAAAACGGTTAAATTGTGGAATCTTCAGACAGGGGAACTGTTGCATACGTTGATCAAACATATAAAACCTGTGTTGTCGGTGGCGTTTAGTCCTGACGGTCAAATTCTTGCCAGTGGTAGTGTTGATGACACAATCGAATTATGGCAGTGGCAATCCGGTTTTGTAAGCTGTACGATCGCGGATTATTTCGATGCGAGAGTGTCGATATGTTTGGCAATTAGTCCTGATGGGCAATTCCTGGCAAGTGGTAGCGATCGCCAAATTATTAAAGTCTGGCAAATAGAGACTAACACTTTACTCTACACTTTCCACCATTCACGGGGAATTAATTCAGTTACTTTTAGCCCAGATGGACAATTTTTGGTGAGTGGAAGTAGTGATAATACGGTGAAGTTATGGTGTCTGGATAATGGTGAATTAGTAAATACTTTTACAGGTCATGAACGGGATGTCAATTCTGTGGCGATTGACCCCCAGGGGAAAATACTTGCCAGTGGTAGTAGCGATACGACGATTAAATTATGGCATTTAGGCAATGGTAAACTCTTGGCTACTCTCAGAGGACATGCGGATTGGGTGCGAACTGTAAAATTTAGTCATAATGGACGAATGTTGGTTAGTGGTAGCGCTGATACCACAATTAAGGTGTGGGATTTGCATGGTGGTAAAGTGGCGGCGACGTTAGCGGGACATACCAGTGATGTGAATTCGATTGCATTGAGTCAAGATGGAGAGATGATTATTAGTGGGAGTGGCGATGGCACAATTAAGATTTGGCGATATGGGCAATAGGGAACGGGGAACTTCTTAACAGGGAACTTCTTAACAGGGAATTAAAATTCATAATTCATCAGTTTTATGGATCAGCTTAATCAGTATTATGTAATTTTGGGACTGCAACCGGGTGCGTCTTTAGAAGAAGTTAAACAAGCTTATCGGGAATTAGCTAGACGTTGGCATCCGGATCGTTTTCCTGATGATCCACAACGACAAGCTAAAGGACAAGAGAAACTTAAAAAAATAAATGAGGCTTACCAAAATCTGAAGTCATACACTCCGGTGTTACCTCAGCCACAGGTTGACCAGGATGTGGATGCGAAAACCTGTTACCAGTGGGGAATGGAACTGGCAAAAAATTGTCAATATCAGCAAGCAATCGACTATTTTAGTAAAGCGATTTGGCTGGATGTTGATTTAGTTAAAGCCTATAAATATCGCGGACTGGCGTATTCTCAACTGGGCGAACATCGACAGGCGATCGCGGATTTTAATCAAGCGGCTAGTCTGTATTGGCAACACCAAGAGTTGCGAGACTATCAAGATGTTCTTTTCTGCATTAGTAAGCTACAAAATGTCGTCTTGCAGCCACTCCAGCAGAACTGGCGCTGTGTTCATACTCTTAAAGGTCATACGTATTTTGTCTACACCGTTGCGATTAGTCCAGATCGAGAAACGATTGTCAGTGGTAGTACAGATGGAACCATTAAGTTATGGGATGTACAAACGGGAAAGGAACAGCGCACCCTCAAAGGACATGCAGGTAGGTTTGGCTATGTTCAATCCATTGCAATTAGTCCTGATGGGCAAATCATGGTTAGTGGGGGGAATGATAAAACCATTAAACTTTGGCAACTTAGTACCGGGAAGGAACGGCGAACCTTAACCGGACATTCCGGTTTATTTGCTGGGGTTAAGTCGGTAAAAATTAGTCCCGATGGTAAGTTAATT
>JGI12109J20283_10710183_pt1 | contig 10170 bp, 8 predicted proteins | sample ElkSlonscriptome_12_FD_20283 | JGI IMG/M metagenome (IMG submission 20283) | reverse complement strand
CGGTGCGGTCGGGGCGTTCCAGGATGATGGCTCGGCCGACTCCCGTGGCTTCGATGTCGTTGGTCTTGCCGTCCAGAGTCGCCTCTGGCACCATGAGTACGAGGGCGGATTGCAACTGACGATCCTGAGGTGAAGTGCCGCGGAAGCGGCGAGACTCGATGATGACGACCGAACCGGGGGCGACATCGGCTTCTGCCTTCGCCCAGAGCAGCGCTCGCTCGCTGGCATCAAGCTCGGGATCGGTCGTCCTGGACGGATCGCCTTCTTGAGGTGGCGGAGTGAAGGCCATCTGGATGTTGGCTGCCGCGATGCGATCCTCTTCGGTGCGGTTGTCGGTGAGGGTGATGCGGGCGTTGCCGTCGGCCTCGGCACTGCCTTCGCGATCGTTGAAGAGCATGAAATTGTCCCACCCAAGCGTGAGCGTGCTTGGGCGAGTGCGATCTTCTCGGCGAAGCTCGTGGGTGAGCGAGCCGGGGCCGAAGACGCGGGCGGTGCCGTTGATGGCGTCGAGCACGACCTGCGGGCCCGAGATCCGCGTACCGGCGCGCGATGCGAAGGCGGTTTGGCCCTCGAGGGCTTCCAGTTCCACGTGTTGGTCGGCGGGCCTGATGAGCACGCGGTGGCCCGATGCGCGGACGCGAGCGCCCTGGGCGTCGACGCCGCGCAGGGCGGCCGATCCGGTGAGCTGGGCCTGGTCTACCTGGGTCCGCAGGCGCGAACCATCCACCGCGGTACTCAATACCGCGTCGAGTTGATCGCCCTCGAACGTGGCGTCTTGGCCTTCCCCGCGCACGGTGCCGTCGGCGATGAGCCGAGATGGCAGCGAGGCCTCGCCCGCATCATCGAGCGTGAACAGCACCTCGATGCGATCGGCCGAGAGCCTGCCGGTGCGCAGGCTGCTGGCCGAGGCCGGCTCGTTGGGCTCGCGCTCCATGACCAGTCGCCGGATGAGCGGGCGATTGGAGTCTCCGTCGAAGAATTCAGCGTCCACGACCTCGCCGGCGAGCCGTGCGTCCTGGGCTTGGCCGTTGACCTTGCCCTGGAACCTGGCACTCGATAGCCCGATGCGTTCACGTTCGCCGGGCGTCTGGGGCGGCATCCGGCGGAAGGCGATGTCGGCGCGCTCGGCCCAGGCGATGCGGCCCAGTTGGTCCTCGCCCAGGGACGTGAGCTGGCCGGGCCCGATCATCGCGGCGGTCTCCGAGAGCAGGTCGAGCTCAACACGGATGCCACGGGCCTCGCCGACGCCCGGTGCGGTGACGAACACGCTGTTGGCCGCCGGACCGAGCAGGACGGCCCGCTGGGTGGTGGGGTAGTAGTCGACGGTTGCCGCGTGCCCCTGCACGCCCATCTCCGCGTCGGCGACCTGCACCAGCCCGCGATCGGGTGCGCTTAATCGGACGGCCACGTCGTCTCGCGCCAGCTCTCGCGGACGGCTCACGAGCGGGCGAGCGACCAGCGGGCCGTCCCAGGTGAGCGTGATGGGTTCGTTCTTCGAGTCATCTTCTGTGGGTTGGTCGCGCGCCACGCTCGCGAGCACGGCTGAGATGAGCCGGGCGCTGGTGTCCAGCGGGGCGGCCTGGGCGCGGCGGCCGTCCAGCGGGGCGATGGCGCCCTCGGGCAGCGCACTGTCGACCAAGCGAACCCAGGCTTGGAGGGTGTCGGCATTCGTGGTCATCGAGCCGCGTGAGATGGTGACGTTCTGAGAGATCTGGAGCTGGTAGTACTGTTCCACCAGCGCCGTGTCGGCGTCGGTGGCCTCCGGCTCGGTCGAGGGCTGCGCTGCGCCGGCCTGGGGAGGCGACGCGGCGACTCGACCGGGCTGTTGTGGGGTGGCCTGCGGTGCAGGTCGAGCGGCGGGCGTTGGCGCGGCAGCCGTCGAGTCGGGTTGCGATGGCGGTATGGTGTAGGTTGCCGTGCCGCCGCGAAAGCTCTCGAGTCTCTCGAGTTGGCTTGTGACCTGGTTGCCGCGGATGTCGAGCCCGTTGACGGTGAACACGGCGTTCTCGGTGGTGCCGACGACGGTCTCTTGCGTCGAGATGGTGCCAAGCTCGACGTTGAAGTCGAGCGCGGTGGTGGTGAAGGTGGCCGCCGGCAGGGAGATGGGGTTGGCCGGATCGATGACCTCGGGCTCGGTGCGTGCGCCGGCCTCGTAGATGCGGATGAGTACCTCGCCGGTGAGCGTGCCGCGCTCGGGCGGTTGGCTTGGGGCGGTCATGGCCAGGTCGCCCTCGTTGGCCTGCACGTGGATGGTCTGGCCTGCGCTCTGGTAGATCCAGATGCGGGGCTGGGTGGCGATGTACCCCCGCGGGCCCTGGGGGGCGAGCTGCCGGGCGATCATGCGGCCCTGCGTTCGTTCGGGGTCGGCGCTGTCCTGGAAGGAGATGTCGACGTTGCGGGCGATCTGCTGGGATCCCGGCCCACCGAGTTGGAGGCCTTCTTCTGCACCGATGGGCGGAAGGTTCTGGCCTTGGGAGCCCTGGCTGGGTCCGCTCGAGCCGCTGGCAAAGATGTAGACGAGCACGCCCACGCCGATGGCGGCGACGGCGACGGCCAGCAGGATGCGACGGGGGGCATTGCCCGGCCGGCTGGGACCGGCGGTCTGGTTTGGCATCGCTAACTGTAGAGAGCCATCAGGTGATCGAGCCGGTCTTGGGCCCGCAGGATCGACCAGATTGCCTCCCGCACCGCGCCATGGCCGCCATGGGCGGCTGTTGTGAGCACGGCAAGGTCCTTGATCGACTGGTCGGCGTCGCCCACGGCGATCGGGCAGCCGACCGTGTGCATGGCTCGGAGATCGGATAGGTCGTCGCCCACGAAGGCGGCGTGCTGTGGGCTGAGGCCGAGCGAATCGAGCAACTCCAGGACCACTTCACGCTTGTCGACGACGTTGTCGTGCAGGTGGGCAATGCCAAGGTCCTTCGCGCGGCGGCGGACGCTGCGGGCCGGTCTGGCGGTGATGATGGCCGTCGTGTGTCCCAAGCGGTGCCAGGCCGTGATGCCCTGCCCGTCGTGGACCGAGAACCGCTTGGTCTCGACATTGTCATCACTGAGGTAGAGCCCGCCGTCGGTAAGCGTGCCGTCCACATCCAGGCACAGCAGCTTCACGCCGGCGGCCTTTTCTTGGAAGGTCTTGGGCAGTTCGGTGTGGTGGCTGGCGGTTGTCATGGCAGCAGTCGGTCCTTGGTCGGGCTTGGCACGCAATGGCGCGTATGGTTGCCCCTCGGCCGCCGGCCATGGTAGCGTTGCCCCTCGGGCGACTTGGCTTGTCGGTCGTCGTCCGATGGAGGGTGCGATGTCCTGGGTGAAGCTGGCGGAGCGTGTGGACAGCCTCGAGGGTTCGGCGACCGTGGCGGTGGCCACGCGAGCCAAGTCGCTCAAGGCCCAGGGCAAGGACGTGATCAGCTTCGGCGCGGGCGAGCCGGACTTCGACACGCCCGAGGTCATTAAGAGGGCGGCCATCGAGGCGCTGCAGGCGGGGCGCACCAAGTACGAGGCGGCGGCAGGACCCAAGCCGGCGCGTGAAGCCATCGCGGCCAAGCTCCAGAGCGACAACGGGCTGCACGTCGACGCGGACGGCGTGGTGATCGTTTCGGGAGCCAAGGCGGCGTTCTTCCAGGCATGCTTCGCGCTGCTGGGGGACATGAGCCCTGATGGTGAGCCGTGGGAGGTCGTGATCCCCACGCCGGCCTGGGTGAGCTACGAGCCGATCGTCAAGATGTGCGGGGGGGTGGTTGTCGAGGTCGACCTGAAGCCCGAAGACAAATTTGTGCTGCGGCCCGAGGCGCTGCGCAAGGTTATCACCCGGCGCACGCGGATGGTGGTCATCAACACGCCCAGCAATCCCTGCGGCGCCGTGTATAGCAGAGAGGATCTCGATCTGCTGGCCGACGTGCTGGGCGACGCGGCCCGGGCCATTGCGCCCGGGCTTGTGGTGGTCACCGACGAGATCTACGAGAAGCTCGTGTTCGACGGGCTCGAGCATGTTTCGATCGGCACGAATCCGCATGTGGCCGACCGCACGCTGACGATCAATGCGTTGAGCAAGAGCTACGCGATGACGGGCTGGCGAGTGGGCTATGCGGCGGCGTCGGGCGTGCTGGCCGAGGAATTGATCCCGGCGATGTCGCGCGTGCAGGCGCAGACGATCACGAACATCACGTCGTTCTTGTATCCGGCGATCTCGGTGGCCTTCGAGCAATCGGCCGACGACATCGAGCGGTTTCGTAGCGCGTTCGAGTCTCGGCGTGACATCGTGATGGATCTGCTCAACAAGATCGAGGGCGTCCAAACGGCGCGGCCGAGCGGCGCGATGTACGCGTTTCCGTGCGTGGCTTCGTGCTATGGCAAGGCGAGCAAGGGCGGCGCGGAGATTTCGGACTCGCTGAGCTTCTGCGAGGCCTTGCTCGAAGAGCACGGCGTCGCGATGGTTCCGGGCAGCGCCTTCGGCGGGCGTGGCGACGAGCATGTTCGTATCAGCTACGCGTGCTCAGAGCGGGACATCCGCGAAGGCATCGAGCGGCTGGGCACGTTCATATCCGGATTGCGTTAACGGATGAATTCGGTCGCGATCTGGGCGGCCAGCTCGGCGTTGGCGCGCACGAGGGCGAGATTAGTGCGCAGCGTGTGTCCATCGGAGATGCGATGGACGGCCTCGAGTATGGCGGGCGTGGTGGCGCGCCCCTGCATGGCCGCGGTCTCGTGCTGGGCCCGCTCGAGCCAGTCGTGCCAGACGTGCGGCTCAATGGCGTGCTCGACGGGCACCGGCTGGACCACAAGCACGCCCGAGCCGGTGGAGGCGAGGTGGCGCCGAGCGAACCGGGCGATATCGGCGGGGTGCTCGAACGTGGCGTCGACGCCGGCTTCGCTTTCGGTCAGGTAGAAGGCCGGGAATCGATCGGTGCGAAAGCCGACGACGGGCACGCCCAGTGTTTCCAGGAGTTCACGCGTCGAGGCGACGTCGAGGATGGCCTTCACGCCGCTGGCGACGACGGCGACGGGATGTCGCGCCAGTGCCGCGAGGTCGGCGCTGATGTCCAGGCGTTGGTCGAGTTTGTGGTGCACGCCGCCGAGGCCGCCGGTGGCCATGGTGCGAATGCCGGCGTTCGCGGCGAGCAGGACCGTGGCGCTCACGGTGGTGGCGGCGGTCTTGCCCTGGTGGATGAGCGGGCCGAGGTTGGCGGTATTGGCCTTCTCGATGTCTGGGCGCGAGAGGAAGTCGGCGAGCTCGTCGCGTGTCATTCCGACGATGGGCACACCGTCGAGCACACCGGTGGTTGCCGGTCGTACGCCGTGTTGCTCGATGATCTCGTCGAGCTCATTGGCCAGTGGTCCGCCCTGGCCCTGGGGCAGTCCGTGGGCCAGCAGGGTTGTTTCGAGCGCGACGGCCGCACGCCCGGCAACGCGGTGCACGGGTCGGGTGCGGGGCGTTGGGGCGTGCTGGTGGTTGGGCATAGGCGAGGCTATGCCCGGATCTGGTTGTGCGCCCGGGTTGTCGGGCCGAGTTGCAGGTCGTCGTGCTAGGCGACCATGTCCTTGAGGCCCTTGAGCGGGCGGACCTTGACGACGTTGCGGGCGGGCTTGGCCTTGAAGACGGTGGGCTCCTTGGTGAAGGGATTGATGCCCTTGCGTGCCTTGGTGGCCGGCTTGCGCTGCACGGTGACCTTCATGAGGCCGGGGATGTTGAAGACGCCGGCGTTGCCCTTCTTGAGGTCGGCGGCGATCATGGCGCCCATGGAGTCGAAGACCTGGGCGACTTCCTTCTTGGAGATGCCCACGTGCTCGGCGATCAGGGCCTGGATCTCGCTCTTGGTGCGAGGCTTGCCCTTGACGCCGGTAACGCGGGGCGTGGTGGAAGCGGTGGTGGTGGTGCGGCGCGCAGGAGCCTTGCGCGTCGTCTTGCGGGCGGGCGCCTTGCGGCTGCTGGCGGTCGTCTTGGCACGCCGAACAGTTTTCTTGGTGGTCTTGCGGGTCGAACGGGACGCGGTCTTCTTGGCCATTGCTTTTGCACTCCGTGCGAGGGCCGGCATTCGTGCCGGGCGGTTGCCCATACTCCAGGCAAGTCTCCGTACGCTTCCGCTCGCCGACAATTGTTCGGCTTGAGAGCCATTGGCCCTATAAAAACAGTGGTTTTTGAGCGTTTTTTCTTTCTCGGATCGCAAAAACCCGGAAAAAACAGGCCCAAACCATGGTCGCGACGGCTTTGACGACACGTGTACGGTCGCCGGAGACGCGAAGTCGTTGGGCATGATTCGCTGCGCATCAGCATGCTCGCCGACCACGAGTTGGCTCCCAGTCCAGTTCCATAGCTGGGTCGAGCGGGGTGCGGGCATTGCCTGGGGAGGTTGACTCCCGACCAAATGATTGGATAATGTTTGGATATGAACCTCACTCCTGGCGCACCCAACTGGTTGTTCGTGGACATGGACAGCTTCTTTGCGTCGGCCGAGCAACACTTGCGGCCCGAGCTGCGTGGGCGACCGGTTGGTGTCGTGCCCGTGGCCAGCGAGGCGAGCTGCACGATTGCGGCAAGCGTGGAGGCCAAGCGGCACGGCGTGAAGGTGGGTACCCCGGTGCCCGAGGCCCGACGCCTGTGCCCGGACATCGAGTTGGTGCTCGCAAGACCGGCCACCTATGTCCGGGTGCACAACGCCGTGGCGGCGGCGATCGAGACGGTCCGCCCGATCGAGAAGGCCTACTCGGTCGACGAATGGGCCATTCGGTTGCGCGGGCCCGAGCGCGAGTGGGGGCGGGCGGTGGACTTCGGCCGCGCCATTAAGGAAGCCGTGCTTGCGGACTTCAGCGCCGCGCTCTCGTGCTCGGTGGGCGTGGCGTCGACACGGCTGCTGGCCAAGGTGGCGTGCGACTTGGACAAGCCCGATGGATTGCTGGCGTTGCCGGCTGAGGCCGTGCCTGCTCGGCTGGGGGATCTGCCGGCGCATGAGCTGCCCGGCGTGGCACGAGGCATAGGCGGTCGGCTGGCGCGGCACGGCGTGCGCACGATCGGCGACCTCTGGGCGATCAGCCGTCAGGACGCCCTGACGATCTGGGGGTCGGTCGTCGGCGGGCGGTACTGGGACGGGCTGCACGGCATTGACGAGCCCGAGGTGCCCACTCGGCGGCACTCGATGGGGCACGCCAACGTGCTCGAGCCCAGGTTTCGCGACGAGAACGGCGCTCGGCGGATGCTGGTTCGGCTCGTCACGCGGCTGGGCAAGCGGTTGCGCCAGGAGGGGTACCTGGCTTCGGAGCTGAGCATCGAGGCGAGGGCCGTCGACGGGCATCGCTTCGGGGCCTCGGCGACGCTGCCGCAGGTGCAGGATACGTCCGCGTTGCTCGAGTGCTTCTATGGCTTGTGGAAGCGGGTGCCGGCACACGGAGCGCGGTTCAGGCAGGTCGGGGCCGTAGTTAGTGGGCTGGTGCTGGCCAGCCAGACGCCGGCGATGCTGTTCGGACAGGAGCGTAAGAACGCGAACGTGTCGGCGGCGATGGATCAGGCGGTACGGCGGTGGGGGCCGGGCTCGCTGTACTTTGGGTCGATGCACGGGTGCAGCCATCACATGGACGAGAAGATCGCCTTTGGGCGTGTGCCCCAGGCGTGAGCCCCGGTGGTGAGATAGCCTCGGGCATGGACGACGCAGATCGAGCTGACGTGCTGGTGACGCGGGCGGTGCCCGGCGAGTTCGACGTGGGCGGCGCGAGCGTGCACGTGCTGGGTGACGGAGTGCCCGAGCGGCAGCGTGTGCTCGAGGCGTTGCCGAGCGTGCGCGTGCTGGTGAGCATGTTTACCGACAAGGTGGACGCGGAACTGCTCGACGCGGCCGGTGAGTCGTTGCGTGGCGTGTGTCAATACGCGGTGGGGACGGACAACATCGACCTGAACGCCTGCCGCGAGCGTGGCGTGGTGGTCACCAACACGCCCGACGCGGTGACCGAGGGCACCGCCGACCTGGCGTGGGCTCTGCTGCTGGCCGTGGCGCGGCGCGTGGTGGAGGCCGACGCATATGCGAGGAGCGAGGCATACCCGGCGGGCGGACCGCTGGGGATGGGCGACTTTCTGGGGGCCGATCTCACCGGGCGCACGCTGCTGATCGTGGGCGCGGGACGGATCGGGCGTGCGGTGGCGCTGCGGAGTATCGGCTGGGGCATGCGGGTGCTGTACGTGGCGCGAAGCCGCAAGTGGGACATGGAGCTGGCGCCGTTGGCGGCCGAGCGGGTGGAACTCGACGAGGGGCTGGCGCGGGCCGACGTGGTGAGCGTGCACACGCCGTTGACGGACGCCACGCGGCACCTGATCGACGAGCGGCGGCTGGGGCTTATGAAGGACAACGCCATCCTCATCAACACGGCCCGCGGGCCCGTGGTGGACGAGGCGGCATTGGTGGAGGCGTTGGCGTCGGGCCAGATCTGGGGCGCGGGGCTGGACGTCTTCGAGCGAGAACCGGAGGTGCACCCGGGGCTGATCCAGGCGACCAACGCCGTGCTGACGCCGCACATCGGCAGCGCGGAGCGTCGGTATCGGGAGATGATGACGGCGATGGTGGCGGGGAACGTGCGGGCGATACTCGGAGGATGCGAACCGCCCAACGAGGTGGGATAGCAAGCCGAAGAGCAGGCGAAGGAAAGCCCGGGCTCGCGCCCGCGTCTGGTAGGCGATGTGGGCGGGTTCAGCGCTTCGTGGCGAAGTGCAGGTCGAGGTAGCGGGCGACGTAGTCGACCAGGCTGGTGACCTCGGGAATCTCGGGGTTGGACGTGTGGCCCATGGGCTCGAAGCGCATGCCCTTGAAGCGGGTGACGGCTTCCTCGATGGGCAGGCCGTACTGGAGGGCCAGGCTCAGGGCCCGGCAGTAGGCCTGGACCATGCCCTTGATGGTGGAGCCTTCCTTGGCCATCTTGATGAAGACCTCGCCGGGGCTGCCGTCGTCGTAGAGGCCGATGGTGAGGTAGCCCTCGTGCCCGCCGACCGAGAACTTGTGGGTCAGGGCGTTGCGGGTGTTGGGCAGCATCCGGCGGTCGTGGGTGTCGGTCATTGCGGATTGTGTCGAGGTGGATTGCATCGAGCGAGCGCCTCCGGCCGGTCAGGGATGGGTGTGAAGGATATCGGCTGTTGGGGGGGCCAATGCTGGATCTTGGGCGTTCTCTTCGGCCAGGGACATTGCTTCGGGCCGGGTTTGGGCCGATACTTGTGGAGGTGCTGTCGCCTGCGCATCCATGATGAACGGGCATACCGAGCCCATGAACGCTGATCCGATGACGAATACCGCTAACACAAATCGAACAACACTCGCGGCTCGGGCGGTTCCGCTCGCAGCGGTTGCGGCGTTGCTCGTGGTGCTGGCGTCGGCGGATGCGGCGATGCGGGCTCCGGCCCCACGCGTGGGCGAGTCGATGGACGGGCGCTTGCACGCTCGACCGAGCACGCTGGGCTTCGGCCGGCTGGTCGAGGGCCTGCTGGCGTGTGCGGCGGTGTCCGACGAGGGTGCGATCGCCGTGAGCGAAGCTCGGGTCGTGGTCATCGCGCGACCGGCGCTGGTGCCCGACTTGCTGGCTGGCGTGTTCGGCCTGGCGATGATGACCGACCTGCCGCCGCCACCTCTGGGCTGAGCGGTCTTGCTGGCATGGGTGCGCTCGGGCGCCTGCGCGATGGCTCTTCTTGCCCGGGCACGTGTTCTCCAATTGAAACAGCACCCCTCTTGGGGCGTCGCGCGTGCGCTTTGGAGCGTGCGTCGGCCGACGCGGCATCGCGAGGCATCATCATGGCAGGCAATCAGGGCATTCCGGTCATCGGTCCGGTATTGAACAAGATCATCGGCACGCGCAACGAGCGTTTCGTCAAGAAGTACACGAGCAAGGTCGATCAGATCAACGGGCTCGAAGGCGAGATCCGTCCGTTGAGCGACGACGAGCTCCGCACGCGTTTCCGCTCGTTCCGCCAGCGCATCGAGGGCGGCGAGAAGGCCGACGCGATGCTGTACGAGGTGTTCGCGGTGGCGCGCGAGGCGATGGACCGCTCGGTGGGCATCCGCAACACGCTCAACCCCGAGCACGATTTCGAGGCGAGCGGGCTGCCCGATGCGATGCAGGAGCTGCACGCCGAGCTGATGAGGCAGGCGGCCGAACTGCCCGTGATGGTGCCGCGGACGTTCATGGGCGAGCCGCCGCAGGGCTCGG
>JGI12109J20283_10385638_pt1 | contig 10173 bp, 5 predicted proteins | sample ElkSlonscriptome_12_FD_20283 | JGI IMG/M metagenome (IMG submission 20283) | reverse complement strand
CCCTAAACCCGCCCCTACATTGGGTTTTTGGTTAGGTGAAAGATTGGGGCAGGGCGGGTTTTGTCGAAAGGTGATTGGTGACTCCATTGCTTTTGTCCCTAAACCCGCCCCTACATTGGGTTTTTGGTTAGGTGAAAGATTGGGGCGTCAAATGACCAATGACAATCAAACCGCTTGTTCCACGATTAAGCCACCATGCAAGAAAATTTTCGGTACATCCAGAATGCTCATTATTTTTTCAGCATAGACCGCTTCTCCTTGCAAATAGTCATGATTTATGATAGTCGTTTCAGGAGTCACGGCGATGATCTGGAGCGGATTCAGCAGGAACATCGATTCACGCACATCTTCAACAATCACACCCGCCAAAATCTCCTCAACCTCCACAATCAGCGCTTTGAAACTTCGGGTTATCGCGGTTGAGGGCAATTTCAACACTGGGCGAATATCGACTAAGGTGACAATTTCCCCACGCAGATTCATGTTTCCTACAATATGAGGGGGACAACAGGGAATCGGTGTCACCTGTTGGATATCGGTAAACTCCCGCACAACGCCTAAATCAATCCCGAATAACTGATCATTTAAGACAATAATCGTTAACGGTTTGACAAGGGTTAAATCCTGACTCTCGAAGGGAAGCTTAAGATTATTCGCTCGTTCTCGAAAAACATCTCGTTCTGCGGGTGTTGCATTTGCAGCAAATACGGCTTGTTCGGTAACTAATTCTTCACTCGATTGACTCCGGTTAAGTTCTTGGTTGAGATAGTTCTCCACTAATTTAAACGTGTGGCTATCTATCGAGCTTAACCAATTCTCTGGATCACTTAAAATAACGATATCACCTGCATGGCGGGTGAGTCCACCAATGACGCCGTTTTCGCTAACGGTTTGATTCGGCTCAAGTTCAGTGGTAATTTCATCGGCTGAAATTGTCAGGACTTCACAAACCTGATTCACAATAATTCCAACTTTGGTTTTTTCTCGTTTTAATACGATAACACTATCCGTTAAACCATAGTTAGATAAATCTAAGCCCAAACTGCGATTAAAATCGATAATGGGTATCATTTCTCCGCGCAAATTCACCACGCCAATCATTTCAGGCGGCGTTTCGGGAATGGAGATTAATTCTGGGAGAGGAAACACCTCCTCCACGTAAGCTGTACTGATACCATACAGCCGATCATTTAAACCAAAACTAAAATAGGAGTTGTCTGTCATGGGGAGTCAGGTTCGATAATTTGCAAGGAAGATTGGAGTTGTTTGATCAGTTCAGATGGCGTCAAATTTCCTAATTTTGGCAGGGGAGTATTGGGCGGTAATTGTTTGAGCAGATTCAATGCCACATGCTGCATTTTAATCGTGTTTTTTTCTAAGTCATGTTCGATGCTTTCCGGATTAAAGGTTAAGGTGTAATCATCGTCAGTTTCCAAACTTAGGGGACTGGAGACATCGCCTAAAGGCGTATAGACTAAACTCTCGGTTTGACGTTGATAAACCAAGGATTCGGGAAAAACATTGGTTTGAAACTGCTTTAGAACTTGACCATAGAGTTCAGAATGACCTGTAATCAGATAACCTAAGGGCTGGAGGGCGTGGTAAAACTTATCCAAGGCTTGGGCAATAGCAGCGGATTCAAAATAGATAAAAACATTCCGACAAATAATTAAATCAAACTCCTGTAAATCTAAATGAGGTTGAGGGAAAGGGTCTTTGACTAAGTTGATTTGTTGCCATTTGACTAAGGCTTTGATTTTGGGATTAATGTGGTAGTGATTGTCAATTAGTTTAAAGGAGTGGCGTTTAATCTGGGGATCAATACTTCTTAATGACCAAGTTCGATAGATTCCTTGTCTGGCTTTTTCTAGAGCCTCTTGATTAATATCTATGCCAAAAATAACTAAATTCCAGCTATCAATATCCGGAATCAGTTCATTTAGCATAATCGCTAAGGAATAGGGTTCCTCTCCCGTTGAACATCCTGCACTACAAAGACGTAAGGTTTTATCGACCTGATGACGCTGAATTAGTTCGGGTAATATTTTAGTTTTGAGCAATTTACATTGTTCTTTATCCCGAAAAAAGTAACTTTCCAGATTCGTCAGCAAGACAACCATTTTTTTCCACTCTTGATCAGCTTCTCTGGTTTGACAATTTAGCAGCAGATAATAATCTTCCGGAAAGGTTAGTTTAATTGCCTTCATTCGGGCAAATATTTTGTCCCTTAAGTTGGCTTGATCGCGTTCTCTAATTACTAAACCAGTACGTTGAGCAATTAAGCGAATAAAGGCTTGTTTTATTTTAGGACTTAACTCATTGGGTGTTGACACATTCATTACCTAATCGGTTTACTGTAGAATCGACTGTTTTTGTAAAAGTTCCAGCAACATTGGCGCGATCGCGTTCAAAGGTAAGACTTCTCTAGCCCCCCCTAATTCAATGGCTTCTTTGGGCATTCCGAAGATGATTGACGTGGCTTCATCCTGAGCAATGGTCAACCCTCCTGCTTGGGCAACAGTCAGCATTCCTTGTGCGCCGTCTCTGCCCATTCCGGTTAATAATATGGCGGTTGTTTTCTTGCCATAAACTTTGGCAACAGACTCAAATGTGACCGTTGCTGATGGGCAATGTCCGTCGAAAGGTAAGCTATCTGAGCAAGCAAAATTACCTTGCTTATCTAATTTCAACTGATGTTGTTCTGGAGGAAAATAGATGATTCCCGGTTGCGGTCTATTTCCCGATTCGGCAATTTTAATCGGCAATTTACAGGTTTGAGTCAACCAATCGATTAAGCCCTGTAAAAATCCATTACAAATGTGTTGCACACAAAGGATGGGAACCGAAAAATTGGCGGGAAGTTGGGAAAAGATTTCTTGCAACGCTGGAGGTCCGCCCGTTGATGTGCCAATGGTAATTATTTTAGGCTTCGGGTATGATTTGGTTGGAGCCGTGGTCAGATTGTTCAGATTAACGGCTTTGTGTTGCAGCGAATATCTGCGTTTTCGTTTGAAAACTTTAACCCCAGAAATGATACTAATTTTATTAACTAATTCCCGTCTAAATTCTTGGTTTTCTGTGGTTAAGCCAGCTAGAGGTTTGGGACAAATTTCGACGGCACCAGCTTCGAGGACATCAAAGATATGATGGGTATCTTCCTGTTGTACTGATACACTCAAGACCAAAATGGGTATAGGATTATGACTCATGACTTCAGTGGTTAATTCTAACCCATCCATCTGTGGCATGTGTAAGTCGGTGCAAATTACATCAGGTTTAATTTGAGGGATTAGCGCCAATGCTTCTAACCCATTTTGCGCTTCTCCGACGACCTCAAATTGAGGGAATTCATTGATAATTCGTCTGAGAATGACTAGGGATATTTTGGAATCTTCTACTAATAGAACTTTAATAGTCATTGGTCATTTGTTAGTTGTTTAAGGGTTTGTAGTAAGCGCTTTAGCGCTGATGGCACGCTTCGTGCCGACTACTTACGAACGAACGAAGAAACCTTAACTCAATTAAACCAATTGGCGGATGGTTTCTAACAGAAACGCTTGGTTGAACTTACCTTTAATAATGTAAGCGTCCGCCCCGGCTTCTGCACCCCGTTGTTGATCGGCTTCTGAATCCAAGGTGGTTACTAAAATAATCGGTAAGTCTTGATATTCCGAATGCTGGCGAATCGTGGCGGTTAAAGATAACCCGTCTAAATGAGGCATTTCTACATCAGAAACTACGGCATCAAAATGACGGCTTTTAAGTTTGGTATAGCCATCTAATCCATCAACCGCAATTACCACTTCATACCCCGCCCCTTCTAAAAGTCGTCGTTCTTGCGTCCGAACTGGGAGAGAATCTTCGACTAAGAGAATCGTGGGTTTCGTTTGTAGAACCGTATTGGCTTTAACAGAAACCGTTGCGGGATTTTGCTTTTGCAGCGATTTAACTAAATCAGCCGGATTGAGAATCATACAAACGTCCCCAGTGGGGAGAATCGTTGCACCCAAAATATTTTTGACCCGCTTTAATAATGTACTTTGAGGTTTGAGGGGGATTTCTTGGGTATCCAAAAGTCGATCGACTAAAAATCCCGAAACTTCATCACCAACCTTGAGTAAAATGCACGATCGCAACTCAGATAGCGGTGTTTCTTTTTTGGCGATAAGGGCGTAGGCGGGAGAGTTTGAGAGTTCCAAGACATCGGCGAGATTGGCAATAGGAATTATTTTACCCATCCAATTCAATGTTTCCCGCCCATCAACGGTTTCTATTTCATCCGGGGAAAGGAGTAAACTGGTTTGGACGAATTCAATCGGAATGGCTTGGACAATTCCTTGAATTTCCACAAATAAGGCATTAACAGTAGCTAAGGTGGTGCGAAGTTGGATACGGAATCGACTTCCTTGATTAGGAGTTGATTCGATCGCGATCGCGCCTTTGAGTCGTTCAATGTTTGTCCGGACTACATCTAAGCCAATCCCGCGACCGGAAATTTCAGTAATAAAGCTGCGGGTGGAGAATCCTGGGGCAAAAATCAGGTCATAAATTTGGCTGGGATTCATCCTTTCTAGTTCATCGGGTTGGTAAAGCTTCCGTTTAATCGCCGTCTGCTTAATTTGGTCGATATCCAGTCCTCGCCCATCATCAGCCACTTCAATGATAATTGTATTCCCCACCAGACTCCCCCGCAGCCAAATTTTTGCCACTGGGGGTTTGCCTAATTTCTGCCGTTCTTCGGGTGTCTCAATCCCATGATCGATCGCGTTACGAATCAGATGGGTTAAAGAATCTTTAATATCTTCTAGAATAGTTTTATCTGCCGTCGTTTCTCCCCCTTCAATAATTAACTCCACCTGTTTAGATTGTTTCCGGGCTAAATCCCGCACCATACGGGGAAACAACTGGAAGATAGTAGACAGGGGTAACTGGCGTAGGGTTTTAATTCTATCCCGTAAATCTTCTGCAATTAAATCTAGGTTAGAGGTATTTTCCTGAATGGCGGTGCGTAAGCTGGTAATCTTGTCACCTAAGCGTTCTTGGAACGGGTTAACTTCCGTGGCTGTCGCCTCACCGGATTGACGATAGAAGGCTTTCCAATCTTGCCAAAGTGTCACCAATTCCTCAACTTCTGACGCGGCGTAAGCGATGCGAAGTTTAGTTACATTTAATTCCTCCGCTTGCGCCATTAATGCATCTAAATCACGAGTGGGAACCCGAATCGTATCAATCCGGTAGGTGTCACTCAGGGCTGGGGTTTTGGGTACTGGAGGTTGGGCGGGAGTCGGTACAGTGTCAGGTAAGGTGGGGAGAGATACTTCTAGTAATTGGTTGAGAACCTCGGTGGTATTCACACCCTGAGGTTGACCCGTCACCGCTTCCTGTACCAGCTTACCCATCACATCCAATCCTCGATACAAGCGATCGCTAATATCTGGGGTTAAGATAGTAGGCTGGAGTTTAATCCCGCCTAAAATCTCTTCAACGTGGTGGATTAAGGCTTCCACGGGTTCAACGCCGACGCTTCTGGAGTCTCCTTTTAAACTATGGGCTTCGCGCAATAATTCGTCTAATCTGGTTGGATCATCCGGCTGCTTTTCTAATTGCAGTAATCCGGTTTCTAGTTTCTGCAAGCGTTCCAGGCTGGCAAGTTTATAAACATCCCGCATTTCCTCATCGTCAATAAACGTGGCGCTGAGGGAAGGTTGCGAGGGTGAAGATTGGACATCGGGTAACCCCAAAATCGTGACCGAATCCGGACGAGAGACGGGATGGGATGATAAGGGTGTCGGAGATTTGGAGACAGGTATCACCGGAGGGGATTGGGCTGATGCTTCAATGGCGTCGATTAACTGGTTCAGCACTTGCACGGTATCCACGCCCTGAAGTTTACCCGTTACCGCTTCCTCAACTAAGCAGCGGATAGCTTCTAATGCATCATAGAGGCTTTCACTAACTTTGACCGTAAACCCAAGCTGGTAAGATTTGATCCGATCAAAAACTTCTTCGATATGATGGGTAAGGGTTTCCACCGATTCAACCCCAACGCTACGGGAATCGCCTTTGAGACTATGGGCTTCCCGCAGTAATTGATCTAATGTCGCCGTATCATCGGGATATTTTTCTAAATGGAGTAACCCGGCTTCTAAAATCTGCAACCGTTCTGCACTGGCGAGTTGATACACCTCGCGGAGTTCATCATCATCGATATAATTGTCTGCGAGTTGTGGCGAGGTGGGTTTGGTTCCGTTATCGGTTATCGGTTCAAGGGTATTCGTCAAACCCGCCCCGACAAGCCCTGCATCTTCTTGAATTGGAGACGCAACAGCCAATTGTTGGCAATGTTCCAGCACTAGCATCAATTGTTCCAGCACTTCGGAAGTATCCACCCCATTGGGTTGACCGGTTATCGCTTCTTGGACGAATTGCGCGATCGCTTCGACTCCCTGATGTAAGATTTGCTTAACCTCTGGGTTAAAAGTAGGGGGGTGAGATTTGCAGCTTTCAATAATTTCTTCCAGGGGATGAGCCAGAATTTCCACGGTTTCCACGCCAACGCTGCGAGAATCGCCTTTAATACTATGAACTTCCCGGCGTAATTCTTCCCAGATGTCTGGGTTGTCGGGATTTTGTTCTAAATCATTTAAGCCAGTTTCCAGGCTGTGCAATCGTTCACCACTGGTAAGTTGATACACCTCTCGTAATTCATCATCATCAATATAACTGTCTGCAAGTTGGGGTGAGGGAGACGGTTGCGACGGGGTGGGTTTGGTTCCGTTAGGGGTTGTCGGTTCCAGGGTATCGCTAAAACCCGCCCCGACAAGCCCTGGTTCCGCTTGAACTGGAGACGCAATAGCCAATGGTTGGCAATTTTCCAGCACTAGCATAAATTGTTCTAGTACCTCAGTGATGTCCACCGCACTGGGTTTACCCGTTACCGCTTCCTGGACTAATTGGCTAATCGCCTCTAATCCTTGATGTAAGGTTTGGCTAATATCTGGGGTAAAAGTAGTGGGTTGGGATTTGAGACTCTCGATAATTTCTTCCAGGGGATGAGCCAAAATTTCCACAGTTTCCACACCAACGCTACGAGAATCGCCCTTAATACTGTGGGCTTCCCGGCGTAACTGTTCCCAGATGGCTTCATCGTCTGGATTGTCTGTCAGATGACGCAACCCAGCTTCTAGGCTTTGTAACCGTTCATGACTCGCCAGTTGATAAACGTCTCGGAGTTCATCATCGTCGATATAGCTTTCGGCTAATTCAAATGACTCAACGCTCATATCCTCTCCCTCTAGAGGTTCCGGTGGAATGTCTCTACCTGCGGCATTTTCTGCTGGTTCAATAGCGAGTTGTTTAAATTGATCCAATATTTCAGCTAAATTGACGCCGCTTGGTTTACCTGTTATAGCTTCAGCAACTAAAAGACGAATTGCATCTAATCCATGATCAAGACATTGACTCACCGACGGCGAAAAAACCAGCTTTTGGCGTTTGATCCGTGCCAGAATCCATTCCATGCGATCGGCAAGGGTTTCGACAGCTTTAACGCCTAAACTTTTGGAGTCTCCTTTTAAGCTGTGAACATCTCGCAGCAACTGTTCTAAGGTTGTTTCATTCTCTGGATTTTTCTGGAGATGCTGCAAACCAACGGTGAGTTGCTCTAGATGTTTTTTGCTCGCCGTTTGATATAAATTTCGCAGTTCTTCATCGTCTATGATCATGATTCGTCTTATGTCTTATGTCTTATGTCATTCGTCTTATGTCTTATGTCATTCGTCTTATGTCTTATGTCTTATGTCATTCGTCTTATGTAAAGTCGGGGCGGGTTTAATTACATCTGGGTGTAACCAAAAAGATAGTAGTGAAACCCGCCCCTACACAATCTTCCCCATCTCCCCCTGCTCCCAGACGTGCCATGGCACGTCTCTACATTGCTTCCCCAGCTCCCAGACGTGCCATGGCACGTCTCTACATCCTTAAACCATCTCTTGCAATTCCAAAGAGGTTTCGTTCAGTTGCTGAGTCCCGATCTTGGTTTGATTAATACCTGTGGCGGTTTCTTTAGCGCCCTTATTAATCGTTTCCATCGCCTCGACGACTTGTTGAATCGCATCGACTTGCTGTTTTAAGTTCAGGGATATTTGTTGGTTATTTAACACCACTTTGTCCACCGCATCGGCTACCCCGGTGAAGGCTTCATTAGTTTTTTGGGCAATTTGTACACCGGATGCCACGGTTTTTGTGCCTTCATCTGTCACCATTACCGTTGAGTTAATCGCGCTTTGAATTTCGGAAACCAGTGTACCAATTTTGTCAGCGGATTGTTGACTTTGATCGGCTAATTTGCGAATTTCATTGGCAACCACTGAGAAGCCTTTCCCATGTTCTCCCGCACGCACCGCTTCTACGGAGGAATTAAGCGCTAACATGTTGGTTTTGTTAGCTAACTCAGACACCAACTGAGAAATACTACCAATTTGATTTGCCTGTTCAGAAAGACGAACAATCTGTTGTGCGATCGCGCCAACTTTATTTTCCAGGGTATACATCCCTTCCAGGGTTTCACCGACTGCTTGGGTTCCTCCCTGAGTCAGTTCCAACGCTTTCTGGGCGGCGGATACAGCAGCCTTGGCTTGTTCGGCGGATTGTCGGGAGGAGGCTTCTAACTCATCCATGGTGGTAGTCGTTTCATTTACCGAAGCCGCTTGCTGACTCGCCACCCGTTCTTGTTCTTCTAAGGTGGAGAAAATCTCTTGGCTAGAGGTGGAGATACGAGTCACAATTTGTTTAAGTAAATCTGCCAGTTGACTTGTCCGGAAAACGCCCACGGGTAACACAGCGGCGAGGGAGATTAAAATAATCAGCGTCGCTACTACTTTAAACGCCGTCACAGAGGCAAAAATTGTGCTTTTGGGAACGGTACGGATAGCCACCAAGAAGCCAGGTTGATTCGGCGCTGGATCAACGGTAGCGTAGCTAATTAATTCATTACTTCCTGTACCAATTAATCCCTGTTCACCTTGGAGAATTTGCTCAACAATTTGGTCAGAATAATCCTTCGCCAAGGTTTCATCTGTATCTAGGTCAAATCCCCACTCTTTCTCATCATCGGGATGGGAGAGATAGTAGCCCTCTGCATTAACCAGTAAGGCTGTTTCGCCCTCGCTTAAATTGGCGTCTTCGATATATTGCAGGAACTTGTTAGCAAAAACATTGGCAATCACAATCCCCTGTTTTTCCCCGGCTGCATCAGCAACAGGTGTGGCGTAGCGAATCACTGGTTTAAACGGGGTTTCGATTTCACCGCGTTCTTGGTTTAGGTTCACCGGGGAGACATAAACCTCTCCTGGTTCTAGTTTAATCGCTTCTGTAAAATAGCCGCGATCGCCTTTATTTTGCAACTCAGATTTGGGGATAACTGTCGTCGTCGTTCCATCGGAATCAACCCTGACAATTTCTAGACCATTTTCGTCAATAAATCGCAGCTGCATATATTGAGACTTCGCCTGCATTAGACTCTCAAAAATGGTCTGGGCTTGGTCTACCCAAACATCAGCCGATTGATTGCTTTCGGAATCCGTTTCTGAGCGAATAATCCCTTGAATAGCGGGAATCTTGCTCAGGAACAAGACATCCTCATTAATCCCCTCTAAGACAGCATCAATATTTTCGGCATCATCAGTAACCCTGTCCTCCAGTTTAGTTTCCGAGACTTCGGATAAGGCAGTCGAGGACGAAAATATCCCATAAATTCCGACGATTGAGACGGGAATAAGACTGCTTAAAAACAGCAGCAATAAGATTTGATTCTGAAGTTTTTTCTGGTTGGATAAATTCTTGAGAAATTTTGCCCACATGGCTGGTTACCTATCACTCTAAATTCCGTTTAACAACCCCATCGCTTTTCTGGAGATGGGAGGCTAAAAAATACAGTCCATTCATTTCTTTCCTTGGAAACCCCCCTAGTCCTATGTTTTACCAGATTAGGGGGGATGGGCTTTCACCCGTCTTAGCACAGGGATAAATTGGGTTACATCTTTACCGATAAATTCACTCAGGGCATTTTTCCTAAAGGATAAGCCAAACGTATGCTGCAAAATCGTAAGTCTGTCAAGGTGTAGGTCATCGCAGGATACTTGCTGTTTAGTTCAGTTGAATCCAAGTTTGCTC
>JGI12109J20283_10272421_pt1 | contig 10180 bp, 7 predicted proteins | sample ElkSlonscriptome_12_FD_20283 | JGI IMG/M metagenome (IMG submission 20283) | reverse complement strand
CAACCGGGTTGATCGGTTCGTGTCGCTTCGACGATGCCAATGAGCGCGAGAGGTAACCAGATTGCGGCTTCCAGCAAGGCGAGCTGGAGCGGTGGGTAGCCCGTGATAAAGCCGCTGTAGCCTGTGATTATCGCCGCAGCGAGACCGGCAAAATGGGTGCCCGGTTTGCCCAGGGTAAGGCGGCGCAGCAACGCATAGGTGAGCAGGGTGAACAGCAGGACATGTGCGGCCATCTCGATTTGCAGCGTGTTGTACGTCCATTCGCCGCTGATCAAATCCGTCACCAGAATCGTTAATAGGCGGGGCGGGTAGAATACCGCCGCTTGCGTATCCGCGATGAAGGGTAAACCACCGTTGTTGTAGGGGTTCCATAAGGGGATTTCCCCGGCGGTGAGGCGGTCAAATTGGTACGCGCCAAAGGTGACGAACTGCCGGTTGAAGTCCCCCTCAACAATTGAGACTTGATCTCCAGCGATAGGCGTGAACAATCGCCAGAAAAACAGCAGCCATAATGCGACCAAAAATAATACCGCGACTGCATCCGGGTAGCGGCGAATAAGCTGCCGTACCCGGCTTAGGGTTGTGGTGTGTTCAAGTGTGCGTTCGCTCACATGCGGACCTGTTCGTACATGGCAAGACAAGCATCCGTGATGGTTGACCAATCAAAATGGGCAGCGAGTGCATCGGCCCCCGCCTGTATATGACTGTGTTGCCCGGTTTGAAGTTCCCTGATGTGTTGTTGCAGGCGGTCAAGATCACCGGGTGGGAATAATAGCATGTTCTCGCCGTGTTTGAACGTGGGAATATCCACTTGTGGCTGGGTGGTGATGATGGCGCACCCGTGGCGAATGGCCGCCATCAGGCTACCGCGCCGGTAGGATGCACCATCACGGAAGGGTAACACCACGCCATCAGCGGCGGCCAGATACCCGCTGACCTCGGCATCGTCCACAAAGCCGGTCCAGCAGAGGTGCGCTTGCAGGTTCAACTTATGGATCAAGGTGTCGATCTCGTCAGCATAAGCGGCGTTGGTCGGGTCACTGGCCCCGGTTCGCCCGCCGATCATGACCAGTTTTATCGGTATATTTTCGGCCCGCAGCAGTGACGCCGCCCGCAGCAGTGTTTCCAGGCCCTTGCTGTGGTTGATAAAACCGAAATGGGCCAGCAGCAGGTCATCCGAAGTAGCCCCGGCGCGGTCTCGCCATGCAGCGCGGTCATAATCTGCGGGGAGTTGCGGTTGCACGTTGCTACCAATGGGGATGAGGGCGGTGTTTTGCAGATGTTTTACCTTCGCATAGTCAGCATGGTTGGTGACAATGACCCCATCTGAGGCGCGTGCTAATCGCATGACAATCCACGGGCGTATCGGCCCCGCCTTGGGGAACAGATACGGTACCAGCAAATCATGAAACGAGGTGACGAGTGGTATTTTCCCCATCACCTCTGGCAAAAAGTGTATAAACGGTGACATGCCATATGCAGCAGTCTCAAATTGCAGATTGACCACATCCAAACGGTGTGCTTGCGCCCATTGGCGGATACGTCGCAGGGTAAGGATATTCCAGTGGGTAGCGGTGGCGGTCATGTGTACGTGTGCATCCTGGGCCTGTGCATCACTGAACACAAATACATCATGCCCGCGTTCAGCTAGAGCCTGCGCGATGATCTGGCTATAGGCACCGACGCCGCCTTGCATCGGTGGATACTCCCCGCTGATTAGGCCGATACGCATCAACTCACCTGAAAGCCACTGCGCAGCACTTGCCAATACGCGCTGATACGGTCCCGGCGTAGGTGGCGTTTATGCCCAAGCAACCATTTAATACTTTCTATGCCAAGTTGCCACAGATAATTGAGCATCAAAAAGCGGCGCAGACGCCGGGCGACACGATCCCCATAATATTTGCGGAAATAACGGATTTTGCTCTGCTGAAAGAGGATGTGTTTACGTGCGCTAGCCTGCTCTGAGCTTTTGCCACCGTGATGAATAATCTGTGCGGTTGCCAGGAAGACCACCCGCCAACCCGCATCTTTGGCCCGGTGGCACAGGTCCAGTTCTTCGGAATACATCACAAAGCCTTCGTCCATGCCGCCGATCTCGTCATACACTTCACGGCGCATCATCAGTGCGGACCCCTGCACCCAATCTACGTCAATGGTCGCCATGGCCGGGGTATCGTTCATGTAGTAGGCATCTAGCAGGTCTTTCGGCGCGTAGGGCTGTAACCAGGTGCTTTCATAATAGGCCAGCTTCACCGAGGGGAACCGTCGCCGTGTGGATTGCACGGTGCCATCAGTGTTTAAGGTATGCGGCCCAATGATGCCTACATCCGGGTTATCATCCAGGTAACGGACCATCTCAGCCAGGGCATTACCTAAAACCAGTGTATCCGGGTTCAACAGCAGGATATGCCGTCCTTTTGCTGCATCCATACCGATGTTGTTGCCACGGGTAAACCCAACATTCTCAACCTGTGCCAGTAACGTCACACGCGGATACTGATTTTGTAGCAGGTCAACAGTTTGGTCACTACTGGCTGAATCCACCACGATAACCTCATAGCGAATGCGTTCATCGGCGGATTGGCTCTGCACAATGGCGTTGTCAAAGATGCTATCCAGGCAATCGGCCAGCAGGTCAGCGACGTTCCAACTGACGATCACAATGGATAAATCCAGTTGATCTGGTGCGGTTTGCGTCACGGTTTGCCCCTTTTTTACAGACTTCTTGCGGCCATTTTACCAGCACTTTACCGACGTCGAGAAGTTCGATTACATCTACGCGGCAACATGAAATCAACATCAGATAGCAAAAGGATATGTACCATGAACGTCAAGAAAGTTATGATCTGTATGCTGGTGATCGCGATGCTGAGTGTGTCTGTAGGGGCCGTCAATGCGCAGAATGGTCCAGAAGGTGATCGTCCCGGTGACCGCTTCGGCCAACAAGAGCGACCTCTGGCGCGTGGCCTCATCAACATTGTTGGTCTGGTCAGTGATGAAATTGGTGTGGAGATGCGCCATCTCACCCAGGCGTTACGGGCCGGTGCGACCCTGGCTGAGGTGATCACAAACAACGGCGGCGATGTGGATGCGGTAACAGCGGCGGTCATTGATGAAGCCATCCTCAGCATTGAGGCAGCCCTGGATGAGGGGCGCATTCCCCCGGAAGTTGCCGAGCAGATGCTGGCGAATGTCGAGGATAACGTCAACGCGGCTATGACTGGTGAGCTTCAAGGTCTGTTCCAGAATCGGGCTGGTGACAATGTGCGTGATCGCTTGCTCGCCACGGCAATCGGCGCAGTTGTGGATGCCACCGGCTTAGACCGGCAGGCAATCGCGCAGCAGGTCCGTGACGGTGCGACTCTAGGCGAACTGGTCACGGCTAACGGCGGCGATGTAGACGCGGTAATTGCCGCAAGCCTGGCGACGATCACTGAACGGGTGAATACTGCTGTTGCCGAGGGTAACATGGATGAGGACCGCGCCGCCACGCTCCTGGAGAATGCGCAAACCGCGCTGACTGAGCTGATGAATGGTGATTTGCGTGATCGCCTGGATGACCGGGGACCGGGGCGGGATCGTATGTTGCAGACGGTGACCCGCACGGTACGTCAACAGGTAAGTGAGGCTACCGGCTTGAATCAGCGGGAAATCCAACAAGCTCTGCGGGATGGGGCGACCCTGGAAAGCGTACTGACCGATAACGGTGTGGATGTGGCCGCTTTCACCGCCGAGATCACCACCGAGTTTGAAGCACGGATCAATGAGGCCGTCGCCAATGGTGTGCTCAATGAAGACCGGGCCGCCACGTTAATCGACGGCTTTGGTACCCGGCTGCAAAATCTGCTGACGCGCAGCCGTATCTAGGATGATCTGGCTTTGACCGGGTCAAGCGAGATACTCATAACGGTATCTCGCTATTTGGATTCAGGTGGTGTGTTAGCTTATGCTGGTAGGGAATTGGAATAAGGTCTTCGCATTGGCCGTGGTGATGGCCGCCATTTCTTCCAGGGAGTGACCTTTGAGTTCCGCGAGTTGATGGGCAATCAGGCGCACATAGGCCGGTTCGTTGCGTTTGCCGCGCTTGGGTTCCGGGGTAAGGAACGGGCCATCGGTTTCAATCAGAATGCGGTCATCGGGAACGGTTCTGGCAACTGCCCGTAAATCATTGGCCTTTTTGAAGGTGATCGGGCCGGTGAAGCCCAGGTAAAAGCCAATTGCCAGCGCACGATCTGCGATGTGCTGTGGTGCGGAAAACGAATGCATCACACCGGGGCGATCTTTGATAGCAGCGGGTAGGCCCGCCGCAACCCACGCTTCCAGCACATCCATAACATCGTCACTGGCCTCACGGTTATGGATGATCACCGGGAGTTGGAGTTCTGCGGCTAGATCTAACTGCGCACGAAAAGCCCGCTTTTGCGTCTCCGGCGGGGATTTATCCCAGTGATAGTCGATGCCAATTTCCCCGATAGCGACGATTTTGTCGTGCCCGGCCAGGGATCTGATCGTATCAATATCTGCTTGTGTAAAATCAGCGGTGCTATTAGGGTGGATGCCCGCCGCCGCATAAATGCCGGGGTAGCGGTTACTCAGGGCGAGGGCCTGTTGGGTGGTTTCCAGGTCAATGCCGGGGATGACGACTCGCGTCACCCCCTGTTTTGCGGCTCTTGCCATCACCTCATCACGGTCATCGTCATAACGATGAAAGTTGAGGTGGCAGTGTGTATCGACGAGTTGCATTACTCGTTCATGCTCTTCTTGACGAGTTCAAGGTCACTTTCGACCATCATCTGAATCAGTTGCTCAAAGCTGACTTCTGGCTCCCAACCGAGTTTGGCCTGGGCTTTGCTGGGGTCACCGATAAGCAGATCCACTTCTGCCGGGCGCATAAAGCGTTCGTCCTGTACGGTGTAGTCTTCCCAGTTGAGGTCCACGGTGCTGAACGCGACTTCCAGCAGGCGTTTGACGGTGTGCGTTTGCCCGGTGGCGACTACGTAGTCGTCGGGTTCATCCTGTTGCAGCATCAACCACATGGCATGGACGTAATCCCCGGCAAAGCCCCAGTCACGCTGGGCGTCGTAGTTGCCCATGCGCAGCTCGTTTTCCAAGCCCATCTTGATCTTGGCGACGTTGTAGGTGACTTTGCGCGTCACAAATTCCATACCACGTCGGGGCGACTCATGGTTGAAGAGGATACCACTGCTGGCGTGCAGGTCATAACTCTCGCGGTAGTTGACCGTGATCCAGTGGCCGTAGACCTTGGCAACACCATACGGGCTGCGCGGGTAGAAGGGGGTGGTTTCTTTCTGTGGGACTTCACGGACCTCGCCGAACATCTCGCTGCTGGATGCTTGATAGAAGCGGATGCTTGGGTTCACCGTGCGGATGGCTTCTAGCATGCGGGTGGTACCCAGGCCGGTAATATCCCCGGTGAAGACGGGTTGTGACCAGGATGTTGGCACGAAACTCTGTGCAGCCAGGTTGTAGACCTCGCCGGGTTCGATCTCCTGTAGCAGGCGGGCCAGGCTCATCTGGTCGGCCATATCACCGTGAACGATGTTGATGTCATCCTGAATATGCTGGATGCGGTCATAACGCACGGTGCTGGTCCGCCGGACCATCCCGTAAACCTCATAACCTTTTTTGAGCAGCAGTTCCGCCAGATAGGATCCATCCTGGCCGGTTACGCCGGTAATTAACGCTTTTTTTGCCATTCGATTACTCCAAGGGATTGATGTCAGTTAAATACGATTGCGGCAGTCTTCGAGAATGTCAATAATGGACTGCTCAAAGGTGATTGTCGGTTGCCAACCGGTGTGTGCTAATAGACGGGCTGCATTGCCATAAATGACCGGAACCTCGACAGGGCGCAAGCGGTCCGGGTCTACTTCCACATCCACATCTGCTGTGGTGTTTGCCAGCAGAATATCCAGAATATCCTGTGCGCTATGTGGCTGGCCGGAAGCGACATTGTATACCTCACCCGGCTGGCCTTTTTCCATGAGCAGGGTATAGGCGCGGATGACATCACGCACATCGGTGAAATCGCGTTTGGCTTCCAGGTTACCGACTCGGATAATTGGTTTTTGTTGGCCGGCTTCGATACGAGCAATTTGCAGGGCAAAGGCCGGTGCGACGAAGCGTTCAGTTTGGCCGGGGCCAAAGTGATTGAATGAGCGTGTGCGGATGCATTGTACATCATGTGTTTGGAAATACTGGTAAGCCAGCATATCCTGTGTGACCTTGCTGACGCTGTAGGGGTTATTGGGGCGCAGGGCGGAGTTTTCCGTGATGGGTAATTCAGCCTCACTGACGGGGCCGTAGATCTCCGAAGAACTAATTACCAGAATGCGTGGTTGGATCTCTAATTTGATGCAGGCCAGGAACAGGTTCAACTGGCCCTGGATGTTGTTTTCCAGCGTTTCCCACGGTGCCTGGAAGGACCGGGCTACCGAGGATTGTGCCGCTAGGTGGTAAATCTGCACGGGTTTGATGCCTGCCAGTAATCCCTCTACTTTATCGAGGTCTCGTAAGTCGATTGGGTGTTCGATCACCCCATCGGGGACCACTTCTGCGCTGGAAAATGTCGTGCCGTGGATGGTCGCGTTCGGGTAGGTGGTTTGTAACTGTGCAATCAAATGCTTGCCGACAAAACCACCCGCCCCTGTGATGAGAATTTGCACCGTGAACCCTTTTGTTCGACTTGATACTGGTCTGCTTTGCCCAATTATGGACGTGCAGAGTATATCGAATGATCGCTTGCCTTTCTAGGTTAGGATGATGGGTAGCTGATGATGATCGCCTGTACCGGACTATCGAGCGGTTGGCGCACAATCACCTCATACTGCTGCCCAGGTTGAATATCGATGGCCTCCAGAATTACAGCAACCGATAGCGCGTCCGGGTCAATCACAAAAAGATTTTGCAACCCAAGCGGTACTTGCCCCAGGGATGAAGCCTGTTGTGGCTCAATGACGCCGGTGGTGCGAATCATATTCGCACTGATCGGATAAAAGTCCTCTTCGCCTTGGGCAATGGCGGTTGGGTCCGGGGAAGGGCGGAACAAGGGGCCTGTGTTGGCACTATAAGCCAGTTGGAAGGGTGTATCCTCTTCAGCGAGGTTGACCAGACGAATACCTGTCACATTTTCCGTGGGGGCAAGGGTTGAATTGGTTGCAACCAGCAGCGAGACACCCTCAGCCAGGCTGCCATACGCATAGACAGTGTATCGTCCAGGCGCGGCGAAGTTAAAGCCGACCACGCTCAGTTCTTCACCATTGGCTATTGCTTCCACGCTGGCCTCTCTGCCAGGGATAAGGGTGCGGGGGCTGGCGGTGTTGGCCGGGACGCCCGGTGCGGCGAGCAACGCATTGATGCTGAAATCCAATACTCCGCCATCTGACAACACATTGACGAACGTCACCTCTGCATTGGGTGCGGGGGTGGGTGTGGGGCCGCCCTCATAAGTTCCCAGTTCTTCATCCACGCCGACCACCTCACTGATGAGAATGGGCGGTTGGGTTTCATCCCGGCCAGTGAAGAAGTACAGGTAACTGCGGCCTGCTTCCAGTAATAGATCGGGGGCAGCTTCCAGGATTTCGTCCCCGTTCTGTACATAGAAGTTGACATCCTGGTTGGTGGCACTTAACAGGGTGCTGCGGCTGACGTTACGATAATTAATGCCGCCGACATCTTCAATGGGTGAGTTGCCAATCGACGGGATGACGCGCGGTGCATCGGGTACGGCATGGACGAACGTCACACGGGCCGTATCCGGTGGCACCGGGCTGGTATCATACTCATAACGGCTGATGCGTGGTTCATCCTGGTTGCCAAGCACAATGACCGCGAAATCCTCGCCAGGGTTGACGTTGAAATCCGTGGTGGCGATGGGCAGGTCTTCATCCCGGTTGGCACCTGCGGCATAGAGGCTAACGCGGGTGTTGCCTGTTGGGATGACCTGTCGATCTGTAGAGCGGGTATATTCAAGGTTGCTTGCTGCAAGGGCTTGGTCAAAGTACAGGTCAATGGGTCCCATTTCCGGGGCCATATGGATGACGTTGGCATCAGCACGGCCCGGCACGCTGGTATCAAATATGATAAAGCCGGGTATGAACTGGTTATCGGGGTTGCTGTAGATGACGATGGTCATCACGGTGCGCCCGCGTGGTTGGATTTCCATGCTGGCGAGTTCTATATCGTCACTAATCAGGCTGAAGGTCGCCCGCCCCGGTGGGATGATCTGTGTGCCGGATTGCTGGGCAAAAACGAGCGGGCCGGTGATATCCTGCCCATCACGCCGTAGCACGATAGGATCATCATCGAAAACGGCGTTATACACGTTGAAGCGTGTTTCATCGGCCTCAAGCGGTGTCTGGTCTTCCAGGATAAATTGGAGCTGTGGGTCGGCGGCGGTGCCTACAATTAGCCCGGCCACAGCGGTGCCACCCTCCAGGACGATTTCCTGTTCAAGTAGTGGTGTGCCATCGTTGATGCTGACGATTGACAGCGGATACGTGCCCGCAGCGATGGGCCGGTCCGGGATGCCGATGCCATAGGGTAGGCGGTTGGCAAAACGCAAGCCGGAAATATCCACGGCGACCGGGTCAAAATCGCCAATCAGGTTGTAAAACCGCAAGCGCACCTCTTCTTCCCGGTTCAGGCCGGAAATACGTGGCGGTGTCTGCCGGGTGGCGGTAGCGGTAGGTGTGGGAGCTGGTGTAAAGGTTGCGCTGGGGGTGGCAGTCGCTTCCGGTGGGGATGTCGCCTCAGCAATGGGATTAAGTGTGGGTATATCTGGCGTGCTGCTATCCTCAGATGAGCTACACCCAGCAATAATGACCCCGATAATTAGAATGGTGATAAGCTGTACTAGCTTCTGCATAACCTGTTTACTCCTGCTGCACACGCGCTACGCCCGATGATAGCACAAAGTCCTACACTGCGCGGCTTAACGTCAGCGCAGGTAGGACTTTTGTCTCGTACTTTTGCAACAGTCCGTGGACTGTAGGGTTCGTTTTTACCTCGACTTAGCCGGTTGTCTCTTCTTCGGTTTCGGCCTCAGTGTCGGTTTCTGTGTCTGTTGCATCCAGACCATCTGCAATCGGGATTTCGGTGATGTCATCCACGAAAACGTCGTTGAAGGTGATGGTCAGGAAGTTGGCTGCTACAAAGCCCGTGATCCCTTCGTAGCTGGTCTGCACCCAGACGCCATCGGTGGTACGCCCGGTGATGATAATCTGGGAGCCAGATGGGATCTGAACCAGTACTTCGCCCTGGGTATCCGGGGTGCGGCGCAGGTTGAGGTTCGCGCCCTCGTCTAGCTCTACCACGCCGACATAGGCGTCCTGAACAGGGTCAGGGGTCGGTGCGGAAGCGGACTCCGGCAGTTGTTGCAGAACCTCGCCAGTAGCAGTTTCCTCATCCGCCTCACCGATCACGCCGAGAGTTTGTAGTTCTTCGATGTCAGTATCGGTGCCGTTCAACTGGTAGGCCAGGAACTGAGTCGCGACCCAGCCGGTTACCGCGCCACCTTCTGCGGGGGCATAGGTGATAAAGGCCCAATCACCGGACGCGCCCACACCATCCACTGTGGCGACTGCGCCGCCGGGGATGCCACCGAGTACCTCACCGGCTGTATCCGGGGTGCGGCGGATGTTCAAGTTGGCTGTCGGGTCCAGGCCGACGATGGTCGCGGTGACGACATCTTCCTGCGGGGCTGGCGGCGTTACATCGGTAGCACGAGCCTCACCCTCCAGGTTAGATGGCACCAATTCCAGATCACGCAGCGGTACATCTTCGCCTTCATTATCGGTGATTGCCAGGTACAAGGCGACAGTCCAGGCGTCAATCTCACCACCGTCTTCGGTCTGGTAGGTGATATTCACCCAGGTGTCGGACGGCTCCAGGTCGGCGTTTTCGTCGTTGGGGTCAAGCTGGGTGACGGGGTCCACATATTCGAAATCCGGGTTGCCAAACGTGCCTTGCAGCGGTAGCGGAATGGTCAGTGAGCCATCTTCGTTGGGGGCGATGTCACCCTCACGGCCATTGACGATGACGGTGCTATTGGCCGGTGCCAGCCCCAGGGAACGCGCCTCACTGCTGGGATACTCACGGAGTTGCAAGTTCACACCGGGGTCCAGGATGATACGGGCGGTGGGCAGTGGTTCTTCCG
>JGI12109J20283_10163150_pt1 | contig 10180 bp, 7 predicted proteins | sample ElkSlonscriptome_12_FD_20283 | JGI IMG/M metagenome (IMG submission 20283) | reverse complement strand
CGTGGCACGGAGCGACGGCGCGAAGCCGGAGACCGCCGAACTGGTCTCGATCGCCCTCTCGCTGTAGGCACGACGCGTCGGCTTGGCATAGGGTCGCCCGATGGATCAACACCGCTACGCGATGGTCATGGCCGGCGGCTCGGGCACCCGCCTGTGGCCCATGAGCCGCAAGGAACGCCCCAAGCAGCTCCTGCGCTTCCTCATGGAGTCCGGGCGCGACGCGCCTCGCAGCCTGATCGAGGTCTCCGCCGGGCGGCTGGGAGGGTTGGTGCCCGAGGCCAATCTGCTGGTGTGCACGCTCGAGCGGTACCGCGATGCCGTTGCCCAGGTGCTTCCTGAGCTCTCGAGCGACCAGATTCTGGGCGAGCCGATCGGTCGCGACACGGTCAACGCGGTCGGGCTGACCGCCGCCGTGCTGGCCGCCAAGGATCCCAACGCGGCGTTTTGCGTGATGACCGCCGACCACGTCATCGAGCCGGTCGACCGCTTCCAGCGCATCGTTCGATTGGGCTTCGAGCTCGTCGAGCGGCAACCGCGCACCCTGGTGACGTTCGCCATCGAGCCCACGCACCCCGCAACCGGGTACGGATACGTGCGCCGGGGCGAGGTCATCGATGGCACCGACGGGCTCGGCTTTGCCGTTGAGAAGTTCGTGGAAAAGCCCGACGAGGCCACCGCCAAGCAGTACCTGACCGAGGGCGTGTACGGCTGGAACAGCGGCATGTTTGTGTGGAAGGCGTCGACGTTCCTCGACTGCCTGCGCTCGTTCCTCCCCCAGTCCTACGAGGGGCTCACGGAGATCGCCCGCGCCTGGGACACGCCCCAGCGCCTCGACGTGCTGCACCGGGTGTACCCCGAGCTGCCGCGCAAGAGCGTGGACTACGCCGTCATGGAGCCCGCGACGACGCACGCGGCGAGCAACGCCATCGGCGGACCGATCTCCGTCGCGACGCTTCGCATGGACGTGTCGTGGCTCGACGTCGGCTCGTGGGCCAGCTATGCCGACACGGTGGCATCGGACGCGACCAGCAACCGCGTGGCATCGCTCGCGCACGACGCGGCCGCCTTTGCGCATGACAGCACGGGCAACCTGGTCGTGAACGAACAGCCCGGACACGCCATCGCGCTCTTGGGCTGCGAGGACCTCGTCGTGGTGCACACGCCCGGGGCGACCCTCATCATGCCCAGCGCCAAGGCCGAGAAGCTCAAGGATCTGCACGCGACGCTGCCCGATCCGCTGCTCTAGCGCCCATGCCCTTTGCCCGACGCATCACGCGGTACATCGCGGTCGATCTCGGTGATCGACGAACCGGCCTGGCCGTCGCCGACAGCCAGACCCGCGTCGCCAGCCCATGGAAGACCCTCGAGGTGCCCCTGGCCCACGAGGACGGTGCCAAGCTCATCCGCGAGATTGAGCGCACCGTCCTGCGCGACTACGGCGGTTCTTCCGCACTGGAGATCGTGGTCGGACTGCCGCTCCACCTCGACGGCCGAGAGAGCGATCGCAGCAAGATCGCCCGAACCTTCGCCGATCGGCTGGCTGGAGCGCTCGGCCTGCCCGTGCACCTGGCCGATGAGCGGCTGACGAGCAAGCAGGCCGATTGGGCCATGGGCCAGTCCGGCCTGACACACCTACAAAAGAAACGCCGCCGCGATGCCGTGGCTGCGGCGGCCTTGCTGCAGGGGTTTCTTGATCGCACGCAAGAGTTTCAGAGCGAGCACGGCAATACCGACGCGGCGCATCCCAAGGATGAGTTGGACCCAAAGCCAGGAGACTAAGACCATGCGCACGGACGCCATCGCGACGCTCACCACCTTCCTGCTGCTTTCGATTGCGCCGCTCGGCTTCGCCCAGCAGCCGCGTACGGGTGCTGGGGCGATCCAGGAGCGTGCAACGACGCCTGCGTCGTCGCTCGAAACCGCCGAGGGCGTGCTCGAAGCGCTCGAGGACGGCGACGTCGACCTCCGCACGTTTGATTCTGGCGTGGCGTACACGACCATCAGCGATCTTGGCGGCGCACTGATCCAGCGCGTCGGCACGATCGCCTTCGCGTCCGATACCGCCGAGGATGGCGCACCGCGCCGCCGATTTGCCGTCGAGTTCGACAGCTTGCGACGGGGCGAGCGATACCTCACCGGCGAGGCGGCACGCCAGCTCATCGCCTTCGACGGCCGATGGCTGTGGGACAAAATCTACAGCGAGCAACAGGTCAACAAGCGCGAGATCGTCCGTCAGGGCGAGACCATCGATCCCTTCGAGCTTGGCGACGGCCCGTTCCCGCCGCTGCCCATCGGCCAGCAGAAGGACGAGATCCTGCGGCGCTACGACGTTCGGCTTGTGCCTTGGAACGAGAGCCTGACGCCCGACCCCGACCTGGATCCGAGCTTTCCCGACGAGAAACGCGAGATCGAGATGGCGACCGCGCTCATGAAGTTCGCCGAAGGCGCGGTGCAGCTCAGGCTCGTTCCCAAGCAATCCGCGGGCGACAGCCGATTCTCGGAGATTCGCCTGTGGTACAAGCCGGATGAGGATGGTCGCCTGCTGCCTCGCATGTCTCGGACCGTGGACGCGTCCTCGCGGGACGTCTCGATCGTCCAGCTCATGCACCCCCTGCGCATCAATGGGCCGGCCCGGGAAGACCTTCTCCAGATCACCGTCGACGACGAATGGATGCTCACCGAGACCAGGCTTCCGCCCGCCGAAGAGGGCCGAACGACCCGTACAACCCCCCAGGGCACCCCGTAGCACGGCCGAATTCTCGCAGACGCAGCCATCAATCGGGCGAAGAACTAGGCATCGGAGGGCGTTGGCCCCATGATGCGGAAGACTTCAATCAGGATCTCGGTCGCCGTCCTGGGCCTCTTGGCCCAGACGGGCACTGCTATCGGACAAGACCGAGGGCAGGCGGGCGAGCAGGCCATCGAGCCCTCTCCGGCCGTACTGAGGGCGCTGGACGCCTCCTATCTCACCGAAGCCGAACGGATCGAGCTTCGGGTGTTTCACGGCCAGTGGACACCCGTCGACATGTCCGACGCCCACGCCGAGGCGCGGGCGGCTCTCTTGGCCGGCGACTTGACCAATCCCGCGCTCCATAGCGACGAGGCCGACCCGCTCGATCGTGCCGAAGGGCTGATCCGCCAGGGCCGGGTCCGCGACGGCCTGGACGTGATCGGCAACGACGACTCGCTGCGCGCACTCCGCCTTCGCGCGCAGGCATTGGAACTCCTGGGCGACCTCGACGGCGTCGACGCCGTGACCGAGCGCGCCACCGAACGCCTTGCCGGGCAGCGTCTAGAAACCCCAGAAGAGCTCACCGAGGGCGTACGGCTGCTGGCCATTCGGGCGCGCACGACCGGCGTGGAGCAGGGGGCTCGAGACTACGAGCTCATGACCGAGCTCCTCGCCACGGTGCGCGACGAGATGGATCGCCTATATTGGCCGGCCCGGCTCGTCGAGGCTCAGATCCTTGACGCCCGAGACAACCGCCCCCAGGCGCGCGAGGCGTTGATCGAGACGCTGGCATTGAATCCGAGATCGTCCGAGGCGTGGTACACGCTGGGCCTGATGCACGTGCGCTCGTTCAACTTCGATGCCGCCGACGCGGTGGCCGACGAGCTCGATCGGATCGCGAGCCGTGTACGAGAGGGCGCCACGTCGCCGTACGCCTCGCTCATTCGGTCTCGATCGCTCTTGCGCCAAAAGGAGCCACGACTGGCGGGCGAAACGCTCGATAGCCTCTTGCAGGACTATCCCCAGATGCGCGAGGCACTCTCGCTACGGCTTGCTGTTGCGGCCGTGTATCGAGACCAAGCCTTGGAAGCCGAGCTCGCTGATTCAATCGAACGGCTGTCCCCCGGCAGCGCCATGGCGTCCTTCGAGGCCGGCCGGCAACTGGCCGATTGGCGGCAGTACGCCCCGGCCATGAAGCATCTCCTGGAGGCGACGTCGAGGCAACCGGCGTGGCCCGAACCGTGGATCGAGCTCGGCCTTCTGGCGATGCAGGCCGCCGAGGACGAGGTCGCTATCGAGGCGCTCGAACACGCCACCGAGCTCGACCCGTTCAATGTGCGCGCCAAGAACACGCTGCGCCTGGCAACCGAGTTGGCAACCTACGAGCGCATCGAGACCGATCACTTCGTCGTGCGCTACCGCGAAGGGCCCGACGCCATCCTCGCCCGAGAGATGCCACCCGTACTCGAGCGCATTCACGATCGTGTCACCGGCCTTGCCAACGACGGACTCGACCACGTGCCCGATCGCAAGACCGTCATCGATCTCATGCCCAGCCACGACTGGTTCGCGGTGCGCATCACGGGCATGCCCGACATCTTCACCATCGCCGCCAGCACGGGTCCGGCCATCGCGATGGAGAGCCCTCGGCCCGGTCCGGGCAGCACCACCGACGGCTACGACTGGCCGCGCGTGCTCCAGCACGAGTACGTGCACACGGTCGGCCTCAGCCGCACGAAGAACCGCGTGCCGCATTGGTTCACCGAGGCCCAGGCCGTATTCCTCGAAGACGGACCGTGGGACGAGACGCGTGCCCGTCGTCTGACCGCGTCGCTCGAAGCTGATGAGCTGTTTCCTCTCGACGAGCTCAGCCTGGGCTTCATCCGTCCGCGCCGACCGGGCGATCGCAGCCTTGCGTACGCACAATCGGCGTGGCTGTATGAATACATCGTCGAACGCTTCGGCTCACGGGCGCCGCTCGACCTCATGGACGCCTACGCGGCCGGCCAGACCCAGCGCGAGGCGTTCGAGTCGGTGCTGAGCGTGCCGCAAGACGACCTCGAGGCTGCGTTTCTTTCTTGGGCCACCGACCAGTCGCGTGCGTGGGGCCTGCTGGCGCCCGAGGGCATGCCGTCGGCAGGGCAGCTCGCCGAGCAGTATCAGGACGACACGGGCAGCGATGCCACGCCCACGCTCTCGGATCTGCTGGAGACCTATCCCGATCACCCCCAGCTCATCGAGGCGGCCGCACGCGAACGACTCGAGGCCAACGACGGCCGCCCCACCCCCGAGATGGCGCCCCTGCTCGAGCGTTGGGCTCAGGCCGTTCCGGTCGCCGACGAGCCCCGCAGGATGCTGGTCCTGCTCGCCCGCGAGGCGGGCATCGACCCTGCCGACGAAGCCACGCTCGGGCATCTGGAGCACCTGGACGCCCGGGCTCAGTACACGGGCGCGTACGCCGCCGAACTGAGCCGGCTTTACATTCGGCGTGACGAGCCCGAGCGCGCCCTTAAGAAGGCCCAGCGAGCGGTGGGCATCGAGCCGTTCGATGCGCCGACCCGAGAACTGGCGGCCACCATCGCCTGGCGTGCGGGCGAACTCAACCTCGCCCGCGAGCACGTGCGGGCCCTGACGATCATCGAGCCCGATCGCGAGATCCACAGCCTGCGTCTGGAGGCGATGGACAAACGACTGGGCGGCTCGTAGGTCGTCGCACGACTTCATGCGCCTTGACCACCCGCGTCGCCCCGCCAAGCATGTGCATGGCCACGCACACGATCCAACCGCCGGCTCCCTCGACAACCACAAGCACCTCGAACGCGACCGCGCCGCTTGGGCCGGACGCGAAGGTTGCTCTCGACGCCATCACGTACGACGACGTGCTGCTGCTGCCGCGGGCCAGCGAGGTGCTGCCGGCCGATGCGGACACCTCCAGTCGGCTGACACGGGGCATCCGCATCCGCATCCCCATCGTGTCGGCCCCGATGGACACCGTGACCGAGGCATCGCTGGCCATCGCTCTGGCCCTCGAGGGCGGCATCGGCATCATCCACAAGAACCTCTCGGTCGAGGAACAGGCCCGCCAGGTCGTCCAGGTCAAGCGGTCGGCCAACGGCGTGATCACCGACCCGATCACGCTCGGGCCGAGCGACACAGTGGGCCGGGCTCGCGAACTCATGGCCCAGTACAAGGTCTCGGGCTTCCCGGTCACCGAAGATGGCTCGAACGACCTGCGCAGCAAGGGCACCGTTCGCGGCATCCTGACGCGTCGCGACCTCAAGTTCGTGGAGGACACGTCGACGATGGTCTCTCAGGTCATGACCAGCGACCCGCTCGTCACCGCTCCCGCGGGCACGACGCTGCAGGAAGCCGAGGGGATCCTCAACCGCAACAAGGTCGAGAAGCTCATCCTCGTCGATGAAGCCAACAACCTTGCGGGCCTGGTCACCATGCGCGACATCGAACGATTGAGCCGCTTCCCGGATGCCAGCACCGACAGCCTCGGCCGATTGCTGTGCGGCGCGGCCGTCGGCGTGCTGCAGTTCGATCGCGTCGCGGCGCTCATCGACGCAGGGGTGGATGTCATCACCGTCGACACGGCACACGGCCACAGCAAGAACGTGCTCGAGACCGTCAAGCGTGTCAAGGCCGAGCACGACATCCAGGTCATCGCGGGCAACGTCGCCACGGCCGAGGGTGCCCGCGACCTGGCCAACGCCGGCGCCGACGCGGTGAAGGTGGGTATCGGGCCGGGCAGTATCTGCACCACGCGCGTGGTCACCGGTGTGGGCGTGCCCCAGGTCTCGGCGATCTTCGAGGCCCTGCGCGGCGTGGCCGAGGCCAACGGGACCGATCCCGTGCCTGTCATCGCCGACGGGGGCATCCGCATGAGCGGCGATATCGCCAAGGCCATCGCGGCGGGCGCGAGCACCGTGATGCTCGGCGGGCTGCTGGCGGGCCTGGACGAGAGCCCGGGCGAGCTCGTGATTTCTGGCGGCCGCCGGTACAAGAGCTATCGCGGCATGGGCAGCGAGGGCGCCATGAACCGCGGCAGCGCCGACCGCTACGGCCAGGCGGACAAGTACGACCAGAGCGGTCGACCCAAGCAGAAGTTCGTGCCCGAGGGCGTCGAGGGCCTGGTGCCCTACCGCGGGCCTCTTGCAGAGTTTGTGTACCAGCTCGTGGGCGGGCTGCGGGCGGCGATGGGCTACACGGGATGCCCAACGATCGATCACTTCCGGCGCGACGCCCGCTTCTGCCGCGTCACGGCCGCCAGCATGGTCGAGAGCCACCCCCATGACATCCGCATCACCAAGGAAAGCCCCAACTACACGATCGAGGGCCGCGGCGAGAAGCACTGATAAAGGGACACAGACCAACATCCCGGCCCTGCTCGAGCCGATAGTATCCTGAGAGAGCAATCCCGTTTTCCTGGAGACCACGCATGATCACGTCCACCGGCAATCCGGCCATCAACAAGGTCGAGCAGTACCTCGGCCACGGCGACTGGGCCGATCACGTCGCCGCACCGAGGACGATGACCTACCAGGGCGCCATCATCAATACGGCCATCCTGTTGGGGCTGACGGTGGGCACGGCGACGCTGCTGTGGTCGTTCGCGACCGAGGGCTACTCGTGGCTCATGCTCGTCATCGGAGTGATTGGATACCTGGGCCTTGCCCTTCCGGTCATGTTCAAGCCCAGGCTCGCACCATTCCTCGCTCCACCGCTTGCGTTGGCGCTGGGCTCGCTCGTTGCTGGCATGTCGTTCATGTGGATCACGTGGTTTGACCCCGAGAAGGCCGCAGCCCAGGGTAGCGCGATGGCACAACTCGACACCACGCTCATCTCGCAGGCCGCCGGGTTGACATTCGCAGTGGCCGCCGCCATGCTCGGCTTGTACGCAACACGCATTATCAAGGCCACGCCCCTGATCGTCCGCATGATCGCGGTGGCAACGCTCGGCGTGATCCTCTTCGGGCTCGCCAACTTCATCCTCTCCTTGTTGGGTGCACCTCTCGTGTCGTTCGACGGAGGCCCGCTCAGCATCGCCATTAGTGGCGTGGTCGTACTCGTGGCCGCATTCAACCTCGTCATCGACTTCAAGATCGTTGAAGACGGCGTGGCCAACAAGGCCCCCAAGTGGATGGAGTGGTACGCCGGCTTCGCCCTGCTGGTCACCATCGTGTGGCTGTACGTCAGCATCCTCCGCCTGCTGGCCATGCTCCGCGGCGGGGAGTAAGACAGGCTGGAACAGAGCCTTACTAAGACGAACCCATGTCGCAAGACGTGGGTCTTTCTTTGCGCCCGCACTTCGAAGTCCGCCGTGCGGACGCGCCTATCTGGGCAACGTGTCAGCGACTCGTCGGCAGGAACATCCGCCACGCCGCGTAGCGCGGCTCTCGCCGGCCGGTCCGGTACCGCGACATCGCCCCGCCGGAGAGCGCCGAGTCTGGCGCCGGTCGCTTTGGCGCCCGAGCCAGCGGCATGCCGGCCTCGCTGGGCGTGCGGTCGCCCTTGGCGGTGTTGCAGCGGATGCACGCCGTCACCAGGTTCTCCCACGTGTCCCCACCGCCACGGGCACGTGGGAACACGTGGTCAACCGAAAGGTCGCCGCTGCGGAAGTATCGCTTGCAGTATTGGCACTGGTACGCGTCGCGCTCGAAGATGGTCCTGCGGCTGAGGCGCACCTGGAAGCGCGGCAGGCGGTCGTACTCGAGCAAGCGAACAACACGCGGCACGGCGATCGAGAGCTGCACCGTCCGCACCCAGTCGTGGGCGGTGGGCTCGAGCTCGTGCTGGATGGCCGAGACCTCGAGCCACTGCCCGAAGTCATAGCTGCTGAATGTCGTCGCGGCATGCTCGCCCTCGACGTGAACGACTTCGGCAAAGGACTTGCACAGCAGCGTGAAGGCGCGACGGGCGGTCACGATCCGCAGGGCGGCGTAGCTTCGATTGAGCAGCAGCACGGGCGTGTCGAGGGCGCAAGGCTGGATCGTCCGGATGCGATCACCCGTGTCGGACGCGATCCGAGCGTCATGAGCGCGGCCAGAATCCCCGTCCGACGAACGCGTCGCGTCGCCGTTTGGGCGGGGGTTGGGCTTGCCGGGACGCATGCCTGAAGTCTAGCGTAAATTCTGGCAATCTGCGAATAAATTGTCGGCAAGAGCGCCTCGATTGTCCCCTATCGGCTGTCTGGCATCCGCCCGTCGACGCCGTCGCGATCATGCCGATGGGCTCAGATCACAGCGCCTGATCTCCACGCTTCTAGTGCTTGAAGTGGCGAACGCCTGTCATGAATAGCGTCACGCCGCGCTGCTCGCACAAGCGCATGGTCTCGTCGTCGCGTTTCGACCCACCGGGCTGGACGATGGTTGTAACGCCCGCGTCGATCAGGATCTTGGGCCCATCGGCGAATGGGAAGAATCCGTCGCTGGCTGCGATGCCTCCAGCCGCATGCTCGCCGGCTTTCTCAACCGAGAGCCGGCAACTGGTCACCCGATCCATCTGCCCCGCCCCAGCACCCGCAAGCGCCACGCCACCGTTGCTGGCTCGGCCGATGGCCACGGCGTTGCTGGTCAATGCGCGCACAACGCAAACCATCGCGGCCGCGGCAGACCGCATTGCATCATCGCGTGTCGGGCCGGCGGCGAGCGTCCACGTCGAAGGATCGGGTCGCACAGCATCGATGCGCTGCGCCAACGCGCCACCGGGAAGGGATCGTACCATGAGGCCCGCGCGGTTCGGCCGAGCCTGGTTGCCCACCGCCAAGAAGCGTGTGTTCGTCCATCGCTCGCGGAGTCTCTCGAGCGCATCGGGCTTGAACGCGGGCGCCACGATGACCTCAAGAAACAACCCCTTTGCCGACAATCGCTCGGCCGCTTGCCGATCGATCTCCTGCGAGCACGCGACGATGCCGCCAAATGCCGCAATGGGATCGCCCAACAGCGCGGCATCGATGGCGTCATGGGCCGACGGCCCTGTCGCGGCGCCGCATGGATTGGCATGCTTTATGACCGTCGCGCCGACGGCGTCCGATGCCTGCGCCAGATCCAGCGCCAGTTCGAGCGCGGCACTCGCATCGGCCAGATTGTTGTAGCTCAGCGCCTTGCCGTGGAGGGGCTCAACGCCCAACACCGTCGGGCTCGAATAGCTCGCGTCGAGATACTGTGCGGCCGTCTGGTGGGGGTTCTCACCATAGCGAAGCGCCCCGCCGCGTTGGAAGCCAAGCGAGAGCGTTTCGGGCAGGTCGTCGCCGCCACCCTGGGCCGAGAGGTAGGCGGCGATTTTGGCGTCGTAGGCGCTCGTGCGCGCAAATGCGGCCGCCGCCAGCCGAGCACGCATCTCGGTCGATGTGCCTCCGCGCTCGCTCAGTTCGCCCAGCAGGTCGTCGTACTGCGATGGGTTGGTGATCACGGCGACGCGGTCGTGATTCTTGGCAGCCGAGCG
>JGI12109J20283_10746476_pt1 | contig 10182 bp, 8 predicted proteins | sample ElkSlonscriptome_12_FD_20283 | JGI IMG/M metagenome (IMG submission 20283) | reverse complement strand
CCATCTTCCGATGCGCTTAGGCCAACACCCCGCTGTTGTGTTTCTGCACGTAGGGCACCAGCTTGGCCTTCAAATCCGCAATGGACATATTCACAGCCGCTGATGAATACTCACCCGCAATCGCGGGGGTATCCAGCTCATCATCCAGCAGTTCCGGTAGCAACGGGCGGATCACATAATAGCCGTCGCGCTCGGTGGTGCGGTAGCTCTCCACATCACTGATCATCAGTTCGTGGATCTTCTCGCCGGGGCGGATGCCGATAATCTTAATCTCGATGTCGCGCCCGTCAATCAACGCGGCGGCCAGGTCCATCACCGTGTGGGCGGGCACCTGCGGCACATAGACCTCACCGGGTTTTGCCCCCTTCAGCGCGGCAAACACCGTATCCACCGCGTGTTCCAGATCCAGCATGAAGCGGGTCATATCCTTGGAGGTGATGGTAATCGGCCCACCCTTGCTGATCTGATCCAAAAACAGCGGCACCACAGACCCGCGTGAGGCGATGACATTGCCATAGCGCACAGCGGCCATGCGGGTTTTCCCGGCCATGTTACCCTCAATGATAATCCGTTCCATGATGGCCTTGGTCATCCCATAGACGTTAATGGGCGCACAGGCTTTATCCGTGGAAAGGGCGATTAAGGTCTCGACGCTGGTCTCTTTGGAGCGGATAGCCTTCACCATATTCTCCGCGCCTTTGACGTTCGTCGCGATGCCCTGCGACGGGAAATACTCGCAGGTGGGCACCTGTTTCAACGCGGCGGCATGGATGACCACATCCGCATAGCGGAAGGCTTCCAGCACGGATTCGTAATCGCGAATATCCCCAATGCGGAAGCGCAACAACTGCTGAAAGTTGCGGTAAATCACCTCATCGGTGGCGGCCTCGCGGTTGGCATAGCTCAGGCGCATATAGTGCTGCTTGGCCTCGTCACGGCTGAAGATGGTCAGGCTTTCCGGCTGGCCCATCTCGCCAGTGAGCACGCGGCGGGTGAACGCCTGCCCAAAGGAGCCAGTGCCCCCAGTAACAACGATTCGCTTGCCTTCGAGTGGTAATGTCATGATCCGTTTTCCTTCCACTTGTCATAGGGGGTGGGGTCGCTTGCCATTTGTTCGATCATCCGCTTCCAGGTCGGTGGAATAAAGCCGGTCTCCTCACGGAAGCGTGCGCTATCCAGGCTGCGATCAATATGTACATCGTCATACGGTTCAACTTTAATATCTGTGTCATAGGCATCACGCAGGCGCAGCAGCAATTCATACTTGCTAATCGGCTCCGACGAGACCTGATACACGCCGGAAAGCGTGGGATGCTCGTCAATCACCTCTGCGATAATCTGCGCCAGTGCATGGGTGGTAAACCCGGTGTAGATGGCATTGCGGAACCCGCGCACCGTGCCATCGGGCCGGTTGCTGAGGAACCACTCCACCAGCCCATTTTGGCTGTTGATCTCTCGCCCAATAATGGATGTGCGCAGCGTCAACGTGCCAGGATTGCCGACCTCACCGAGAAACTTGGTCCGTCCGTAGAGGTCGTAGGCGTCGCTGGGGTCCGTTTCGCTGTAGTTGCCACGCAGCCCATTGAACACGCAATCCGTGCTGATGTGCAGCATCCGCGCCCCATTAGCGCGGCACAATGCCGCCAACCGATGCGGCCACAGCGCGTTAAGTTCAATGCTGGGGATGGGGTCTTTAGCGGCGGCCAACTGCTTGACGATGCCAATACAGTTGATGACGACATCGGGATGCACGCTCTGCATGGTGCGTTCTACACTGTCGAAGTCGTAGGCGTCCACATTCCCGCAGATGCGTTCCGGGTCAAACAGTTTGTAGCGGCCATACCGCCCGTACTGCCCCCGGATAGTCGCCCAGGTATCAAAGCGATCCCGAAATTGTTGGTACAGTTTATGGCCGAGCATCCCGCCCGCCCCGAAGATCAAAACACGCTTCTGGTCGGTCATACTAATTGGTCATCTCCGTTGCCGCCCATTGCAGATATTCCGTCAAGCCACGTTCCAGGCCCACGGATGGGGTAAAGCCAAAAGCCGCCGTTGCCGCGCTAATATCCGCCCGGCTATGCCGCACATCACCGGGGCGCGGCGGGCCATACTCGACGGCAGCCTGAGAGCCGCGTACCCGGCTCATCATCGCTACCAGGTCGTTAATGGTGATTTGTGTATCACTGCCAATGTTGAACGCGCCGCTGACGCCCTCGGTGGTGCCAGCCAGGTAATTGGCCTGGGCGACATCGCGCACGTTGATAAAATCGCGCGTTTGCTCCCCATCCCCGAAGATGGTTAGCGGTTCCTCGTTGAGCATCTTATACGCAAAAATAGGGATCACATTGCCGTAAGCGTCATAACGCTGGTTGACGCCATACACGTTAAAATACCGCAGCGCGACGACTTCCATCGGGTAGAGCTTGCCATAGGCGAGCGCGAGCTTTTCCCCGGCGAGTTTGCTGGCCCCATACGGTGAGTCCGGGTCAATCGGGTGGTCCTCGCTGATGGGTAGCGTTTTGAGTTCGCCAAAAATCCCCGCAGATGACGACACAACCACTTTTTTCGCGCCGTGCTTGCGGGCCGCTTCCAGCACGCGCAGCGTACCCAGTGCGTTGATTTCCGTATCGTCGATGGGATGATCAATGGAGCGTTTATTACCCACGGACGCCGCCAGATGAAAGATGACTTCTGCGCCATCTGCGGCGGTTTCTACGGCGGCCTCATTGCGGATGTCGCCCTCGATAAGGCGTACATCGGGGTAGGGGTCTAGGTTGACGCGGTAGCCGGATAGCAGGTTATCCAACACGGTGACGCTGTGCCCCTGTTCCAGCAGCAACTTCACGATGTTCGACCCGATGAACCCGGCCCCGCCGGTGACTAGAGCTTTAATGATGGTTTCTCCTGCTGATTGTGGTTCTTTAGCGTCTGACGGCGATCCGCTGAAACAGGCCCTCATAGTGTTGGACGATCTGTGCCTGGCTGTAGTGTGCGGTGTAGGCGGCGCGTCCATTTGACCCCAGTCTCTCGCGCTCAGCGCGCGGCATAGTGTACAGGGACATTACCGCTTTTGCCAGAGCCGATGCATCCCCCGGCGCACACGTCACCCCGGCGTCGGCTTGCTGAATCACATCAGCCCCATCCCCGGCGAGCGCGGCAATAATCGGGCGTCCACTGGCGAGATACGACTGCGTTTTGGCCGGAATAGTAATGCGATACAGCGGGTCATCCTTGAGTGAAATCAGCAGCGCATCTGCCCAGGCGAAGAACCCCGGCATCGCGCTGGCCGGGTGACGGTCAATAAAGCGCACGTTGGGCAGGTCACGCGCGGCAACGGCGGCTTTGAGGGCCGGCAACTCCACCCCATCACCGATCAACACAAATTGGATCTCCGGTTGATCAAGCAGGTGGGCGGCGGCATCAATGATGGTGTGTAGGGATTGCACTGTGCCGATGTTACCCGCAAATATCACGTTGAATTTATCCGTCAGGCCGTGTAACTGCCCGGTAGCCGCGTCACGTTCGGTAGGCATGTAGATGCTTTCGTCGGCCCAGTTGGGCATCACCTGGATTTTTTCCGCTGGCACCCCTTTGGTGATCAGGTTGGCGTGCATCCCCGGTGAATTAACCGTCAATGCCGCGCTGCGCCCGTACAGGAACTTTGCCACCGCGCCCACCGCTTTTAAGCCCGTCGGGTTAGAAAACATCCCGGTAGCGGCCAATGTCTCCGGCCACATATCCTGAATTTCCAGCACAAAGCGTGTGCGCCGCCCGCGCAGTAATTGCGTTAAACTCAGCCACCACCCGGCCACAGCCGTCGTCAATGGCGGGTGATACACCCAGATGACATCGGCTGGCCCACTGAGCCACGGCCCAATCAATGACGCGCTCAGCATAAAACTCACATAACTGAGAATGCGCTTGGCCCCGCTGCGGCTATGATCCGCATAGAGCGGCACGCGCAGCACCTGCACCCCGTCGAGGTTTTGCCACTCGCGCCATTTTTGACGGTAGCCGGGGTAAATCTCACCATCCGGGTAATTCGGGAAGGTTGTGATGGTCCGCACATGATGACCGCGCTCGGTCAACGCCCGCGCCAGGCTATGAATTTTAATATCGTTTGGTTCTGGGTGATAAAAGAAGGAAATGATTAGAATACGCATCAATCGGCCCCTACCTTGTGACCTATTTTATGCTGCCGGGTTGAGTATAACGTGGGTAACCAACCGGCGTCTATCCGCTAAAAATGGGCTGCATGGTTCATACCCCCGGCCCGAACGAACGTGGTATACTCTAAACCACTTTGCATATCTGGAAAATCACATAGCGCGACAACACATGGCAAAAAACCGAACAAACGAAGAATGGCTTACAGAACTCACATCCGATGAGGTGCCAATTCAAACCGCAGCGATCAACGACCTGCGCACCCGGCTCAAGCGCAGCATCCTCTATTACCTGAGCCAGGACCGCAGCGATCTGCGTGATCTAAGCGGCCAGGAATTGGAGCGTATGGCTGATGATCTTTCCCAGGATGCGACCCTGCGCGTGATTGATAACAAAGACACCTTCCGGGGCGAGAGTAAGTTCACCACCTGGGCCAACCGCATCGCGATCCGTATGGCAATCAGTGATCTGCGGCGGGCGCGGTATAAGGATTTCAGCCTGGATGACATGACTGCCGAAGGGGAAATTTTCCCCAGCGGTGCCTCTGATACCGGTGGACCAACCGGGCCGGAAAAAACGGTGGAACGCGACGATGTGCTGGCACGCATCAACCGGGCCATTGACGAAGCCCTCACGGACCGCCAAAAGCAGGCTCTGGTCGCTGTGGCGATACAGGGCGTGCCGATGGACGTGGTCGCCGAGCAGATGGGCAGCAACCGTAACGCCCTTTACAAGCTCATCCACGATGCCCGGCGTAAATTACGTGCCCACATGGAAGCCCAGGGCCTTTCCACCACTTATATGATGAATTTATTTGAGTAGTTCTTCACCGGACGCCAAGAATGGCGTCCCTACCATGGCTCACGGAGGTTAGGCAGGGACATGCTTCTGCGTTGTCCGCCCCGCCCACTAATGATAAGGATCCACGCTATCGTGTGATTTTATCAACCTGCCTGTGTAAAGCGTTAATTGCATCCCGCCATATCGCCTGGCTTTCTCCACAACGGACTGCATTTTTCCGCGCAAATGTGATACCGTCAGCAGCATGACGATTAAACGCCTAACACCACCTATTTTTATCATAACTGTGCTGGTTGCCGCCGGATTACGCCTGCATCTACTGGGGGCGCAATCCCTGTGGCATGACGAGGGCAATGCCTACGTGCAATCGACCCGTTCACTGGCCGCCATCGCTGATAACGCCGCCCGCGACATCCACCCGCCGGGGTATTACTGGTTGCTGGCGATGTGGCGTACCCTGCACGGCGACTCGGAATTCGCGCTGCGGTCCCTTTCCGCGCTGGCGAGTGTGTTGAGCATCGCCCTGACTTACGGCCTGGGTGCGCGGTTATATGGCCGGGTGCCGGGTCTGCTGGCAGCGACGTTCGTCACGGTGAACACATTCAGCCTGTTCTATGCCCAGGAAGCCCGCATGTATGCTCTGTTGACCCTGTGGGCAGTGGCGGCGATGTGGGCGTTAGCCGGGCTGATCAAAACCGGGCGGCCCCGTGATGCGGTGTTGCTGGCGGTATTTAATATCGGCGGATTGTATACGCATTACGCCTTTCCTTTTGTGATGATAGCGCAGGGCGTGCTATTTGTGCTGTGGATGGGGGCACGCTTTCGCGTAGAGTTGTTATCCCCTCACCCTCCCGCCAACGTAAGCGTTTCTTCCCCCTCGCCCCTGGCGGCAGAGGACGACCAACCGGGCAAGGCAACTCACCCAGGTATTTCTTCCCCCTCGCCCCTGGTGGGAGAGGGGGACCGAGGGGGTGAGGGGGTTCTCCGCCTACTACTCATCTACACCGCCGCCAACCTCGCCGCGCTTGCCGCCTTCGCGCCGTGGCTACCCACCGCCCTGGATCAAGTGACGACATGGCCCAACACCGGCGCACCTATCCCAGCCACAGAAGCGATCAGTACGATATTGGCCTACTTTTCGTTCGGTATTACCTTGGGCATCGGCACGACCATCCCGGTGGTGTTCTTTCTGCTGTTTGGATTGTTGCAGTTCAACCGGGTCACTGAAGCAACATCACCGGGGTTGGCCCGCTGGCACTGGTGGAGCGCGTTAGTTCCGGCCATCTGGGTGGGGTTGACCGTCGCGCTGTTCCTGGCGTTAGAATTGTTCCGTGAGGCGAACCTCAAGTTTTTGTTGCCCGCACAGATCGCGTTCGCGCTGTGGTTGGCACGCGGCATCTGGGTGATGTGGACGCTGCCCGTGCGCCGGGATGCGGCCTGGGCGCGGACCGTGCCCAAAGTGGCGGCGACGGTGGCCCTGGTTGTACTGGTCGGGCGCATGGTCTCCGGCATTGATGCCATCTACACCGACCCGGCCTACCAACGCGATGACTATCGCGGCATTGTGGCGACCATCACTGCTGACCCGCGCCCCGGTGATGCCATTATCCTCAATGCACCCAACCAGCAAGAGGTATTCAATTATTATTACACGGGTGATGCGCCTATATACCCTATTCCGCGTGGGCTGGGCGGCGATGATGACGCCACCTATGCCGAGACTCAGCGCATTATCGCCGAGCATGAGCGTATCTTCACGGTGTTATGGGCCACGGAAGAACGCGACCCCAACCGCATCGTAGAAAACACGCTGGATTCACAGGCATTTGAGGCCAGCAGCACCTGGTACGGCGATGTGCGTCTGGTCAAGTACGCGGCCCCGGCAGCATTCCCGCCGGTGCAGGCCATAGAAGACGCGGTCTATGGTGAGATCATCGCGTTGACGGGCTATACGCTCAGTTCGGCAACGGTCAACCCCGGTGATGTGTTGCAGGTCCAACTGCAATGGGAAGGCGTGGTAGCCATTGAGCGCAATTACAAGGTCTTTGTACAACTGGTGGATTTCGACCTATTCCCGCCGGTGGTGGCCCAGCACGATAGCGACCCCGGCGGCGGTCTGTACCCCACATCGACGTGGGCGGTAGGTGAGCCGGTGCTGGATAATCACGCGGTGATTGTCCCAAACGATTTACCGCCTTCTCAGTATTTACTCATCACCGGACTCTACAATCCAGACGATCCAACCCAGCGGTTATTATTGCCTGATGGCAGTGATTTTTATACGCTAGGTACGGTAACAGTCGAATAATTCTAAACCCCGATTATCACAGATGTGATACTGGCACGCGGCCAAAGTTAATTTGACGTGTAGGGGCGGACCTATGTGTCCGCCCGGCAGTACCAATTTTATAATTGGCGCACACATAGGCGCGTCAACGGATGGTTGGTCTCTGCAAAACATACGCCATTTTTAATCTTGTCCAGATACCAGCACATGCCAGTATCCATGATGAGTTATAACACGGGTAGGGACGCGCTTCTGCGCGTCCACAAAAAGCGATATTTTATCCACCTGATTCACGTCAGGCGACCACACAAGGGAGAAAAACACACATGCGCGTTGTAGTCACAGGCGGGACCGGTCTTATCGGCCATGAACTGGTAATGAGCCTGGGGAAAGACGGTCACGAGGTCTATGTCGTGAGCCGAAACCCGCACCAGAAAGGCCCGATGCCGGAGAGCATTCACTTCGTCAAATGGGATGCGGAGACCGCCGAAGGGTGGGGTGAGGTCGTCGATGGGGCTGATGCCGTCGTCAACTTAGCCGGGGCCAGCATCAACGGTGATGGCTTCCTGCCGGAACGCTGGACCCGCGAACGCAAGGACGTGATCTTAAAAAGCCGCCTGAAGGTGGGTAAGGCCGTCACCGAAGCCATTGAGCAAGCCGCCACCAAACCCAAAGTCTTGATCCAGGCCAGCGCGGTTGGCTATTACGGCATGCATCCCCACAATGAGGTAATCACCGAAGATTACCCCGCTGGTGAGGATTTTCTGGCTGATGTGTGCCAGCAATGGGAGGACTCCACCGCCGCTGTAGAGGAGATGGGCGTGCGCCGCTGCATTATCCGTACCGGCATCGTGCTCAGTGACGAGGGCGGCGCGTTACCCCGCTTGATTGTGCCCTTCCAGATGTTCGCCGGTGGGCCGATTGCCGGGGGCAAGCAGCCTTTCCCGTGGATCCACATGGCCGATCAGGTCGGCGCGATCCGTCATCTCATCGAAGAGACCGACATGGGCGGCGCGTTCAATTTGGCCGCACCGGAACCGCCCACAAACGCGGAATTTTCTAAAGCAGTGGGTAAGGCCATCAATCGCCCGGCCTTTATCCCGACACCGGGTTTCGTGTTCGAGATGGCCTTCGGTGAGGTGGCCGTGCTCCTGACCAAAGGCCAGAATACCCCACCCACCCGTTTACAAGAGGCCGGCTACACGTTCACATTCACTGATGCGCAGGCCGCTGTCGCGGATCTGTACGGGTAGGCATTTTTCGCCAATGTGTAGGGACGCGCTTTTACGCGTCCAGAATCTAAATTTCCTTACCGGACAGGGCAGGCCCTGTCCCTACCATTTTGTCACGTAGGATAAATCCCCTTATGACCCGACGTTTACTAATGCTGCTGGCTTGCGCCTTGCTACTGAGTTTAGCTATCGTCATCATCGGCCAGGATGATACCGACGCCCCCCTGACCGCTGCGGACATTCAAATCACGGATGATATTGACCCCTTCGGCCAGTCGATACAGGTCGCCAATGGTGTGTTGATCAATAGCAGCGAAGATGCCTATCGCAATGTGTCTATCTTCGCGGATCTGCTGGATAACGAAGGCGTGGTGATCGGTGAGGGCTTCGGTGTGCTGACCAATGCTTGCGGCGTCGGCCTGTTGCCGGATTTCGCCTTGCAACCCGGCGGCGCACAACCCTTTACCCTCGCGCTGGAATTCTTCGGTGACCCTATGCCTGTTGCTGAGTTTGAGGTCTTCCCGGAAGGCACCCCCACCGAACCGACACCGATTGACCTGAGCCAGAACTTCCAGGCAATCCGTGCGGTGGACCCGCGTGAGGTGGTTGATGTGGAGTGGATTGACCCTAACACCTTCCGCTATGGGGTGGGCTGTGATGCCGACATCTTCGCAGCGTATGATTGGTACACCTATGAGATCGCCGAAGAAGAAACCACCGCCATTAACCACCCCGCCGAGTCACAGATCACCGAAGCCCTGCTTGCCCAGCTAGATTTAGCCGACCCGTTGACTCTGGAACGGTCTTATCTGGATTTTCCGCCCAACGGACGCCGCATCATCTACCAGGATGACATCAACACCTTGCTGACCGCCGAACCGGATGGCTCGTTCAAGCGGCTGATCTACGATGCGATTGATCTGGCCCGCTTCAGCTTGCATGGGTATACCTGGCTGCCGGAAGGCCGCTTCCTGGCATATTATTACGGTGCCATCGGTGAGCCGGTGCGCTACTTCACCGCCAGCCTGGAAGGGCAGCGTATTAGCGGCGGCATCAACTCTAACGCGCCCTCGTTTACCGTGCCCGGTGTCACCCTGGATGGCGTGCGGACCGTCGTCACGCTGGATATTGACGGGGTGGTGGGCTATTACCTGTTCCATACAGTGACCAAAGCCAACCGTCTGCTGTTTGAGGCGGACCCACCCGGTAATAATTGGCCTGCCCCGATTATCCTTGGCGATAATATCAATGGCTACCAGGCATACATCGTGCGCCCGGTGGATGGTGAGGCGCGTCTACAATGCTACAACCTGATTGATGATACCCTCACCGACCTGACCGCGCTGCCGCTTACCCTCACCGATGATGACCGCGCCTGGACGTGGATCAGCCCGGATACAAATACAATGGCCCTGGCTGCAAATGGGGTCAATGGTGGGCTGTGGCTGGTCGGTTTGGCGGCCCTGGGTGGCTGTGACGCGGATACCGATACCCCCACATAATCGTAATCGTCACCAGCAGATCAACTCTGCTGGTGTTTTTTCTTAGGGCTTTCGCTCCTATACATAAATCTCATGGCAAGGTAAACAGATATACAGGGTGTACGAACAACCTGTCAGATTGCGGTATTATGCCAAGTTTTCGGACAACGCAGGCGTTGTCCCTACAAATCCCGTAATGAACTGTAGAGACAGG
>JGI12109J20283_10431150_pt1 | contig 10185 bp, 4 predicted proteins | sample ElkSlonscriptome_12_FD_20283 | JGI IMG/M metagenome (IMG submission 20283) | reverse complement strand
CACCATGCCCAGGGCTATCGACCACGCGCCGTAGTTGACGTTGTCGCCTTGCAGGGTGTAGATGAAGGTGGTCAGCGTGTAAAAGGCGGGTGGAAACTCGCTCCACCAGTCAATAAAGGGCCAATCGCCGTCTGCGGTCAATTCGGTGAGCTGCCAGTGATAGAGGCGATCCCCACCCACGCCGATACCGCGCTCAATGCCATCCGTGGGCAGAATGGGTTCATAGGCGATCATCAGCAACAGGCGGAAGCTGACGAACAAGATCAACAGCAAGCGCATATCACCGAGTAAGCCAGCCGGGGTGAGGGGTTGCGAACGTGCGGTCATGAGTTGTTTCTCCTAATCAGCCGAAGCTACGTTCAGCGGTTCATCGCGCACGTAGATGACGGCGCGGGTGTCTTCGCTGGCGGCGGGTGGGTAGATTTGCGTCCAGCCGGGTTCCTCAGCGAGTTCAAAGGCGAGGCCGCTGTTGGTTTCTACGACCACCGTGTTAATGCCGTCCTCGTCAAGGATCTCGCGCCAATCCGGGCGGCCAAAAGCGGCGGTGAGGTAGCGATTTAAGAAGTCATCGCCGTAGAGGTCGGTGCGGCCATCCACATAGACCGGGTAAGTGGGCACGGCCCACATCAGGTAGCCGCCCCAGTTGTAGCTGTTGAACATCGGTTGTGGTGGTTGTTCGGCCTCGATGAATTCGGCCACATCCACCGGTAGGAATTGCCGCTGGGCGGTGTCGGTCAATTCGGTATCGAGTACAGCCAGCACGCTGACTGCCGCACCCAGCACGATCACCGTGACTAACCCGGCATTCAGCCGCGCTTGCCGTTGGGTGACCCGGCGAATCGGGCGGGTGAGCCAGCCGCGTTGCTCGGTCAGGGCGGTGGCGTGGAAGGTGATCACCGGGGTAGCGACCACGGCAAACACACTGATGTTGCGTCCGTAGAGCAAGGCCATGAATAGCGTGCCGCTGATGAGGACGAGGTCGGTCCAGTCGATGCGGCGGGCACCCGTACCCAGTAAGCCAAACAGCGCGATCAACATAAAGATAAAGGGCCAGGTCTGCCGCTCCTGGAAGTTGGGTGATTGCCACTCCTGGATGAAATCTCGTAGCACGCCGATGTTGACCGTCTCAAAGGGGACGCGCAGCATGGCGAAGCCATACGGGTTGATCACCAATACGGCGATGCAGGCCACGCCGACCAGCACCATCTTACGGATGCCTTGCCAACCGATGACGTGCGGGTTTTTGGTGCCTGTCAGATTATTCAGGATTTCACCGAGGCCAAACCCGCCGAGTATGATAAAGCCGATGGAAAATCCGGCGTGCAGGTTGCCCCATACCAGCATGATGGCGGGCAACCACCACAGCCGGTCTACTTTGTTGCGCTTGTAGTCGTAGAGGATCCACACAAATACGGTGCTGAGCAGAAACGAGAGCATCTGCGGGCGCGGGGACCAGAACACCGCCGCCGTCGCCGCACCGAGGATCACGGCGAAGGCCCGCACATACACGGTGCCGTTGCCGGCGGCATACACAAAGCCCATGCCCACCGTCGCTAAGATGCTGGTATATAGGGCCAGCCCCACGTTCCCGGCGATTTCCCACACGCCGAAGATCACAATCTGTGATCCCCAACTGTGATTGGTCCAGTCCTCACCGCGTAAGCTGTGGGAGAACGGATCTTCGTAGATCATGCCTTCGGTCAGGGTGTGTTCGCCGCTGCGGATGTGCCACCACGTATCCGTATCCACGGGGACGCGGGTGGCAAGCGAAAACAGCAGCGCGAACAGCGTGATGAGCATAACACGTTGGATGGTCAGGTTGCGCATGGCATGGCTTTCTGGTGATGGCTCAAGCTAAGTCGATTGTACAGCGGGGCTTGAATCAGTACCATTGAGGTCGGTTGTATCGCAGAAAAGTAAACCACAAAGTCACAGAGTCCACAGAGAAAATCGATCTCAGTATTTGGGTGGACGATCTCTATTCCAGATCATCCAGTAAGCGCAGTAAGGCCGCATCGACCACGTAATAATTTGCCTGTGGGATGATCTGCCGGGCCAGGGCGAAGCGCAACCACTGAAAATAAGGCACGTTTGAGCTAGTCCGGTAGAGTGGTGTCGTATAGTCAAATTCGGTATCGGCGCGGGCGGCAGCAAGCTGTGAGTCAAATGTGGCGGCGTCGCCTTCTGCTTGCGCGAGTGCAGCGCGGCCCAGATGGACCCAGGCATCGTGTTGTTGGACGGTTGCGGCGGTGGTTGCATCGTTGAGTAGGTCTTGCGCGGTTGTTAGATCACCCACGCGGATCGCGACCAGGGCACGGATCACGAGATTTTCCGGGCGGTTGCGGGCCGTAAAGCCGCTCTGTGTGTAGAGAATGTCGGCGTCTATCTGGGCCTGGATGCTGCCATCCAGCAGGGCGGCGGTGACTTGATGGATTGGCGCACGGTCATAGCGGGCGGCTACGGATTGGCGCAGGTCGGTTTCATCCCATAAGGGATGGTAGGGCACGCTAGAGCTTGTTTCCAGCGCGACGATGTAGGCAGATTGGGCTTGCTCGATAAAGCCGACATCTTCCAGGTAGATGCCATAATTGACCCATGACGGCCAGGATGCTGGCGCGGCAGCAACAGCTTCCACCAGCGCGTTGAGGGCGTCGGTGTCGGCATTGTTTTCTCGGTGTAGTGCGGCCAGATTCATCCAGGCGATGGCGTCTTTACGGTCACGTTCTAAATAGGCGGTGAAGCTGGCTATCGCCAACGGCAGCGCGGATTCATCCCCGCTATCGGCGGCCAGCGCGTAGAGATACCCCTGCGTGAAATGATAATAGGCCAGGTCCGGGTCGGCGGTGATGGCGGCGTCGATGCGTTCGGCGGCGGCCCGATAATCACGGTCACCGTTATCACCAAAAGGGGCACTGAGGGCGTCGTAATACCCGCTGTAGACGTTCGTACTCCACAGGCCAGAGCCAATCAACACGATCCACAGGGTGACCATGCCAGCCGGATGACCGAGCTTGCGCCAGCGGACCTGCATCGGTGCGGGTTGGGCGGGTGTGGTGGCAATGGCAATCGCCAGCACGCCAATAAGGGCAATCAGCGGCATCATCGCGGGTAAATCCACCAGATGATGCACGCCAAAGCCGATAGCGGCGGCGATCCCGGCGGTTAAGGTGGGCCGTTCGCGTGCGGATAGCGCAAAGTAGGCGCGGCGCATGGCGATGAGTAGGGTAGCGGCGGTCAGTGCCAGGGCGATGAGGCCGGGTAGACCCAGTTCGGCGGCGATGTGCAGCGGTGCGTTGTGGGCGTGGCTGTGTGGTTGGTTCGGCGGTTGGGATTGTTGCTCCGCGAAGGCTGGGCCGAAGGTGAACAACCCGTGCCCGGTGAGCGGTTGTGCGGTGAAGGTATTCATCGCAGCATCCCAGATTTCGGTACGCAGGCCGATCTGCCGCCCGGATTGACTCAGCGAGGCGATGACCAGTCCACCAATCAGCGCGGTGATTAGCCCGCCAGCAATGCCGACACCAATCACGGTCCGGCGATGTTCGGCCATCCATGCGCGGGGGCGATTCAGCGGCACACTCAGCGCGGTGATGGTGGCAAGCGCGGCTAACCCACCCAGCCATGCACCGCGTGAGAAGGTCGCCAGCAGCAGCACACCGATCAGCAGAGTGTACATGCCGAGGGTGAGGCGGCCAATCCCGCTACGGACGCCGGTTAATCTGCTGATGGCGAAGGCCAGCAGCACCACCAGATACGCGCCGAGAGAGTTCGGGTTGCCGATTACGCTGCCGGGGCGGGGGAAATCCAGCGCGAGCAGGTCAAAGTCGGTGCGGGTGATCTGAAAGTAGCCAAAAAACACCACGCCCAGGCTACCAATCAAAAAGGTGTCGATCAGTGTGGCGCGGGTAAGGGCGCGGTTATCCAGCAGATCCCGCAGAGCGAACCATACCCCGGCATACAGGCCGATGTACCATAGGGCGATAAATCCGCGCCGCCAGTCATCCCCATTGGCGAGGATAGACAGCACGAAGGCGGCCCCCCACGCCAGCCCGACCAGATCAAGCGGTGAGGTGTGCCAGATCCAGCCGCCGCGCCAATGGCTGACCAGCCATACCGCTGCGAGAATAGCGGCCACGGCCAATGTGATGAACGATACCGACGGCAGCAGCACACCGTTCCAGGTGGCACCAATCGCGGAGAGATACAGGACCAGCAGCACCAGCCCGGCTCGGATGAATGAATTCGCACTCACGGGAAAACCCTTATCTTGGGAATGTGGATAATGACGGTATAGTAAAGTAGTTGTCAGTTTTAAGTTATCAGTGATTAGTTGTCAGGTGACGCTATGCATCCTGGTAAGGCATTGTAGGGTCCAACCAAGCGGTTGGCGTACCTGTGTGTGCTCCCGTAAGCAAGCCACCCAATGCATAAAGTCAATGATCAGCTATCCGTAGTATAGACGGCATAGATGAATTGCACACGTAAGGTCGTGTGAACCGATATGTGATTGAGAGGGTATTCGCAGATGAATTTGTCAAGGTGTCCGGGTTACCTCGTTGCTGAACCTGTTTTCTCTGCGTGTTTTTGCGTTGTTTCACTCTCCTCTCTCCAGTAACTTGCTTAGGATTACACAGAGCATATGCGAACCCAACGACTTGGCCTGATTTTTGCCGCGCTGTACCTGATCTTCATCGGTGGGGCGGTGTATTACGATCTGATTTTTGCGGTGCGGGTGTTCCACCATGTGTTGATGACGGTGCTGCTCGGTGTGTGGCTGTTGGCCCGCCTGCGCACGGATGGTCTGCCGCGCACGCCGATTACGGTGCCGTTGCTGCTGGGGGTGTGTGTATGGTTTATCAGCGCGTGGTTCGGCGTGGACCGTCGCATGGCCCTGGAAGATGTGTGGTTTTTGATCGTGCATTTGATCCTGTTTTTTGTGCTGGTGGATCTGTTTCAGCGTGGGCGTGGTAAATGGGTGATGGAAGCACAGTTTTTCATCGGCACCATGATTGTGATGATCAGTGCGGTAGAGCTGGCATCCTGGTATTTTGGGCTGGCGATTGGTGGGGCGTCTGCTGGTTGGGTGGATGTGCGCTTGATCCCGTTGGAGTTGCCGCCGCGCCTGGCCTGGGCCTTGAATAGCACCAACTGGTTGGCCGGGTATGTCGCGCCGTTGATTTTGCTCACCGGGGGCTGGGCCTACACGCTGCGCCGCCAGGATTTTCGGCGGGTGCTGTGGGGGCTGACGGGTGCGCTGCTGCTGGTGTTGATCTTCACGTTCACACGCGGGGGGTATATGTCCTTTGCGGCGGGGTTGGGCACGCTCACGTTGATGCGGCTAGCCCAGGTTGATAATCTGCGGGAGCGGTTGACGCCGCGCACGTTGGCCGCTGTTGGCTTGGTTGTGGGTGCCATCGCATTTACCGCTGTGTTTGTGGTGATGGTCAGTCAGGTGCGGGGGCGCAGCAGCGGTGATCAGGTTCGGTTGGACCTGTACCGTAGCGCGGTGGAGATGACCGTCGATAACCCGGCTTTGGGTGTGGGGCCGGGTGGATTTGGCCGGGCGTTACGCAGCTACCGTGACCCGGAACTCGCACGGGATCGCATGGGGGCCGCGCATAATGCGTATCTCGGCATTGCCTCGGAAGGTGGGCTGATTGCGCTGGCTGGTGTCGCGTGGATTGGTCTATTGCTGCTGCAAACGTGGTGGCGAAACTGGCGTAACGAACCGAACTGGCAACGGCGTCTGCGGCTGGAGGTGACGATTGCGGCGTTGATCGGGATTGGCGTGCATAGCATGGTGGATATTTTCAACCGAACGCCGAACGTGCTGATGATCTCGCTGTTGGTGGCCTACAGCATCACCGGGCATAAATCGGTGTTGGATGACCGTCCGCAGGGATTGCGCTGGCCGGCAGCGGTTGGGCTGGTGATATTGGCCGGGTATGCGCTGTGGTTTACGCAGTTGAATCAGGCGTACAGCAGTTATGCCGATAGCCTGCGGGGAAATTCTATTGCTGCGGCGCAATCTGCTGCGGACCGTGACCCGAATTTAAACCTGTATCCGTTACAGGTGGCGCATATCATGGGGCAGGAGGCTTACGAGAGGAACCGCTCACTGGATGAGGCTATCGCCGCCTATGAACGTGTGCTGGACCTGGAACCGACGTGGGATGTGGGCTGGCTGAATCTGGCTGCGCTCTATGAATTGGATGGTGATTTGGAAACGGCGTTTACACATGTGCAGACCGCCTACGCGATCAACCCGTTGACGCCATCAGCTTTGCATTTGGCCCGCCTGGGTGAGGAAACGGGGCTACTGCCTGAAGATGACGTCATCAACCTGTATGAGACCGTAATGATACGCCAATCTCCGCCGCGCAGCCCATTCTGGCAGGCAACGGATCTGCGGCGTGATGTGTTGGCGCAAACGGTGCCTGACTTGCGGCTGGATCACCAATATCGTGCTTATATCGCATATGATAATCCTGACGCGGCGGCGGCGTTGGTCCCCGAAGATCCACAGACGGCGGCAGCATACTGGGTCGTTGGTGAACACGCTCTCACGGTCACCGGGGATGCGGAAAGCGCGGAAACCTATTTTAGTGATGCCATTGATCAGAACCCACGCAATGGGGATTATTATGTCAGTCGGGCGCGGGCACGGGTGGCCCTGGGTGATATTACCGGTGCAGAAGCGGATTTGATGCTGGCGGATTTGCTGGGCACAGCACTTGAATACCCGAATTACATCCGCGCACAGATGGCCGATACCCCAACAGAGCGCAATGATTTACTGCGGATCAGCCTGCCGGGGCGGGGGGTGAATTACAGCTTCAGCGCGGTGTTGTATGGTGGGCGCATCAGCGGCTTTGACCTGCTGCCACCGATGCGCGATCCGGGTCCGGGGCGGGATGCGCTGGAACCGTGGTATTTGCTGGCGCAGAATTATCTGCTGAATGGGCGCACTGAAGATGCCCGTGATGTGTATGAGGCTATCCTTGACCTGGCCCCTTATGAGGTGGAGGCGCGGGAACGGCTGGATAACCTCAGCTAATGCACAGGCGCGAAAAAGTTCGCCGCAATGGGGCGAAAATCACCGGGCGTACAACGCAGGATTTTCCCTACAGAAGCTACCATTTTCTTCGAGTGTGTGCGTGCGTAAGGTCACTGCCTAATCAGTTACCTGATAACTAGCCGCTCATTACTTTCTACTCGTTACTCGTCACTTGCTAATCAATGACGAGTTTGCCTTCGGCCCCTTGTTTTTCGGCGAGGGCACCTCGTAGGTCAAAGAGTTGGTCACGCAGGGCGGCGGCCTTCTCGAATTCGAGGCTTTGCGCGGCCTGCTTCATCTCTTTTTCCAGTTCCTTGATGACCTTGTGAATGTCCTTGTTGGACATGGCACTCAGGTCTAGATCTGCGCCTTCCAGTTCGGCTTCTTCATCCTCACCGACCATCTGCTTGACGCGATCCGTCAGATCCCGAATTTCCTTGCGGATGCTGGCCGGTTCGATGCCGTGCTTGATGTTGTGTTCGTGCTGGATGGTACGACGGCGTGTGGTCTCATCCATCGCCCCCTTCATGGCAGGGGTAACTTCATTGGCATACAGCAGCACTTTACCCTCAACATGGCGGGCGGCACGTCCGATGATCTGAATGAGTGCGGTTTCTGAGCGCAGGAACCCGGCTTTATCTGCGTCCAGGATGGTGACAAGTGAGACTTCGGGCAGGTCGATGCCCTCACGCAGCAGGTTGATGCCGACCACAGCATCATATACACCCAGGCGTAAATCCCGCAGGATTTCCACACGCTCTAAGGTGTCGATCTCTGCATGGAGGTACTGCGCCTTGATGCCAGTCTCATTGAGGTAGCCCGCGAGTTCTTCGGCCATGCGCTGCGTCAGCGTGGTGATGAATGCCCGTTGCTTGTTTTTCACCCGTAGGGCGACCTCTTGCAGTAGGTCATCAATCTGCCCTTCGACGGGGCGCACCTCGCACACCGGGTCAAGGATACCTGTGGGGCGGATGATCTGTTGAATGATGCGCTTTCCGGATTGCTCGTACTCATAGGGGCCGGGGGTGGCCGTGGTGTAGATGGTCTGCCCCATGCGTTGCTCAAACTCATCGAACTTGAGTGGGCGGTTGTCCATCGCGGAGGGCAGGCGAAAGCCGTGTTCAACCAGCACCTGTTTACGGGCGCGGTCCCCGTTGAACATGCCGCGCACCTGCGGGACGGTCATATGAGATTCGTCAATCACCAGCAGATAATCATCGGGGAAGTAGTCGATCAGGGTGTGCGGTGGGCTACCGGCTGCACGCTGATCCAGGTGGCGCGAATAATTCTCAATACCGCTGGCATACCCCACCTCGCGGATCATCTCCAGGTCGTAGCGGGTGCGTTGCTCAATGCGCTGGGCTTCTACCAGTTTGCCGTTTTCCTTGAAGAACTTGATCTGCTCTTCAAGTTCTTTTTCAATGTCGTGCAGGGCCTGGCGGGTCTTGTCCTCATCGCTGATGAATTGCTTGGCCGGGAAAATGGTGATTTCCGGGTATTCTTCGATCACCTCGCCGGTTAATGGGTCAAACTCGGTGATGCGTTCGATCTCATCACCGAACATGGCAATGCGGAAGGCTGTTTCCGCGTAGGCCGGGAAGACTTCTAATGTATCCCCACGCACACGGAAGTTCCCACGGGCGAGATCCATATCATTGCGGGTGTACTGGATGGTCACCAGCTTACGCAGGATCAGGTCACGGCGTAGGTCAGTGCTGCCGACTTTGAGATCAACTGTGCTCTTGGCCCATGCAGATGGATCACCGATGCCGTAAATGCACGATACCGACGCGACGATCAACACATCCCGGCGGGACATCAACGAGGCTGACGACGCCAGGCGCAGGCGATCAATATGCTCGTTGATCTGCGTTTGTTTTTCGATGTGCAGGTCATAGCGCGGGACGTAGGCTTCCGGCTGATAGTAATCATAGTAGCTGACGAAGTATTCCACCGCGTTTTTGGGGAAGAAGTCTTTAAACTCCGCGTAAAGCTGGGCCGCGAGCGTTTTATTGTGTGCGAGGACGAGTGTAGGGCGTTGCAGTTCTTGTATCAACTGTGATACGACAAAGGTTTTGCCGGTGCCCGTCGCCCCTAACAGCGTTTGGTGTTGCTCACCGTCAAGTACACCATCGGCGAGTTGTCTAATCGCACGGGGTTGGTCACCGGTCGGTTCAAACGGTGCCATCAGTTCAAATCGGGGCATGGTCGTCTGCCTTTGCTATCGTGTTCAGTGAAAGGGGATAGAACGGTAGTTCGTAAGCCGTGATTATAGCGGAGGGTGGGTCAGGTGGGTAGGGTTTCCCAGCCTTTGGGGATCGTGCCTGGATATTCGATTCGTTTAGCACCCAGAAATTGCGCCAATGACTCGATACTATCCCGTATGGCTGCGGTGCTGGCGGTATCATCTGGTGCATCAGGCTCACGGTACAGGGTATTGATGTGCAGCGTGCCGGTGGCGCGGTCCATTTTGGGGTCAATGCGCCCGATAAATTGATCACCGTGCAGGATGGGCAGCACGTAGTAGCCGTATTCACGTTTGGCTTTTGGCACATAGATTTCAATGCGGTAGAAGAAATCCCAGAGTTGCTCGGTACGGTCTCGGTCACAGATGAGGTTATCAAACGGCGAGAGCAAAACAGTACGTGGTTGCCAATCCCCGGCCTGGATGTGTTCCAGCAGCGGTAGGTCATCCGTGTGAATGTAGGTGGGCTGCGTCCAGTGGGGTTGATCATCACCCGAAATGACCGTAACACGTTGTATGGTCCCGGCTGTTTCCAACTGATCCAGTGTTTGTTCCAATTGTGGGTAACGACCACGCGTATAATGCTTTTTGATCTGCGAGGGTGTAGCAACGCCTAACGCTCGGATGGCTTTTTGTGCGGCATAATCGCAGATCTGGGTATCAGTCCACGGGTCGGTTGGCGTCCAATCTGGTAGCACGCGCTCGGTGAGGTCCCATATCCGCTGATTGCCCTCGCGCCCGGTGGGGAGAACGTAGCCCGCGCTCCACAGATGATCGAACATGCGTGGTATGAGGCGTGATGAGGTCCATCCACTGGAGGTGAAATTGCTGGTGCGGTCATCGCTAAAGTCGCGTGATGGTAGCGGTCCCTCCTCGCGGATGCGTG
>JGI12109J20283_10109767_pt1 | contig 10190 bp, 9 predicted proteins | sample ElkSlonscriptome_12_FD_20283 | JGI IMG/M metagenome (IMG submission 20283) | reverse complement strand
TTCAGAGGCTCCTCAAAGCGCTGATCGCAAGCGCCTCGCAGAGCGCCAGGCGGTCCAGACATTACCGGCATGCGAGGGCAGAATACGGCGGTCCAGAATTCGACTGGGTCGACGTGCCACTTTAAGGCCCAGGCGCTGATCCAAGCTCCAGTGAATGAGCAGGTGCCGATGGTGCCAGGCAGCGCCGTTTGAAATTTGCCTGATTGCCAGCTGCGCGCGCTTGATTGCCTGATGAATCAGACTGCGGACCAAACCGTCGAAACCATGACTTGGCTTGGCTTCAGCCACATCGACTCTGGATACTTGATAGTCCGCTTGAAAATCCAGCGACACCCACCACCGATTGGCGCGCGCATCCAGCGCGATATCTCGCGTCATCCGAATCAGATAAGCAGCTGAGCCCAGCTCGCGAAGTTGCGCGAAAGATGATTGGTTTTTTCCTGGGTCTCTCTCTTGCGCGCCCAGCAATTCCGCTTCAAGCAGCGCGGCCTGGCCGCCGATACGCTCGCACAGATTCCAGACATCTTCGAATCGTTCGAAACGCGGCTTGTCGAATAATTCTGACAGTGCGCCAATAAGTGCCTCGACCGAGCTCAAGTTCAGCCCGGGCATGGCACCGGAATCATTCAAGGCTTGAACCACCGGATGACGCTGAGCCGCTGGTTGGGCTCCGGACAACGCATCGCGCCACCAATTGAGCTTGGTCGTGCCCACCTGCACATCGCTGGCTTCAATCGACGCGCCAAGCTCACCCACCAAAGTGCGCAAGGCCAGGATGGAGTCTCGCTCGGCTTCGTCGGCAAACGGCAGGCTGGCGGTCAACGGATTGCCCGGAACCAGAATTCGATCTTTGCACCAGGCCAGTGCGTCCACTAATGCACGGTCCGGGATTGCGTTGTCGCCGGTTTACTGAGCAACTCAAGCAGTTGGATTGGATCGAAATCGTAGTGTCGAGCGCAGAATTCGCACTGTACGTTCACGGTTTCTCCCTCTTCAGCCATGCTTTCCACTTCGTCCTGGCCCAGGCTTAGCAAAACTTCAGCAACTCGATCGCGTGAGCACGGGCAATAAAATCGCAGCGCGCGCTCGGGAAATTGCCGACGGTCCTCTTGATGGAACAACCGCGTAACCAGGTCTTCACCGGATAGCTGTCCAAGTTCATCATCGCTCAGTGTGCCAATCAAATGACTGAGCCGATTCCAACCGTCTGCATCGATGCTTGGATCAGGCCGGCCAGAGGGAGCAGGCATGCGCTGGATCATCAATGCCGAGGCTTTCTGCCCAGCCACTGCCACGCGAACGCGTGTCGCCAGTTGCTCGGAGCGGATAAAATAATTTTCGATCGCCTCGGCCAGACCATTACCCTCCAGCGGCACAATGCCTTGCCAACGCTCAGCCTGATTGCCGGGCTCCAGGGTCAGCGTCAAGATGCCGTCATCGGTCAGACTTTGCCAAAGTTCGGCATCAGTCTGAGGCAGCGCATGGTCTTCGTTCAGACGTGCGATACAGCGCAGACCGCCGTCGTCCGTGCAGTCGGCCATCAGCAGTCGGAGTGGGCCAGAGGACTGCAGTTGGAGACTGATCCGGCCGCTGAATTTAATGCCTGATGACATCAAACTGACCAACAGCAACGCATGCGACAACAGGCGCTCGATCAACTCTGGATGCGCATCTTTCCTTTTCCGGTCCTCTTTTCGACCGTCTTTTCCAGATTCGCTTGATTCTGCTGCGCCTTTCCCTGGCTCATCTTTGCCTAGCGCTTCACGCAAAACGCTCTCAAGCTGCACGTGAACACATCGCGCATTGATGTCCTCGAAAAGCCAACGTTGCAGCTGGTCTGTATTACTCATGATCCCGCTCGATAAAAAACAAAACTTCAGTCCTTAGCTCTTGTGAATCAGCGTTTTGCCGATGGATCCAAGTCGAAAAAATGAGTTAACTGTTCGACTTGATCAACCACATGATCCGCGCCCCAGGCCGTTGGCTGATCGGCCGGTTCGATGTAGCCCCAATTGACAGCAATTGTCGCAGTGCCCGCCGCCTTGCCGGCCTGGACATCGCGCTGGTCATCTCCAACAAAAATACACTCTGCCGGACTCAGCCCTAAAGCGCTACAGGCCGTTAGAACCGGCCCCGGATCAGGTTTGGAGCGCGGCGTTGAATCGCCGCCGATTATCGTTCCAAAGATATGGTGCCAGCCAGCCTGTTCTACAAGCGGTCGAGCCAGCGATTCAATCTTGTTGGTCACGATGCCTAAACGAACCCCTGCGCTGATCAGCCTATCGAGCACCGACTCAATGCCAGCAAACGGCGCGCTGTCGCGCCAAAGTCGTTCGCGGTAGCGCTCGATAAACTCCACACGCATTTCCTCTCGATCGGCCGCGGACAACTCCGAAAAGCCAACCCCTAACAGACCCAGCGCACCGCGGGTGGCGTGCGATCTGAGTTGCCGGTAAGGCATGACGGCAAGCCCCCGATCACAGCGCATGTCGTTAAGCGTGCCGACCAGATCGGGTGCCGAATCGACCAGCGTGCCGTCTAAATCGAACAATGCACCTCGAAATGCGCGTTGACTCATGCCTCCGGGCGCTTTGCGTGGAGTAGATAGTTGATTGTCGGTCGGCCGCCAATGCGTACGGTGCGTGAAAACGGGTTGTAACTCATGCCGGCAATCTCTTGGACTAGCAAGCCAGACTGACGGCAGGCTTTAGCCAATTCTGAGGGTCGAATCAATCGATCATAGCGATGGGTGCCCTTCGGCAGCAGTCCCAGCACGTATTCCGCGCCGACGATGGCGCCGGCCCACGCGACTGGATTGCGGTTAATGGTGGAGAAGAATAAATTGCCACCGGGCCGGACCAGCGCAGCACAGGCCGCGACCGTACTTGCTGGCTCGGGCACGTGCTCTAACATCTCAAGGCAGCAAACCACATCAAAGGAAGCAGGCTGATCGGCCGCAAGCTGCTCGGCCGTCCCGTGCTGATAGTCAATGTTTAACTCAGATTCGCTCTGATGCAGCCGAGCCACAGCGAGCGGTCGTTCGGCGGCGTCCAGGCCGGTCACATCCGCCCCACGTCGAGCCAACGATTCACACAGCAAACCACCACCGCAACCAATGTCTACCACTTTGGAGCGCTTCAGTGCCGTACGATCGGCGATGTAGTCGGTTCGAGGCCCATTGATATCGTGGAGCGGGCGGAAGTCACCGTCGGGATCCCACCAGCGTGAGGCCAGAGCGTCAAATTTCTCGGCTTCCGCCGGGTCCATATTCAAAGCGTCAGCAGTCGTTGATTGCTCAGTCATAAACGTTTAGTAAGAATAGTCATTCAAGAAAAACCTGGATATTCGAGCCTTAATTTTTCAAAAACCGACAACATGGGCTCTGCTCAGCTGCTATGCAGTCTTGCCTGCCAGTCGCGCGTTTGGCGTTTCAAATGATCATCATCTATATTCACGACCGCGCCTTCGGCATAGACTGAACGACCCGCCACCCAAACCTGTTCGACCTGGCGCCTTGTGCAGGCATAGACCAATTGGGACACGATATTATGAACCGGCTGCGTGGACAGATCATCAAGATTGACCGCCACCAGATCGGCCTGTTTGCCGACTTCAATCGTGCCGATTTCTGCCTCGAGGCCCAGCGCCCGCGCGCCGCTCAAGGTTGCCATTGTCAAAGCACGGGCGGCAGGAATGGCTTCCGGGTTACCGCTGCCACCTTTGGCCAGCAGTGCGGCCAGGCGCATCTCGGCAAACATGTCCAGCGTATTGTTGCTGGCCGCGCCGTCGGTGCCGATCGCGATATTGACGCCGCGCTGGTCGAGCTCGGTGACCGGGCAAATCCCACTGGCGAGCTTGAGATTTGATGCCGGACAGTGCAGCACATGGGCACCGGCAGCGGCGATCTTGTCCATATCGTCCGAGTCAAGCTGAGTCATATGCACCGCCAGCAAGCGGGAATCGAGTAGCCCTAAGCGCTCCAATCGCTCGAGAGGATGCAGACCATATTCCTTGACTGAGCCTTCAATTTCGCCCGGCGCTTCGAGCAGGTGCAAGTGAATAGGCACGTCAAGCTGCTCAGCCAGGTCTCGCAGTCGCGCGAAAGCGGAATCGGTCACCGTATAGGGCGCGTGCGGCACGAACGAGGTTGATATCAGTGCCTGATTTTTGACCGAATCATGCACGCCGAGGCCTTTCTCGATGTATTCGTCTTCGGATTGCGCCCAGGCAGTCGGGAAACGGATCATCGGCATGCCAACGGTCGCCCGCATTCCGGCCTGAATGGCACATTCGGCAGTCACATCAGGAAAAAAATAATTATCGTTAAAGCAGGTTGTACCGCCAGCCAGCATTTCTGCGATTGCCAGTTCCGATCCGGCGCGAACGAATTCAGGCCCAACCCAGCGCTGCTCAGCGGGCCAGATGTGATCCTCGAGCCAGCGCATCAGCGGCAGATCGTCGGCAAGACCGCGCATCAAGGACATCGCCGAGTGAGCGTGGGCATTGACAAGCCCTGGAATCAGAGCGCAACCCGGCAGCTTCTGCACCGCCGCTTTTGGGTAGTCAGGGTAATCTCGCGCCAGTTGATCAGTCGAAATGACGGCTTTGATCACGGCCCCATCAATCACCACCAAGTGGTCACGAAGGACCTGATTTTCAGGCTGCACCGGCACGACCCAGTCAGCTTGCAATACCTTCAAGTGCCCCGCCCTGTCCGGGAGCTTGACTGCATCCAGTACCGTCACAAAGTCAGTCCTTCACACGTGATGCGTATTCACCTTTGCGGGTATCGACGCGAATCACCTCGCCTTCCTGAACAAACAGCGGCACCCGCACCGTGGCACCGGTTTCAAGCTTGGCTGGCTTGCCACCGCTGCCCGAGGTGTCACCTTTCAGGCCGGGATCGGTCTCGACTATTCTCAGTTCGGCAAAGTTTGGCGGCAGTACGATCAACGGCTCGCCGTTCCACAGCGTGACCTGGCAGATATCTTCGTCTTTAAGCCACAGCGCTGCATCGCCAACGGCGGACTCATCGGCCGCCATCTGTTCGAACGACTCGGGATCCATAAAGTGCCAAAATTCGCCGTCGGCGTAGAGAAACTGGATGTCTTTCTCGAACACATCGGCCGCTTCCACCGAATCGCCGGATTTGAAGGTTTTCTCGATTGTGCGGCCGGTTTTCAGATTCCTGACCCTGACGCGGCTGAAGGCCTGGCCCTTGCCCGGCTTGACGAACTCGTTCTCAACAATTGTGTAGGGATCGCCGTCCAGAATAATTTTCAGGCCTGACTTGAATTCATTCGTGCTGTAGGTCGCCATACGCTTTCCGTTCTCCGATTAGAATGTAGCCCCGAATAAATTACTTGAGACTGAATTATGTGAGTCCTAGGTACGTAGGGTAAATTACCTAAATCACGCTTCAAGAAACAATTAACGGGGCAATGGACGCAAACAGATCAAATCCGATGCAATCGCCTATTCTAGCTCGAAGCCGACCAGCACCCAAGGCCATTGCCTGGCGCAATGAATTGCGGCAGGCTTTTCGTCGTGCCGATGATTTGCTGGATTTTCTAGAGATCAATCCTGCCGATTTGCCCCAGCTGGCTGATCCTGGTTTTCCGGTGCTGGTCCCTCGCCCCTATGCCAAGCGAATTAGCAAAGGCGATTGTCACGACCCACTGCTGCGCCAGGTTTTTCCAGATCAAGACGAAGCTCAGGTGAAGCCTGGCTTCATGGCTGATCCGGTCGGCGATCAAGCCAGTCGTGTGCAGCGCGGCTTGCTGCACAAATATCAAGGACGTTTGCTGCTGATCACCACCGGGGCCTGTGCCATTCACTGCCGCTACTGTTTCCGCCAGGCCTACCCCTATGCGCAAGATCATTTCAGCCAGGCCCAAACTGCACCACTGATTGACTATATCGATCAGCACCCAGATGTCGAAGAAATCATTCTTTCGGGTGGCGATCCACTGATGCTCGACACCGCTCGCCTCCGGGCACTCACCGATGCTCTCGCTGACCGGCCGCAAATCAAGCGATTTCGCATCCACACTCGGTTGCCGTTGGCCTTGCCTTCAAGGATTGATTCTGACCTGGTTAACTGGATAAAAAGCCTGCCATGGCAAGTCGTGGTTGTAATTCACGCCAATCATGCGCGTGAATACGACCAGGAAGTCGATCAAGCAATCGCCGCCTTGCACGCCGTCAATGCCACCGTATTTAATCAGACGGTCTTGCTGAAAGGGGTTAACGATCAGGCTGAAATCCTGGCAGATTTGATGCGTCGCGGCTTCGAGGCAGGCGTGATACCTTACTACCTGCATCTGCTTGATCGAGTATCCGGGGCTGCCCGGTTCGAGCAAAATGAAAAACACGCACTAGCACTGGTCGAGCAGTTAAGGCTCAAGCTATCGGGCTACCTGGTGCCCCGACTGGTTCGTGAACAAGCAGGAGCCCCTTACAAGTTGCCAGTGCTATAACGGCATTTCGATACAGACTGTTAAGTTCAGAGCCTAAAATCGCAATTGAGAACGATCACTTATTGGGAATTGAGTTGATGGCCAGTCCGACCTCCGAAATAAAAATACTCGTCGTTACCGACGACCCCAACGCGCCACGCGAGCTGGTTCAATTGCTTGGCGATAAGGCAGCCGTCCGCACTTTGTTTGCCGACACCAGCAATGCTGTCAGCCGCACTTTTGACACCGACAGCGTGGACATGATGGTCATTCAGACTGACCCCAGTGATCCAGGTCTGCTCGAATCGGCCAGCCGTATTGCACGTGAGCAAAATGAGGTCATTCCGGTGCTTGCAGTTATCAAGGCAGACGATGCACGTTCTGCTCTGGCCGCCGCGGCAGTCGGTGTGGAAGGCATGGTATTTGCCACCAACGCACGACAAATGAAGCGTCTGGCGTTGTTTCTGGTTGAGTCGATTCGTGCGCGCCGTGACGCTCGCCTGGCAGTTCGCCGCATGGAGGAGATTGAGGACCGCTACACGCTGCTACTGGACAGCTCAAGTGAGGCCATCGCCTATCTGCACGAGGGTTTACACATTTATGCCAACGGTGCCTATCTAGACCTGTTCAACTACGAGAACTTTGAGGACATAGAAGGTCTGTCGATGCTCGATTTGCTGTCCTCCGGTGAGGACGGTCCTGACCTGAAAAAGATCCTCAAGGCACTGGCGCGCGATGAATTGCCAGAAGACGAGCTTGTACTCAACGCGCATCGCCAGGATGGATCTGATTTCAAGGCAACCGTCAACTTTTATCCGGCCCGCTATGGAGGAGAATACTGCGCGCAGATGTTGGTGCATGAGGAAGTCGTAAAGGGCGATCCGGGGCTGGCAGCAGAACTGGAAAAACTGAAAACTTCAGACATGTTGACCGGACTGCTGAACCGCCATGCATTTCTCGATGCAATCCAGGAACAGATCAGCGTCAATGAAGATCAACAGCAAGACCAAAGCGGACTCGCAGTTCTACTCATCAGTCTTGACAATCATGGGCAGCTTCAGTCGAAGCTTGGCCTGGGTGCCACAGATGCGTTGATTCAGGAATCGGCCGAGCTGTTCGCCAATGCTGCAGGCAACAATCTCGCCATGGCTCGCGTCAGCGATCATAGCTTTGGAGTTCTGGTTGCCACAGAGAGCCGCGAAACAGCGGAGCGACTGGCCGGGAAGATAATCGATCACTGTTCAGGACGAATCATTGACGTGCGTGATACCAGTCTTACGGTCTCTGCCAGCGTAGGTTTGGCAATCTCAGGCAGTAGCATCGACGACTCCGACACTCTCTTAGGCCAGGCCAATAGCGCACTGAGCGAAGCAATTCGCGCCGGCGGCAACGGGTTTGTACGTTATCGCCCCAGAGTCAGTGGTGACGGTGATGAAGACGATTCGGCATGGGCTGAGCGATTGCACCATGCCCTCGACAACGACGAATTCAGGCTGGTGACCTCACCGATAACCAGCATGGAAGACGACAGTTTCCTGATCAACGAGGTCGAGACCCGTCTACGCACCGAAGATAGCGATGAGGTCATGATGCCCTCGGTCTATCTGGCTGCAGCATCGCGCCTGGATATCGCGGCAAAGCTTGACCAGGATATGCTGCGCCGAATCGCGACGGCGCTGGCAGAGAAACAATCAGAAAGCAATCATCACTGGTTAATCCCGCTGTGTCTGGACAGCGTAAAAGACGATGCCACTCTCAATAAAATCAGCAGCATGCTCAAGGCGAACCAGCTCGACGCCAAACACATAATCTGGGGTTTTCGCGAGCCAGAGGTGCGCGATAAACTGCGCCACGTACAGGGCTTTATCGAACAATTCAAGCCGACTGGTGGACGCTTTGCGCTGTGCGATGTCGCACCCGATGCCAATTACGAACCTCTGGTGCGTCATTTGGAAATCGACTTTATTCGTCTGGCACCGGAGATGATTCAAAATCTCAGCGGAAACGACGAGCTGCGCCAGAACCTGGCAGAGATCGTCTCCTGTGCCGATGAGCATCAGGTTCGAGTCATTGCACCGAAAGTCGAGCACACCGGTGATCTAGCTACTCTATGGCAGTTTGGCATCACCCTCGTCCAGGGTGATTTTGTCCGGGAAGAGGCCACAATCTAATACGGATTTTAAAACGAAAAGGGCGCGCTCAGGCTTGTCGTCGAGCCAGCGCTTCGATGCGTTCATCCAAGGGCGGATGGCTCATCATCAAGCGTTTCAGCCCGCTGCCGACTCGACCCCGAATGCCAAAGGCCTCGACTGATTCCGGGAGCTGTGCTGGCCCATGCACGTTCTTCAGTCGTGCCAACGCGGCCATCATGTTGTCCCGCCCGGCAAGTCTCGCGCCACCGTCATCAGCGCGAAATTCACGCCAGCGCGAAAACGCCATAACGATGATGCTGGCCAAAATTCCAAGCACGAGCTGAAGCACCATCACGGTAATGAAATAGCCAGGACCGTAGCCTCGTTCTGAACGAAACACGACCCGATCAATCATTTGCCCCAGCACCCTCGACAAAAGCAATACAAAGGTATTCAATACGCCCTGTAGCAAGCTCATTGTGACCATATCCCCGTTGGCAACGTGACTGACCTCATGGGCCAGCACCGCTTCAACTTCATTCGGGCGCATGTTTTGCAGCAGTCCCGTGCTGACTGCAACCAGCGAATTGTTCTTTGAGGCGCCGGTGGCAAATGCATTGGGTTCGGGGGCTTCATAGATCGCCACGTCCGGCATGCCAATTCCGGCCTGCTGCGCCTGTTTCTTAACCGTCTCGTAGATCCACCGCTCGGTCTGCGTGCGCGGCTCTTTAATCACTTGGGCACCGGTGCTACGCAACGCCATCGACTTCGACATCAATAGCGAAATAATCGATCCGCCCATGCCAAAAACAAACGCGATGATCAGCGTGGTGACAGTGTTCACGTTGTAGCCCTGGCTGATCAGCCAGGGCTCAAGCAAGTTCATAACGAATCCCAGCACCATTAGAACGGCCAGGTTGGTTCCCAAAAACAGGGCAATTCGGTTCATCATTCACCTCGGCTTTAGCAATGAAAATCTGACGACAGATTCGACTCTAATCTAACCCGGCCCCGAACGCATGACCAAGACAGACCAGCAACTGGGCGTAAAATGGCGGCGTGAAACAATTTTTGCAAGTCAAGTCATCATCAAAGCCCATCGGCCGATTCGCGCCCTCGCCGACGGGCGATCTTCATTTCGGCTCCCTGGTCGCAGCACTGGGCAGTTTTTTGAATATCCGTTCGAGGGGTGGCGAATGGCTTGTTCGGGTTGAAAATATCGATCCGCCCAGAGAAGTCGAACGCGCCGGAATTCGGCAGATCGAAACGCTGGAACAACACGGAATGACCAGTGATCGAAAAATTATCTGGCAAATCGATTCCACAGGTATGCACAAGCAGGCCATTGACTATTTGTTGAAGGACAAGAAGGCATTTCACTGCGCCTGCACCCGCGCCGAGCTGCCGCCGAATGGCGTCTATCCCGGCACTTGTCGCGAAGGTCTACCAGCCGGCAAATCAGCGCGCTCTATTCGTCTACGGGTCAATTCTGATTCTGTGGAATTTGACGATGCGATCCAGGGCCATTGCGTGCAATTGCCAGCTAACGACTGTGGCGATTTTGTCATTCGCCGCGCCGACGGCCTGATCGCTTACCAAC
>JGI12109J20283_11408497_pt1 | contig 10198 bp, 6 predicted proteins | sample ElkSlonscriptome_12_FD_20283 | JGI IMG/M metagenome (IMG submission 20283) | reverse complement strand
GCTCCGGCGAAGGGGCTGTGCGGCTGGCCGAGGCCCTGATTACGACCGGCCGTGTCGAAGACGCCCGCGCTGCACTGCGCGAGGCATGGATCAATCTGCGCCTGACCGAAGCCGGACATGACGCCATGATCGAAGCTTATGGCGACATGCTGCAGCCCTATCACGCTGCGCGTGTGGAGCAACTCCTCTGGCGCTCTCGCAGCAACGAGGCCGCGCGCATGTTGCCGCTGCTCGATGACGATACGCGTGCGCTTGCGGCGGCGCGGATCGGCTATCTGACCCGGGCGGACGACCTGCCGCAACTCGTCGCGGCCGTGCCTGCGGCGTTACGGCAGGATCCGGGCCTTGCCTACGACCGTTACAGCTGGCTGGCGGGGCGTGGCGAATGGACCGAGGCGGTCAGCATGCTGGCTGACCGTTCGTCCAGCGCTGCCGCCATGGGCGAGCCTTTCCGGTGGTCGGGCTGGCGCCGTGTTCTGGCGCGTTGGGAAATGCGCGAGGGCCGCGCGGACTCGGCCTATCGTCTTGCTGCAGGTCATTTTCTGGCCGATGGCACCTCATATGTCGATCTTGAATGGCTGGCAGGCTACGTCGCCCTGACTTACCTTGGTGATCCGGTCACCGCCCGACAGCATTTCGAGAACGGATTGCGCGCCTCGAGCGGTCCGATTTCGCTTGGACGCATGCATTACTGGCTGGGTCGCACATTCGAGGTCAAGGGCGAGATCGACGAGGCCGCGCGCGCATATTCCGCAGGGGCCGAGCATCAGACCAGCTTCTACGGCTTGCTGGCGTCTGAAAAGATCGGCCGTTCGCTGTCCCCGGCGCTGGTGGGCGAAGATGTTGCGTGGCGCGGGGCGCCCGTCTTCGAGGACGACGTCGTGCAGGCCGCGCTGATGCTGCTGGCAGGGGGCGAACGTGGCGCGGCCGTGACGTTTTTCGCAGCACTCGGACAACGACTGGATGCAGGGGAGATTGCCGCGCTCGGCGCCTACCTCAGCCACATCGACGAAGAATACTACACCTTGCTGCTGGGAAAGACGGCGGTGACCCGCGACATCCTGATCCCGTCGATCTATTATCCGCTTCATGATCTTGCGGAGTTGGACTTGCCCGTGGCGCCCGCTCTGGCTTTGTCGGTGGCCCGCCGCGAGAGCGAATTCAACGAGACCATCGGCAGTCCCGTGGGCGCGCTGGGGTTGATGCAGGTGATGCCCGCCACCGCCGAGGAGGTCGCAGGGTGGCTGGATTTACCGTATTCGCGCGCGCGGCTCACGGCGGATTGGGAATACAACGCCACGCTGGGGGCTGCCTATCTCGCCTATCTGACCGAAGAATTCGGACCGACCCCGGTGATGATCGCCGCAGGCTACAACGCCGGGCCGAGTCGCCCCCGAACGTGGATGTCAGAACGCGGTGACCCGCGGGTGCGCGAAATGGATATCATCGACTGGATCGAGCATATCCCCTTCCGCGAAACGCGCAACTATGTGCAGCGTGTCACCGAAAGCATGCCCGCCTACGAGGCGCGTCTGACGGGACGGTCCGGGCCGATCCGGTTCACGGCACTTCTTCTGGGCGAAAAGCCTTTGGTGCGACCGCTTGCAAGGCCGAGTACGCGGGACACGGCCGCGCCGGATATGCGTCCCATCGCGCGGCCCACACGCTAGGCGGTCTTGCGCGTTCGCCAGAGCGTGAAGAGACCGGCCCCGACCACGATCGCGGCGCCAAGGGCCACGTTGGGCCGCAGGGTTTCGCCCATCAGGAATATGCCGATGGCCGACGCGAAGACGAGTTGCAGATAGGCGAAGGGTTGGACTGCACTGGCTTCTGCCACTTCGTAGGTCTTGATCAGCAGCCAGTGACCCGACGCGCCGGTGACGCAAAGCGCACTCATCCACAGCCAGTCGTGCGGGGTCATCGGTTCCCAATACCAGATTCCGATGACGGTCATCACCACCGCGCCCGAGACACCGGTCCAGAAGAACGAGGTGGCCGTGGTGTCCTTGCGTGCGGCGAAACGGGTCAGGAGACCATAAAGCGCGAACATGAAGGCTGAAACGAGCGGGACGACGGCGGCGGGAGCGAAGACGGCGAACCCCGGCTGCAGGATGACCAATACGCCCACAAAGCCTATCCCGATGGCGACCCAACGGCGCCAGCCTACCTGTTCGCCCAGAACCGGCCCCGAGAGTGCGGCGATCAAAAGCGGATAACAGGCGAAGATCGCGTGGCTTTCCACCAGCCCCAGCAGCACGAATGCGCTGACCATGACGCAGATCTCGAGCGCCAGCAGGGTGCCGCGGGTGATTTGCAAGATGGGCTGGGTGGTCGCAGCGGCGGCACGGATCGAGCCTGCCTGCCGCTTGGCAATGCTGATCACGAAGGCAGCAAAGAACCAGTAGCGGATCATCACGATCATGATGACGTTGTAATTCTCTGCCAGATGCCGCGAGATACCGTCCTGCACCGCGAAAACGAATGTCGTCGCTGTCATCAGCAGGATGCCAAGTCGCTGGTTATTCTGCATTGCTCAACCGCGCCTGCGTCATGTGCCTTTTGCGGCCGAATCCTTGGGTCCGGGTTACGGTAAAGCCCGCCCCCTCAAGCGCACGCCGCACGTGCCCGGCCGCGCTGTAGGTGGCCGCCGTGCCTGCGCCCTTCGTGTGCGCTGCGACGCCCCGCATCAGCGCAGGCTCCCACAGTTCGGGGTTCTTCGCGGGCGAGAAGCCGTCGAGATACCACGCATCGGCGCGGCCCTGCCACAAGGGCACGGATGTCCGGGCATCGCCGATGACGACATCGAGGGTCAGGCCCGGGGCAAGCTCGCAGGCCCGTTGCCCCGCCTGCCAGCCCGCCAGCAGCCGCTCGGCAAAGGGCGTGATCTGATTGAAGGGCTTCAGCGCGCTCGCCATGGCGGCCTTTGTCAACGGATAAGCCTCGAACGAGGTGAAGGTCAGGCGGCCGGGTCTGCCCGCTGCCTCCCAGGCCGCCCAGGTTACGAGAAAGTTCAGCCCTGTTCCGAAGCCGAGTTCACCGATCTGGAAATCCTTGCCGAACCGGGCGGGCAGGTCATTGCCGGACAGAAAGACGTGTCGTGTCTCGGCCAGACCGTCCTGCAGGGAAAAATACGGATCGTCGAAGCGCCGCGCGACCGGCACGCCGTCCTTCCAGTCGATCTCTGCGCTCTGGCCTGTCATGGGTTCCTGCCTTAAACCGTCGCCATCTTTGGTCGGAAGGGTGCGGAATGGCAACGGTCGATGTGACGGTGATGGGCGCTGGCGTCTTCGGCCTGTCGGTCGGTTATGCCTGTGCAGCGCGCGGGGCGCGTGTGCGTGTCATCGATCCCCGCGGCGTGGGCGCGGGGGCCAGCGGCGGGTTGGTCGGGGCGCTGGCCCCGCATGTGCCGGAAAACTGGAACGACAAGAAGATGTTCCAGTTCGAAAGCCTGATCATGGCCGAAGGTTTCTGGAAGCGGGTGTGTGCACTTGCGGGGATGGATGCGGGCTATCTGCGGTCGGGGCGCCTGCAGCCCTTGTCCGACGATCGTGCTGTCGTGCTGGCCCGGGCGCGGTCGCAGAGCGCGGCGGAACTGTGGCAGGGCAAGGCGGTCTGGGAAGTTATCGCCGCCGATGACGATCCGTGGATGCCGCGGTCAGAGTCCGGATTGGTGGTGCGCGATACGCTTTCGGCACTGATCCAGCCGCGCAAGGCGACCGAGGCGCTGGCGCAGGCTATCGTGCAAATGGGCGGGGAAATCACGCAGGAGGGTGCCCAGTCCGGCAAGGTGGTCTGGGCCACCGGCTGGGACGGTTTGAAAGAGATCGGTGGGGCCGGTGTCAAAGGGCAGGCAGCCTTGTTGGATCATGATGCCGCAGGCCGTCCGCAACTCTTTGCCGACGCACTTCATTTCATTCCGCACACCGATGGCACCGTGGCCGTCGGTTCCACCTCGGAACGGGCGTTCGATGCCCCCCAGACGACCGATGGGCAACTCGATGATGTGCTTGCGCGGGCCATACGGGCCGTTCCGGCATTGGCCGGGGCGCAGGTGATCGCGCGCTGGGCTGGTGTCAGGCCCCGCAGCAAGAGCCGGGCGCCCGTGCTGGGGGCGCATCCGGTGCATGACGGCGCATTCATCGCCAACGGTGGGTTCAAGATCGGCTTTGGCATGGCGCCCAAGGTGGGCGAGGTCATGGCAGACCTGCTTCTGGACGGGATCGACCGGATACCGGATGGGTTTCGCGCCTAGACAGACGGGGGCCCGGCGAAGGGCAGGTGCCCCGTCTTGATCCAGATCCGTGCCCCGCTCGGCCCCGCGTGCAGGTCAAGCGGCGCGCCTTCGGGCAAACGCAGCCAGCTGTGTCGGACAAGTGTGTCGCCTGCCTCGGTCGCGCTTCCGCCGATGACCAGCAATTCGGCCCCGCCGCGGGGTGTCTCGGAAAAATGCCGGTTGGCCTGAAGTTGCAGAAAGCGCACTGTTTCGCGGTCGTCCTGATGCAGGATGGCGGACTGCACACCGTCTCCAACCGGTGCGAGCCCCGCCGCCATGTCGCGCCGGACGCTAGTCCGGTCATCCATGTCGAATTGCCAGAGCTTGACGAAAATCGTGCACCCTTCCGCCGCCCCGGGGCTGTGCGCGGTTGTCGGCGGATTGCGCACATAGGTACCTGCCGGGTAGTCACCGTGTTCGTCCTGAAACACCCCGCTGAGCACGATGAATTCCTCGCCGCCCGTATGCGTGTGGGCGGAAAACCGACTGCCCGGTGCATAGCGTACGATCGAGGTTGCGCGCGCGACCTCATCCCCGATCCGGTCGAGCATGCGTCGGTCCACGCCCGCCACGGGCGATGCCACCCAAGGCATATCGGCCGTGCGGATCAGGACCCGCTGTGCGAAATCGGCGTTAAGCTCCATTCTTGTCCCCTGATCTTTTTGGTTCAAAGCCTGTCGAACAGGCCGTGAAGCGGTCTTGTCGCATGGTGATAAGCCAAACGGTCGCGTGTTGAAATGGCGCCAGAGCTAGGCCGATCAGATATGAAGAACATGCTTTCGCGGGCACCCCCAGTTTTCGCTCATGAATCGGCTCCCATCTCCCGAAGGGCGTTCTGAAAAAAGTCCTCGTCACCGGAATTCCCAGACGTGATCGCCAGGGCGATGTCGCCACTGCGCAGTGAGGGCACGCCCGCGGCGAGTTTCGGGCCGATGTGCAGCACTCGGGCGTTCAGGGCGCCGATCACCGCCCCCGCAGTTTCGTCTCCTGCGACGACGATCCGCCTCACGCCACGCGCCACGAGCTTTGCGGCCAGTGTGGCGAAGAGCGTCTGGATCCTCTGGGCGATCAGGGTGCGATCTTGGGTCTTTTGGACGGCACCGGTTGCGGGGTCGGCGGACGAGAATATCAACGGCGCCATTTTCTGGGCCATGACCCAATCGGCAAGATTGTCGGCGTCTACCGTTTCATCCATGATCGCCTGCGCGGTGACTTCTCTGGCCGGTGCGATTTCGCGGAAGCGGGCGATCTGGCGGCGCGTGGCACTGCTGCATGACCCCGAAAGGATCACTCCGGGTCCGGTCACAGGCTCCCATGCGGGGCGGGTGGCGGTTTTGCCGAAATTCGCCGGCAAGCCGAGCGCGATCGCCGATCCGCCCACCAATAGCTTTCGTCCGGCCGCCGCTTTGCCGATGGTGCGTAGGTCCGCTTCGCTCATGGCATCGACGATCAGCATTCTCGGGCTGTCGGCGTAGCCGGCGACGATGGCTGCGGCGCCTTCGGCCACGACGGGATGCGGGATATGGCCAACGGGCCAGGAGGTTTGCCGCGCCAGGACCTGCCGCAGGTCGGGGCTGTGCATCGGGGTCAGCGGGGGGTTCTGCATCCCGCTTTCCTCCAATTTTACATCCCCCAGGATGAGGTGCCCCATGTAGACGCCGCGTCCATGCGCGGGAGAGGCCGGGCAGACCATGACCTGGCTGGCCTCCAGCCGCTCTGCCAGCGCCTCGGCCACCGGCCCGATATTGCCCGCCTCGGAACTGCCGAAGGTCTCGCAGACCTTGAAGACGATCTGCTCGGCCCCCTGACCGATCAGCCAGTCGCATGCGGCAAGGCTCTCACGGACGGCCTCTGCACCGGGGATCATACGGGATCTCAGCGCAACCACACCGGCCTCCACATCGACATCGCCGTCCGGGGCGCCCATGACCAGCGCCGTCCGCAACCCGCCTTCAGCCAGCGTCAGCGCGATATCGCATGCGCCCGTCAAATCGTCAGCGATCACACCGATCTTCATGTCATGCCCCCCTTGCCGGGCTGCGTGATACACCGATCCGGTGGATCATACCACGGCGGGTTCGGCGGGACCCGGCGTCCGACATCGACCAAGAATTTGCTCGGCGTAATCAACACTCTCCTCGCCGTCCGACGGATCGACGCATCCGCGGGTCAAGCGATTGCCGACGTTACCGGCACCTGGCGCCAACGTGATTGCACAGGCGTTTCATGCTACGGCAAGTTAGGACGGTCCGGCGATGTCAGGCGGGCGGATCATGGCCGGAAGCGCATGGGAGAGCGCAGCTTATCTGGTGCAATTGGGTTCACACAGGGGTAAAAACGGATGCAGGTGGCTGGTAAACACGGTTTGAGAGGCATAGTTACCCGCTAACGGGCGGCGGCACGCTGCCTTACCGGTATTCCAAGGATCAATCTCATGGCAGGTGATACTGCGCCTGATCTGACAGGCAAACTGACATTCGAGAGCGAAAAAGGAGCGGGACGGTCCAAGTGGATCGCGCTGCTTCTGATGCTGTTGCTGGTGGGCTGGATGGGCAGCGGGTATCTCACGCAGGCGGAAGTGGAAGAAGCGTCCGCAACCGCTGACACGCCGCAAGAGCAGGCGATCAGCGTTGCCGTACTCCCGTCTGTCGCGCAGGACGTCGAACTTGTTCTTTCGGCCGAGGGTCAGTCAGAACCGGATCGCGTCAGCCTGGTACAGGCGGAAGCGACCGGCCAGGTCATCTCGGTCGGCGCCGAACGGGGCGATTTGGTACAGGCCGGACAGGAATTGGGGCGTCTGGATGCGCAAACCGTCGAGGCGCAGGTAGAACAGGCGGAAACTCAGCTTGAACAGGCGATCCGCGACTTCGACAACGCCTTGGAATTGCAGGAACGCGGTATCGCCACCGAGGACCGTGTCACCATGGCGCGCGCGAACCGCGCCAGTGCGCAAGCCGCCCTGACGGCTGCCCGCGAGCAACTGAACAACACCGTCATCAGGGCGCCGTTTGCCGGACGCCTCAATGATCTGACATTGGATGAAGGCGAATTCGTCGATATCGGCGACCCCGTTGCCGAAGTGCTCGACAATGATCCGCTGACGGTGGTGGTGCAAGTCCCGCAACAGGCACTATCGCGGATCGAAACGGGCCAGCCTGCGCAGGTGCAATTCATCACCGGGCAAGAGCGGCTGGGAACGGTCAGTTTTATCGGCGGCAATGCCGATCAGCAGACCCGCACGTTTCGCGTCGAGGTGACGGTCGAAAATCCCCAGAGCGAGATGCCCGCGGGCCTGAGTGCGCGTGTCGTCCTGCCGACGGGGACAGCCCGCGGGCATTTCATTTCGCCGGCTATCCTGTCGCTTGGCACCTCGGGCGAGTTGGGCATCAAGACAGTCGATGACGAGAACCGCGTCGCGTTTTCGCTGGTGACAATCGTGCGCGCGCAAACGGATGGTATCTGGGTCACTGGCTTGCCCGAGACGGCCGATATCATCACTGTCGGACAAGGCTTCGTGCAGGCGGGTGATCTGGTCGCGCCACAGGTGGAAGGGGCCGCGTTGCAAGCGGAACTTGACCAATGAGAACACTGATCGACGCCGCATTCAGTCGCAGCAAGGTTGCCCTGCTGCTCTTTGTGTTCCTGCTCGCCGTGGGGTCATTCGCCTACATCGCCATCCCGAAAGAGAGCAACCCCGAGATCCCGATCCCCGTGGCTTATGTTTCGGCCTCGGTCGATGGCATTTCGCCTCAGGACGGCGAAGACGTGCTCGGCAGACCGATGGAAGCCGAGTTCGCCTCGCTCACCGGACTGCGCGAGATGAAGACGACCGCGAGTGAAGGCCGTGCAAGCGTACAACTGGAATTCGAGCCGGGGTTCGATGCCGATATCGCGCTGGATGACGTGCGCGAGGCGGCCGATCGGGTCGAGGGCGAATTGCCTTCGGATGCCACTGTCGTCGTCACCGAAATCAACACCGCGCTCTTTCCGATCCTGACGGCCGTTCTGTCCGGACCCGTCCCCGAACGGACCCTGAATGCGCTGGCCGAAGACCTGCAAGACGAGATTGAATCACTCAGCGGTGTGCTCGAAGTCGATGTGGGCGGCAAGCGCACCGAACTGCTGGAAGTACTGATCGATCCGACCGTCTTCGAGACATACAACATCACCTTCGACGAACTGATCAATTCGATTACCGCCAATAACCAGCTGATCGCTGCCGGCGCCATAGAAAGCGAAGCCGGGCGCGTGGTCCTGAAGGTGCCTGGTCTGATCGAGAATCTCGAAGACGTGATGGAGCTGCCCATCCTTGTGCGTGGGCAGACCGTAGTGACCTTTGCCGATGTGGCCACGATCCGCCGCACCTTTGTGGACCCGACGGGTTTTGCCCGCATTGATGGCCAACCCGCCCTGGCGCTCGAGGTCAAGAAGCGGGTCGGTGCCAATATCATCGAAACAGTGGACGAGGTCCGCGCGGTGATCGAACGCGCCCAGCTGGATTGGCCCGAGAGTGTGCAGATCCGCTATACGCTGGACGAAAGCGAGACGGTGAAGTCCATGCTGTCCGACCTCGAGGCCAATGTGATCGCCGCGATCATCCTCGTGATGATCGTCGTGGTCTACGCACTTGGCCTTCGGTCATCCCTGCTGGTTGGGCTGGCGATTCCCGGTGCTTTCCTGACGGGTGTCGCGATGCTCTACTTTCTCGGCTACACGATGAACATCGTTGTCCTGTTCTCGCTTATCCTTGTGGTGGGCATGCTGGTTGACGGCGCGATCGTGACTGTCGAACTCGCCGATCGCTACCTGCACGAGGGCAAGACCCCGAAAGAGGCCTATGCCGACGCCGCCAAGCGCATGGCATGGCCGATCATCGCCTCGACCGCGACGACGCTGTGCGTGTTCTTCCCGCTGTTGTTCTGGTCGGGCGTCGTGGGCGAATTCATGAAGTTCCTGCCCATCACCGTGATCTTCACGCTGGCCGCGTCGCTTTTCATGGCGTTGGTCTTCATTCCGGTGACCGGAGGGCTGATCGGCAAGCGCCAGCCGCAATCGGCCAGGGCACAGGCCCAGCTTTATGCAGCGGAAAAAGGTGATCCGCGCAGTATGACCGGCTTTATGGGCGGCTATATTCGCGTCCTGGAATGGTCGATCCTGCGGCCATGGACGACGATGGGGCTTGCGGTCCTCGCCCTGGTGGGATCCTTCGTGGCCTACGGCAGCCACGGCAACGGCCTGAGTTTCTTTCCCGAAGTCGAGCCCGACTATGCCCAGGTCGAAGTGCGCGTCAAAGACAACTTCTCTGTCTACGAACAGGATGCGCTTGTCAGGCAGGTCGAGGACCGACTGGCCGATTATTCCGAGATCGCCAGCATCTATGCACGGACCGGCTCGTCCAGCGAAAGCGGCGACGTGATCGGGACGCTGCAACTGGAACTGACCGAGTGGGATACCCGCCGACCCGTCGTGGAGATCGCCGAAGATATCCGCGCCGACATGGCCCTCATCCCCGGCATCGATGTGCAGGTGCAGACCTCGCAAGCCGGACCCGGTGGCGGCAAGCCGATCAATCTCGAGATACTCGGCAACGATCCCGCAGATCAGGAAGTGGCCGTGCAGGCCATCCTCGACGAAATGGAACGCATCGGTGGTTTCATCGACATCGTGGACTCACGGCCCAATCCGGGTGTCGAATGGCAGATCAGCGTGGACCGGTCCGAAGCGGCCCGCAGCGGCGCCAATGTCGCGCTTCTGGGACAGGCGGTACAACTGCTGACGCGTGGAATAACCGTTGCCGACTACCGCCCGGATGATAGCGATGGAGAGGTGGACATCGTCGTGCGCTTCCCGGCAGGTGACCGGACACTGGCCGAGTTGGAAAGCCTGCGCGTTCCCACGAACGCGGGCCTTGTGCCGATCTCGAAC
>JGI12109J20283_10739152_pt1 | contig 10200 bp, 6 predicted proteins | sample ElkSlonscriptome_12_FD_20283 | JGI IMG/M metagenome (IMG submission 20283) | reverse complement strand
GTCATCGAAGCGACTTTTCTGGAAAGCGAAGCTGACGAAGCCGCCCGTTTCGGCCATATTACAGCGAAGCAAGCCGCCCAGCTCGCAGAAGCATGTGATGTCAAATCACTGATGCTCAATCATGTCTCCCGCCGCTACCGCGAACGCGATATTATTGATGAGGCACGATCAGCTTTTCCAGGGGCCATCGTTGCCCGCGACCTTGACCACGTTGTCATCAAGCGCGGCGAAGGGGCCTCCCGCAAAGAAGACCCCGACAATACGCATTAATCCACATCATCCAGTGTGATCATACCTTCACCGTAGCGCGTGCCCGGCTGAATAATCTGCGGGCCAGCGGTATCGACAGTCGCAATGAGATCATATGTAGTCGCCCCGGTGATGCGGACCGGCACAATCTCACCGGGCGGCAGTTCACCTTCCACCAGCACATACCCGTCAATTTCTGGCGCATCGCGATAACTACGGCCCAGGCTGACCACATCCCCGGTGAGGTTACCATCCTCGTCCTCGCTTTGACCGTGCCCTTCCACCAGAATATCCAGCGTCTTGCCCACATAAGACTGATTCTTCGCCAGGCTAATGCCCTGCTGCAATTCCATCAGGCGATTGTAGCGGTCCTTTTTCACCTCATCCGGCACATGACCGGGTAAAGTCGCGCTGGGGGTGCCAATCTCATAGGAGTAAGTAAAGGCACCGACGCGATCAAACTGCAAATCTTTTACGAAGGTCATCAGATTTTCAAATTCGGCATCAGTCTCACCCGGATAGCCGACGATAAACGTGGTCCGCACTGCAAGATGTGGGATTGTCTCACGTAATTTGCCGACGGTCTCATACACCCACTCGATCTTAGCCGGACGACGCATCCGCTTGAGCACCTCACGGTCCCCATGTTGCAAGGGCATATCCAGGTATGGTAGAACCTGCTCATGCTGTGCGATAGCCTCCATCAAACGTGGTGTCACATAACCGGGGTACGCGTACATAATGCGTATCCAGGGAATATCTGGCGCGGCATTGACGATCTCATCCAGCAGATGAGCGAGGCCATCTTTCATACCCAGGTCATAACCATAGTCGGTGCTATCCTGCGCGATGAGCATGACTTCCTGTACACCCATATCTTGCAGGCGCACTGCCTCCGCGACGATAGACTCAATCGGACGACTCACCGCTGTGCCTTTAATCTTCGGGATGGCGCAAAATGCACACGGACGGCGGCAGCCATCAGCAATCTTGAGATACGCGCTTGCCCCCTGCACACTCGCCCGCAGAACGCCGCGTTCATCCAAACCGACGACATCAGCATCTGTAGGCAGATGATACATCGGCTCCGGGTGTTTACGGGTGCGCAACCGCGTAACCAGATCAAAAATATCCATCCATCGGCGCGTACCAATGACCCCATCTAAGCCGGGGACATGCTGCACTAGATCTTGCCCATAACGCTGGGATAGACAACCAGCGGCGATGACCATCTGTTTATCTGTGCGTATATCGACCAATTGACGTAACGCATCAATAGATTCTTCTTTGGCCGCATCAATAAACCCACAGGTATTGACGATCATCACCTCAGCTTCAGCGGGATCACCCACACCGCGCATCCCGTTCTGGTTCAACACCTGCGCGATACTTTCAGAATCCACTGTGTTTTTTGAGCAACCAAGACTGAGCAAAAAGTAATTGTTTTTCGGCATAATGGGATGTCCTTATAAGGCTAACCTGCGGGTTTGGTAGGGGTCGGGTCAGATGGTGTTACCCGTGGCGGCAGAATGGCTGTCGCCTCTTGCGTCGGCTGTTCCGGCACAACTTCCGTGACGGCTGTTGTAGGTATAGCTGTAGCGGGTGTGACGGCCTCGGTAGCACTATCGGCTGCTGGCGTGGTCGTAGCCGCATCCGGCGTCACTTGCACGATGTCTGTCGGATCAATTGGCTGTTGTTGGCCCTCTGTCGTAAAGATCGGCGTTGGCCCAATGGTAGATGTCGCTGATGGCAACGGTTCGGCAGTCTCTGTCGGCATTGTTGTTTGTGTTGGTGTAGGTGATGGTGGCACATCCGATGGCGGAACACGTGTCGGTTCCGGTGCATCTGAGGTGATAATGTTTACACCATCAGCACGGAAAGCGACTTCTGCCTGCTGCCCTCGCCCACCATACGATCCCTGGATCTGACCATTATAGAAAATAACCAGCCCTGCCGCGTTGCTGGTATGCACGATGACCTCATTATCCGCCCGGACGTTTGCCGTTTCCCCCGGTACATACAGGCGTGCCGTGCCGAGTGGCTCACTACCATCAACGGTCAGCCGCATCCACATACGCTGTTCAACCTGTAACGTGACTGCGACACCCCGCCCATCAAAATCTTGTTGAAATTCCGGTAAGGCAACAAAATCCGGTGAGATTGTGGCGGTGGGTGGTGTCGTTGCCTGTGGTGTGGGCGTTCCGCGTTGAGCGACGGCCTGACTATCAGAGAGCAAATCATTTTGAGGTGCTTCTAGCAATTGGGTGACCACAACCAGGATGACAGTAATCGAGGCAATTGCGACAAAAACGATGACCAACGTGTTGAGTAGGCCGGACCGCCGCCGTCCTGAGCGTTTACGCCGCTCGGACATTGTTTCCGGTTTGGAAGCACGACGCGATTGGGTATCTGGGCGATCTTGTTGAACAACGGGCACTTCCTGAGAAGCGCGACGCGATTGGCTCGGCGGTTTTTCTTGCGGACGCTCTCGCCGCCGCCGCCCTCGGCGCGGTTCCGTTGCAGCATCATAGTATTGAACGACAAGATCAGGATCAAGGTTTAGATAATCCGCATAATTGCGCAGAAATCCCTTCACCTGTACCGGTGATGCATCAGTAGCAGCGAAATCACCCTGCTCAAACGACTCTAAGATAGCCCGCCGAATTTTGAGATGGTTTACGGCGTCATCGAGAGTCAGTTCTTTGGCTTCGCGTGCATCGCGCAGGTAAAGACCTAGTGAGTGGGTATCCATCGGTGCCCTTAAACAAAGCGACCCCGGCGCACATGCAAAATCGTGCCGGGGTCACCTGTTTGACGCATCAAATCGTTAGGCTTGGGTCGGATCTTCAGTTGATTCGTCCGCTTCAGCGGCAACTTCGGCTTCCGGCTCAGCTTCAGGTTCTGTTGCCTCTTCTTCGACGATGTTCTCTACGGCGTAGGAAGCACTTTCAGTTGCTTCCAACAGCACGGATTCATCATCGGTGCCCATGTTAACTTCTTCGGCCAGTTCTTCGAGGATTTCCTGTGCAGCCTCAGCATCGGCTTCACCGGCCAGTTCTGCGGCTTCCGCAGCAGCACGCGCAGCCAGGAACTCGGCCATTTCGTCTTCACGGACGATGGTAATCGTCAAGATAGGTGATTGCTCAGTACCCAGGCGCACCGGCACTTCGTGAGAGCCAATCTCACGCAGGGCCTGCTGGCTAATACGACGACGGTTGATGTCCACACCGGTCTTGTCCAGGAGTGCATCAGCGATTTCCTGCGTGGTCACGGAACCGAACAGCTTACCGGTCACCGCAGCACGACGCCCGAAGATCAACTCCACGCCATCAATTTCTTCCGCCAGGTCGTTGAGGCGGTTTTCCAGCGCGGCACGTTTGGCCTTGGCCTGATCACGCAGCTTGCTGGCCCGCTTTAGTTCGCCAGCGGTCGCTTTGACTGCCAGCCCTTTCGGAATCAGAAAATTACGGGCGAAACCGTCGGCGACATCAATCACCTCACCGGCGACGCCATGTTTGTATACGTAATCCAGGAGGATAACTTTCATCGTAGTCCCTTTTCGTTCTCTCGCTACCTCCCGGCTGTGAGAGGCATTTATCGATCTTTGTCTATTTACGAAGCCACAGCATTATAATCAAGTGGCTGTAGCCTAACAAGTGTCAACTACCTCTCGTTATCGGTCAACTGGCATGATATGATGTGCCCGATATGATAACTGCCGGAGTTCAACAACAGACTACTCATGAGCCAACGCTACACAGCTAACTGGCATCAGGCTACTGCCCTCACCCTGGTATTTTTCAGCTTCTTCATGACTGCACTGGTCAGCCGCGCCGTGTTTGATCGGTTGCCGCACCTTGAAGATGAGTTGGCGTATGTTTACCAGGCGCGTCTGTTCGCAGCCGGCGATATAACTGTTGATATTCCATCCCCCCGGCGGGCATACTGGCAACCATTCGTTATTGATTACACCGAAGAAAACAATCGCTTTGGTAAATATAGCCCTGGGTGGCCGCTTTTATTGAGCCTGGGTGTGTTGGTCAATCAGTTGTGGATTATTAACGCGTTAGCGGGGGCGGTCACAGTCGCCCTGACGTACCGCCTGGGTCGTGAAGTCTTCCGCCCGGATGTGGGGGTTATTGCTGCGGCACTGGTGGCTTTTTCACCGATGGCTCTACTGCTCAATGCCACGTTAATGAGCCATACCACCTCATTGACCTTATTTACCCTATTTATGTATGCCTATTGGCGCATCGAACAGGGCCGCCATACCTTACGCTGGGGCATTATAGCGGGCATTGCGCTGGGATTACTGGTGGTCAGCCGCCCATTGACTGCTATCGGTGTGACAACCCCTTTTATTCTGTGGAGCTTTCTCAAGCTAGCACGTAACATCTACGAAGACATCACCAGCGACAGTGACGAGAAAGCCCTGGGCGTACCATTTCCTGGGACTATCCGCACACTTAAACCCTTCGTAGCTCTCGGCGTGCTTACAATCACAATCAGCCTATTTATCCCATTTTTCAACTATAGCGCGACGGGCAGCCCAACAACTAACCTCTACCTGGAATGGTGGTCCTATGATCAGCCGGGGTTTGGTGAATGTTGTGGTCGTAGCGGGCATACCATTGTCAAAGGCGTGCGCCATACCCGCTTTGACCTGTCACTCACCGCCGCTGATCTATTTGGCTGGCAAATGCAACGCGCAGATAATCTCATCGGGTGGGAACCGGGCGAAATCACCCCGGCATTACAGCAGCATCTACGCGTCAGCGCAAATTACTGGCCGCTCATCGGCCTGAGCTTTTTCATCCTGCCATTGGGCTTGTTTGTCGGCTTTCGGCGATGGTGGCTGCGGGTATGGTTACTCGGTGCGTTGTACTGGTTACTGTTCCCCCTACTCACTGATGCAGAATTCTTGACCGATAGTGACGACCTCTGGCGGTGGTTAGCCATCGGCGCAGGCTGGTTGTTGATCCCCTTTGTTGGATTGACCGTCGCAGAGCAAAAGGATCAACCAAGCCGCTGGACCTGGTTATTCATGGGTGTATGCGTCAGCTTGATTGGCATTCATCTCGCGTATTGGGTCGGTTCACAACGCTACAGCACCCGCTATTATTTTGAAGCGTTGACCGCGTTTGCATTGGTCGCGGCCCTGGGCCTTTCATGGATCATTCGTGGGGTTGGCGGTATTGGCTATTTAATCGGCGGGGAAAAGCGGGGCTATTCCACAGGGGTATTCATCGGCGCGGTGATGTTCAGCGGTCTACTACTATGGAGCCTGTTCAACTACAGCGAACCCCGCATCAACGCCCTGAATGAGTTCAACAACGTGCGCCAATCCGTATTGAATTCAATTGAAGAACGTCGTCAAACCGACCAACCCCTGCTGGTACTGCTACGTGGTGACCTGGGCACAGTGACCTGGCGAGCCTATGGCAGTTTAATGGCAGTCACTGACCCGCATCTGGAAAATGACATTATCGGCGCATGGCACTACACCACCACCGACCCAACCCAGCGCGAGGAGATCCTGGCCCGCTTCCCGAACCGTGAAGTGATCGAAATGGCCGTATTCGACGAAAGTGCCTGGTTCATTGACGGTGTGTGTGAGCCAACGCTCATCGACGCACGCGGTAATGAAATCCGCCCTGGTGAAGCCGTGAGTGTCTCCCCGGATTGCGACACACCACCCGTATCAAACCCCAGCTAAACGTTATAACTCCATCAGAATTATTCAAGGCACACAACACACGCGCTATATAATACGTATATTAAGGATAGCGGAACGTAACGTTACGTCGTGTATAATTGGATAGATTGTGAATGGAGAAACAAAGATGCGCGTAATCGTCCACACCGGCAAAGGCGGCGTTGGTAAAACGAGCATCAGCGCGGCGACTGCGCTGAAGTGTGCGGAAATGGGCTTGAAAACCATCGTCATCAGTACCGATACTGCCCATAGCCTTGCAGACTCACTGGACAAGAAAATCGGCCCGGAGCCGGTAGAACTCTACCCGAACCTGTGGGCACAGGAAGTCGATGCCCGCTACTCTATGGAAAAATATTGGGGCCGCTTCCATAACTACATGGCCGCCCTCTTTTCCCGCGCTGGGGTTGATGAAATCGTCGCTGAAGAGGTGACCATCTTACCCGGCCTGGAAGAAGGTGCCCATCTCCTGTGGATCAACAAGTATTATGAGGACGACGAATTTGATGTCCTCATCGTTGATGCCGCCCCCACTGCCGAAACACTACGCTTGCTCAGCCTGCCAGATGTAACGCGCTGGTGGTTGATGAAGGTCATGTCATTGACGCGTGGTGCGGCACGTATTCTACGTCCGATTGGCCGTGTACTGAACCGAGGCCGCAACGACGCCGACCAACCCGATGAAGATGCCTGGGAACAGGTCGAGCAGTTGTTCCAGACACTGGATAAAGTGCGCGAACTACTCGCCGACCCCGAAGTCAGCAGTATTCGCCTGGTCGTCAATCCAGAAAAGATGGTCATCAAGGAAACCCAACGGACGTATACTTACCTTAACTTATACGGGTACGCCACAGATGCCATTATCGTGAACCGTATCATCCCGGATGAAGTGACCGACCCGTACTTCCAGGGGTGGAAAGATCGCCAGAAAGACAACCTGATCTTCGTTGAAGAAGCCTTCGGCGGCTTACCCGTGATGAAAGCCCCGATGTTCGGCGGAGAGGTTGGCGGGTTAGATAGCCTGCGCAAACTGGCAGAGCATATCTATGGTGAAAACAGCCCGATTGACAAGATGTTCGAGGGTGAATCACACAGTATTGATAAAGACGACGAAACCGGCCAGTACCGCCTGCGGGTGCCGCTACCTTTCGTTGACAAGGATGACATGGACCTATTTCGCTCTCGTGATGAACTCACCCTGCGCGTTGGTCCCTACCGCAGAAACATCGTTTTACCGTATGCCCTATGGGATTTAGAGATAGCCGATGCAAAATTCGAAGACTCCACCCTCTGTATCCGTTTCGGAGAAACTGAAACAGAACAATAACGGACAAGACAATGGTAACGGGCGTGCTGCTAGCACGCCCCACACCAACGGCACAACCCCAGCAGAAGATCAAACAGACGCGACTTACCAGAATGGCAATCGCGAACCGGTTATTACGTCCAACCAAAACGGGAATGGCACAACGACATCATCCAATGGCACAGCCGATGTTGCAGAACCAAATTTCCTGAAAAACATGGACGATACCGCCATCACCATCACAGATGCAAATGGCCGGGAGTTACAACAACCCTTCAGCGGTGAGGTACCTACCCCGGCTGATAGCACGGTGGTGGAGCCAAACATTCGCCCGCAATCACTGCGAATGCAGTGGCGGTTTTTCCGCACCTTGATCTTCGCGGGCTGGTTATTCGCCCGTGTACTATTCTGGCAAGTTTATGTTGCCAAGTATTTCCCGGACTACGTCAAACGTAATGAGATCAAACGCTGGCGCAAGTATGCCCGCGAATTTCGCGGCTTCGCCATCAACCTGGGTGGTGTGTTTATCAAGCTCGGCCAGTTTATATCCACCCGTGTGGATATTTTCCCCGAAGAAATCATCCAGGAGCTAGAAAGCCTCCAGGACGAAGTACCCACCATCAAGTTCAAGCGTATTCGTACAGCCATTGAACGTGAACTCGGCCCGCTGGAAGCTCGGTACGCCGTCTTCGATGAAAACCCGATTGCAGCGGCCTCACTGGGGCAGGTACACCGTGCCCGCCTGCATAATGGTGACCGTGTCGTCGTCAAAGTGCAGCGGCCCGGCATCCGTGAAACCTGCTTTACTGACCTGGCCTCGATGCGGGTGGTCTCTAAGATTGCTATGCGTTTCAAGTTCATCTCGAACCGGGCAGATGCCAACGCCCTGACCGAAGAATTTGGTGATGTGCTGTTGGAAGAACTCTCTTACAAGCACGAAGCCTATAATGCTTATCGCTTCTCGGAGATGTTCAAAGATAACATGGGGGTTTATATCCCCATGATCTACAACGAGCACTCCACGGACCGGGTGTTGACCATCGAAGATGTGACCAGCATCAAGCTTAATGACTACGAGGCCCTGGAACGCGCCGGCATCAGCCGCAAAGCCGTTGCCATGCGCTTGATGGATACCTATCTGCCGCAGGTCTTCCAGCAATACTTTTTCCATGCGGACCCACACCCCGGCAATCTGTTTGTTTATCCCCTACCTGTAGAGGACGAAAATCAGGACTTTGGCCCAGAGGGGCGTCCGTTCTATTTGATCTTCGTTGATTTTGGGATGACGGGAACGCTATCACGCGAGATTGCTGATGGCATGGTAGATACCCTATCAGCCATCCTTTCCCGCGATGCCCGGCGGTTGGTCCTGAGCTATGTCGAACTGGGCTTTATCCTACCGGGTGCGGATATTGAACGCATCATTGAGGCCACAGAAGCCGCGTTTGACCAGGTATGGGGCCTGACCATGACCGAAATCCGGTCAGTCGATTATGACCGAATCGTTGAATTGGGCGAAGAATTCAACGATCTGATTTTCTCGATGCCGTTTTACATCCCACAAGATTTTATCTACCTGGGGCGCACCCTGAGCATCCTCAGCGGCATGTGTACCAGCCTGGACCCGCACTTTAACCCGTGGAGTGAGTTACAACCCTACACGGAAATGCTCATCGCCAAAGGCTTTGGCATCAATGTACCGGAGGGCCAACTGCTTGAAGGCAACCTGAGTGCATCAATCTTACAAAGCCTGTTTGCAGGTAATGGCCGTGATATTCTTCAACAACTCGCCAGTGAAAGCGTGCGCCGTGCCCTCGGCCCGGTAGGACGTGCCGACACCGCCTTGCGCAAACTAGAAGCGGGCGAAATCCAGGTCACTACCCGGATGGACTCAGTCTATCGCCAGCAGATGAAACGCATCGAACGCGAAACACGACGCAACAGCCGTTCTACGTTCTTCGGTGCGGTGCTCATCACCTCAACCCTGTTTTACATCAACGGTGACCTTGCTCTTGCCTCTGCTGGCTATGTGCTTTGCGTGGTGGTTATGGTGCTCGGCCCGCTGCGTGATTGATTAGACCGATTACCCTCACCCAAACGGATGTGTTACAGTTGCCCGTACTGCGATGCACATCCGTTTTGAGGCTAAATCATGACCAAGAAAACCATTTTTATCACAGGGGCATCGTCCGGTATTGGGCTGGCAAGTGCGCTTCGCCTGAGCAGTGACGGCTTTCACGTTATCGCGGGTGTTCTCCCCGGTGAGGACATCACCCCATTAAGCAATCATGCGTCGATAAGCACCATCCCCATAGACATTACCAAAGCGGATATGGTCCTCAAAGCCACTGAAAGCATCAAACAGGCGGTAAGCGATGCTGGGCTATATGGTCTGTTCAATAACGCGGGTATCGCCATCTCCGGGCCAATAGAAGCCGTGCCGATTGAGGCCCTGCGGCAACAACTGGAGGTCAACCTGATTGGTCATATACGGGTTACACAACATCTGTTACCACTGATTCGCCCGGCACGGGGTCGGATTGTAAACACGGTGTCGATCCTGGGGCGGGTTGCGGTACCTTTTTCCGGCCCATATAGCATTTCAAAGTTCGCGATGGAAGCCTTCACGGATATTCTACGCATGGAACTCAAACAGTTTGGTGTACATGTCTGCGCTATTGAACCGGGCACGATTGCCACGCCGCTCTGGCAAAAGACATTAGAACACACCGATGCCCTCGCCAGTGAACTATCACCCTATCTGAACGAGTTATACAGTGCTGGTTTTGAGTCCTTTGCCGACACCGTCAAAAATCAGCAGGGGCGGGGTATTTCCCCGGATGAAGTTGCACAAAAAGTCTCGCATGCCTTTACAGCGGCCCGCCCCAGGACCCGTTATGTCATCGGCGGGGACGCGCAGACTGTATCCTTG
>JGI12109J20283_12336491_pt1 | contig 10203 bp, 6 predicted proteins | sample ElkSlonscriptome_12_FD_20283 | JGI IMG/M metagenome (IMG submission 20283) | reverse complement strand
CCACCCTCGGTTCCTTCGGCCATTTCGTTGCGGATGCGCACGTTGGCGAAGGTGCCGCGCATCATCACTTCATGATTGCCGCGGCGCGAGCCGTAGCTGTTGAAGTCCACCGGGGAGACGCCGTTCTCCTGCAGGTAGTGACCGGCGGGTGAATCCGGCTTGATCGCGCCGGCCGGGGAGATGTGGTCGGTCGTGACCGAATCTCCGAGCCTGGCCAGGCAGCGCGCGCCCGTGATCGCGCCGATTTCCGGGATCTCCATCGTCATGCCTTCGAAGTAAGGCGGATTCTGCACGTAGGTGGAGTCGTCCGACCAGGCAAACATCTCGCCGGTCGGCGTATCCATCGACTTCCAGCGCTCGTCGCCCTCGAACACGCTTGCGTAGTTGCGCGCGTAGCTTTCCTGGGTCACGGTCTTCTGGATGAAGTCGTGCAGCTCGTGGGCGTCCGGCCAGATGTCTTTCAGGAACACGTCGTTGCCGTCGGAATCCTGGCCCAGCGGCTCGGTCGTCAGGTCGAGATCCATTCGGCCGGCAATTGCATAGGCGACGACCAGCGGCGGCGAGGCCAGGTAGTTGGTGCGCACCTCGGCGTGGATGCGGCCTTCGAAGTTCCGGTTGCCCGACAGCACTGACGCGACGACCATCTCGTGCTCGCGGATCGCCTTTTCGATCGGCTCGGGCAGCGGACCGGAATTGCCGATGCAGGTGGTGCAGCCGTAGCCGACCGTATAAAAGCCCAGCGCCTCGAGATCGTCGTCCAGCTCGGCGGCCTCCAGATAGTCGGTAACGACCTTGGAGCCCGGCGCGAGCGAGGTCTTGACCCAGGGCTTGACCTTGAGCCCCTTCTCGCGGGCGTTTCGCGCCAGCAGACCGGCGCCGAGCATCACCGCGGGGTTGGAGGTGTTGGTGCACGAGGTGATTGCGGCAATCACCACGGCGCCGTCCTTCAGCACGAACTTCTCGCCCTTGTACTCGACTTCGGCGACGCCCGGGACGTCGTGCCCGACAGCGGTTCCGCCGCCTTCGTCGGCGAACCGGCCTTCGTCGTCGGAATCGCGGTTCTTGGTCATCTCCGAGCAGGTCGCCATGAACGAGTGCTTGGCCTCGGTCAGCGCAACCCGGTCCTGCGGGCGCTTCGGTCCGGCCAGCGACGGCACGACCGTGCCCATGTCCAGCTCGATCACGTTGGTGTAATCGGCCGGCGCATCGCCGTCTTCGCGCCACAGACCCTGAGCACGCGCGTACTGTTCGACCAGAGCGACTCGTTCGTCGTCGCGCCCGGAAAGCTTCAGGTAGCGGATGGTCTCGGCATCGATCGGGAAGATCGCGCAGGTGGATCCGAACTCCGGTGACATGTTGCCCAGCGTTGCGCGGTCGGCCAGCGGCAGGTGGGTCAGACCGTCGCCGAAGAATTCGACGAACTTGCCGACCACTCCGTGCTCGCGCAGCATGTCGGTCACGGTAAGCACCAGGTCGGTCGCAGTGGCGCCTTCCGGCAGCTTACCGGTGAGCTTGAAGCCGATGACCTGCGGCAGCAGCATCGAGATCGGCTGGCCGAGCATCGCGGCCTCGGCCTCGATTCCGCCCACGCCCCAGCCGAGAACGCCGAGGCCGTTGATCATCGTCGTGTGCGAATCGGTGCCGACCACGGTATCGGGGTAGGCAAGCGTCTCGCCGTCGACGGTCTTGCTGAACACCACGCGAGAGAGGTGCTCGAGATTGACCTGGTGGACGATCCCGGTGTTCGGCGGCACGACCTTGAAGTTATCGAACGCGCCCTGACCCCAGCGCAGGAAAGCGTAGCGTTCTTTGTTGCGCTCGAACTCGATGCGGTTGTTCAGGTCCAGCGCGTCGGCGCGGCCGTATTCGTCGACTTGCACCGAGTGGTCGATCACCAGTTCGGCCGGCGACAGCGGGTTGATCTGCGTCGGCGAGCCGCCGAGATTCTTCATCGCATCGCGCATGGCCGCCAGGTCGACGATCGCCGGAACGCCGGTGAAGTCCTGCAGGACCACGCGCGCCGGCGTAAAGGCGATTTCCTGGGTTGGATCTGCGTTCGGTTGCCACCCGGCGACCGCAGCAATGTCTTCCGCGGTGATGTTTTCGCCGTCCTCGTGTCGCAGAAGATTTTCCAGAAGGATCTTCAGCGAGTAGGGCAGTCGGGAAATATCGTGTTGTTCGCCGAGCTTCGGCAAGCTGCAGAAATGAATGGTCGTGCCGTTGACCGACAACGTATCGCGACAGTTGAGCGCGTCTCGCATGGGTGCCTCTCCAGGTTCTTGAAAACCGGCTTCGATCGCTTGCGACCGAAAACGGTAATTTTAGCATGCGGCTGAATCTGCTCCCGTCGCTGCGCAGCGAACCCTGGAGAGGTCAGCCGGCCAGTTCGGCAGCAATCCGGAACATCCGCTTGCGCTGGAACAACAGCCGCCAGGGCCTTCCGCCGAGCTGGAACCAGAGAAACCCTGCGCGGATGCCGGCCAGCAGCAGCGCGCGGATCAGGGAGACTTTTTCGACCTGCTTCAGATACTCGGGCTTGCCGTGGACCTGGATGCGCATCGGCAACGAGGAAATTTCGGTCTTGTAGGTGTCGGCCAGCTGCGCGATGACGCTCGCATCCAGCGCATCGTCGGCGTCGCGCCATGCGGGTCGGGTCAGCTCCAGCGAGCGCAGCAGCGACTGCTGGCGCTCGTCGTCCTTGCGCAGCATGACCGCCAGACGCAGCAGGCCGCTGGCGTAGCCCATCGCCTGCTGCGAGTCGGCCGATCCCTGGCTGGCCAGCTCGTTGGCCATGGTCAGACCAAGTCGGACGCCGCCGACGCCGCCGAACACGGCTTCGGTGGATTCGGGTTTCAGCGCGAAAAGGCTGTCGATGCTCGAGCGTGCCGACGACTGGCTGCACTGGCCGCCGGCGGCAATCTGGCGCACCAGCTCGCCGGCCTGCAGCACGCCGGCGAAGGCGATCGTCTGTTCTCTAAGCGGGGCGCTCATGTCGTCTCCGGAATTCGTCGGTCGCTGTCGGTGATGATGCCCCCGCCCAGGCACTCGACATCATCGTACAGAACGACTGACTGTCCCGGCGTTACCGCGCGCTGCGGCTGTTCGAACACCAGCGACATGGAATCGTGCTCGAAGTCGAGTTCGGCCAGCGTGGCGTCCTGGTCGGGCTGGCGGTAGCGAATCTTGGCGCTCACGCGGCGACCGGGCTCGGGCGCGGCGCCGGCGATCCAGGTCAGGCGGCCCGCGATGAGGCGCGAAGACAGCAAGTGCCGGTCCTGTGGGTCCTGCGTGACAAACAAGCGATTGCCCTCCAGGTCCTTGTGGATAACGAACCACGGCGCGTCGGGATACCCGCGCACGCCGCCGATTCCCAGCCCGCGTCGCTGGCCCAGCGTGTAATGGATCAGCCCCTTGTGCTGGCCGATTCGATCCCCGCCGGGGGTCAGAATTTCGCCGGGGTGGGATTTGAGATAGTTATCGATGAAGGCATCGAAGTTCCGCTCGCCGATGAAGCAGATGCCGGTCGAGTCCTTCTTGGCGGCGGTCGGCAGCCCGGCGCGTCGTGCCAGCTTCCTGAGTTCCGACTTTTTCAGTTCGCCGACCGGAAAGCGCGCGTGGGCCAGCTGCTGCTGGTCGAGCATGTAGAGAAAGTAGCTCTGGTCCTTGTCCGGATCGGCGCCTTTCAGCAGACGGAATCGGCCGTCGATTTCATCGCGTCGCGCGTAGTGGCCGGTGGCCATTTGTCCGGCACCCAGATCCTGGGCGTGTTCGAGGAAAACCTTGAACTTGATTTCGCGATTGCAGAGTACGTCCGGATTGGGGGTGCGCCCGGCTTCCAGCTCGGACAGGAATTCTTCGAATACCTGGTCCCAGTATTCCGGCGCGAAGTTGCGCGCGTGGAACGGGATGCCGAGCAGCTCGGCAACTGCGCGCGCGTCGGCGGCATCTTCCTCGGCGCTGCACCCGGAGGCGAGGTCGTCCTCCTCCCAGTTCTTCATGAACAGCCCGGCGATGTCGGCGCCGGACTCCTTGAGCAGCAGCGCGGTCACCGAGGAATCCACGCCGCCCGACATCGCCACCATGGTCATCTCGCTCATGCGTCTGGAGATGGGGCGGGTCGGGCCGCTTCGCAAGCGCCCTGCCGTGCACGTTGCGCTGAAGGCAGCCGACGCGACCGATTCGCCGCCCCGATCACAGTGACGCGGTCTCCAGCGCCGGTTCGGGGAACAGCTCCGGCGACATCAGCTCGATAAAGCGACGCGCCTGGGGCGTGAGGTATGCGCCCTTGCGCAGCACGACGCCGTAGGTGCGCTGCGGAAACCACTCGCTGACGTCGCGGGTGATCAGCTGGTCGCGGTCGGCATCGGTCAGGCAGATGCTGGTCACGATCGAAATCCCCAGCCCGCGGGCGACGTAACGCTTGATGACCTCCCAGCCGCCGACCTCCATGGTCACGCGAAACGGCAGGCGATGCTTCTGGAACACACGATCGATCATCGTGTAGGTGGTCAGCCGCTTCGGCGGCAGGATCAGTCCGTAGGGGCTGATGTCTGCCAGCGACAGCGTGCTGCGGCGCGACAGCGGGTGGTCCCGACTGGCGATCAGCACCGGGCGGAAGCTGTAGATCGGGCGATAACGGATGTCGTCGGGTACGTCGATCATCGAACCGACGGCGAAGTCGACCTGGTCGGATCGGAGCATGCCGAGACCGTCGGCGCCCGTGACATTCTCAAGATGGACGAAGATACCGGGGTGCTTCTGTCGGAATCGCTGGACCAGGCTGGGCAGCAGATGGAGAATCGTCGACTCGCCGGCCGCGATCCGGACCTCGCCCGAGTCGAGCCGGCCGAAGCTGCGCGCGAATTCATCGGGCAGGGCGTCCATTCGGTCGACCAACGGGCGGGCCAGCTCGAGCAGGGTTCTTCCGGCCGGCGTGAGGTGCATCCGGTGCCCCTGCCGCTCGAACAGCTGCTGGCCCAGCTCGGATTCCAGCGCCCGGATCTGCTGGCTGATCGAAGGTTGAGAGAGAAACAGCGAATCGGCGGCGGCCGATACGCTGCCGAGCCGGGCCGCCTGGCAGAACGCGCGAAGTTGCTTGAGCAGGTTGCCCTTGTACATGGGTGTCGTCGCTTCGTTTTGGGATCCGGCGCTGGACCCGCGTCGCGGGCGGGTGGAATGATCGGATTCAGAGCCTGCGGGCGCGCTGTTTGCCCGACAATTTCGGGAGTCGATCGTGGCGCCGCCGATAAACGCCTGAACGCAAGAGGTTATAAGTTTATCAAATACAACAGTTCAGTTAATTTAATTTGTCAAATATCGGGGCGGGTTCTACGCTTGAACGGATATTTCATTTCTGGAGACTGATCGATGAATGCCGATGCCGATAGTCCACCGGCCCGGATACTGACGCCGCCGCCTGGATCCACCGCCAAGTTGTTGCCGGGCGAGCTGCTGGAACTGCTCGGGGATCTCGGCCGAAGCTTTCGAACCCCGGTCGACCGCGCGCTTGCCGCACGCGAGGAAACGCAGCAGCGGCTGGATCGAGGCGAGGTGCCTGATTTCCCCGAACAGACGCGCGAGATTCGCGAGTCGGAGTGGTCGGTTGCCGAAATTCCGGCCGATCTGCGCGACCGCCGCGTGGAGATTACCGGCCCGGTCGATCGCAAGATGATCATCAACGCCTTGAACAGCGGCGCGCGGGTGTTCATGGCCGATTTCGAGGATTCCAGCACGCCGAGCTGGTCCAACATGATGCACGGGCAGCTCAACCTGCACGACGCGGTCCGCAGGACCATCGAGTTCACCTCCGACAACGGCAAGGAATACCGCCTGGGCGATGACCCGGCGGTGCTGATCGCCAGGCCGCGCGGCTGGCATCTCGACGAAAAGCATGTCGAAGTGGACGGTCGCGCCATTCCCGGCGGGCTCTTCGACGCCGCGACCTACGTGTTCCACAACGCCAGGGTCCTGATCGAAAACGGTTCAGGGCCCTACCTGTACCTACCGAAGCTGGAGAATCGTCACGAGGCCGCGCTCTGGGAAGAAGCGCTGAGCCTGATCGAGAAGCGCATCGGGCTGGAGCCCGGCACGATCAAGGTCACGGTGCTGATCGAGACCATCATGGCGGTGTTCGAAATGGACGAGATCCTGCATGCGTTGCGGCGCAGGATCGTCGGGCTGAACTGCGGCCGATGGGACTATATATTCAGCTATATCAAGCGGTTCCGTAATCATCCTGACAAAGTGCTTCCGGATCGTGAGCAGGTCACGATGACCGTGCCGTTCCTGAAGGCCTATTCCCAGCTGCTGATCAAGACCTGCCACCGCCGGGGTGCATTCGCGATGGGCGGTATGGCCGCTCAGATTCCGATCAAGAACGACGAGCAGGCCAACGAGGCGGCCATCGCCAAGGTCAGCGCCGACAAGCGGCGTGAAGCCGGAGACGGTCACGACGGTACCTGGGTAGCGCATCCGGGCCTGATTCCGCTGGCCATGGATATTTTCAACGAGTACCTGCACGGCGCAAACCAGCTCGACAAGGCGCGCCGCGATGTGCAGGTCAGCGCCGAGCAGCTGATCGCACCGGCCGAGGGCACGATTACCGAGGCCGGGGTTCGCGGAAACATCTCGGTAGCCATTCGGTATCTGGCCGCCTGGCTCGACGGGCAGGGCTGCGTGCCGATCAACAACCTGATGGAGGATGCGGCCACCGCCGAGATCTCGCGCGCGCAGCTCTGGCAGTGGATCCGTCATCCGGCCGGACAGCTGGACGACGGTCGCGACATCACGCTGGATCTCGTCCGCCAGTGGCAGCGCGAGGCGCTGGAAGAAATTCAACGGCAGCACGGCGACGAGGTTTTCGCCGCCGGCAAGTTCGAGCAGGCCGCCGAGCTGCTCGACCGGGTGACCGCCGACGATACGTTCGTCGAGTTCATCACGCTGCCCGCATACCAAATGATCGATTAGCCAACGGAGTCATCCAATGAACGAAAGCAACAACGTCAGCAACATCATCGAACTGGAACGCCAATGGACCGAGGATTCTCGCTGGAAGGGCGTCGAGCGTCCGTATGACGCCGCCGAGGTGTTCCGCCTCCGGGGCTCGATCACCATCGAGCATACGCTGGCGCGCCTGGGTGCCGAGAAGCTCTGGCGCTATATGCATGAACTGCCGTACGTCAACGCGCTGGGCGCGCTCACCGGCAACCAGGCGATGCAGCAGGTGCGCGCCGGCCTCAAGGCGATCTACCTTTCGGGTTGGCAGGTCGCCGCCGACGCCAATAACGCAGGCCAGATGTATCCCGACCAGTCGCTGTACCCGGCCAGCTCGGTGCCGGACGTCGTGCGCCGGATCAACAATGCGCTGATGCGCGCCGACCAGATCCAGCACTCCGAGGAAACCGGCGACATCGACTGGTTCCAGCCGATCGTGGCCGACGCCGAGGCCGGTTTCGGCGGCGTTCTCAACGCGCACGAACTGATGAAGGGCATGATCGAAGCCGGGGCCGCCGGCGTCCATTTCGAGGACCAGCTCGCGTCGGCCAAGAAGTGCGGCCACATGGGCGGCAAGGTGCTGGTTCCGACCTCCGAGGCCGTGGCCAAGCTGGTCGCGGCGCGTCTGGCGGCCGATATCGCAAACGTTCCGACGATCATCGTTGCGCGCACCGATGCGATGGGCGCCAACCTGCTGACTTCCGATATCGACGAACGCGATCGCGAATTCGCGACCGGAGAGCGCACCGTTGAAGGCTTCTACCGGGTCAACGCCAGCCTCGAGCAGGCGATTTCGCGAGGCCTGGCCTATGCGCCGGTCGCCGATCTGGTCTGGTGCGAGACCTCGACGCCCAATCTCGACGAGGCACGCCAGTTCGCTGAAGCGATTCGGGCCGAATACCCCGACAAGATGCTGGCTTACAACTGCTCGCCGTCGTTCAACTGGAAGAAAAACCTGTCCGAGACCGACATTGCACGCTTCCAGCGCGAGCTGGGTGCGATGGGCTACAAGTTCCAGTTCATCACGCTGGCCGGATTCCACGCCCTCAATTACTCGATGTTCGAGCTGGCGCGCGGCTACAAGGATCGGCAGATGGAAGCCTACGTCGAACTGCAGGAAGCGGAGTTCGCCGCCGAGAAGGACGGCTATACCGCCACGCGGCACCAGCGCGAGGTTGGCACCGGCTATTTCGATCAGCTCACGCAAGCCGTGTCCGGCGGTCAATCTTCGCTGGGAGCGCTGTCCGGTTCGACCGAGGAAGACCAGTTCCGAGAGTCGGCCTGAGCCGATCGGTTCACGGTGCCCGCGGACGGCGCGGGCACCGACCCCACGAGCGGGCCGTCGGCCGGCTCTGTTTGGCCTCGATTCGCGGGCATCACGCCAACGAATCAGCGCCGCTGTCGGCGCCTTCGCCTTGTCACGATTGGGTTACCATTCCTGAGTGTTCCAACGAATCGTTGTCAATCCATGAGCGATCCATCTCGAGAAACCGGTGACCCGCGCGACGGGCTGGCCCTCGAGGAATCCCGTCCGAAGGTCGAGAAACCGCCGCTGTACAAGGTCGTGCTGTTGAACGACGACTACACGCCGATGGAGTTTGTCATCGACGTGCTCAAGCAGTTCTTCGGCCTGGCCCACGAGAAGGCCACCCAGGTCATGCTCAATGTCCATACGCGTGGTCGCGGGGTTGCAGGGGTCTACACCTTCGAAATCGCCGAAACCAAGGTCATCCTGGTCAACGACTATTCCCGCGAGCACGAGCATCCGCTTCAGTGCACGCTGGAGGAGTCGTGACCGGCACGCCGTTCGGTGGGAACCTGCACCGGCCGGCGGCGGTCTCTACCTGCGAACGGTCGGATGGATTGTCCGCGCATCGTTCCGCACGGACGGGTCCGGTGCCGGAATTCACTTCAGTCGCGCTCGCTACCGGGCTCGGAGGCAGCATCTAGATGTTCAGCAAGGATCTCGAACTTTCCATTTCCCAGGCCTACCACGCGGCGCGCAGCCGTCGGCATGAGTTTCTGACCGTCGAACACCTGCTGCTTGCCCTGGTCGACAACCCGTCGGCTCGCTCGGTCCTGATGGCCTGCAGCGCCGACCTCGATCGCCTGAGCTCGGAGCTCGAGCAGGTCCTCAACCAGACCATCCCGGTGCTGTCGGCCGGGGATCAGCGCGACACCCAGCCGACGGTCGGATTCCAGAGAGTGCTGCAGCGGGCGCTTTATCACGTCCAGTCGGCCGAGCGGAGCGAGGTGCTCGGCGCCAACGTACTGGTCGCGATCTTCAGCGAGAAGGACTCGCACGCGGTCTACCTGCTCGGGCAGCAGGACATTTCGCGGCTGGACATCGTCAATTTCATTTCGCACGGCATCACCAAGAGCGAGGAGACGCCGGAGGCCGATGCGCCGTCCGCGAATCCGTCGCAGACCGAAGCCGAGGGCGGAGAGCAGAAATCCGCGCTTGCTGCCTACGCCACCAATCTCAACGATCGGGCACGAGCCGACCGAATCGATCCGCTGATCGGTCGCGAAAAGGAGCTCGAGCGAACGATCCAGATTCTTTGCCGTCGGCGCAAGAACAATCCGCTGTACGTGGGTGAATCCGGCGTCGGCAAGACCGCGCTGGCCGAGGGCCTGGCGCTGCGTATCGTCGAGCAATCGGTACCCGAAGTGCTCGCGGACGCCGAAATCTGGGCGCTGGACCTGGGCGCGCTGCTGGCCGGCACCAAGTACCGGGGGGATTTCGAAAAACGGCTGAAGGCAGTGCTCGCCGAGCTTCGCGACCGCGCGCATTCGGTGTTGTTCATCGACGAGATCCACACGATCATCGGTGCAGGTGCCGCTTCGGGCGGGGTGATGGACGCGTCGAATCTGATCAAGCCGGTGCTGGCCAACGGCGAGCTGCGCTGCATCGGCTCGACGACTTTCGAGGAGTACCGCGGCGTTTTCGAGAAGGATCGGGCGCTCGCTCGACGATTCCAGAAGATCGACATCGTTGAGCCGACTATCGGCGAGACGGTGGAGATTCTCAACGGACTCAAGTACCGCTTCGAGGAGCACCACGGCGTGACTTATGCCCCGGAGAGCCTGGAATCGGCGGCGTCGCTGTCTGCGCGCCACATTACCGATCGGCATCTCCCGGACAAGGCCATCGACGTGATCGACGAGGCGGGCGCAAGGCAGCGCTTGCTCGAGCCGGCCGAACGCGCA
>JGI12109J20283_10052824_pt1 | contig 10207 bp, 12 predicted proteins | sample ElkSlonscriptome_12_FD_20283 | JGI IMG/M metagenome (IMG submission 20283) | reverse complement strand
CAATTGTTGTAATTTGTGCAAATTGCGAACGCACGTCATCAGCATCGGGAACAGCTTGCAGCTCGATCAGAGGCAGATGCAGTGACCTGTATCCAAGAGTTTCAAGATGCGAGCATAATCGTGCACCGGCCTGCCCAGTGCGTGTGACCAGCACATTCCGATATCCGCCAGGATTATTCACAGCTCACCCTCCTTATTTATGAAATCCAATACCCAAGGAGAGCTGATACGGCAAAGATATGGCAAAGACACTGCAAAGGTTGATAGTTAATTCCCGCCTGAAACAAAAAACCCGCCAGAAAGGCGGGTTGAACCAGACTTGAGTCGTCCGATCATCAGTAAATCCGGGCGCCTGGTGCAGCCTCTCGAAGTGCTGGGGGCTTGCGTGTTGGCGTTGGCAGTAGGGGGGTCGCACCTCAACAAACTGAACCGTGGATGGCGCCCGGAAAGCAAATCAATCGGCCCCTTCTACTTTCGACTTCTTCGAAATGTCTCACACTATTAGCGTCATGTCCAGTCCTTCTTGCTGTGTTTCGCTTAACTACAGCCGAGAGAGTTGGGAATCAAAGGCCGGGCTACAGCATTTCAAGAATCGCTTGAGCGTCCTTGTTCAGCAGATCGGTGGCCACCTCACGACCCATTGCTTCAGCATTCGTGCGCCGACCCGAGGCATCTGCCTCCAGACACATCTGACCATCGGGACTGCAAAGCCTGGCCCGAATCGTCAGCCTATCGCCGTTCAGCGTGGCATGGGCGGCCAGCGGCATTCGGCAATCACCGCCCAATTCCGCGACGATTGCGCGTTCAGCGCGAACCTGGTCACGCGTTGCTGGGCACTCCAGGGGCGCAAGCGTTTCAATAACATCAGCGTCGTCAGTTCGACATTGGACGACTATTACCCCCTGCCCCGGCGCAGGCAGGAACTCTGGCGGCACCAAAGGCTGATGATGTTCAGTCCTCAACTCCAGCCGCTCCAGGCCGGCTGCCGCCAGAATGACTGCATCCACCTGACCAGAAATGAGCTTGCCCAGTCGAGTTTGAACATTGCCTCGAATGGGAACAATCTCCAAATGCGGCCAGCACCGCAGAAGCTGGGCCTGGCGTCGCAAACTGGAGGTGCCAACCGTGCTGCCAGCGGGCATCCGCTCAGGACGACGTCCGTCACGAGTCAGCCACCAATCGACCCAATTCGCCCGCGGAAGAACAACGCTGAGCGCCAATCCATCAGGATTCTGGGCTGGAACGTCTTTGAGGGAATGCACGGCAATGTCGGCGCGAGAATCAAGCAGCGCAATTTCCAGCTCTTTCAAAAACAGGCCTTTACCGCCAATCTCAGCCAGGGAGCGATCAAGTATCTCATCACCCTTCGTGCTCAGCGGAACCAGTTCTGTCGTCAATCCAGGGTGCGCGCGCTTGAGCTGATCAGCGACGTGATTACTCTGCCATAGCGCCAGTTTCGACTGTCGCGTAGCAATACGAATATGCGTCATGACAGTCCTCTTAACACTCGACGAACTTCGGGCAGATTGCGCCGACTGACTTCCGGCTGCACGTCAACATCATCAATCTCTACTCGCTCCGAACCGCCTTCATCCCGAAACAGTGCGCGCAAAAACAATCTGGCCACCAGCGCATTACGGTGAATTCGCAAAAACTGCTGGCCGAACCGTTGTTCAAGCTGCACCAGTGAGTCTTCGACCAGCGCTACGCCGCCGAGGTAGTGCACGCTGACATATTTATCCTCAGCAATCAGCGCCCTGATTTCACCAAGCGGAATGCGCGTAATGCGCTCGGCAAGCCGGGCGACGAGAATCGGTTCGTCCTTGATCTCACTTATACGGTCTCTGACTCGCGTAAGCGCGGCCTCAAGCCGCTCTTGACGCACCGGTTTGACCAGATAATCGGCTGCTCGCACGTCGAAGGCCTCAACAGCATAGCGCTCAAAGGCGGTCACGAAGACGATTGCGGGTGCCGGGTCACTGGAGCGATTGTAATGCGCACGCAAATCTCGCGCTAAGCTGAGGCCGTCCTGGCCAGGCATCTCTACGTCCAGAAGCAGCAGATCAGGTTTGAGCGTTTGGCACAGCGCAAGCAGGTCACCACCGTCTTCGCATTGGCCGATCAGTTCAGCGTTTTCGCAGCGTTGGAGCAATCGGGCCAGGCGATCACGCGCTGGTGCTTCGTCATCGACCAGTAGAACACGCAGACCTCGGCTCACGACCAGCGCTGATCGAGCCACCTGTCAATGGCTTGAATCTCCTCCGGCGATACCGAATGTGGCATTGGATATTCATGCCACTCGACTTCGAAACCCGCTGCTGAGAGCCGCTCAGAAGCAGAACGGCCCAAACTAATGGGCACGACTGGGTCCTGGCTGCCGTGAGCCATAAAAATCGGCGGTGATGATGGGTCCGGCGCACGCCACCGTTCAAGCGCGTCGGCTTCGAGCAGATAACACGACAGGGCCATAATTCCGGCCAAAGCCGGGGCCTGGGCCAGCCCGGCCCGCAGCGCAATTGCACCACCCTGTGAAAAGCCGGCCAGCACAATGCGCTCAGCTGCAATGCCGCCGTCAATCTGCTTTGCGATCAAGTTTTCGACGGCCTCAACCGAAGCACGAATACCTTCAGCGTCTTGATCACGATCAATTGAGAGGCCAAGAATGTCATACCAGGCGCGCATCGCCATGCCACCATTGACGGTCACCGGACGCACCGGCGCATGCGGAAAGATGAACCGGACAGATCGAGATTGAGCGGCCTGCAGGTGCGGTACAATCGGCACGAAATCGTTTCCGTCTGCACCCAGACCGTGGAGCCAAATGACCACGAACTCAGGGTCAGGACCGGTTTCCTTGACCACGCTTTCTAACTGTTTGCTATTGGATTGATTCATGCGTTTGATTCTACCCGGACTTGCTGTGCTTCTGCTGACCGCGTGCGGCTTGAAAAATGACTTGTATCTGCCCGAACAAGAGCTTGTCGAACCTGATCAAATGATCGCGCCTGAAAGCAGTCAGGACGAAAACAACGACGAGGGACAAGACGGAGGTGACGACAATGCGCCGAACGCCTGAACCCGAGTTGATGGATGCACCAGCGCAGGCTTCAGCCTACGCCGAGGCCGATTTCAGCGAATCCAACCAGGCCTTTGTTGATCAATTTGTCGCCCTGGCAGACGGCCACGAACGACGTAGTCCAGCCGTAATTGACCTCGGCTGCGGTCCTGGCGATATCTGCATTCGGATTGCTCAGGCCCTGCCCGACTGGCACATCATTGGCCTGGATGCCGGTCCCAACATGCTGAAACTCGCGCAAGCCGCTGTTGATGCGAAGCAATTGAGCCATCAGATCAGCCTGGTCCATGCTCACCTGCCTTGCACATTGCCCGAGATAAAAAGCGATGACCAAGCGCGGAACAGCCTACAGGCGACGGTTCAGGCAATCGTATCCAACAGCCTGCTCCATCACCTGCCGGACCCGATGTCCTTGTGGACGACCATTGCTGAGCAGGCACCTGCCGGCTGCTTGATTCAGGTAATGGATTTGCATCGCCCGGAGACTGTCGATCAAGCCCAAGCGCTTGTCAAAGCCTATGCTGGTGACGCTCCCGACGTACTGGCCAACGATTTTTACAACAGTTTGTTGGCTGCCTACACTGCCGATGAGGTAGAAGCCCAGCTGCAAGACTGTGGCCTCGGCCATCTCTCTGTGAACCAAACGTCTGATCGCCACTGGCAGGTTCAGGGCATCATGACTGCTCGCTGATCGTAAAACTCATCGCTTCAACTTGAATCTCGCCCAATGGATTTTTTACCGACCTGAATGATGATCGAGTTCACCAAGCTGGAAGCCTTGGGCAATGACTTCGTGCTCGTAGATGCGCGCAATCAAGGCTTTCGACCCACCCCGGCCCAGGTTCGCCAACTCGCGGATCGGCGCAAAGGCATCGGCTTTGACCAGCTTTTGATTTTGCGAGACAGCGCCACTGCGACCGTTCGCGTCGACATCCACAACCATGACGGCAGCCACGCTGAGCAATGTGGGAACGGGATGCGCGCGATTGCTTTGTTTTTGCAGCAAAAAGCCGACGGGCCGAATCAAGCGACGCTGGAAACGCCAGCGGGTCCGGTTATCGTGACTGTCGAACATCCTGATAAAATTAGTGCGGAATTGCCAGCGCCAGATTTCGAGCCGCCACCGCGCAGCCCCTTGGCCCAGGGCCAGACTTGGACAGAATCCATCGACGGCATGTTGCTTTCTTTGAATTTTGTGAACCTGGGCAACCCGCACTTGGTTATCGAGCTTGATCAGCCAGCCTCGCCGGAATTGCTTGCCCTTCTTGGACCCCGGCTGAGCCAGCACCAGCTGCTGCCAGATGGTGCCAATATCAGCTTCGCTCACGTCATTGATGACAATCACGTCGGTTTATCGGTGTTCGAACGCGGTGTCGGCCCGACGCTGGCGTGTGGCAGCGGCGCGTGCGCAACGGCGGTCAGCCTGATCAAAAACCATCGGCTGGCCAACTCAGTCAAGATCGATCAGCCAGGCGGGCACCTTGTGATAAATTGGCCCGGTTCGGGTCAGCCCATCACAATGACAGGGCCAGCTCGACGGCTTTTCGATGGGCATTTTGATTCTGATACGTTTTTCAAGTAATAAGCAGCCCTAACGACCATTACGCATCGTAATTTTTTATGCCAAAAGAATCGACCCGATGACCACAACCAACGACGTACTAAGCTGGCTGGGGAAGAACCCCAATTTACTGATCGATCACCCTGAGCTTCTTGATCAGCTCAAACTGCCGCATGATGTTGGAACAGCGTCTTTGATTGAGCGTCAAGTTGAGCGCCTGCGAGAAACCAATCTCGAACTCAAGCAACGCCTGAGCACGTTGACCCGAATTGCCGGTGACAACGAGCAGTTGATTCGCCGACTGCACGCATTGACCCTTGCGCTGACGGCCGAAGATTCTGTTGCTGAGTGCCTCAAGACCTTGGTCGAACGTCTGCACAATGATTTCCAGGCCGATTCAGTGCGGCTGCATCTGAATTCTGATCCCGAGGATCAAAACACAATCGGCCTGAACTCGGATGAGCCAGACGAGCTTTCTCAGATCATCGTGCATTCTGAATGGCCTGAACCGTTGGCCAGGCTTCTTGATCACGACGAGGTCAAATGCGGTCGGCTGACCCGCAAAAAAGTGACTGCCCTGTTTGGCGCTGAAATTACGCCATCGTTGGGCTCAGTTGCAGTTGTCCCACTGACGGGCGTCGGCCTGCTGGCCATCGGATCCAAACAGGCTGATCGTTTCTACCCCGGCATGGGCACGCTTTTCCTTGAGCTTTTGGCCGACACCCTGGTCTCGCGGCTGGCAGATTATCGGACGTTTCGGCGCAAGCGTGCCTGAATCAGAGGCAACTCGTCTGTCGGAAGCCGTTGATGAATTCATCGCGCATGCACGGCACGAACTGGGCTTGAGCGAAGCTAGTCTGGACGGATACGGTCGCGATCTTTCCCAGTTTCTGGTCTGGACTCGCAAGAACAATTTCGACGACCCATCAGAGCTGAGCGCAGCCGAGGTGCGTGCGTTTGCCGCGGCCCGCCACCGCCAGGGTTTAAGCCCGCGCAGCATTCAACGCCAGCTCTCAGCGCTACGACGCTTTTTCAGATATCTGCGACGCGAGGGACGAATCCAGGGTGATCCCGTTGACGGCGTACGCGCGCCGAAAGTCAGACGACGACTGCCACGACCGCTGGATGTCGACCAAGTCATCGCGCTGCTTTCAATTCCCGAAGACAGTGAATTAGCAACCCGCGATCGAGCCATGCTCGAATTGTTTTACACCTCGGGCCTGCGAGTCAGCGAATTGGCCGGTTTGACCTGGGATCGACTCGACCAAAACGAAGCTTTGGTGCGGGTGGTCGGGAAAGGTAATAAAGAACGTCTCATACCGGTGGGCCAGCACGCGCTGCGCGCCTTGGCGCAGTGGCAGCGCGTGCATAAAACCCTGCCTGAGCCAGAACAGACGCTCGATAACGAGAAACCACGTATTTTCACCAGCCTCAAAGGCAAACCTTTAACCGTGCGCGCCATTCAAAAACGCGTCGCCTACTGGTCCGAACGTCAAGGCCTGGATCAAACCGTGCATCCTCACCAGCTGCGGCACTCGTTTGCCTCGCATATTCTGGAATCATCGGGCGACCTGCGCGCGGTCCAGGAGCTTCTCGGCCACGCCAATCTGACAACCACCCAAATCTACACCCACCTCGACTTCCAGCACTTGGCCAAGGTCTACGACGAAACCCACCCCAGAGCACAGAAAAAGGCACGAAAATCAGGACACGGCCATTCACCGAGCAAACCTAAAAACCAGGAGGGTTATTAGGCGCGCACTTATCGACGCTTGAAAGTGGCGGAAGAACCTACGTGGTCAGACTCACTGTCGAGAATCGTTACTCTTGTTGATCAAAGACGGCTAAATGGCATCGCGCCCAAAAATCAGTCAATAATCGTCCAGATCGCTTGCGAACAATGCCTCAATCCGTCGAAAAGTCTTAAACTCAAGATGGTTGCCGCTAGGGTCACTGATAAACATGGTTGCCTGCTCGCCCTTGCGCCCCTCGAAGCGAACATTGGGCTCGATTACAAATTCAAGCTGTGCAGCGCGCAAGCGATCAGCCAGCGCATAAAATTGTGACCACTCTAAAATCGGGCCGAAATGACTGGCTGGCACCTGGTGTCCATCGACATCGTTGGATTGTCGGGCGGGAACTTCATCAGCGTCAGTGCGATGGAGGACCAGCTGATGACCGTAAAAATCCAGATCAACCCAGTGCGCAGATGATCGCCCAGTGGGGCATCCGAGCAGTTCGGTGTAAAAGGCCAGCGTCTGATCCAGATCTTGCACCGGCAGCGCCAAATGAAAGCGCGGATAGGGCGTGGTTGGAAGATGCGAGTCATGCTCAGCTTGTAAACCCGATTCAGGCGATTGATCAGCACTCATCAGCTCATCCATTTCAATAACCTGGTCTTGAATTGGGTGTAAGGCGCGAAGCGAATCGAGATCTCCGGCCAGCGCCCCCGTCGCATTACGGATTTAAGGTGACTCAGCCGATCAAATCCCGCCTGGCCGTGATAACTACCAATACCAGACTCACCGACGCCGCCGAACGGCAGATCGGGCACCGACATGAAGAAAATGACATCGTTGATGCACATGCTGCCTGCGCTGACTCGTTCTACAAACCGATTCTCCGTCGCCGTGCTGCGAGTAAACAGGTAGGCCGCCAGTGGCTTCTCGCGATTGCGAATAAATTCGATGGATTCATCCAGACTGTCGGATTCCAATATCGGCAGGATCGGACCGAAGATTTCTTCCTGCATGATTGGCTCATCAGCACTGACTTCAGTAAGCACCGTCGGCTCGATGCGCGCAGCCTCATTGTCAGTCTTGCCGCCGATCGCAATTTGACCCGAATCGAGATAGCCGATCAAGCGATCAAAATGACCGCGATTGATGATCTTGCAGTAGTCAGAACTGGAAAGTCGGTCTTGGCCGTACATGGACTCAAGCTCTTCTTTCATGGCCGTGACAAGCGCCTCGCGCTCCTCCGGGTGGACCAGGACGTAATCTGGCGCAATGCAGGTCTGACCCGCGTTCAGCGTTTTACCCCAGACCAGACGGCGAGCCGCAGAGCGAATATCGGCACCCTGGTCGACGACGCAGGGGCTTTTTCCGCCCAGCTCCAGCGTGACCGGCGTGAGATGCTCGGCCGCGGCACGCATGACGATTCGACCGACTTTCGCGCCGCCGGTGTAGAAAATATGGTCAAAGCGCAGTTTGAGTAACGCCGTTGTTTCTTCCACCGCGCCCTCGACCACTCTGACCGCACGTTCATCTAGATACTTCGGCACGAGCTCGGCAATCAAACGCGAACTGTGGGCGGCAATTTCAGACGGCTTAAGCAGTGCAGCATTTCCGGCCGCGAGCGCTGGAATAAGTGGGCCGAACAGGAGTTGAATCGGATAATTCCAGGCGCTCATGATGAGCACGACACCGAGTGGCTCAGGCTGGACCCAGCTAACCCCCGGTTGCCCGATCAACGGCGTTGTCACTTTGCGTCGACGCGTCCATCGCGATAAACGATGTTTGGCGTGCTTGATCTCCGCGTACAGCAGTCCAATTTCAAGCTGGACTTCGTGAGCCGGCTTGCTCAAATCAGCCGCCAGCGCCTGCTCGATCGCCGGCTCATTATCTTTCATCAGGGCGTCCAAGGCCTCTAGCTGATCGCGGCGCCATTCAAGCGATCGCGTTTTGCCAGCGTTAAAGTTAGCGCGCAGTTCTGCCAATAGCGCGGGATAGTGCACGATCGAAGTTGTCATAGGAGGATCAAAATCCGACTCGCAGGTGTTGAAGCTTCTCATGGTATCGCATGATGGCCTGGTCTGCGCCTGACCTTGCCCCTCGCGCCCATATATCGCCTATATGCGGTACATTAGCTATCAGCATTCTCAAACGGTTTTTTTCTCAGAGTGACAACTTCTTTGCTGATCATCAACACGGGGAGCCGATACGGCGACAGCGCGCTGAGTGAACCACTGCAGTCTCTGCGCGGCGCGGTCGAAACCGTTTGCCCTGACAATCCGGAAAGCCTGCCTGACCTCATTCGCGAACGCGCTGCTGAGGTTGATCAGATCATTCTGTGCGGTGGTGACGGGACTATTAATCTTGCCCTTGATGCGCTACTTGAAGTCAACCGTCCGGTCGGATTGATTCCAACCGGCACAGCCAACGATCTCGCACGCTCCCTGGAAATCCCTACCGACCCTGAGCAGGCTGTCGAAATCATTAATGCTGGCCATCAACGGCGAAGCAACGTTTCTCGGGTCAATGGCGTCAGCTTCATCAATGCATTCGGCATGGGCATCGGGCCGCAAACCACGCGAGAAATGGACGACACCGAAAAATCAAAATTTGGCGCGCTGGCTTATTTGCTCGGACTGATTCGAGCGCAAAAAGCGCAAACCAAATTCAAAGCAACAATTTCCTCGGATACCGAAAATCACGTGGGAAGTTTCCTGCAGATTACAGTGGGCAATGGCATCCATTACGGCGGCGGCATGACAATTTCGGATAAAGCCGAACTGGCCGACGGACGGCTGGACGTCTTGCTGGTCAAAGCACAGAGCCGCTGGAAACTACTTTCTCACGCGCTGAGATTCAAGTTCGGTGCCTTCAAGCATGAAGAGACGCTCGTGCATTGGCGCTGTAGCCAGGTGGAGATAGAGACGGATCGAGTGCTGGATATCACCGCCGACGGTGAGTTCTTGACCCAAACGCCAGCTCAATGCAAAGTACTGCCTGATACGCTGAACTTTTTTGCGCCGCAAGTAGCTGGCAACGACCGATAAGATAATGAGTGACTCTTTTCTCCTGGACCCTGGTGAGCAAGCTTTGATTGCCTGTGATCAACAGGTGCTCGCAATGATCGATCGCTACCAGCACGCTGTGAACACCGTGGAAGAAAGAGGAAAGCACAACGATATCTTTAGCGCGCGGTTAGCTGACCTGCAGGCCCAGCATCAGACGTTGGAAACAGCCCTGGCAGACCGTCAGCGCCTGCCGCAGGCACCTGAACCTGATCGTGAACAACTGTCTCGTCTGGCCATGACCATCCGCAGTTGGGTCGAAAGCGATCAGCACGAACTTCTCATCGATAGCCTGATCAATAACGAGCGTGAGTGGATTGACCATCTGCAAGAGCTGGACAATGCCGCTGTCGAGGATGTTCCGGCCGAGGAATTGCTGACCTCCGCCGAAGCTGCTGTTGAAAATTTAAGTAAACTTCTAACGTCATCGAATACCTAGTTTTCGACGTGTGAAACATCGGGCCAAGCGTTTGATCAAGTCCAGTGGCGCTAATTTTTCGCGCTGCCAACGCTACCGCTACACGCTATGGCGACGTTGGGATCAGCATGAACCACCGGTCATGATGATTGGTCTCAACCCATCGACGGCCGACGCCCACCGCGACGACCCAACTATTCGACGCTGCATTGGATTTGCCCGCGACTGGGGCGCTGGTGGGTTGGTGATGACCAATTTATTCGCCTTTCGCGCCACCTATCCCACCGACCTTAAGAACGCATCCGATCCTGTCGGGCCCAAAAACGACGCCTGGATTCGACGTATGGCCAAATC
>JGI12109J20283_11215373_pt1 | contig 10210 bp, 8 predicted proteins | sample ElkSlonscriptome_12_FD_20283 | JGI IMG/M metagenome (IMG submission 20283) | reverse complement strand
AGGCGTGCAAGGGGCTGGATAGCTCGCTGGCGTGATAAAGCTCTCCGCCTTTGGACTTCTGCTAGCAGTTGCAGCGTTTTTGAGCGCATCCGCGTTCATTGCCGGTTCCTTTGGCGTTGACCCACTAGCTTCTTACTACATCAACATCGCTACATTCTGGTTTGGGATCGCAATAAGCGTTCTGGCGGCGATGTTTTATCTTTTGAAACGAGCAAACAGCGCGGCGGAGAACTAAATGTCCATTCTCGTAAACAAAGACACCAAGGTCATCACGCAAGGGATGACAGGCAATACCGGCACCTTCCACACCGAGCAGGCGATTGCCTACGGCACGCAGGTGGTTGCAGGCGTCACCCCCGGCAAGGGCGGCACCACGCATATCGGCGTGCCGCAGTTCAACACCGTGCGCGAGGCCAAGGAAGCGACCGGCGCGACCGCCACGTGCATCTACGTGCCCCCGCCCTTCGCAGCCGATGCGATCTGCGAGGCTATCGATGCCGAGATGGAACTGATTATCACGATCACCGAAGGCATCCCGGTGCTCGACATGGTGCGCGCCAAGGCGGCACTGAAGGGTTCCAAGTCGCGCCTGATCGGGCCGAACTGCCCCGGCGTGCTCACGCCCGATGAGTGCAAGATCGGAATTATGCCCGGCTCCATCTTCAAGAAGGGCAGCGTTGGCGTTGTCAGCCGTTCGGGCACGCTCACCTATGAGGCTGTGCACCAGACCACGGCGGTGGGCCTCGGACAGACAACGGCAGTCGGCATTGGCGGTGATCCGGTGAACGGCACCAACTTTATCGACGTGCTCGACCTGTTCCTTGACGATCCGGAAACCACTTCGATGATCATGATCGGCGAGATCGGCGGCAGCGCGGAAGAAGAAGCGGCTGAATTCCTCAAGCAGGAAGCAGCCAAGGGCCGCAGCAAGCCCACCGTTGGCTTTATCGCAGGCCGCACCGCGCCTCCGGGCCGCCGGATGGGCCACGCTGGCGCCATCGTTTCAGGCGGCAAGGGCGGCGCGGAAGACAAGATCGCGGCGATGGAAGATGCGGGCATCCGCGTCTCGCCCTCGCCCAGCGAACTTGGCACCACGCTGGAGGCGATGCTGAAAGAGCTCGCCTGAACCAAATGACCTGCGCTTTGGGGGCCGACGGGGGCCGGCCCCTCAAGCGAAAGCCCCCAAGGGATCACCACCATGAACGAGCAAAGCACCAACTTCATCCCTGAACTCACCGATCAGGAAGGCCCCCAGCCCGGCCCTTCATGGGGCAATGCCAAATGGCTCGATACGGTGAGCGGCGCGTCCGAGGATCTGGCGCAGGCGATGGACCCGACGCAGATGTCGGTCGAACAGCTCAAGGGCGCAATCGAGCAGTCAGCGAAAGCCGCAGGCAAGCCGCTCGATAAAGACGCGCTGCAACACGCCGCCGATATCTCGAACAAGGCGATGACGCTGGTGCGGCTGTACCGTGTGCGCGGGCATATGGCGGCCAATCTTGATCCGCTGGGCCTGTCCAATCGCGATGAGACCATCCCTGATCTCACGCTCGAATATCATGGGCTTGCAGGGCAGGAAGACGAAGACGTTTATGTGTCCGATGTGCTGGGCCTTGAATGGACCACGATCGGCAAGCTCGAACAGCGGCTGAAAGAGGTCTATTGCGGCAATGTCGGCCTTGAATACATGCACATCGCCGACACTGAAGAGCGCCGCTTTCTGCAGGACAAGTTTGAAAGCCCCGGCGATACGATCCAGTTCACCCCCGAAGGCAAGAAAGCAATCCTCGCAGCCGTGATCCGGGGCGAGCAATATGAGGAGTTTCTCGGGCGCAAGTATGTCGGCACCAAGCGCTTTGGCCTGGATGGCGGGGAATCGATGATCCCGGCATTGGAAGCGGTGATCAAGCATGGCGGCTCGGCTGGCGTGCGCGAAATCATCTATGGCATGGCGCACCGTGGCCGGCTCAACGTGCTCGCCAACGTGATGGCCAAGCCATACAAGGTGATCTTCCACGAATTTTCCGGCGGCTCTGCCAATCCCGATGACGTGGGCGGCTCTGGTGATGTGAAATATCACCTTGGCACCAGCACAGACCGCGAATTTGACGGCACATCCGTGCATATGAGCCTTGTGCCCAATCCCAGCCACCTCGAAGCGGTGAACCCGGTGGTGCTTGGCAAAGCGCGCGCGCAGCAGGTGATCCGCGATGATCTTGCCAAGAAAGAGCAAGTGCTGCCCGTGCTGATCCACGGCGATGCCGCTTTTGCAGGCCAGGGCGTGGTGTGGGAAAGCCTCTCGCTCTCAGGCGTGCCCGGCTATGACACCGGCGGCTGCATCCACTTTATCATCAACAACCAGATCGGCTTTACCACCAGCCCCAAATTCGCCCGCTCCTCGCCCTATCCAAGCGATGTGGCCAAAGGTGTGCAGGCCCCGATCCTGCATGTGAACGGCGATGATCCCGAAGCGGTGACCTTCGCCTGCAAGCTCGCGGTGGAATACCGCCAGACCTTCGGGCGCGATGTGGTGATCGATATGTGGTGCTATCGCCGCTTTGGCCACAACGAGGGCGATGAACCCAAATTCACCCAGCCGCTGATGTACGATCAGATCCGCAAGCACCCCAAGGTGAGCGTGCATTACGAAGCGCGCCTGATCGATGAAGGCGTGATCGATGAAGGCCACCGTCAAAGCGTGAGCGATGCCTTCATCCAGGAGCTGGAAGAGCAATTCGAAGCGGCCAAAAGCTACAAGCCCAACGATGCTGACTGGTTTGGCGGGCGCTGGGCGGGGCTGAACAAACCCGCCGATCCCGAAACCGCGCGGCGCAACATCGAAACGGCAATCGATGACAAGATGTTCGATAAGCTCGGCCGTGTGCTCACCACCGTTCCCGACGATCTGACGATCCACAAGACCTTGGGCCGCGTGCTCAAGGCCAAGGGCGACATGTTCGAAAGCGGCGAAGGCTTTGACTGGGCGACCGCCGAAGCGCTCGCCTTTGGCAGCCTGGTGATGGAAGGATACGGCGTGCGCCTGTCCGGTCAGGATTCAGGCCGCGGCACGTTCTCCCAGCGTCATGCCGTCTGGGTCGATCAGACCGATGAGAGCAAATATATTCCGCTGTGCACGCTGCCGCACGGCAATTTCGAAGTCTATGACAGCACCCTTTCCGAATATGGCGTGCTGGGCTTTGAATACGGCTTTGCCATGGCGGACCCGAAAAGCCTGGTCATGTGGGAAGCGCAGTTCGGCGACTTTGCCAATGGCGCGCAGATCATGATCGACCAGTTCATCGCCTCGGGCGAAGCCAAGTGGCTGCGCGCCAACGGGCTCGTGCTGCTTTTGCCGCATGGCTATGAAGGCCAGGGGCCCGAGCACTCCTCGGCCCGGCTTGAGCGGTTCTTGCAGCTATGCGCGGATGACAATCTGCAAGTGTGCAACATCACAACACCGGCCAATTACTTCCACGTGCTGCGCCGCCAGATGCTGCGTCCCTTCCGCAAGCCCCTGGTGATCATGACGCCAAAATCGCTGCTGCGTCACCCGATGGCCAAATCGAACCGCGAGGAATTTCTGAGCGACCGCCAGTTTCGCCGCATCAAATCCGATCCGGCGATGGAAACCGACACCAAGGCCGATGCGAAAATAAAGCGGCTGGTGCTGTGCAGCGGCAAGGTTGCCTACGATCTGATCGAAGAGCGCGATGCCAAGGGGCTGGATGATGTCTCGATCGTACGGATCGAACAGCTTTATCCCTTCCCCGGCGATCCGCTCGCTTTGCGTTTGTCGCGCATGAAAAATCTTGAAAGCGTGGTGTGGTGCCAGGAAGAGCCGAAGAATAATGGTTCGTGGTTCTTCGTGGAGACCCCGATCGAAGAGGCGCTCAAGGCAAGCGGACACGAAGGCAAGCGCCCGATCTATGCCGGACGCGATGCCGCCGCATCGCCGGCAACCGGGCTCGCCAGCCGTCACAAATCGCAGCAGGAAACGCTGATTGCGCAGGCCCTGGGCCTAAGCAGCTAAACCCGTATTGAAGGCCCAAAGGGATCATATATTATGGCCACTGAAATCACTGTCCCCGCTCTGGGGGAATCCGTTACCGAAGGCTCGATCGGCGAATGGCTCAAACAGCCGGGCGATGCTGTCGCGATCGATGAACCGATTGCGAGCCTTGAAACCGACAAGGTTGCCATCGATGTGCCCTCCCCCGTCGCCGGCGTCCTGTCCGAACATCGCGCCGAAGTTGGTGACACAGTCGAAGTTGGCGCTGTGATCGCGGTGATCGAAGAAGGCGCAACGACCGCGGCGACCAAGGGCGAAGAGCCCGCGCGCGAAGAAGCCAAGCGCGAGGAAGGCGAAGAGGCCCGCAGCGAGCAGAACGACGATGCCTCCGCATCAGCCACGCTTTCGCCTGCCGTGCGCCGTGCTGTGCTTGAACACGGGGTTGACCCCTCGACCATCAAGGGCACGGGCAAAGGCGGCCGCATCACCAAGGAAGACGTGCTCGAAGCGGCGAAGAACAAGGGCGATGCGCCCGCTCCTTCAACCTCGCCTGCGCCCTCTCCGGCCCCTGCTGCCGCTCCGGCAAGCACTGGCGAGCGCCGCGAAGAGCGCGTGAAGATGACGCGGATGCGCCAGACCATCGCCAAACGCCTCAAAGGCGCGCAGGACAATGCGGCGCTGCTCACCACATTCAACGATTGCGACATGAGCGCGGTGATCGAGGCGCGGGGCAAGTACAAGGATCTGTTCGCCAAGAAGCATGACATCCGCCTTGGCTTCATGGGCTTTTTCGCCAAAGCCGCCTGCCTTGCGCTCAAGGACGTGCCTGCGGCCAACGCCTATATCGAAGGCGACGAGATCGTTTATCACGATTATGTCGATATCTCGGTGGCGGTCAGCGCGCCCAACGGGCTGGTTGTCCCGGTGATCCGCGATTGTCAGGACAAGGGCTTTGCCCGGATCGAGAAAGACATCGCCGATTTCGGCAAGCGGGCCAAGGAAGGCTCGCTGACCATGGCCGATATGCAGGGCGGCACCTTCACCATCTCGAACGGCGGTGTGTTCGGATCGCTGATGAGCACTCCGATCATCAACCCGCCCCAATCCGCCGTGCTGGGCCTGCACCGGATCGAGGATCGCCCGGTCGTGATTGATGGCGAGATCGTGATCCGCCCGATGATGTATCTCGCGCTCAGCTACGATCACCGCCTGATCGACGGGCGCGAGGCGGTAACCGCGCTCAAGATCATCAAGGATGCGATCGAGGATCCCACGCGGATGCTGATTGATCTGTAAAAGCCCGATGGACAGCGCAGCGATCGTCACCAGCTTCAAGCAGCGCGAAGCCTTTAACGAGACAAAGTTCCACGCCTGGCTTGATCAGGGGGGCTTTGAAGAATTCTGGGGCAGGCTGGGCGGTCTGCCCGATGTGGCGGGTAAGGATGTGTTCGATTTCGGGTGCGGGCGCGGCGCAATGGCACAGCGGCTGATGGAGGCGGGCGCGCGCTCGGTTCGCGGGATCGATCTCAACCCGGTCACCGTGAACTTCGCCGAGCGCAAGGTCGCTTCACAATGGGGCGGCAGAGTTGAATTCATTTGCGGGGATATCCGCCACATCGTTAGCGCCAGGGCCGGCATCCCGAAGGCCGATATTGTTGTCTCGTCCGATACGATGGAGCATGTCATGGACCTGCCCGATACGCTGCGCGCCGTAGTGGAAGTGTGCAAGCCGGGCGGCGATATCTATATCGGCTTCTCGCCGCTGTGGCATTCGCCTTTTGGCCATCACAAGCTGATCGCTTCAAAAGTGCCATGGATTCATCTGGGGCGCGGCAATCAGGCGTTTCTCGATCGTTTGCGCAAAGAGCGCGGCACTGCTCCCGATACGATCCAGCAGCGCGGGTTTAACGGGGCAACGCCCGCCGATTTTCGCGCTGCGCTGGCGGGGCTGCCGGTCGAGATTGTTTCAGCGCGCCGCAATTGCGCAACCTCGCCGCTCAAACGCGCAGCGATGCAGGCGCTGGGGTGCGCGAGCATTGTGCCGGCGCTGGAAAAATACGTGACGATCGGGCTTTATTGGCATTTGCACGTGCCGCTATCGCCCAAACAATCAAACGGGCAATCAAAGACCCGATCAACAGGCACATCGCATCCTGCGATAGCGACAAGACATTAGACGAAAACAGCAATGGCACCGGGACCAAAGACGTCCTAAATATGTGTCAAATCATGAAGCTGGCAATCCAATAGGCACAACGCCGCAAGACTTTTGAAAAGATGGGATCTCACACCATGGCTGACCATTCATACGATTACGACGTCCTCGTCATCGGCGCTGGCCCGGGCGGCTATGTCGCCGCTATCCGCGCCGCGCAACTGGGCCTCAAAACCGCGTGCATCGAAAGCCGCGAAACGCTGGGCGGCACCTGCCTTAACGTGGGTTGCATCCCGTCCAAGGCGCTGCTCCACGGCTCGGAACTCTACGATCATTCGCGCAACGGCCACATGGCACAATGGGGCCTTGGCGGTGAGGTGACGCTCGATCTTGGGCGCATGATGGAAGAGAAGAGCAAGGCGGTTGGCGAACTGACACGTGGCATTGAAGGCCTGTTCAAGAAGAACAAGGTCACCTGGCTGAAAGGTCTGGGCTCGTTTGTCGATGCGCACACCGTGAAGGTGGGCGATGAAAAAGTGACAGCGAAAGACATCGTCATCGCCACCGGTTCCAGCGTGATGCCGCTGCCCGGCGTAGATGTGGACAATGCGGCCAAGCGGATTGTCGATTCCACCGGCGCGCTCGAACTCGAAGAAGTGCCTGAACACCTGGTCGTCATCGGCGGCGGCGTGATCGGGCTGGAACTGGGCAGCGTATGGCGCCGCCTTGGTGCAAAAGTGACCGTTGTCGAATTTCTCGACAAGCTGCTGCCCGGTATGGATGAAGAAGTGCGCAAGGAAGCGGGCAAGATCTTCAAGAAGCAGGGCATGGAAATGATGCTGGGCCACAAGGTCACCGGCGCCAGCGTGAAGGGCAAGAAAGTCACGCTTACGATCGAGAAATCGGTTGGCGGGGAAGAACAGACCATCGAGGCCAGCCACGTGCTTGTCTCCATCGGCCGCCGCCCCAACACCGAAGGGCTCGACCTCGACCGCGCAGGCCTGCAGCTTGATAATCGCGGGCGGGTTGAAATCGGCCACGATTTCCGCACCGCTGTCGATAATATCTGGGCCATTGGCGATGTCGTCAAAGGCCCGATGCTGGCGCACAAGGCCGAGGATGAAGGCATTGCTGTGGCGGAAAACATTGCCGGTGAAACGGGCATCGTAAACCACAATGTGATCCCCAATGTCGTCTACACCGCGCCCGAAATCGCCGGCGTTGGCCTTACTCAGGAAGAAGCGATCGAGCAGGCCGGAGGCGACAAGAAAGCGATCAAGGTGGGCAAGTTCCCGATGATGGCCAACAGCCGCGCCAAGGCCAATCGCGATACCGATGGCTTTGTGAAAGTGATCGCGGATGCCGCAACGGACCGAGTCATCGGCGTGTGGATGATCAACACGCTGGCGGGCACGATGATCGCACAGGCGGCGCAGGCGATGGAATTTGGCGCGACATCCGAAGACATCGCCTACACCTGCCACGCGCACCCCACACAGGCCGAAGCCTTCAAGGAAGCGGCAATGGCTGTGCAGGGCAAGCCGATCCACATGTAGGCCCCTGCGCCTCTTCGCGAGGCGAGGGGCGCACGCGCCAAAGGGGGGAGATCGGGCACATGGCCTATCCGAAACTGACCGATAAACCGGGGCTTCACGAAACTGCCGCTGCCATTCGCGAAGGCAAGCTCTCGGTCGCTCAGGCGGTCGATGCCGCGATCGTGCGGATCGAAAAGCTCGACAGCGGGATCAACGCGCTCGCCGTGCCCGATTTCGAGCGCGCTGCGACCCTTGCCAAGGCACTAGACGCGGCAGGTCCGCGCCCTGACCAGCCATTGTTCGGCGTGCCCATGACGGTGAAGGAAAGCTTCGATGTCGCAGGGCTGCAAAGCTGCTGGGGCCATGCCCGCCTCACCGATTACATCGCTTCGCGCGATAGCGAGCTGGTGCGCCGCCTCAAAGCTGCGGGAGCAGTGATCGTGGGCAAGACCAACGTGCCGCAAGATCTGTCTGACTGGCAGAGTTTCAACCCCGTTTACGGCCGCACCAACAATCCGCACGATAAGGCCCGCTCGCCCGGCGGATCATCCGGCGGCAGCGCGGCGGCAGTGGCAAGCGGCATGGTCGCGGGCGAATACGGCACCGATATCGGCGGCTCGGTGCGCGTGCCAGCGCATTTCTGCGGCATATGGGGCCACAAGACGACGTGGGGCATTATCTCCAAAGCGGGGCACGATCACCCCCAAATGGCGCGGCGCAAAGGGTTTGTCGCAGCGCATGACGGCGCGCTTTCCATCGCCGGACCGCTGGCGCGCAATGCGGATGATCTTGCCCTGCTAACGCAGATCGGATCGCGCTTTACCCTTGGCCGGACAGACAAACCGCTTGCCCGGTGCCACCTTCTGGCGATCACCGAATATCCCGGAAGCCCGGTCGACAAAAGCGTTGCTGACCCGATAGAGACCGCCATCGCCGCGCTGGTCGATGCAGGCGTCGAGGTGGACCGCGCAAGTGATCTTATCCCCGATCTTTCAGACCAACAGGGCTGGTATATGCGCATGCTCAACACCGCAATGGCACGCGGCGCGCCCGGCCCTAAAGGCAAGCGCGCGAGCGCCACCGACTGGTTTGACATGCTCGATGCGCAGGCCGCCAACGAGGCGCAATGGGCGCATCTGTTTGAAACCTACGATTTCGTGCTCGCTCCGCCTGCCCCCGTCCTGGCCGTGCCGCACAATGAGGGCCGCGTGTTCGACAATCCGATCACGATCAACGGGCGCGAGGAATCGGGCGCGAGCGGGCTTGCATGGGCGGGGATCGCGACCTTCCCCAACCTGCCCGCCACCGTGTTGCCCATCGGCCAATCCTCGTATCTGGGGGCACAGCTTCCCTGCGGCATGCAGGTGATGGGTCCGCAAATGAGCGATCTGGACTGTATCCGCATTGCCGGAGAAATCGCGCAGGTCGTGCACGGCTAGCTCGGCTTCGCCAGAGGCTGCGCAGGGCGGTTGTGGCTTTCTGGCGCACACTGGCCCATTGGCACATCTCACTTGGCTGGCTGCTAGGCGTGCCGATCCTTGTGTCGCTGGCAAATGGGCTGTTCGTGACCGCCAGGCCGCTGCCGCAAATGCGCAGCGAACATTTGCTGATGAAAGCGCTGTTCGGATGCGTCCTTTTGCCTTCGCGGGGCGTATTGTGCGGGTGGGCCTGCATGTGGGTGCATTCTCCGGGCAAAGGTAATCTAAAATGAATACAGAAGTGCTCACCCCCATTCTCGACCTGCTCGACATTGTCGGCATTGCCCTGTTTGCGCTCTCGGGTTCGGTGATCGCGGCAAAAGAGCGGCAGACGTTCGTCACCATGTGCTTCTTCGCGCTTGTCACCGGAACTGGCGGCGGCACAGTACGCGATATATTGATCGGCACCCCGGTTTTTTGGATGCAGGATTTCTGGTATGCGCCCGTCTGCCTGTCGATGGCAGCAGTGATCTGGCAAACTCCGGTAAGACTATGGGAAGGCCGCTTTTTTGCCTATGCCGATGCAGCAGGGCTGGCCGCATTTTCTGTGCTGGGAAGTGCCAAAGCGGTAGCTTATGGCGTGCCGCCCGTACCGGCAATGCTTATGGGAGTGTTCACCGGTGTGGCCGGCGGGATCATCAGGGACGCGGTGGCAAGCCGTTCTTCATTGCTGATGGAGCCGGAACTTTATATTACCGCGGCAACCCTGAGCGCGGTGATGACCGTACTGGGAATGATGGCAGGCCCTTATGTGGGCATAGCCGATGCGCTTATCTGGACGCTCGCATTTTCGGCTGGCTTCGCCCTGCGGATCGTCGCACTGCATTATGAAATAAGTCTACCCAGCTATGGCCGCGGTGCCCCGGCTGACGAGTGAGAATGAAAAGGGGCGCCAGGCAAATTTCCGGACGCCCCTCAATTCGACCAATTTGCATCACAAGCCGCTTATTCGTCGCCGGGTAGCGGGCCGCCGGGATAAGCGGGCATGCGGTCCGATGTCAGCGGCACCAGCGGCTGTGCAGGTCGCTCCGCG
>JGI12109J20283_10281593_pt1 | contig 10210 bp, 9 predicted proteins | sample ElkSlonscriptome_12_FD_20283 | JGI IMG/M metagenome (IMG submission 20283) | reverse complement strand
TCAACCCACCCAGGATAGCAGCGACCTGTGCCAGCGTACCGCCATGCTTGCGGGCCTGCCCTGCCATGACAATCCCGGTGCCGATCAACATAATCGCCAGCACCACCGTATTTAATGACAGCGTATCCACGATCACATCACGGTCTTCAAATTCGGCAAACACCCCCGTCAATGTGAGGATCAACACCGCAACCGTGGCATAAATTCCAGAGCGTAATACCGCGTTGATTGCCGCCATCGTTACACCTTCTTATCCGCTACCACTTCGCCAAAGATGCCCGTTGGCCGGAAGATGAGGATAAATACCAGCAGACCAAAAGCCACCACATCCTTGAGCTGGTCATCCAGGCCGAGCAAGGCCGGGCCGATGGCCTCCACCACCCCCAGGAACAACCCGCCGAACATCGCGCCCGGCACGTTGCCAATACCGCCGACCACCGCCGCCGTAAACGCCTTAATGCCCGGCAAAAAGCCCATCCGGGAGGTAATCTGCCCACCACCGGGGATAAGCGCAAACATCACCGCGCCGATGCCCGCCAGCAAACCGCCCAGGATGAACGTCACCACAATCACCCGGTCCACGTTGATGCCCATCAGTGACGCGGTGTTTTTATCTTCGGCAACGGCACGCATGGCCCGCCCGGTTTTGGTACGCTGGATGAAAAACCACAACCCGGCCATCACCAGCAACGAGAAACCCATCACGATAAACGTAATCGGGCGCAGGCGCAATTCCAGCCCGATGATATTGACCGTGTACAGCCCATCAATCAGGTCAATGCCCATGTTTTGTTCCATAAAAAAGATCGGTTGCAGCAGAAAAAACAGCCCTTCACCGACCTCGCTACCATCCAGGGTGAGTGTTTCCAGATCACCGAACACCCCCGGCAGAATAAACAAGTTCACAGTGGGGAAGTTCTTCGGGCTGGCACCAAACAGCAGCTTGAATAACTCCTGCAAGGTAATAGACGCCCCAATCGCAGTGATCAGCGGGACCAGACGCGGCGCGTTACGCAAGGGGCGATACGCGATCCGTTCCAGCATCACCGCCACAATCATGGACGCAATCGCACCGATCAAAATCACCGATAGCAACGCCAGCGCGGTCTGCTCTTGCAGAAAACCGCTGTTATTCATCGCTTCGATGGCGAAGAAACCGGCGAATGCCCCGGCCATGAACACCTCACCATGCGCGAAGTTAATCATGAACAGGATACCGTACACCAGCGTATACCCCAGCGCGATCAGCGCGTAGATGCTGCCCTGCGATAACCCGAAGATCAGGTTCTGCACAAAGCGGTTAAACGTATATTCGCCGCTGATGACGTTATTCGCTGCGATCAAGAAAATAGCAAATAGCAACACCGCACCCACGCCACGTATCGGGCTGCGAATGGTATTATTCAGCAAAAATTGTGTTAAATCACCGCGCAGTAATGAGGTGCGCTTACCCGGAGAAGCTTCGGACTGCATACCAATCCCCTAAGATTGACTTGGTTTTTAAACGGGCCAACAATTATCAATCGGCTTTATGCACACAGAGGCGCAACCGATGTGCGCCCCTGTAGTTGGTTTATGATGTCTGTTCAGCCTGTTGTCTCATCACAGACAGCCAGAAGACTGTCTCTACATTACGGCCTGAAGGCGAGAACCTCCGACCTTGTAGGGACGCGCTTCTGCGCGTCCGCATGCCTACAACATACCAAACAGAGGCGATGAAACGCCGGATGGTTTACCCTTCGGCTTCCTCAGTCGCTGCGGGTTCTTCCATCTCTTCTTCTTCACCCATTTCTTCTTCTTCCATGTCCATGTCTTCCATGTCATCACCCGTAGTCATGACCATGACTTCGACATTTGCACCCTCTTCAACCACGAAGAAGCCCACATCCAGGGAAGCGGTTTCGCCGGTACCATCAGCAGTCAGCAGACCGGTCAGGCCCTCGAAGCCCTCAAAGCTACGCAGGTATTCTTGAACGGCGGCACGGCTGATCACCAGGCTACCATCATCACCGACGGTGGCGGTGGCTTCGATAGCATCCAGGAACAGGTTGTAAGCGTCATAGCCGTTGCTGTTGTACGGACCCGGCGGCTCTTCCTCGAAGGTCTCTACATAACGCTCGATGAAGGCATCCAGGTCTTCGTTGGCAAACGGAATAGCCACGGAGGTATATACACCCTCAGCAGAATCACCAGCCAGTTCGATGAACTCCGGCCCTTGCAGACCATCCGCGCTCATGAAGATCACGTCTTCCAGACCAGCGTCTTCCAACTGCTGGGCCAGCAGCGCACCCTCAGCCGGGAAGCCGACGAAGTAAACCAGTTCCGGCTCTTCGGCAGCGAAGTCTTCCAGCAGGGAGCGGAAGTCCTGGTCACCAACGTTGATGGCATCCTGGGCGACAACTTCACCACCAAGGGCCTCAAATTCAGGGATCACCACACCAACCAGACCTTCACCATAAGCACTACCATCATGGATGGTGGCGATACGGGTCACACCCAGTTCTTCAAACATGAAGGCAGCAGCAGCCGGGCCTTGCACCGCGTCAGAGACAACGGCACGGTTGAAGCTGGTGAAACCACGCTGGGTCAGGCTGGGGGCGGTGCAGCTTGGGCTGATCATGCTCAGGCCCGCGCTATCGTAGATGGGCGCGGCAGCCGTGCAGGAGCTGGAGCACATATGGCCGATCACGCCGACGATGTTCTCATCAGAGGCGAAGCGGTTGGCAACGGCCTGGCCGGTCTCGGCGTTACAAGCGGAGTCCTGAGAGTCCACAATCACGCTGAATTCGGCATCACCGACCATCACAGTCGGGCGGTCTTCCTGCGCCAGTTCCACACCACGCTGAATATCAATACCAAAGGGGGCGGTATCCCCACTGAGGCTGGCCGCAAAACCAAGGGTGATTTCACCATCCGGCTCCACAGCCACGTCATCAGTCTGTGCGATGACCAATGTACCAATCATAGCCACAGCAGCCAGTACCAGGGCCACTACAGCAACTTTACGATTCAACAAATTACGCATGTTGTCTCTCCTAAAAACGTACAGAAAACAAATAAATGTAGCGATGTTATTTTGCAGTGCGTGATTATAACGAATCATCGCATAGCAGCAAGTCATTCACTGCGACATCACCACATCTAATAGGGGAACGTTACCCAAACTGCACGCAGATGGGAAATAATATTAAGCAAGTGTTAACGTTTTGAAGAGTTCATGCATGGCTCTGGCGGTCTGTAGCGGGTGTTCCAGGTAGCTATAATGCCCGGCACCAGGGAACACCACCAACCCGGCATCAGGGATGAGTTGCTCTAACAATTGACCCTGCCACAGCGGGGTATCGGTATCGGCATCACCCCAGAATAGCAGCGTCGGCACGCGGACGCGCCCAGCATACCCACGCAGATCCTCATTCACCACGTTGACGAACGTCTGCCTCATCACGCCGCTCACATTCTGGAAATCCGTGGACCCATACTGCCGGTTATACCAGCCCCGCAATGAGTCGGAGAGTCCGCGCAGACCAACCGCGCTTAAGCCATCGCGCACGCCTTTATACACCCCTAGCCGGGCGCGTTTCCAGGCGGGCGTCTGCGGGCGGATGCCAGCCGCATCAGCCAGGGCCATCCCGCCGATACGCGCCGCGTGTTCGGCACCGAGGATCAAGCCCAGCCGCCCACCAAATGAGTGCCCGAACAGATGCACCCGTTGCAGATGGTGTGCATCCATATAGGCCAGCACAAAATCCGCATAATCATGCACGGTCCAGGCGATGGGGGGATCCTCACTCACACCAAAGCCGGGCATATCCAGCAGATAGCAGCGATACCCCAGCGGCGCGAGGCGTTCGGCCAGTGGTGCCAACAGACTGATCTCCGCGCCCCAGCCATGCAACATCAACACGGGCACAGCATCCGCATCACCGAGGATTTGCTGGTTGATCTGTAGGCCGGAGATAGCAATCGTATCGCCCATGCCGCTGCCTACGCCCCCTCAATCGTGATCTGCGCACCGAGTTTGATCAACTTACCCACCACCCCATCAAAGCTGCGGCGTAGGGCCTGCGCATTGTCGATCACACTTTCGCCATCGGCCAGCAGAGCCGCCGCCAGCATACCCAAACCGGCACGCACGTCCGGCGAATCCATATAAATCGGGTACAACGGTGACGGCCCGACCACAATCGCCCGGTGTGGGTCACACAGCACAATCTGCGCTCCCATCGCGTTGAGCTTATCAATGAACAGCAGCCGGTTGTTATATAACTTCTCGTGGATCAAAGCGGTGCCGCGTGCCTGGGTCGCGATGACCGTCGCAATCGCCATCAGGTCCGAGGGGAAACCGGGCCAAGGCGCGGATTCAATGCTGGCGTCTACATCTTCGGCGCGGTTGCTCAGGGCCAGGTCACCATGCTTGGGCACGAAGATCATCTTCTCATCTAAATCCAGCTTGATGCCCAACCGCTGATAAATCTTGTCGATCATGCGCATATCCCCATGCCGGATGCCGTCAATCTGCACCCGCCCGCCGGACATGGCCGCCATCGCCGCCACCGATGCCGCTTCAATATGGTTCGGGCCGACCTTCTCCGCCACGCCATGCAGTTGCCGCCCACCAAACACCCGTAACATGTTGGAGCCGACATTATGCACCTGTGCGCCCATGCGCTCCAGCATGTTGCATAATTCCTGCACATGCGGTTCGCTGGCCGCATTACGGATCACGGTTTCATCACCGAAGCAGGCCGCCAGCATCACCACAATGGCCGTCGCCGTGACGGATGCCTCCTCCAGCAAAATATCCTTGAAGTGCCATTTACCCGCCCGCACCTCTACCGCGCCGTCCACGCTGCTCACATCCAACCCCAGGTCACGCATCGCACCCAAATGCGTGCGGATGCGCTGCATTGGGAAATCCAGTTCCAGCCGAATATACCCGCGCCGCACCAGGATAGGCGCAAGGTACAGTAAATTACCCGTTTCCTGCTGGGCCAGTTCCCGGCGTAGAATTTGCTCTGTTTGTACGGTTAACGTTTGGTCGTTGTCAATGCTGAAGCGTGTACCCAGCCGTTGCGCCGTCTTCAACATAGAGGCTGTGGTGGTGGTATCCGGCCAATTGGCAATGGTGGATTGCTCATCGACTAGCATTGATGCGGCTAGCAGCGCGATGGCGGCATTGGTATTGCCCGCCGGTTGGTAGGTGCCGTTGAGTGGCTGACCGCCGGTAACGCGAATGCGCATAAAAATTAATCCCTCGATGATGTGTCTGCTCAATCGAGGGCGATTATACCAGTTATGAGGATGAGTGATAGCACCAGCCGCTAAATGGCTATCGGTGCGATGACCCCTTCCAGGCCCAACGTCCAATCGTGGATGGCCGTCCAATCACGATGATCACCTGTGGGCAACCCCTTCAGCGTGACGCGCGCCCGCTCCAACAGATTGTGCTGGCTCGGTTCCAGGCGACCGGCAAAATATCCCACGCTAAACGGCTGGGCGATGTTCAACAGTGGGTCCAGATAAGTTTCGACTTCGCGCTGGCTTTCCGGGGCTGGGTCCGCAACGCTCATGCAGACGGTAAACAAGGCCAGTGGTTTGTTGCGCAGCACAGCACTGTGTTCGCGCACAAAATCCACCGCTTCCGGCAACCAGGCCCCGTTACGGATGCCACTACCGACCACAACGGCACTATAAATTTCCGCTGATTTAATTACACCAACGGGCAGCACATCAACATTCACACCATCAGCCGCGAGGATGCGACCAATCGCAACAGCGACAGATGCCGTAGACTCACCACGCGTCGCATAGGTGACCAATACCCGTGTATTCATACCATATTCCCATGAAATTACCTTGCCTTTGGTAATATCATAATCAATAAACACCTACATAGCGCAGTGACATGTGTCATCAATCCGGTATGATAGTGTACCTATACGTAGCGATCAGCCGCTTTCCTGGCGTTCGCGCAGGTAGAAGATCAAACCCTGCTCAATTGTCGGCGCACCCAGCAAATGCATCATCGCAATGATCTGAGCGCGGTTATCTGTGCCGCTGTTCACCACATGCAACAAGACCTCGCCTACGCCCTGGGAATGGGTATTCCCATTCAAGGAGTTATAGGTAAATTCCTCCTGTAGCCTGTCTTTGGTCATCGCGTTGATGTAACCGCGCACCTGGGCTTCAATCTCCCGCCATTTGGTGCGGATGCTATCGCGATTGGGGTAATCCTCCGGGGTCAGCAGGGCTTTTGGCGTTTCCCCACGCAGACGTGTAAACCACACCCACTCGTTGCTCATCGCCATCACAAACTGGTTATGTATTGACCCCCAGGAATATTCGGTGTTTTTCATAAAGTCGTCGTCGCTGAGTTTTTCCGCCGCATCCCATACCAGGTCACGCGCCCAGTAGTTGTAATCGTAGAGCATACGGATGAGGTCTACAGTCATCATAAGTTTGGTCACTCCTGTTCCCATAAATACAACATCAAGTCCTGTTCCAATGTCGGCGCACCCAGGCCATGTAACCCCGCCAGAATTTGCGCCCGGTGATCGGTGGCATGGTTCATCACATGGATGAGAATTTGCCACGCATCCGATGTCATCTGCCCACGCCGCCGTGTATCGTACACAATCGGTTTCGCTAATGTAGCGTCATCTAAGCTTGCTAAATAGGATTGCAAATCCTGTCGTACAGCGTCCCACCTGGTTTTGACCGTCGCCTTCGTTGGGAAATCCTGGCCGTCTATAATCGCCGGTAGTGGCGCGTTTCTCAGCCGAGCGAACCAGCGTTCATCCACATTCAGCCAGTGCACCACCTGATTACGAATCGACCCCAGCGAATAGTCTAATTCTTGCACAAATTGGTCATCACTCAGGCGATCAATACAGGCCCACACTCGGTCATTGAGTGCGAACGTATACTCATAAAGCTGGCGAATAGAATCGGCATTCATCACGGAACATCCCCTGAGCCTGGCGCAGATTCTATTGTAGCGCAAAAACGGGACAAGCGTGTTATGACTCGGTTTGCACGCGCCACACTGCCAGGCCCACATCACAACCGATGACCAGCGTTGTGCCATCCGCACTCAAGCGCACCATATCCGGCAAGCGTGTACAATCAGCGCGGTACTCACCGACTCTGTAGCGCGTGCCCGTCGCCACATCCCAGGCCACAATGACCGGATCATCATCCAACCCCACCGCCAACACCAGATCACCCGCCGGGGTGACGATAAGCGCGGTTGGTTCTGCGGCCAATGGAGCCAATGATTTCGCCGTTCCGCTTACAAAATCCCCCAGGTAGAGCGTGTCCTCCGCTGGCACCCGCAGCGCGATTTGATCATCCCCGCCACTGTCATTGATCCGGCTGAACAGCGGCAAGAAAGGCATAGATACACGGCCTGTACTCGCGCCCGTTTCCAGGTCGAAGCGTCGCACCGTCGCGTCGGCTTCCAGTACCACCGCCGCCGGGGGCCGCGCCCGCGCATTCCTGCCGATGGCCTCCGCATCCACATAAGGCGCAGATGGCAGCACCACACGATCCACACCGCTGACGGCTGGCACACCGACCACAACCGGCACATCATCCTCGCGGATAATCTCTAACCAGACCTGCTCGCCATCTGCCTGCCCCCACACCCGCACCGGCTGCCCCAGTGACCACACATCATCACCAGCACGAATCGGTAACACGCGCTCCGCTGCCAGATCAAACCGTAAAATCTCGTACCGCCGGCCATCAAAGTGCAGCGATAGCAGCGCAGCATCCGTAAAGGCCGCATCAACCAGATCTGCACCATACTCGGCAATCGGCACCATGTCCTGCAAATCCACCAGCACAACGGCGGTCTCACCGCGCAACGCCGCATAACGTCCAGTTGGGTGCAAACGGAACCACCCCGCAGTGATAGCAATGTCAGCCGGTAGCGCGTCAAAATCAAGCTGATTTACCGCTGCCAGCCGGTCCAGGGTATCCGCTGTGATCGGTTCAGAAGCCAATGGGGTATCATCTGCCAAGCTGATGCTGACCAGCAGCACACAGCCCAGGCCAAACAACCATCGCCACATCATTCGGCTGTTACCTGCCATATCTCCAACCCGGTATCACAGCCGATAGTCAATGTCGTATCATCAGCCAGCAAACGCGCCATATCTAATTCGCGGCTGCACTCGCGGTATTCACCGAGGTCATAACGTTCGCCAGTTGCCGTATCCCACGCCACCACAACGGGATCATCGTTCAAATGCACCGCAAAAATAACATCCCCGGCATCGGTAACAAAGAAGAACTGCGCGTAATCCCCGTTCAGGTCAGCAATGCGCCGATTTTCACCTGTGTCAAAATCCAGCAGATACAGGCCGTCATTCATCGGGTCCCGCCATGCCAGGTAGCGGCCATCCGCGCTGAGTTGCCCGAATACCGCCGGGCCGTTCTCCACAGTCGCCTCGGCTGTCATCACCCCACTACTCAGATCCCACCGTTTGACTGCCCCTTCTGGCGAGGCCGTCACCGCGAATGGCGGCTCTATACGCCCGATGCGAATCAAGGCGTCCTCATCCGCGCCAGGACCGTACAGAATCTCGACCACATCGCTCTCACGGTATACGTCCAGCAATGGCCCCGCCATTGGCAGCATCTCCATCAACCGATTATTCGACGGCATCTGCCGGACCACAGTTTCATTTGTTGCCCAGTCGGTTAATTCAAGCATCGGGCTGCAATCGTAGTTATTTTCGTTAAAACAGGTTGACCAGATCGCCTGGGGCCGTTCTGACGATTGCACAAAAAAACTAAAGAACGGGTTACCATAGATCCCGTTATCCGCCACCATGACGATATAGCGTTCGCCATCGGTATAGGCAGCAAATAACGGCCAGGGCAAGTTATCCGGGTTATCGTTGAACACCGCATCCACAAATGTCGGGCGCAGCGCATCCGCATTTGATGGCGGTTCCACCGTGAACCAGCGTGTGTAATCGGCGTCAATCACCCATAAGCTCTGATCAACGGTCTGTACGGCATAACGGCCCAGGCCATCAGCGGCGAACCAACCCGTTTCAAACACAGCGGGTTCAACAACGCCCCCGCGCCCGTCCGGGTCCGGCGTGGCAGCCGGGTCCGGTGATACAAAAAGTGGCTCGTAAAATGTGGCGTCAAAATCAATCGACGTGACAGGTTGTAAATCGGTCACGTTCTCAGCGGTGATCGTTGGCGATGATGGCGCGTCCTGCGCTCCCACCGGCAGAATCAACAGTAACAACAACATCATGCCGCTATATATACGATAGCGCGTCATGCAAACGTTCCTTTCGCTAACAGATGGCCTGTGCTAATCTTGCTTTAAGCATCTGACCCGTCAGATGCCCCTCTAAGTATATGCTAAATTCAGGGTGGGTATGATGAAACCAGCGCAAATTGAACGGTTGTTGGACCGTGTGTTGTTGACCGTAGAAAAACCAGGCCGCTACGTCGGCGGGGAATACAACAGCATCGTCAAGGACTGGGCGACCACCCCGACCCGCGTCGCCCTCGCCTTCCCCGATATATACGACCTGGGCATGTCCAACCTGGGGATTATGCTGCTTTACGAACAGATCAACCAGCAAACGGATATGCTAGCGGAGCGCGTCTTCGCCCCCTGGGAAGACATGGAAACCGTCATGCGGGAGCGTGACATGCCCCTATTCAGCCTGGAAACCAAACACCAGGTCCGTGACTTTGATCTGCTCGGTATCAGCCTGCCCTATGACCAACTCTTTACCAATGTGCTCAACATGCTGGATCTGGCCGGGATGCCAGTACGCAGCCGGGACCGTGACCACGGTGACGCCGACGGCCCTTACCCGCTGGTGATCGCTGGCGGGCATAGCTGCTACAACCCGGAGCCGATGTCCCCGTTTATTGATGCCTTCGTCATCGGTGAAGGTGAAGAAATTATCGTTGAACTGGCCCGCGTCGTGGCTGCCATGCGCGAGGCCCCTCGCAGCGAACAACTGGCCGCCATCGCCCAGATCCAGGGGATGTACGTGCCGCGCTTCTACGATGTGGCGTACCACGCTGACGGCACTATCGCGCAAATCACCCCTAACCGCCCTGATGTACCGCAGCGCGTGCTCAAGCGAGTGGTGCCGGTACTGCCGAAGCCCTTTACCCGCTTCCTGGTGCCCAATATTGACACGGTGCATAACCGCGCCCCCATCGA
>JGI12109J20283_10055771_pt1 | contig 10212 bp, 9 predicted proteins | sample ElkSlonscriptome_12_FD_20283 | JGI IMG/M metagenome (IMG submission 20283) | reverse complement strand
GCCGCCTCAAGGCGGCGCCCCACCTCGTCGGATACGTGCTCGCGTAGCGCCCCAGGACCGAGCTGCGCGATCACTTCCTCGGCGAAGCCGAGGCACAGGATTCGCCGGGCTTGCGTCGCCGGAATGCCGCGGGCACGCAGGTAGAAGAGCCGCTCGGGCTCGAGCTGGCCGACCGTCGTGCCATGGCTGCACTTGACGTCGTCGGCATAGATCTCGAGCTGCGGCTTGGTATCCACCTCGGCCTTCGGCGACAACAGCAGGTTATTGTTCACCATCTGGGCGTCACTCTGCTGGGCATCGACCGCGACACGGACACGCCCGTCAAAGACGGCGCGCCCCTGCCCGTAGAGGATGCCCTTGAACCGCTCGCGGCTGGCACAGTTCGGCAAGCCGTGCTCGACATCCAGGTGGTAATCGATCAACTGGCCGTCTCCTGCCAGGTACAGGCCCTCGAAACGGCACTCGGCTCCCTCGCCGCGAAAGCGAGCGACGAGATCTGTCCGCGCCCAGGACGCCCCCAGGCCGACATTCACCCCCGTGTAATGGCTCTGGTCTCCCTGGCTCAGATACAGCCCGGTGATGTGGAAGGCGCGGGGACTTTCCAACTGCACCCGGTGGTGACTCAGCACGGCCTGCCGGCCCAGGGAAATCTCGGCGACGGAATTCGTGCAGTAGAGAGACTCGCCTTGGCCCAGGTAGCGTTCGATCAGTGTCGCCTGGGCCCCGTCGCCCAGCACGACGAGGTGGCGCGGCTGGGCGACCCGCGGCGTCTCGGCCCCCACCGACAAGTGGATGAGCTCAATGGGCTTGTCGAGCCGCGTGCCGCGCTCGAGCAAGACGGCCAGGCCGTCATCGATGCCAGCCGTATTCAGCTGCGAGAAGAGGTGTGCGCCGGCCCCAGCGACGCGCGTGAGGTGCGCCCTGAGCGCGTCCGGGTCGGTCTCTAAGAGCGCGCGCAGGCCACCGATCCGCACGCCAGCGGATAGCTCACCCAGCGACGAATGTGCGGCCATAAAACGGCCGTTGACCAGGACGATGCGGTGGCTGTCGAGCCCCGGGATGAGCAGGTCGTCGAGGACCTGCGGCGGGAGCGCGGCCGGTGGCGCCTCGTCCGCGACGAACCCCTGGTCCAAGAGCCCCTTCAGACCCGTGTACCGCCAGGCCTCGGACTTGCTCGTCGGTATCCCCGCGCGACGCGCCTGCTCTAGGGCGTTGCGGCGCGTCTCGGCGAGCCAGGGCACCTCCGCGCGGGGCTGCTTCGCCGCATTGGGCCGCAACCACTGCTCGAGGCCGGTCACGGGCATATCGGTGCTCATGCAGCCACCTCCTCGCCGGTGATCCAGCCGTAGCCCTTTGCCTCGAGCTCGTGCGCCAGATCCTTGCCACCGGAGCGGATAATGCGTCCGCGCGATAGCACGTGGACCCGATCCGGCTGGATGTATTCGAGCAGGCGCTGATAGTGGGTCACCAGGATCATCGAGCGCTCCGGGGTGCGCAGCGCGTTCACCCCGTCGGCGACGAGGCGCAGGGCATCGATGTCGAGCCCCGAATCCGTCTCGTCGAGGATTGCCAGCTTGGGCTCGAGCATCGCGAGCTGGAAGATCTCGTTGCGCTTCTTCTCGCCGCCGGAGAACCCGGCATTGACGTCGCGTTTGAGCAGGGTCTCATCGAGGTGCAGAACCTTGAGGCGCTCCTTCATGAGGCGCATGAAGGAGACTGAATCGAGCGAATCCTCGCCACGCGCCTTACGCATGGCGTTCAGTGCCGCCTTCAGGAAATAGGTGTTGTTCACCCCCGGGAGCTCGACCGGGTATTGGAACGCGAGGAAGAGGCCCTTTTGCGCGCGCTCTTCCGGATCGAGGGCGAAGAGGTCTTCGCCCTCCAAGCGCACCTCGCCAGCGGTCACCTCGTAGCCCTCGCGGCCCCCAAGCACGTAGGACAGAGTGCTCTTGCCCGAGCCGTTCGGGCCCATGATGGCGTGCACCTCGCCCGGACCGACCTCGAGATTCAGCCCGGTCAGGACCTCGTGTCCTCCGACGCTGGCTCGCAGACCATCAATCTTCAACATACCAAACACTCCCAGTAAATCTCTGTACCCCAGCCTCGCTGCACCACACGCAGGAGCGCGGCCGGCGCAAGCGGAGCGATCAACCGACGGCGCCCTCGAGGCTAATCGCAAGCAATTTTTGCGCCTCTACCGCAAACTCCATCGGCAGTTCGCGGAAGACCTCTTTACAGAACCCGTTGACGATCATGGAGACTGCGTCTTCCTCAGAGAGCCCACGGGCGCGGCAGTAGAAGAGCTGGTCCTCGCCAATCTTCGATGTTGTCGCCTCGTGCTCCATCTGGGCTGTCGGATTCTTCACCTCGATGTAGGGAAAGGTATTCGCCGCGCACCGGTCGCCGATCAGCAAAGAATCGCATTGTGTATGATTGCGCGCCTCGCCGGCACGCTGCGCGATACGGACCAGGCCGCGATAGGTCTGCTGACCGTGGCCCGCCGAGATGCCCTTGGATACGACAGTCGAACGGGTGTTACGGCCCATGTGAATCATCTTGGTGCCGGTGTCGGCCTGCTGGCGCCCCTTGGTGATGGCGACCGAGTAGAACTCCCCGACCGACTCCTCACCCCTGAGCATGCAGCTCGGGTATTTCCAGGTGATCGCCGAGCCGGTCTCGACCTGGGTCCAGGAGATCTTCGAGCGGTCGCCGCGGCAGTCGCCGCGCTTGGTGACGAAGTTGTAGATGCCGCCGCGCCCCTCCTCATCACCGGGATACCAGTTCTGTACCGTCGAGTACTTGATCTGGGCGTCATCGAGCGCGACCAACTCGACGACCGCCGCGTGCAGCTGATTCTCGTCGCGCATCGGCGCCGTGCATCCTTCGAGGTAGCTGACGTAGCTACCCTCTTCGGCGATGATCAAGGTCCGCTCGAACTGGCCCGTGTTGCGCGCGTTGATCCGAAAGTAGGTGCTGAGCTCCATCGGGCAGCGCACGCCTTTCGGGACGTAGACGAAGGTGCCGTCGCTGAACACCGCTGCGTTCAAGGCGGCGTAGAAATTGTCAGTATGCGGGACGACGGAGCCGAGGTACTGCTTGACGATTTCCGGGTGGCTGTGGACCGCTTCAGAAATTGCACAAAAGATGACCCCGGCCTCGGCCAGCTTCTCGCGGAAGGTCGTGGCGACCGAGACGCTGTCGAAGACCGCGTCGACCGCGACACCCGCCAAGGCCTTTTGCTCCTCGATCGGGATGCCCAGCTTGTTGTACGTCTCAATCAGCGCCGGATCGACCTCGTCGAGGCTCTTGGGCCCATCATCCGCCTTCTTCGGCGCCGAGAAATACGAGATGGATTGGAAGTCGATCGGCGGGTAGTGTACGGCGGCCCATTCGGGCGTCGGCATCGTTAACCAGTGACGAAATGCTTTTAGCCGCCACTGCAGCAGGAAATCCGGCTCCCCCTTGCGCGCCGAGATCGCGCGGACGACGTCCTCGTTCAGCCCAGGGGGAAGCGTGTCTGCGTCGATGTCGGTGATGAAGCCGTGCTCGTATTCCGAGCGGACAAGCTCATCGACGGCTGGGGCTGTGCTCATAGCGGCTCGACTCCACAGTTTCCGAGTATTTCACTAGGTAATTGATATACGACCCGACCCTTGGCTTTCAAGGTCCGTCACCCAGGGTGGGGTAGCGCAAGGCTGCATCGCCGCCGGGGGCCGGCTCACGCCTTCGGCGGATGCGGCTCACCGCACTACGGCAATTGGCCCACGTTCAAGGTTGCCGCGATCATCGGTGCGAATCAACCGCTTTTCAATCCGCACCGACCTAGCGGTCTGAGAGGGATAACCCGACCAGCGGGAAGCTCCAGGGAGGCGGGCGCACAGGCGGCGCTTGGCGGAGAGGGGTCACGAGGAGGCCGCAGCTCTGCGGCGATCGACTCAACCGGAACAGGGCTCTGGACACTGGCCGCAGCCCGCGAGGACGGCCTCGCCCCTCACTGAGGTCGAGGCCATGTGTGCTGCAAGGAAGACGCCTAGTCGATCGCGCGCACCCGCCGATCGATCTCCCGCTCGGCTGCGAGCCAATCCTCGATCTCGGCACCGGGCGAAAAGCCCCGGCGCTCGGCCCGCAGGTAGGCCGACTCGCGAATCCGGCGCTCACGCTCGCCGACCGAGGCCACGTCGAAACGACTGATCCTGGCGCCAGCCAACCAACGGGCTTCGGCTGCCGCCTGCTGAGATACCGTCGAGGAGATCCGGTCTTGGTCCAGATAGAAATGCCGATTCCGCGTATTCATGGGACTTTACCTCGCATAGCTCATTTTGGCGCGTGCACCCCCCCTCCGTTCTTGGGCGGAGACTCGCAACAGCTCCGCCGCTAAGACCGCTTTCGTCGCGATGTTCTTGTTCATCAATCAGTCTACATGCGCAGAGGCAAGACCGCATCGGGACAAACACTTGCGTAGAAGTACGCAATACCGAGCCGAGCCCATGTCCGCTCATGGCGTTGTCGACGACCGACACCGGCGCAGCGACTGATCCTCCTTGACAGAAACTGGGCGGCCAGCCGTAAACTATAGGGTTTTGAGTCAACGCGCTGGGCACATCGCGTGGCACTCGAGGTCACCGGAACAGGAACTACCGCAGCACGATGAGCATCACACCCTTTCAGCCGCATCGCCGCACCCTGATGGGACCGGGTCCCGCCGATGTGCATCCGCGGGTCCTCGCCGCCATGGCTCGCCCCACGATCGGGCATCTGGATCCGCAGTTCGTCGCCATGATGGAGCAGCTGAAGGCGCTGCTGCGCTACGCCTTCCGCACCGAGAACGCGCTGACCATGCCGGTGTCCGGGCCGGGCTCGGTCGGCATGGAGACTTGCTTCGTCAACCTCGTGGAGCCCGGCGACAAGGTGCTGGTGTGCGTCAACGGCGTCTTCGGCGGGCGCATGAAAGAGAATGTCGAGCGTCTCGGCGGCAATCCGGTGGTCGTCTCCGCCCCCTGGGGTCGGGCGGTTGATCCAAACCGGGTGGAAGAGGCCCTGCAGGCCAATCCGGACGCGCGGATCCTCGCCTTTGTCCACGCCGAGACCTCGACGGGCGCCCGCTCCGACGCCCGGGCCTTGGCCGAGATCGCGCAACGCCATGATTGCCTCACCATTGTCGACACCGTGACCGCTCTCGGTGGCTGTGAGCTCGAGGTCGACCGCTGGGGCATCGACGCCGCCTACGCTGGATCGCAGAAGTGCCTCTCCTGCACGCCCGGCCTAGCCCCGGTGTCGTTCAGCGAGCGGGCGCTGGAGCGCGTTCGCGCGCGCCGCACGAAGGTATCGAGCTGGTTCATGGACCTGAACTTGGTCATGGGCTATTGGGGGGGTGCCGAGCGGCGCACCTACCACCACACGGCGCCAGTCAACGCCCTCTACGGCCTCCATGAAGCCTTGGTCATGCTGCAGGAGGAGGGCATCGAGGAGGCCTGGGCGCGCCATTGGCGCCATCACCTAGCCCTGCGCGCCGGTTTAGAGGCGCTCGGCCTCGAGCTCATCGTGCCCGAACCGGAGCGGCTACCCCAGCTCAACACCGTCGCCATCCCAAGCGGGATCGATGACGCGACCGTGCGTCAACGCCTCCTGACCGAATACGGCCTCGAGGTCGGCGCCGGCCTCGGCGACTTGGCCGGCAAGGTGTGGCGCATCGGACTCATGGGCTACAGCAGCCGCGCCGAAAACCTGATCCTCTGTATCGGCGCGCTCGGCGGCATCTTGAGCGACCTGGGACACACCGGCGACCTCGGCGCGGCACTCGCCGCCGTCCACCGGTCGCTGCAGGCTTGAGCAAGCCCGCGGCGCCGCTACGGCGGCGCGGCAGACTCGTTCAGGTGATCGTCGCCTTGGCGGCCACGGGGCTCTTCGTCCTGGCCTACCAGTGGGGCAGCCAGTATCGCAGCCGCGACGAGGCCCCGCCGGCTATTGACGGGGCACTGATCGATCCGCCCGCGCCCCTGCCGGATGCACGGCTCAGGCCGGCGTCCAGCGAGCCGGACGAGCCAGTCTCGCTCAGGGACTCAGGTGGCACAGCATGGCTGTTGTTCGCCATCCCTGGCCCGCATCCGCAGCGCCTATCGCAAGCCCTCGAGCGGTTGGTCCTCGTCTATAACGGGATGGCCGATAGAGCGGCACTGCGCGATGCGCTGCGGTTGGCGCTGATCACCGCACGTGAACCGGACGCCCGGGCGCGCGCCGTGGGCCGCATGGCGAACCTCATGCTGCTCCGCGGCGACGAAGCGGCGGTCGCGACACTGCGCACGGACCTCGGCCTCGGCGCCGCGGGCAACACCGCCGAAGGCCCGTTGTTGCTGCTCGCCGATGCAGACGGGCGCCTACGCGCCGTCTTCAGCGAGCTCCAATCACCCAGCTCGATCGCGACCGACCTGAAGGCTCTGCTCGAGCATGCGGGCCTCGGCGGAACGCGCAGGCATGACCGCTGAGCCGCGGCCAGCCTGGGATCAACGCGCCTTCGTCGCGGCGCAGCACCTGATCCCGCAGCGGCTCGCCTCCCGGGCCGTTCACCGCATCGCGGCCAGCCGCTGGCGACCAGCCAAGCGCCTCTTCATCGCCGCCTTTATGCGCCACTACGGCGTCGACATGGCCGATGCGGCAATACCGGATCCGAGTGCCTACCCGAGCTTCAACGCCTTTTTCACGCGCGCCCTACGCGCCGATGCCAGGCCACTCGGCTCACCCGGCGACCTGCTCTCACCCGCCGACGGCTGCCTGAGCCAATCCGGAGCGCTCGACGGCGGCCGTCTGCTCCAAGCCAAGGGCCAACACTTCGACCTCGACGAACTCTTGGGCGGTGAACAAGCCTGGGCGCAGCGCCTCGCAGGCGGCGCCTTCGCCACGATCTACTTGTCCCCACGCGACTACCATCGTGTCCATATGCCGATATCCGGGACCCTCCGGGCCATGATCCATCTCCCGGGCCGGCGCTTCAGCGTCAACCCCGCCACGACCCAGCTGGTCCCGCGGCTGTTCGCGCGCAATGAGCGCGTCGTCTGTCTCTTCGATACGGCCGTCGGGCCCATGGCCCTGGTGTTGGTCGGTGCCCTGTTCGTCGGCGGCATCGAGACGGTTTGGGCGGGCGCGATCAATACGCCGCCTGGAGAGCGCCTGTGCCGCTGGGACTATGGCACTGAGCAACCGGCGCCCGAGTTGGCACGCGGTGCAGAGATGGGGCGCTTCAACATGGGCTCCACGGTCGTCCTCGTCCTCCCCCGCGCGACCGTCTCCTGGCCCAAGGATCTGCGCCCTGGGGACCGCCTGCGCATGGGCCAATCGATCGGCGCGCTGCCGCGCCTCGCGGCCAGTCCCTGAGGCGAACCGGGTTAGGCGCGCTCGATGGGAAACGCCAGGACGTCGTCGATCGCGCCGACATCGAGTCGCCGCATCAGCAACCGGTCGATGCCGAGCGCCACACCGGCGCAATCGGGCAGGCCCGCGGCGATGGCTGCCAGAAAGGCCTCGTCGATCGGCGCCACCGACTGCCCCTTCGCCACCCGAGCGGCGACGTCTTGGTTGAATCGCCATCGCTGTTCACCGGCCTCGGTCAGCTCCTGGAAGCCATTGGCGAGCTCGAGGCCCTCGACGAACAGCTCGAAGCGCTCGGCGACCGGCCCCGAGCGCTGGTCGCGGCAGCGCGCCAACAGCGCCTGAGATGGCGGATAGTCGTAGACGAAGGTGAGCCGGCCGCGCCCGAGCGACGGGGCCAAGCAGTGGCTCAGCAGGAGATCGAGCCATCCGTCATGCGTCAGCCGCAACCGCGCAGCGTCGCCGATCCCCTGTGCCTGAGCCGCGCGCGACAGCGCCTGCGCGTCCGCCTCCCAGGGATCCAGCCCGAGACCCTCGCGGAACAGATCGCGATAAGCGATGCGCTCATCGGGCAGCAGCGGCTGCAACAGGGCCGCGCGAGCCAGCTCCGCCACCTCGGTCATGAGGCGGTGATAATCCCACCCGGGACGATACCATTCGAGCAGCGTGAATTCCGGGTGATGCAGCCGGCCGCGCTCGTCGTCCCTGAAGACCTTGCAGATTTGATAGATCGGCCCGGAGCCGGCGGCCAGCAGGCGCTTCATCGCGAGCTCGGGCGAGGTTTGCAGATAGAGCGGCGCACCGGCGCCGTGCCAGCGCGTGGCGAGGCTGCTGAGGGCGGGGTCCGTCGTCGCCGAGCGCGAGGCGATCGGCGTCTCGACCTCGAGCACCCCAAGCGCGCGAAAGAAGTCGCGGATCCGCGCGAGTAGGGCCGCGCGCTCGCGCACCGCGAGAAGCGATGCGCTCGGTTGCCAACACATGGACTAACCCGGTTTTGGGGGGAGGGAGTCGCAAGGGTCGAACACAGAAGCTCTTCTTCGGAGTCTACTCTTCCTTGGCACGGGAGACATAGGTGCCGGTCCGCGTATCGACTTTGATCAGCTCGTCGGTCTGCACGAATAGCGGGACCCGCACGACGGCACCGGTCTCCAAAGTGGCCGGCTTGCCGCCGCCCCCCGAGGTATCCCCTTTGAGCCCCGGGTCCGTCTCGGTCACGGCGAGGACGACGAAGCTCGGTGGCTCGACGATCAGCGGCGCACCGTTCCACAGGGTTAGATTGCACATATCCTGCTCCTTGATCCATTTGGCCACCTCGCCGACCGCCGCGGCGTCGGCGCTGACCTGCTCGTAGCTTTCCGGATCCATGAAGTACCATAGCTCACCGTCGCTGTAGAGATACTGCATCGGTGTCTCGATGACATCGGCCGCCTCGACGGTCTCACCGGATTTGAAGGTCTTCTCGACCACCCGACCGGTCTTCAGGTTGCGCACCCGCACCCGATTGAAGGCCTGCCCCTTACCCGGCTTGACAAACTCATTCTCGACAATGGTATACGGGTCCCCGTCGAGCATGATCTTGAGGCCGCCGCGAAACTCGTTCGTGCTATAAGTCGCCATCTTCACTCTCTTTAGGTAAGGAGCCGGAAATTTCCCAATGTTAGCGCTTCGCGCTCGGACCTGTCAGTCGCCAGCATGGCGCGACGAACTCGCCGCGGCCTTTACCAGCGGCCCCGATCTGTTGCGCCACCTGGATCTGGACCCGGAGTCGCTGCCAACGCCGTTGCTCATCCGGCCGGACTTCGCGATCCGGGTACCGCGCAGCTTTGCAGCCTTGATGCGACCAGGAGACGCCGGAGACCCGCTGCTGCGTCAGGTTCTACCGATCGCAACGGAGCACGCCCCGCAGCCTGGCTTCACGACCGACCCGCTTGGCGAGACAGCGGCCCGCACTGCGCCGGGCTTGCTCCACAAGTATCAAGGGCGCGTGCTACTCTTGGTCACCGGCGCCTGTGCGGTCCACTGTCGCTTCTGCTTCCGGCGTCACCGACAGGATGCGGAGGCCACCGCAAGGCATCAACTCGGAGCGGCAATCGCCCGCATCGCCGCCGACGGCTCCATCCGCGAGGTGATCTTGAGCGGCGGCGATCCGCTGCTACTCGACGACGGGGACCTCGCAAGGCTCATCGACCGTCTGACGACCATACCGCACCTCCGTCGGTTGCGCGTGCACACGCGGTTACCCGTCGCGCTGCCGTCCCGCGTCGATGCCGATCTCTGCCGTCTGCTCGCCGGGACACGCCTACAGGCCCTGATCGTCATCCATGCCAACCATGCCCGCGAGCTTGGCGAAGGGGCCCGTAGCGCGCTCGCGCTGCTAGGCCGACATGGCATCCCGGTCCTCAATCAGAGCGTGCTCTTGCGCGGCGTCAACGACGCCCCGGAACGGCTCGCGCGCCTCGCCGAACGCCTGTTCGCGTCCGGCGCCCTGCCTTACTACCTGCACCAACTGGACCCTGTGCACGGCGCAGCCCACTTCGCAGTGAGCGACGAACGCGCGGCCGGGATCATGAACGACCTGCGCGCGCGATTGCCCGGCTATCTGGTCCCACGGCTCGTGCGTGAAGAACCCGGCCGCCCGGCCAAGACCCCATTGCTATGAATTCAGCGAAGCACCTTTGCTCCCTCGCCCTCTGGGAGAGGAATGGGGTGAGGGGAGGATCTGGGGCGAGGCGACAGTTCATTCCCGGGGGCGGCTCGTCCCATGATCCTTACGATGAAATTCGCGCCGCGTTCGCTCCCTCGCCCTCCGGGAGAGGGTTGGGGTGAGGGAAGGATCAGGGGCGAGACGAC
>JGI12109J20283_10518473_pt1 | contig 10218 bp, 8 predicted proteins | sample ElkSlonscriptome_12_FD_20283 | JGI IMG/M metagenome (IMG submission 20283) | reverse complement strand
AGCCGCCTACGGCGGCCCGGACCACCGGTCCGATAGCCTCCCTCTCCCCTTGTGCTATGCATTACCCACATCTTTTCTTGGGCATCTGTTTATCATTCCCGTGCATTCTGCTGGGGGGTCCAACCTGGAGGTTGGCACACATAGACATAGGTCCGCCCCTACATCAGTTGATTTTCTCTACACCGTTTCTATAAATCTCCTGAATTCCTTATTTCAAGCGAAAGTCCTAATAGTTTCACTTTATCACTTTAGTAGACACGCCTTTAGCCAGCAGATCAAATCTGCTGGTGCCCCAAAAGTGAGATTGGGATACCTGATGAGTTACGAAAAAAACAACAAAACCCCGAACGCCAATGGAACCGGGTTTTGCACAGCCTGTTCAAAGTTTTGCACAGGCCCGTGTTACTGCCCGGTAGCCGGGGCCACATATAGCGCATATTGTTGGTTGCGTGGGATGTCAAAATCACTGTAATGCGGGCCGTCCAAATCCGGGAAGAAGGCTTGCAGGCGCAGCAGAATGTCAATGTCGGTGGGGTCGATGAAAAAGGCCATGGTCGTATCACGACTGAGTTGGGCGGCGGTTTCGGCGGTGAATTCGTCCGGTAGCAGCGTGGTGATGGTCATGCCCCGGTTGAGGAAACGCAGGTATTCGGCGGCATCACGCCCGGACATGCGCTGCTCACCAATCATATAGACGATTGTATCTGTGGGCATGTCCGCCGCCCGGAACAGCACATCATGGCTATCCCGTACCAGGCGGGTGCGGAACTGGTCATTAAACAGCGGCAGATGCGTGTTGAAGTAATAATCCGCCTGGTAGACGGCCAGCCCCAGCGCAGCGACGGCCAACAGCGCATACCGGGCACGGTCCCGCGTGGGCAGGATAATACACCCCGCCGCCCGTAGCCCCAACGCCATGAGCAACGTCATCGCCGGGAAGCTGACCACGTACCGCGCCGCAATACGACTGTCTTGCATCAACGTATTGCCCAGCATCGTCAGCAATAGCCATCCTAGCAGCAGGCTTGCCCCACCATGACTGTACACCCGCACAAAACACCACACGATCCCCAGCAGGAAAACCGGCAGCAGCAGCGGATGCACCATCGGCTTATCCCCGGCGTAATACAGGGCGGCTTCCGGTTGACTGGTGTGCAGTAACACCGAACGGCGGAACTGTTTGGCGATGTGCTGCTGTAAATCGTCGCCGTCTTCAATGACGATGAAGCGTTCATCCCCGCCGACGCCTGCCGTTTCCAGCCGCCGTAACGCGCTTTTTTCCTGCCCGGCGAGGGTGTAATAAATTGGCCCGCCTACCATCACCGCGCCGACCATCAGCACCACACCCGCCATCACCAGATTGCGCCAATCCACCCGCAAGACGCGCCCCACCAGGACCGCCCGGCTCTCGGCATCATCTTCGTTGACCAAGCGGACACTCACCACAATGTAGCCAATCGCCACCAATCCCAGCAACCAGGCGATCACCAGCGGCGGATAGAGCAACCGCCCGCCCTCATAGAAATACTGCGTCAAGCCGAGCATGACCCCGGCCAGCGCGAAGTTACCGCGCAAATCCCGCCAATCCGGTGAGCGCAACCCCCGCACGATAAAAACCAGGGTCAGCGTGCCAAAAAACGGATCTGCAATGTTGTTCAACCCCATGCGGCTGAAATGCAGGTGCGGCGGAAAAGTCGCCAGCAGCAGCGCGGCAATCAAGGCGGTTTTGCGGTCAAAGAGTTCGCATCCCAGCCAGTAGACGGCCCCCACCCCCAATACCCCGAAGATCGCGCTGACGGCCCGCAACCCCAGCAGCGTATAGCCGAAGGTCTCCGCGCCCATCCACTGCCAGTACGGGTACAGATACGGGAAAGCCGCCACCGAACTGAATGGAATCAGCAGTTCTATATCGGTGGCGTCGTTGAAGTGCTGCACCGGGTTGGCGAAATGCACCTCATCAATGAACAGCCGTGCGCCCGTTTCCAGCAGATAAAAGCGTGTGACCGTCGCCACCAGCAGAATACCCAGCAGCGGCAGCGCGTGCCCGGCAACGGTCCGCCAATCCACCGAACGCGCAGGCCGTGCCGGGATGATGCGGCGTCCGTGCAGGCCCCAGGCCAGCAAGCCCACACCGAGGATCAGCAGCACGAATTGAGCATGATAGCTGACGTCGCGCAGTTGTTCCGGCTCGATGATGTCGCCGTTGATCTCCGCCAGCAGAGCCAGCATCAAGGCCCCGGCGAGGGTGGGCAGCCAGCGGGTTCGGGTCCGTACCCATATGCCATGCGCGGCCAGCGGCTCGATCTGAAAGGCATCACGCAGGCGGTCCGGGCGGGCGGCAATGGCGATCCCCAACGCGAACCCGGCGGCAATCAACCACATCATGCCTGTATCAATGCTGGTGCCATCCGCCACAGCGATAAAATAAGCGGCAATGACCGTCCATAGCAGGGCGGCAAAACCGGCCACCGCCGCAGCGGTTGGGCCGAGTTCTTGCAACCATTCATGTAGACGATCCTGGCGGGTTTCGGGCAGCGTATCAGTCATAGCGATTTCGGTACGGATGTGTCTGTTTTCAGTCATGGTATGAGTGTACGTCAAGGCGCGGGAGGTTCCAAATTGGGTGGCAACACTTAAGCAATTCGGTTCATCAACCCGGTTATTTGATCATTTTGTCCATAATATGCTGAACAATATCGCTAAGCGATTGATCAATACGGATGTTAATCGCTTCTTGTGCGGAGGGTGGTTCTAAAACATCAAACTGACTTTGCAACATATCAGCTTGCATGTAATGGCCCTCGCGTGCCATCATTCGCTGCAAGATCAGCTCAAAATCGCCTTGCAGATAGACGAATTGAAGGCCGGTGTTACCCTCACGCAAAAGATTTCTATAGCGTTTCTTGAGTGCGGAACACGCAAGGACAAGACCCCTACCCTGTTTGATATGTTCCGCGATGAGATCGCGCAGGTTTTCCAGCCAGGGCTGACGATCTTTGTCATTCAGTGGGATGCCGCTACTCATTTTGGTGATATTTTCCGGTGGGTGGAAGTCATCGGCATCATAAAATTTACAATTCAGTGTTTCAGCTAGTGCCCGCCCCACGGTTGTTTTGCCACAGCCAGAAACCCCCATTACCACAATCGCATGTGTCATGCTTCAGGTCCTTTGTTTTCGGGACTACGAACAAGTTGTCAGGTAGTTGATTGGGCATCTATTCACCTTAACATGCGGTTTTTGGGCATTTTTGTGGCGGACAGGGCCTGCCCTGTCCCTACAAATCACGTATGAGTCGTAGGGTCGAACCATAGGTTCGCACGCCTGCGTTGTCCGAAAACTTGGCATAATACCGCAATCTGACAGGTTGTTCGTACACCCTTTGTTTTCCCATGACCGATAAAATGTGTAACTGCTCAGGTATACCCAATCTGATTTTTTGAGCACCAGCAGATTATGTGGTATGTCGTTCACTTATCCACTAGACCCCAGTGTATTCCAGGTTGGGCACGATTACACGCCACAACAGCCACAGCGTCACCGGGGCGGTGCCCAGCAAAACCAGCGGCACCAACCAGTACGGTGTGAGTGAACCATCGCCCGTTTCGCTGATGGGTAAAGCCCGCAGCAGCAGACGCAGCCACGTTTCCAGACCCAGCGCGATAAGCAGCCCCAGCGGGATCAGCAATGGGTAGGTGTAGCGTCCCTGCGGTTGCAGAAACGTCAGGTTGTAATAGACGAACGCCAGCAGCGCGAGGATAATCGTCAGCAGCAGCACCCCCCACGGCCCGCGATTGGTCCGTTCACGCTGCACCGGGAAGGCAACCGCAAACGCCGCCCCGCTGAGGCCAACGGCCATCAACCCCAAAAACACCCAGTAAGACCAGCCGTTCATGGGTACACCCATCCAGCCGAAGCGACCAACAAAGCTGTTCAGTGCGGTTTCCCCAAAAAAGCGCAGATAGCCCTCCATGCCACGGGTGTCGATGGCTTCGGCGGTGCGGGGTTGGCCGACGACAACCTCATCATGGGCGATGAGGCCGAGAAAATCCGGGAAGCCGTATTCAATCAGATTGCGGCCCCACCACAACGCACCCAGGGCCAACGCCGGGATCAGGTACAGGGCGGCAGCGCGGATAAATACGGGCAGGTCAGCACGCGGATTGTCGGTTTCAAGCCACCAACGATACAGGATCGCCAATCCCACCACCCCACCGAGGAAATAGGTCGTTGCCTTGGTGACCAGGCCAAAACCGACGATCAAGCCCAGGTGCCACGGACGCACCCAGCCCACACGCTCTGGTTTGAGGTAGGCGATGGTCATATAAAGGGCGATGGCGACAATCGCCCAGGCGAGTGTGTCGTTGTTCACCGAGGCGAGAATGTGCATATGCTGCGGTAAAAAGGCCACAAACGCCGCCGCACCCAGGCCAATCCACGGGCGGGCGGGGACCATCAAGCGGCCTATGCCATAAGCGCACAACACAATGAACACCCCCCAGGCCGCCGAAAACAGCCGTAGCGCGGTAAGTGAGCCGTCCGTCAGTGCGTAGACGGGGGCGGCCAGCAGGTAATAGCCGGCGGGTTGATGGTCTTCGTACTGGACGCTGTCCAGATCATCCAGCAGGGCCGGGTCAAAGCGGCTGGCAGTCAGCGCACTGAGATAAGCTTGATCCCAGTCCCCCATCGCGATGACCGGGTAACGGCCTGTTTCCACAATCTGCGCGATGACGTTGTAATGGGCGGGTTCGTCGGGTGTTTGCCAATCCGGTACCCGGACGGCGAACAAAATCGCCAGCACACTATACGCCAGCAGAATAATCACCAGAATAACGCGCTCAATGGCACGGATATTTACAGTCATGAGTCGCCTGTCATTGTTATTTCAATTGATTTTCGCCGCGTAAGGATACCCGTTAGTCCTAGTGTGAGGCCAGTGCCAAACCAGATTATGACGGAACTCGTACCCGATCTTAGATCAATTGTTCGGTTTATATGTTAGTATAGAATTCTATGTTTATTTTTTGTTACACGGAGGCCATGATGAGTGACCAGCAAAAGCACTCTACGCAGTATGAAGAACGGCGAGAAATGGCCCGGCAGGTCTACGACTACATTCGCATTTACATTGATGAAACTGGCTGGGCACCATCACTACGGCAGATTGCACGCGGTTGTTATATTTCGCGCAGTCATGTGGTGCGGTATTTGGATTTGTTGGAGGCATGGGGGTATATCGAACGAGAACCGGGCCTTTCGCGGGCTATTCGCATCGTGGACACGAACCGCCGTCTTTAAAACGGTCACGGTAGACGAGAAAACGAGCGTATTTGCAAAAACTACACATCTTCGGCGTCATGTTTACAGACGATTTACAATTCACTGCAATCCTCTGAACCAGCGACAGGCATGATAGAAGCATCAACCGCAAATTCAGAGGAGTTACACCAGATGAACGCAAGCACAGTCAAGAAAACCCTGTTCACCATGATGATCGTCGGCCTGCTGATGATCAGCGCAGCCGCTGTCAGCGCACAAGAAGACACCACCGCTACCACAGAGGATACCCCCAGCACCCTGCGCGATGGGCGTGGTCCACGCGGCCCAGGGATGGGTGGTCCTGAAGACTCGGCAATGGCTGCCCTGGTCGAGGAATACACCGGCCTGACTAAAGAAGCCCTCCATGAAGCCCTGCAAGAAGACGGTGTGACGATGGCTAGCCTGATAGAAGCCAATGACGCCAGCGTTGAGGACTTCATCACCGCCGCCGTTGCCCTGCATGCCGACCATCTCAGTGAGCGCGTCGAAGCCGGTAACATCACCCAGGAACGTGCAGATGAGATCCTCGCGAACGCCGAAGAACGCATCACGGAACGGGTTAACAGTGAATTCGAACCGCGTGGTGACGGTCCCCGTGGCCCGCGTGGTGAGCGTGGCCCGCGCGGTGAACGCGGTCCCCGTGGCGAGCATGGCCCTGGCGGTAATGGCCCCGGCCCGAACGCCCCTAACCTGGATGTCGAAGGCGAAATCTAACCCACCCAACGCATCACACACAAAACCGGGCGTGGTCAACAGACTGCGCCCGGTTTGATTCGGTACGGATAACAGCAACCCCTAAAGCCCATCACAGCGGATCAAAATCTTGCGCGTCCAGCCAATCTGTAATGATCTGGCGCGTTTCATCCGGTGCGGAGTGCGGGAACAGGTGCCCATGCCCGGTAATCTCTTTGTAGGTGGCATCCGGTAGGATCATCTGCATACGCTGCATGGCATCCGGCAGAAACGTGTCACTCTCCCCACCACGGATGACCAGCATGGGTATGTTGGTCGTTGCCAGTTTAGGTAGATCTTGCCAGGTGTGAGTGTAGAGCGTGCGGAAGTAATAGGCTTCCCAGGCGCGGGGCCAGGCCAGTATGTAGCCCCCACCATCGAAGTCGAGGCTATCCGCATAGAGGCGCACCGTCTTATCCGGCCAATCCGCAAATAATGCTTTGCCTTTGAAGTATTCATACGCCTCATCGCGTGACTCAAAGCGGTCACGGCGTTTGGCGGCCCGTTCTGCCAGTGGATTGTCATCTGTTCTGCCACCTTCCTGCTGCACACGCATACGCAGCATGGCGGCTTCCGGCAGAATGGTCGGGTCCAGCAGAATCAATGCCCGGTAGCGGTCCGGTTCTTCGATAGCAGTGAGCAACGTGGCAACCCCGCCAAAAGAATGCCCCACGCCGATAATACCCCGCAATCCCATGTGCTGGATGGTCGCGAGCATCTCCGTCATGAGGGTTTCTTTCCAGCTTTGTAGCTCTGCCGGTGGTTCGACACCGGGTTTCATGGCCCGTGGCGGCAGGCCGATGACCTTGTAAGCCGCACTGAAGGGGGACATCAACGGTTGGTAGGTAATCGGCGGGAAGCCATTGGCGACGGCCAGCGTCATCACCAGGCCATCCCCACCAAAATCATAGGTCAGCATGTATACGTTCCTTCCGGGTCAGGGTGATTCGTAGAGCCTATTGTACACGATGGCCTGTGTATGGTGAAAAAGGCGGGTATGCGGGGGGGGATGAACAACCTGTCAGATTGCGGTATTATGCCAAGTTTTCGGAGAAAGCAGACTTCGTCCCTACAGCGGGTTTCACAATATGATGTAGGGACAATGCCTGCGTTGTTCACGTATACCGGATTATGCGTATCCGATTACATTTATACATGATTTGTTATGCACAGACTTTACACCGTCAAGCGTCGTCTGTTGTCAGGTTCCCGCTGCTAAACCGGGATAACGCCCACAGTCGGTTGATCGGCTGGATCCGGGTTTTCGCCCAGGGCTTGCTTGAGGAACCGCTTCACGACATGGGCTGGCACCGCAAAACCGACCTCCGGGCCGGTAATCATGGTGTTGATGCCAACCAATCGCCCGTGTGTATCAACCAGCGGCCCACCGGAGTGCCCAGGCCGCAGTCGTAGATTAAGCGCGATCCACTCGCGCCCGGTCTGCATCTCTGGCAGATCATCACTTGCCCCGATGACCACACCTGCGGTCAGCGCGTCACGCACACCCCACGGATGCCCCAGTGCCATCACCCACTGCCCAGGCCGCAATGCTTGCGAATCTCCAGGGGTAATTATGGGCAAGTCTTCGGCATCCACCGCGAGGGCAGCCAGGTCGTTGGCCTCATCAACCGCGATGATCTGCGTGGGCAGGCTGCGGCCATCGCTGAGGGTGGCGTATAGTTCACGGGTGCTGACCGTGCGCCCACGCCAGGGACCATACCCGCGCTGCCGCAGGTCCAGTACCACATGGGCATTGGTGACGATCAAACCATCGGGGTGCCACACCGTCCCCGCGCCGATGCTGCCGTTGTGGTCGCGCAATTGCACCAGGCTACGCTGCACATCGGTGAAGGTATCGGCCATTGCATCGCTGAACTGTTGTAACAGTCCGCTCATGGGTTTTTGCCTTTCGTTTGCTCATTTGTCCTGTATGACATTCATCAGCCGGCACACCGGCTACGCCTTCTCGCCACAGGTGACGGTGACCTCTTGAATTTCGCCGCCGCGCAGCACCTGCACCGTGGAGGGCGTACCGATGCGATCTGCGGTGAGTTGGCCCATCAACCCGTCAAGGTGCGGGGTCGGTTCACCAGCAAAGGCGATCATGACATCACCCAACAGCAGACCACTCGCTTCGGCAGGGCTACCACTCTCTACAGAGACCAGCATCAAGCCTGTTTCCTGCCCGGCTTGCTCGGCTACGGCATCCGGTAAGCGTACAGCCTGTGCGCCGATACCCAGATACGCTTGCTTCATCTTGCCATGTTCCAGCAACGTACCCACCACGCGGCTGATGATGCTGGTACCAATAGCGATGCTCGCACCCCGGTTGAAGCCGGACGTGTTCATGCCCTGCACCGTACCGGCGGCATCCACCAGCGGCCCGCCGCTAAAGCCGGGGTACATCACCACATCCGTCTGGATTAACCCTTCCATGCGGCGGCTGCCAATGGCACTGACAACCCCATGTGTTGCCTGGATGTTGTGACGTGGACGCCCAACTGCCAGCACCAGATTACCCACCCGCAGCGACCCGGCTTCTGCTACCGATAGCGGCGTCAAGCCACCTTCCACCCGCAGCACGGCCAGGTCGGTGTTCTGGTCGCGTCCGGCGAGGGTAGCCGTGTGCTCCGTACCATCCGCTGTGGTGACCGTAATGTTCTCATCACGCCGGACGACGTGGCTGGCGGTGACGATCACATCCGCGCGCCAGGCGAAGCCGGTGGCTCCCATGCGCTTGCGGGCACTCACACCGACCACACCCGCACTCACACCCTCAACGACATCGGCCATCGCGTTACTGATTTGTTCAAATAACTCAGACATCTGTTTTCTCCATTTGCTTTTGTGTTCTCACTAAGGATGCCACAAGCACCGGCCCAGTGGAGCTATCCCTGCGGTGGGGGCTTGCCTACCCGTTTGGGTGGGATGTGCGCTGGCGGGATAAAGAGTGATAACGGCCAATGCCTCAATCATCAGGGGGAAACACGTTATGCATGTTGCGTGGGTAGCACTACAGAAAATACGTGGATGTTCAGGTTTATCGTGTACGGATGCCCAAAAGAAGGTTCCATAGGAGTCATAAGCTGTGAGGGACAACACAGTGGTTGCCCCACTTAATCTTATACCTTACACGCGGTCAATCATGCGCTTAATCCCCGGCGAGGATGTCGTAATCCTCAGCGTTGCGGACCAGCAGCACCGACCCAACAGACTCCACCACAGCGTTGAGGCGTTCAGCGTAGGCGGCCTCCTCACCTTCGGGCGGCAGACCCATGCCCATAATCGTCAGATCCGTGTGTGTGCTGGTTGCCTTGATCACCTCACTGAACGGTTTGTGATCTTTGTTGACGATGACCAGTGGCTCAGCGTCCATACGCACTGCCGTTAGTAGACTGTCCATATGCGCGGTAGTATCTGGCACACCGTCCTCGTTATCAATCACCCGGATGAGGCGGACCTGGGCATTATGCCAGGACGGATGCCGTTCGATGAGATAGGCCAGCAGCAGCATCAAGTCCTCGTTGCCGCCGCGACCCTGCCACCACACATCCATGCGCTGTTTACGCCCATACTCACGCTCATGATCGTAGTTTAAAAACAGGGTGGATTTATGCAGCAAAGTAAAGTTACGCATCAGGTCCATTTGCATGGCGCGGCCTTCCGGGGTGCGGCTCCACCCCATTAACACGCTGTTGGCACTAATCCCGCCGATGCCGTGCCCCTGCACAACCGTGATGGCCCCGGTGCGGAAATCCGGCACGATGTCGGCTTCGGCAAAGGCACTCATCTCATTTTCCGCGATGTACTCCCGTATGCGCTGACGGGCCTTATCCTGAATACCGGAACGGGCCATCCCTTTCGGGTCACCGACGATAAGCTGGAAGAACGAGACTAACCCGCGCCCCAGGCTGAGCCACTTCGCCACTTCCACCAATTGCTGGCGGTTGTGCGGTTGCCCGGTGAACACGATGATGTTGGGTCGCCAGTTTTTAGCGGTGAAGCGGGTTTTTTCCAGGTTGAGCAAGGCCCAGCGGCTGATGGCAAACCACACACCACTGCGTACATCGCCCCAGGTGGATTGAATGGATCGCTGTTGCAGGTAAACGAAAAAGCCATAGCTGATCACAATCGCGACGATGGTCGCCGGGGTGTTGATCAGGAACATT
>JGI12109J20283_10117489_pt1 | contig 10222 bp, 9 predicted proteins | sample ElkSlonscriptome_12_FD_20283 | JGI IMG/M metagenome (IMG submission 20283) | reverse complement strand
GGAGCTGGATGAAGCTCAGCCCCGCCTTCGAATCACGCCGGGTCCGCACCCAGCCCTTGAGCGTCACCTTCGAGCCCACGTCCGCCGCCAGGGCGTCCTTCACACGCATCGATGCCATCGCCGCCGTCCTTTCGCATCCCACCCATGCACCACCCGGGCGGGGCGGGCATGGTACGCTTAGCCATGATTCAACTACAGACAACGGTCCTGCTCTGCGTCGTCTCGGGGTTTGTCTTCACCGGGTGCGCCACCCAAAGCGGCAACACTGCTTCGCAAACAGCCGCCGCACCGGCCGAGCCCATCGAGGTCTTCGCCTGGGACACCTGGCGTATCGCCGGCCAGCCCTTGCCCGCCGACTACCAGCGCCAGGCCCAGGCCGGCACGAAGACGGTGATCAATCTCCGCACCCAACCCGAGATCGATCGACTGGACTTCGACCCAAGGCAAGAGGTCGAAAGCCGAGGCATGCACTACGTCCACATCCCCATGGGCGGCGACCAGGGATACTCGCCCGAGCAGGTCGAGTCGTTCACGCAAGCCGTTGAGGCCGCGGACGGTCCGATTCTGGTCCATTGCGCCTCGGGCGGTCGGGCCAGATACATGTGGGCCGCATACATGGTGGAGGAAGAGGGCATTCCGCTCAACGAAGCAATGCTCCGCATGGAAGAGGTCGGCGGCCGGCCAACCCCCATGGAGCGGTTGCTCGGCCACCGCCTGCACTACACCCTGGGCGAACCGTTGCCTGATCCGCGGGCCGACGATCTTCCATGACGCCCGCCGAGCCAGGCCCGATCCAGCCAAGGCCCAACGGCCTGGGCCCCGATGACAACGTCTGCCTGTGCTTCCACGTCCCTTTGGGCAAGGTCACCCGCTACATCACACGAGAAGACCCGCCGGTCGCCTCGCTCATCAGCGAGTGCCTAGGCGCGGGCACCGGCTGCGGCTGGTGCGTCCCGGTGCTCCGCCAGCTTCATCGCCAACACACCCAGGGCAAGCCCATGGAGGTCCGCGTCGATCCCGCCGCGTACGCCAATGGCCGCCGGTCGTATCGAAGAACGGGCGAGCGTCCCCTCCCGGAGTCCCCATCGCTACAAACCCCGAACCCAGATGTGGCTGGATCCGACGATTCTGAACACGCGTAAGGCAACTGCAGGAGAGTCATCCCGGAGACGGGATCGGATCGAAAACACGAATCAAAAAAGGCGACCCGACTCCACGAGATGCCGGGTCGCCTGTTACAAGGAATGCGTCCCGGGTTGGTGGCCCGGAATACGCACAAGATACCAGAAAGCACGGGGGCTTGTAAAGCCTTTTTGAGGTCTGTGCGCGAAAAAAAATGTGCGCAGGACGAGATCTCGTGCCTCCGAGGCCAGCATCACGCAGGTCTCGCCAGCATTTGAGCCAGAATTGGGTATTTATGCCCAAGAGTCTGGCCGGAATCCGTCACACAATCGGCGTCGTTAATTGTCGATGATTCTCAGGGTCATCCCGATATCAGTGAGCCGTTCCTTTACCTCGGTCAAGGAAGTGGCGCCGAAGTTCTTGACGCCCATGAGCTCGGCCTCGGTGTGACTCACCAGGTCGCCCAGCGTCTGGATGTTCAGCAGCTGCAACGCACGGCGGGCTCGCACGGACAGCGCAAGATCGGTCACAGGCTTATTGAGCATGGCTTCCTGGCTGGTTCCACGGAAGCGGTCGAGGGCAGTCCGGCGGCCCGAGCGGTGCCCGTCGTCGATGCCCTGGCCAAGCGCCATGTTCTTGCCGGCCAGCATGCGCTTGATCTCTTCGAGGCTCGAATCCCCGAAGTTCTTGTAGCTCATCAACTCGGCCTCGGTCGTCCGCAGCAGATCACCCAGTGTACGGATATTCATCCGCTTCAGGGCCGTACGCGTCCGCACAGACAGGTCGAAGTCGGTGACCTGCATCTCCATCTCTTGGCGACGCTTCAGGTGGTCGCTCTCGGCATCGTCGATGGCGCCCTCATCACGGCTCGCCACCACATCTTTCATGTAGAGCCGAGCCCTGGGGTGGTTCGGGTCGGTGTCCAGCACCTGCCGCAGGCAGCGTTCGGCCCGGCTGTACTCGCCGCGATCCTCGTAGAGCACGGCCAGATTGAGTAGGGCGTTAACCGGAGCGGGCGTCTTGTCGCACAGCCGCTCGTAAAGGCTGATGGCCTCGTCCTCCTCGCCGGCAAGATCAAGGTGGTAGGCCAGTTGGAAGGCCGCCTCGTCGTGCCCGGCGTCGGCCTGGACGGCCTTGCGCAGCGTCTCGATCGCCGACATTCGCTCGCCATCGGCCGCCTGCTGGCGAGCCTCATCGAGCAATCGCCCGGCCTGGGCAGAGTCTCCACCGGAACCGATGACCATGTCGAGAGCGCTAGGCGACGAACTGGAACTCAAGGCGAGACCTCCAAGCAAGGGGAAAATCGGGCCAACTGGATCGTAATTCTAGGCGTCGGGATCGGCCTTCTCTGACCGCACGTGCTGTGGCACGTCAGACAACGCCTCCGACTCGGGGCCGGCCAGCCGCATCTTCTTCCACGCCCCCATCTTGAACCGCACGAGCAGACACAGCCCGAGCACCACGATGTAGGCCGAAGCAAAGATCCACGGACCCAGGGCACCCCATTGCGGCACGAACTCGACCGCCAGATGCCCGCCGCCGACGATCAGCAGCCAGGAGAGGCCAATGGTCAGGATGCTGGGCACCAGGGTGTCTCCCGCACCGCGCAGGGCCCCGGTCATGGTCACTGCCACCGCGTCGAACACCTGGAACACCGCCGCGGCGATCAGGATCATCGAGCCCACGCGGATGAGCTCGCCCGCGCTCTCTTGGGCCATGTCGGCCGTCACGAACAGCCCCATGAGCTCGTAGCGGAACAGAATGAAGCACGTGGCGCACGTGCCCATGTAGCCCACGCCCAGAGCCATCCCAAGCCAGGCTCGCTTCTCGGCAAGATCGAGCCTGCCCATGCCAATGAGCCGACCCACGATCGCCGTGATGGCAATCGACAGCCCCACCGTGGGCATGAACGACAGGCTCATGTAGCGCAGCGCAATCCATCCAGCGGCCTGTTGGTCCTCGCCGAATCTGCCGCCCAGCCCCACGAGCAGATAGCCGAAGCAGATCATCTCGTTGACGAACATCAGCCCCGCGGGCATGCCGATGCGCAGGATCTCCTTGATGGGCGTCCAGTTTGGCCGCCACGGCCTGCGCGTCTCGTAGTTGCGGTGCCACCACGGCAGCAAGAAGATCACCAGCGGCACGATGAACTCGACCGCGCCGCCCAGCACCGTGGCAATGGCGGCGCCGGTCAGCCCCAGCTCCGGAAAGCCCAGCAATCCGAAGATCAGCACCCAGTTTCCCAGGATGTTCACCACGTTGCCCGCCAGCGCGGCCACCATCGGAACGATCGGCTTGTGCATGCCGAAGAAGTACTGGGCGATGCTGCGGGCGCCCATGGGAAAGATCGCCCCCATGATGACAATGCCCGCATAGCGGCTCTCCAACTCGATGAGCTCGGCCGAGTGGCCAAGAGCCCCATACACCATCGGCAGCAGCGGCACCAGCGACAGCAGCAGCACCGCCGCGAATAGCGAGATCCAGAGCTGCGCCCAGGCATACTGCGCCCCACGCCGGGGCGTGCCCGCGCCCAGGTTCTGCGATACAAAGCTCGACACCACACCCGCCATGCCGATCACCAGCGAGATGGGAATCCACGCCAGCATGCCGCCGTTGCCCAGGGCGCTGACATAGATCGGGTCGTCGCCCCAGTTGGTCACCATCACCGTATCGACGAACTGCATCGCCGAGTAGCTGACCATCTGCACCACGCTGGGCGCGGCGATGAACAGCATGTCCAGCAACGGATGTCGCAGGAAGTCGCGTTGCTCTTCGGGTGCGCCCGGGAGGGTCATGGCGTGGCTTCCACGACGCTCGCGGGCGCCGCTACGAGGGAGGATCCGTTCGCGTGGCGGCAAGCCTCGCGGCCAGGGCCAGGGCGGCGGCCATCGAGCCCGCGTCGGCCACGCCGCGCCCGGCGATGCCGAAGGCGGTGCCGTGGTCGGGGCTGGTTCGCGGCACGCCGAGCCCCAAGGTTATGTTCACCGCGTTGTCGAAGGCCACCAGCTTCAACGGCGCCAGCGCCTGATCGTGGTACATCGCCACCACGATGTCGAAGATTCCCCCCGGTCGGCGGGCGTCTCGAAACACCGTGTCGCCCGGCAGCGGGCCATGCACCTCGAGACCGCCGGCCTTGGCCGCCTCCACGGCCGGGGCGATGACCGCCTCGTCCTCGTCACCCAGGGCGCCACCCTCTCCGGCGTGTGGGTTCAGCCCCGCGACTCCCACCCGAGGACGCTCGATGCCCAGGTCTCTACAGAGCTGGGCCGAAAGCTCGATCACCTCAATGATCCGCGATGTCGTAATCACGTCGGGCACGCGTCGTAGCGGCACGTGGGCCGTGACCAATGCCACCAGCAAGGGCTGGCTCACGAACGCCATGGCATGCCGGGCCGTGCCCAAGCGTTGGGCCAGGAGCTCGGTATGACCCAGGTGCTCGCCGTGGCCAGCCGCCACCCACGCGGCCTTGCTGATGGGGCCGGTGCAGATCGCATCAGCCCGGGCCGGATGGCCGTCGGGCAGCGTCGTGGCGTCGATGGCGTACAGCACCTGCCGATGGCTGATCGCCCCTCCACGAGCGCCGGCGGCGTGCTCGAACGGCGCGCCATCGTCGGCATCTTCCAACTGACAGACCGTGACGGCCGCCGTCGGGTCGATGTCCTCACGAGCATGGACCACCGGCCAGTCGTGTTCTCCCAGGGCCCGGGCCGGGCCGTACACCACCACCCGTGCCCCGGTGGCCGCTCCGGCGCGGAGGGCCGCCGAGATAACCTCCGGTCCGATGCCGCCAGGATCCCCCATCGAGACGGCGATGCACGGGTCGGTATGCTGCAGTTCATGCGTCACGGGACATCGTAGTGGTCGAGATCCGCCAGCCACATCCGGGGTATCACCCAGCCAGGAAGCCCAGGTGGGGTATTCTCTGCCCGGTTGCTACGATCGCCGATGATTACGCATACGCGCTCTCGAACGACCTCCCGTGCGCTCACGCTGCTGGCCCTGGCGGGCATGGCCGTGGCCTCGGGATGCGGCAACTCGACCGAAACCACTCCGGAAGCCGGCCAGAGCACCAGCCAGTCTGCCGAACAAGCCCCACGCCAGGTCACCGACCAGAGCACGGGCGGTGCGACAACGCCAGGCTCCCAGCCCACCACCAGCGAGACGAGCACGGGTCAACCGCCACAGGGCGTGGATGCCGGCCAAGCCTCCTCATCGGAAGAACCCCAGGTCGCCGAGACCGGTGCGGGCGACGAGGATCCCGGCCAGCCCGGCGCGACCACCAGTTCGCCCTTCACCGAGCTTGGCATCACCGAGGTCGTCGTGGGCGACGGCGAGGCCGTCCAGCCCGGCGCCACCGTGACCATCCACTACCGTGGCACGCTCCGCGAGACCGGTGAGCAGTTCGACGCCAGCTACGACCGTGGGCAGCCGGCGACCTTTAGCATCATGCCAGGTGCGGTTATCGACGGCTTCCGCGAAGGCCTGATGGGCATGCGGGTCGGTGGTAAGCGGCTCGTGCAGATCCCTTGGTCGATGGCCTATGGCGAGGCAGGCAGGCCGCCGGTCATTCCACAGCGGGCCGACCTCGTATTCGAGATCGAGCTCCTGAGCGTCGACAACCCCGAGCCAGCCAAGAAGCCCGAGCTTGCCAGCGAGTTCGAAGGCGAACCTATGGACATGGGCGATGGCCTGGTTGTTCGCGACATCACCGTGGGCTCGGGCCAGGGCGAGGTGAAGCCCGGGGCAACCGTCATCGCCCACTACCGCGGCGTGCTGGCCGAGACCGGTGCGCAATTCGACTCAAGCTACGACCGCGGCCAGCCGGCGACGTTCCGCCTCGACCCGGGGGCCCTCATCGAGGGCTTCAGCCAGGGGCTCATGGGCATGAAGGCCGGCGGCTCGCGCCGCATCGAGATCCCCGCCGCCCTGGGCTACGGCGAGCGCGGCAGCCCGCCATCGATCCCCGCCAACGCAGACCTGATCTTCGAGGTCGAGGTCCTCAGCTTCAAGAACCCACGCGAACTCAGCACCGAGTGGATCAGCGAGGAAACCCGCGAGAATGGCTTGGTTGTCCGCACCGTGAAAGAAGGCAACGCCGAGGCCGATCCGCTTCCTAAGGACGCCATCGCCGTGGTCCACACGCTGGGCGTGCTCGAGGACGGCACCAAGTTCGACTCGACCTTCGACGGCGGCCAGCCGGCCACCGTGCCGCTCGACCAGGCCGTCATCGAGGGCTGGAAGCAGGGCGTTCTTGGCATGCGGCCTGGCGAGATCCGCCAACTCGTCGTGCCACCGGAGCTGGGCTTCGGCGAAGAGGGCCAGATGCCAGCCATCCCATCGAACACCACGCTGGTCTTCGAGATCGAGTTGGTCGACTGGCGGGAGCCGCGGACGTTCTCGACGGAATTCGCCGGCGAGTCGGAAGTGCTGGAAGAGGGCATCACGGTCCGCAACGTGAAGATTGGCGAAGGCCCCGCTGCCGAAGCCGGCCAGATGGCCGTCATCCACTACCTGGCCGAATTGCCCGATGGCACCGTCGTGGCCAATACCTTCGATACCGGCGATCTGCAGGTCGTTCCGCTCGATAATCAGCCGCCGCTGCCCGGCCTACGCAAAGCGATCGTCGGCATGAATCAAGGTGGCATACGACGCATCGAACTCTCGGCCGCACAGGCCTTCGGTGAGGCCGGCAATCCGCCGCTCGTGCCCGCCGACACCTCGATGGTGTTCGAGGTCGAGCTCATGGGCGTGCAGTAGTCGCCCGCCATCAACGCATGTCAGAGTGCCGCGCTAGTGCGTGGCAGAAAGGACTCTCTACGAATGACCGAACGACAGGAACTGGCCGGCGGCCTCGTGGCCGAAGATGTAGAAGTCGGCGACGGTGCCGAATGCCCGCACGGTGCCACAGTGAAGGTGCACTATCGCGGCACGCTCGAAGACGGCACCCAATTCGATTCCAGCTACGACCGCGGCGAGCCAATCACCTTCCCGTTGAGCAACCTTATCCAGGGATGGCAGATCGGCATCCCGGGCATGAAGGTCGGCGGTAAGCGACGCCTCGAGATTCCCTACAGCCTCGGCTACGGCGAGCGTGGGGCGCCCCCGAGCATCCCGCCGCGTGCGAACCTCGTGTTCGACATCGAACTCCTGGACGTCCAATAAGCTTGAGCCTAAGGCGATAAGGATCCCGGGCGTCTACCCGGGGTCCTTATGGATACGCCTGACGTGTGGGTCGCAGCATGATCTCGTTGAGGTGCACACCCGCCGGCTGTGCACAAGAGAACAGGATCGACCGCGCGACATCCTCGGGCGTCAGCACCGGGGCGATCGACTCCATGAACTCGCCGAAGGCCTTGGGGTCGTAACCCGCCGCCGATTGAAACTCGCTGGCCACAACGCCGGGCTCGATCGTCGTGACGCGCACGCCCTTGGGCCCCGCTTCACGGCGCATCGCCTCGGCCATCATGTGCACGGCCGCCTTGGCCGCCCCATAAAAGCTACTGAAGGGGCTGAGGTTTCGCCCCACCGTGGAGCCGAGCACGACGACGTCCCTCGGTGCTTGCGGCGGCCCTTGATACTCGCCGACTTCGGCCACCATCCGTGCGATGGTCGCACGCATCAGTCGCGCCGCCGCGAGCGTGTTGATCTGTAGCACGTCCTCCCACTCGGCCTCGTCCGAATCCAAGGGTGACCCGCGCAACCCGCGCCCAGCATTGGCAATAACCAGGTCGGCCTCGCGACCCGCGAGGTCTCTGGCCGCGTCGAGCATGCCCTCGATCGTGCTGCGATCTGCCGCATCACCGGCCACCGGCTTGACGCGGGCCGGGTCGATCTCAACCAACTCATCGAGTCGGCCTGCTCGGCGAGCATTCACGACGACCAACGCCCCGCGCTCGGCCAGCATCCGAGCGCAGGCCATGCCGATGCCTGCGCTCGCCCCGGTCACCACGGCCACCCGATCTGAAAAATCGCTCATGGCACAGCATAGTCCGGCAAGCCAACGACACCGGCTCGGGCCCATGCCGCGCCACACCAGCACGGAACCTGAGCTCAAGCCTGCGTCTGGCTGCCTTGCGTCGAGTCTCTACCCCGTGATGCGATTGATGAAGCTGCCCACGCCGCCTCGCATCGCGTCGATCTCGCTGTTGAAGCGTCGCTCGTCGATGTCCTCGCCAATGTTGGTGGTCAGGTCGATGCGGAAGTACCGCCGCGTCTCGGGGCGATCTCGCACACCCGGCGGCACGCTGTAGCCCACGACCGATCGCTGGCTAGGCGAGGTCACGATGGGGATCATCCATTCGCCGTTCTCATCGGCTCGAACGACGCGAGGTCGATCTGGGTCGCGGTCGTACAGCACGACGGTCGCCCCGGCGAGTGTGCGGCCTTGGAGCATCTCCGTACGACGCGCACTAATGAAGTTGCCCGAGAACCCAAGCGATACCTCGCTGAGCGAAAGCTGGAGCCGCCGCCCGGGCGCGATCGGCTGGCCCTGCAGTTGCTCGAGGCTGCGGTGGAGCTTCGAGAGCCCGCTAAAGCTGTCCACCACGATGTTTGCCGTGTAGTCACGGACCTCAACGCCAGCAATCGAATCGGTCGTCGGCGGACCGGCATCGAAGCTGGGCTTCATGGCCATGCGGTTGCCAACCTTGTGGTGACGGATCACCACCGGCCAGATCTGGTCCCACTCGCTGCGTGTGAATCGCGAGCGGCCCTCGGTCGAGTCGCCCGACACGACCACGGCCCGTACGTTGCGGAAGCTCAGCGTGACGGGTAGCTCCGATCGCCGAGCACATCCCATGGCCGTCGCCAGCCAGGCCCCTACCAGCATCGCGATCACGACGCCACGTATCCAGGACTGCGGATTGATCTCGAACACCGAGATGGACGATCTCATAGAGGACATGTGGCCTTCAGACGGGCACGGCCCGCTGGGAGTGAACAGACGCGGAACACGACGCACTGTGAAGAGGATGTTATCGGCCGATTTTGCGCTTTGGGGCCAGAGATCGTCCGTCGGGTCGTCAAATCCAGGGTCGGCCTCATGCACGCGGCCAGAGGGTGCGATAATGGCCTCTGCCGGCACGGTGGGGCGAACACGCCCGGCCTGCCGATCGTTGGAAGGGCTCGGCCGCAAGCCGCGGCACCGAGTAAAGTTCGGATTGGTGTAGAAGGGGCAGCGGATGATCCACAGGCAGGCACGCACGCCACGAGGCAAGGCCACACCGGGCGCGATGACCGGGGTGGTGCTGGTTGCCGCCCTACTTTCAGTCGGCCCGGTACTGACAGGGTGTCGTTCGGGTAGCACCGCCCAAAAGCAGGCCCAGACGCAGGCCGCCAACGATGCCGCCGATCAGGCGATCGCCCACGTGCGACTCGGCGACCCGGACACCGCCCTCGCTGAGTTCGAGCGAGCCATCGAGCTCAACCCGCTGCTGACTCGGGCCTACATCGGAGCCGGTGACCAATACATGCAGCTTGACGACGCGGTGATGGCCGAGGTCCGCTATACAGAAGCGGCTCGACTTGACCCCAACAACCCCAGGATCCACTTCAAGCGCGGCCAAGCCCTGCAGGTCATCGGCCGTGTTGGCGATGCCATCCGTGCCTATCTGAGGTCCCTCGAGCTCGACCCCACCGACGCCATGGCCAACATGAACGTCTCTGTGGCGTACATGCAGGCCGAAGAGCCGCGCCTGGCGCGCCCGTTCGCCGAGCGAGCCGTCTACGTTGAGCCCAATAACGCGGCGGCACGCATCAACCTCGGCTCGGTCTACGCCGCCATGGGTGAGCATCGCCGGGCTGTTGATGAGTATCAACAGGCCGCAGAACTGGTCGACCCCATCTCACCGGAGCTGCTGGTAAACCTGGCCGAGAGCCTGCGAGCCTTGGGCGAGGATGCCCAGGTGGTCAATGTGCTCGATCAGTTGCTGCGCAGCAATGAGTCGGCGCTGGCCTGGGAGCGTCGCGGTGCCGCTCTGTTTCGCATCGGCGACTTCGACGGTGCCCTGACCAGCTTCGATCGCGCCTTGGAGCTCGATTCCCAGCATTACCCAGCCCTCAACGGCCTGGGCGTGCATCGGCTGAACCGGTTCATCCGCAG
>JGI12109J20283_11514360_pt1 | contig 10225 bp, 9 predicted proteins | sample ElkSlonscriptome_12_FD_20283 | JGI IMG/M metagenome (IMG submission 20283) | reverse complement strand
GGTCGGGTCGAGGGAGACAGGGCAGGTCACGGGCGTTCTCGATACCATGAAAGTGCCGGAAAATGTGGCAAAAGGATGCATTCCTGCTAAGAATTTGATAATTAATAACTTGGTTAGACCAGATGGACCCGGTGCTGGTCCCGATGGTTTACGCCTGGCCTTGCTGTGCTATAGTTCTAGCCCGAGCGGGTCGAAATTAATCTTCTGTTTTTTCTTAGGATTTTGTCAAATTGCCAGCGATATCGGTGGCCTGGTCCGTGGCATTGTTCCATCCCCCGGGAGCAATGTGTTCTGTGCTAAGGTACAAGCTTGCCGTTCAGCTGTGGCAACGCTCAAAAAGATGGCGATTAGGATGCATGGTGATTCTGCATGGCCCTGAACCACGCTGGTTTTCCGGAGGAAGTCTGATCTATGAATTTGATCATGCAGTTATTAAAGAAAACGGGATTTTTCGGGGGCCTCAGCGATGTGGAAGTGTTTCTCAAGAAGATCGATCTGTTCAAGTCCCTGAGCGATCGGGAGCTGGGCTCGGTGGTGGGGGCGATTACCCGCTCGGAGTTTCCAGCGGGCAGCGTGATCATCCGCGAGGGCGAGATCGGCAACGAGATGTATATCCTGTTGCAGGGCAGTGTGCAGGTCTACACCACCAAGAACGGCCAGGACGTGAATATCGCCAAGCTGGAGAAGGGCGCCTATTTCGGTGAGCAGGCATTGATCACCCAGCAGCGGCGTAATGCCAGCATCCGGGCCGTCAGCGATGTGATGTTGCTGGAGTTGCAAAAGGAGGACTTTCTACGGGTCCTGTCCCCGGACATCAAGAAAGAACTCATGCGTGCCGGCGAGAAACAGGCCCGCCAGAAATCCACCGAGAGCGCCAAGCCCCAGTACAATCCGGAACTCACCACCGCGTTTCGCGCCGAGCACGAGAAGATCATGGATCTCTACAACCAGACCGTGCGGGCCGCCGATGATCGCCGCTACAGCGAGGTGATCACCAAGGTGATGCAGTTCAAGAGCCTGTTCAAGCGCCATCTGGCCGATCAGTTCAACAACCTCTATATCTATCTCGAGTTCTACGGGCGTAACCGTAGCGCCGAGGATGCCGCCACCATCCGCGATTTCCGGGTGGAGATGAGCAGTATCGCCTCCACCGTGACCGGTACCATCGCCAAGTACGACGAGGGCCTGGACGAGGCGCAGATCGACAACTTCGTACGCGACTTCACCGGTCTCGGTGCTCTGCTCACCCGGCGTTTCGAAAGAGAAGAACGGGAACTGTTTCCCATGTACGATCACTACGGAAGCCAGTAACCTAAACGATTGCTCACGGCCGCCGGGGCGTCCGCCGCGGCACGGTCCATGGTTATCGTCACCCACACCATGATCACCATCGCTGATATCCGTGACGCCGCCCGGCGTTTGCAGGGTCTCGCCCACCACACCCCGGTGTTGCACTCCCGTACCCTCGACCGTGCGGTCGGCGCCGAGGTGTTGCTGAAGTGCGAGAACTTCCAGCGGACGGGCGCCTTCAAGTTCCGCGGTGCCCACAATGCCATCAGTCAGCTATCCACCGAGGCGCGCCGTCGCGGGGTGTTGACTTTTTCCTCGGGCAACCATGCCCAGGCGGTGGCGCTGGTCTGCCAGCTTCTGGAAGTTCCCGCCACCGTGGTGATGCCCCGCGACGCCCCGGCCAGTAAGCGGGCAGCCACCGAGGGCTACGGCGCCACGGTGGTCGACTACGACCCGGTCAGCGAGTCCCGTGAGGCGCTCGGCGCACGACTGGCCGGGGAGCAGGGACTGACGCTGATTCCACCCTACGATCATCCGCAGGTGGTGGCGGGGCAGGGCACCTGTGCCCTGGAATTCCTCGAAGAGGTGGGGCCACTGGATATGTTGCTGGTGGCGGTGGGTGGTGGGGGCCTGATCGGTGGTTGCGCGGTGGCCGCCAAGGCGCTGGCGCCCGCTTGCCGGGTGGTGGGCATCGAACCGGCGCTGGCCGACGATGCCACCCGCAGTTTCCACAGCGGGGTGCTGCATACGGTACACAATCCCCGCACCATCGCCGATGGCACCCGCACGCCCTCCCTGGGTAAGGTGACCTTCCCGCTGGTGCGGCGCTGGGTGGATGATATGCGCACCGTCTCCGAGGAGGCCATTGCCGAGGCCGTGCGCTTCTCGTTTTACCGACTGAAGCTGGTGGTGGAGCCCTCCGGCGCCCTGCCACTGGCGGCACTCCTGTCGGGGGTGGTGCAGCCGGCGGGGCGGGTGGGGTTGATCGTCTGCGGCGGCAATATCGACGGCGCTACCATGGCGGCGATTCTCCAGGGCGAGTCCCGGGGACCGGAAGCGGCCTGATGCACTACGGGCTCGCGCCCCGCCACGAGGAAATCCCATGACGTCGGCCCGTCTGTCGTTGCTATTCGCCTGCCTCGGTCACGCCCTGATGCACCTGTTCGCGGCGTTTTATTTCATCATCGTACTCAGTCTGGAGCGCCACTGGGGGCTTCCCTATCATCAGGTGGTGGAACTCTGGGGGCTCGGCTCGCTGCTGATCGGTCTGGCGGCGCTGCCGGCGGGCTGGCTGGGCGATCGCTGGAGCGCCCCCGGGATGATGGTGGTGATGTTTCTGGGGATGGGTGCGGCCTCGGTGTTCTGCGGTTTGGTGAGCGGTCCCCGGGGGATGTTGCTGGGGTTGGCCGGGCTCGGGTTGTTCGCCGCCATCTACCATCCGGTGGGGGTGGCCTGGGTGGTGCGTAGCGCCACTGCCCGGGGCAAGGCCCTCAGCATCAACGGCATCTTCGGTAGTGTCGGGGTGGCCGCTGCCGGACTGGTGGCGGGCACGCTGATCGAACTGGGGGGCTGGCGGGCGGCCTTTATCGTTCCCGGATTGATCTCCCTGGGCAGCGGTCTGGCCCTCTGGTGGTTGCTGTGGCGAGGACGTATCCGGGATGTGCCGGCCGTGGCCGAAACCGACGCCGACACCAGTTCCCGGGAGCGAGTACGGGCGTTTCTGGTGCTGGTGCTGACCATGTTACTGATGGGGTTGATCTACCAGTCCACCCAGGCGGCGTTGCCGAAACTGTTCAGTCAACGCCTGCATACCGGGGCCTGGCAGGTGGGCCTCCTGGTGGCGCTGGTCTACGCGGTGGCCGGGGTGATGCAGATCGTCGGCGGTCATCTGGCTGATCGATTGCCCCTCAAACAGGTTTATCTCGGCGGCTTGCTGGTACAGGCGCCGGTGCTGGCGCTGGTGGCCCACGCCAGCGGTGCCCCACTGGTGCTGGCCGCCACCATGGCGGCTTTTCTCAACGCCGCCACCCTGCCCGCCGAAAATTTGCTGATCGCCCGTTTCGCGCCGGCCCGACACCGCTCCCTGGCCTATGGGGTGAAATTCGTATTGGCGTTCAGCATCGCCCCGGTGGCGGTGTTGCTGGTGGCCCGGGTGGAGTTTCTCACCGGGGAGTTTTTCTGGTTATTTTTGCCGCTGGCGGCGGTGGCGGTGCTGGGTGTGCTGGTGGCTACGGCCCTGCCCGGAGGGACCACCACCCGGCCAGCCCTGACCCTCGACAGTGCGCGCGCCTAGGAGAGGCAACCGATGAACGATCGTCGCAGTGGTGGTGGATACTGGAGCGTCGCGACAGGGATCCTGACAGTGGTGATGCTGGTGGCGGGGTTGGCCTCCATGGCCAGCGCCGAGTTGATTATCCGGATGCGTGATGGCAGCAGGTACAGGATTCCCATCGATGTCAGCGAGGTGGAGTCCATACATTTTCGCAAATTGGAACCCGCTACCGGAGCACCTGTGGAAACCGTGCCCGATAGTGCGCCTGCCGAGGAGGCGTCAGCCCAACCCCAGCCCGAGATATCCGCTGCAGGACGGGTCTGGCGAGTCGGTCCAGCGCGACTGCTGAAGACCCCCAGTGCCGCCGCCAAACTGGTTCGCGACGGCGATACCGTGGTCATCGATGCCGGGGTGTATCAGGGGGATGTGGCGATCTGGAGGCAGAACGATCTGACCCTGCGGGGCGAGGGGGGGATGGTAGAGTTACGCGCCGGTGGTCGGGTGGCCCGTGGTAAGGCCATCTGGATCATCCACGGGGATCGGGTGGTGGTGGAGAATATCGCCTTCTCCGAGGCCCGCGCCAGTTCCCGCAACGGCGCCGGCATCCGTTTTGGTGGTGGGCACCTGAGCATCCGCCACTGCCGGTTTTTCGACAATGAGATGGGAATTCTCACCAACCACGATCCTAACAGCGAAGTGGTGATCGAGTTCTCCGAGTTCTTCGGCAATGTGGTGGACTACGAGCGCTATGGACGCCTTGGACATAATATTTACATCGGGGAAATTGGCCGTTTCACCTTGCGGGGTAGCTACATCCACGGCGCCGTGACCGGCCACAATGTGAAGACCCGGGCCAAGGAAAATTATCTGCTTTACAACCGCATCATGGATCGCGAGGGGGCCGCTAGTTATCTGGTGGATGTGGTGGCCGGTGGTCGGGCGGTGCTGCTGGGCAATGTTTTCCAGCAGGCTGCGGCGGCTGAAAACTTCCATCTACTGGCTTTTGCCTCCGGGAAAAAGCACCGGGAGGACCCGGATCAGGCCCTGTATGTCGTCAATAACACCTTTGTCAATGACCGTCCAGACGGGGTTTTCATCGCCAACTACACGTCTGCAGCGGCCTCAGTGGTCAATAATCTATTCGTGGGGGAGGGGGTACCGGTGCAGGGACCGGTGGATAATCGCGCCAATCGCCAGTTCACCGATGGGGATATTATTCAGGATCGGGCAGCCTACGACTACCGTCTGCGGGCCGGTGCCGCGGCCATCGATCAGGGGGCGATGCCCGGCGAGACCGACTGGGGTTTCTCCCTGCGCCCCACCCATGAAGTGACGGATAGCCTGGAGATCGTCGAACGACAGGTGGTGGATGCACTGGATATCGGCGCCCACGAGTGGCAGCCGTAACGTGGTTGTCGAAGATTTTATTCGACAAATATGGAAAGTTTTACAGGTCTGTGCTAAAAAAAGAGCCGAGGTGTAAACCTCGGCCAAACAACCACCAAAGGAGGAGTGACATCCCTCGGGATGTCGCTAACATAGTTGGCAACTTAAATGCCAACGCCCTTGAAGTTACCGTATCATCTTGGCAATTTGATGACGAAACTTTAAGAAAACAACAAGTAAGAGTCCTGAAACCCTGGTTCGAACGTTTTCCGTAGGCTTACGGTGCGGTCCCGGACCAGGGTTTTTCTTTTGCCTCCTGACCCAAAGCAGTTCACGGCGGTCCAGAATCGACCCATGTTGGGTCATTGTGTTGCGAGCCATCGGTCTGAGTCGATCTACCAGGTAGGTTGGCGGTGGTCCGGACCGGTGTGGACCGATTGCCTACCGATGAACCGGACCGTTTCGAGCAGGATTTATCCAGGACCGCAGTTTTTTTCATAAATCTATAAATAACAAATACTTATTTTAATGGCATGAATTATGCTTAAAGGCTCCTGAGGCAACTTTGGGCTAAACATCAGGATTCAGCCATGACCGTTGAAGAGATGCTTATCGAGGCGCGATACCAGTTTTACACTCGCGGGGGGAGACCAGCCGTACTCCAGGATGACGATAGCGCAGCGCAGGAAGACGCAGACCCTATGCAGGTATTGCCATCCAGAGTGGAAATGCGGCGCCAGCCGGGTCGTACCGCCACCAAGCCCATCGATGCCTGGTGCGATTGGATCAACAGCTACCGGGAGTCACTGGGCCAGGACGAGCGTCGTCGTCGCTTGGAAGCCTGGCGCCAGGCCGAGCGGCAGGCGAGCTTGCGGGCCTGACGGACCCGAGCCTCAACGGGGATGTGCACCGTTGTGGATCAGATCTAGCCAGCGCTCCATTACCAAAGTGCCGAAACGCTGGGCGGGGGGTAGCCAGCGACGGCAGTCCGCCTCCAGAGAATCCAACACCGTGGGGTGTGCCTCGCTCAGCCGGCGAGGGCTGCTACGCACCCAGTCGCGGATCATATCCAGGGTCACCTCGAAGTGGCACTGAAAGCCGTAACTCCTACCGATTTTGAAGCCCTGATGCAGGCACTGCCCACTGCTCATCAGTAACGTTGCCTGTTCCGGTAAATCAAAGGTGTCGTAGTGCCATTGCATAAGCCGCAGTTCCGCGCCGAGACCGTGGAGCAGTGGATCTTCCAGCGCTGTGTCACGGATTTCCAGCGTGTGAAAACCGATTTCCGGATGATGGTGGCGATACACACGACTACCGAATGCCCGGGCCAGAAGTTGAGCGCCCAGACAGATACCCAGAACCGGCTTTCCCGCGCCGTGAAATTCCCGCATGAGTTGTAGAATCTGGCTGAAAGCGGGATAGTCGTCATCGTTCCAGGCATCCATTGCACCCCCCAGTACCACCAGCCCATGATAGGGCCGATGATCCGTCGGCAGAGTGCTACCTGTGCCCGGGGTCAGGGCATAAGGTTGATGCGGTTGATAGGACTCGTAGTAACCACCGCGCAGGGTGATCACCTGGCCGAGCAGGCCTGGCGTACCCAGGTAGTCGTTCAGCACCATCAAAATATTCGAGGCCATGGCAAACTCGGCTGTCATTGCCAGGTGGCGGAGGGTGTTAGCAACTGTGGATCGATAAATTCGATAAAGCGTCGCGCCTGGGGGGACAGGAACTTACCCCGACGCATGACGATGCCGTAGGTCCTGCGTGGGAAGTAATCGCCCATCTGGTGAACGGTCAGGGGTTCCTGACCGGTCAGGCAGATGCCACTGACGATGGAGATACCCAGGCCCATGGCCACGTATTTCTTGATGATCTCCCAGCCCCCGGCTTCCAGTTTCACATTCAGCTTCAGATTGTGCTGTTGGAATACCAGTTCCACCATGCCAAGGGTATTGAAGGCCCTGGGGGGTAAGATGAATTCATAGGGGCTTATATCCGCGAGGCTCACCCGAGACTGCCGGGCCAGGGGGTGGGCAGGGGGTGTAATCAGCACCTGATCGAAGGCGTGGATCGGGTAGTAAGCCATATCGTCCACCTCCGGGTTGGAGCCCACGGCGAAGTCTACGTCATCATCGCGTAATAACTGTACGCCATGTCGTCCTGGCACATTGTGAAAACGTATTCGTATTCCGGGATAGGTCTGGGAAAAGCGCTGTAGGCTCTCCGGTAAAAGGTACAGAATGGTGGACTCCCCGGCGGCGATACTGATGTCGCCGGATTCCAGGTCGCCTCGCAGGGTGGCGAAGGTTTCCGGTAGATTGTCAAAGCCTTCCACTAGTGGTAGGGCCAGTTGATACAGCGTTTCACCCTCCGGTGTGAGGCGAATGCTGGGGCCTCGACGCTCGAAAAGCGTAACCTGCAGTTCCTTTTCCAAAGCCTGAATCTGTAAGGACACCGATGGCTGGCTGAGATGCATCCGTTCCGCTGCCTTGGAAATGCTGATCGCCTGAGCAGCGTAACAAAAGCCGCGCAGTTGCTGGAGTCTGTTGTGTTTGTAGTAAAGCCTCGGGGGAGTCATTGAAATTCTATGAATATAGATTTTGTTAATAGTAAATATTGAAAAAATTGACTTGTCAAATGTTGCATAGCCACATAGACTGCCCAAGATTTCTCTCAATGCAGTACACTTTCACGATACGAAACATCCTTGTGTCTATGCCTACCGAGATAATTCCCGGCCCACGGTGCTTCGAGAGGCCAATTCCCATTTACGCGGATATTCCGAGTAAGGGGAGCGTTAACCCGCTCCAGATGCTGGCGGAGAGGCTGTGGACGGGTACTTGTTGCAAGGATTTGCTGTGCGACGAGATTCCTCGTCGACTTGGAGAGAAACCCTATCAGAGCGGCCGCTTCGATAGAGCCGCTGATGTTCTCAGTAAGCAAGCACATGTGTCGCCGAGAACTTCGCTGAATTTCTCGCCTGCTGAGCTTACGAGCTACCTCTGAGTATGCACCTAGATCAAGTGCTCGATTTTCACCCTACAGGAGAATGGACAATGCCACACCTAACCGTTGATGAACTCAAGAAGGATTGGGCCGAAAATCCCCGCTGGAAAGGGTTGACCCGGCCCTACAGCGCCGAAGATGTGGTTCGGCTGCGGGGTACCGCGGAAATCGAGTACACGCTAGCTTGCAAGGGCGCCAACAAACTCTGGAAGTACCTGCACGAGGAGCCCTTCGTCAATTCCCTGGGGGCGCTTACCGGTAACCAGGCGATGCAGCAGGTCAAAGCTGGGCTAAAAGCCATTTACCTGTCCGGTTGGCAGGTAGCCGGTGACGCCAACCTGGGTATGCAGATGTACCCCGACCAGTCACTGTATCCGGCCAATTCCGTGCCGGCGGTAGTGCAACGCATCAACAACACCTTGATGCGGGCCGATCAGCTGCATCACGCCGAGGGCAACGATAGCATCGACTGGTTCCAGCCCATTGTTGCCGACGCCGAGGCCGGCTTCGGTGGCGTGCTGAACGCCTTTGAACTCATGAAGGCGATGATTGAGGCGGGCGCCTCCGGAGTGCATTTCGAGGATCAACTGGCCTCGGCCAAAAAATGCGGTCATATGGGCGGTAAAGTATTGGTGCCCACTTCCGAGGCCCTGCAAAAGCTCTGCGCCGCACGACTGGCCGCCGATACCATGGGCGTTCCCACCCTGGTGATCGCCCGTACCGACGCCGAGGCAGCGACGCTTCTCACCTCCGATGTGGACGAGCGGGATCACAAGTTCATCGTCAAGGGTGAACGCACTGCCGAGGGCTTCTATCGGGTGAATGCTGGTCTGGATCAGGCCATCGACCGGGCTGTTGCCTATGCCCATGTGGCCGATCTGGTCTGGTGTGAGACCAAGGTGCCGGATCTGGAAGATGCCAAGAAGTTCGCCGAGGCCGTGCATAAGGTGCATCCCGGCAAGATGCTGGCCTACAACTGCTCGCCGTCCTTCAACTGGAAGCAACACCTGGACGATGCCACTATTGCCAAATTCCAGCGTGAGCTGGGGGCCATGGGCTACAAGTTCCAGTTCATCACCCTGGCTGGCTTCCATGCCCTGAACTACGCCATGTTCGAGCTGGCCCGTGGCTACAAAGATCGCCAGATGAGCGCTTATGTGGAACTCCAGGAGAAAGAGTTCGCGGCCGTGCCCCAGGGTTTCACCGCCGTCAAGCACCAGCGCGAGGTGGGTACCGGTTACTTCGACGAGGTGACCCAGACCATCACCGGCGGCACCTCCTCCATCACCGCGTTGACCGGTTCCACCGAGGAAGCGCAGTTCGAATCAGCGCCTGGCACCGCCGACTGAGGAGGAGCCCTGCGGGCCACAGTTCCCGCTGCGGCCCCGTTGTCGGGAGGAAACGGGGCCACGGCTATCTCCAGCGTTTCGCGGCGCCGACTGTGAACGCGTCTGCTTCCTCCCCGCCTTCCCCGCAACGGGGAAGGCATTTTATTGTTGCCCCCGCTTTTCCGTCACCCTTAAAAATCGGCTATCATGAGCTTCGAGATTTTCGCTCGTGTCTCCATGACAACACCGCTTCCCGTTTCCGAGAAACTTATTTTCCATGCCAACGCTCTAACACGGCTGGTGGTTCCGTGATATGAATATAGCCGAGCAGTCCACGGTTTACCCGCTCGACCTCACGGTCCGCGATTACGTCGCATCGGTCCTCAACCCGAACGACATCGGATAGGCGAATGGATCACAAACATTCTCCCAACTTTGACGACAACCACGGACTGGTCACCGAGGAGGCCAAGCCGAAGGTTAAACGGCCCCGACTCTACAAGGTGGTATTGCTCAATGACGATTACACACCCATGGAGTTCGTGGTTCACGTGCTGGAGCAGTTCTTCGGCATGAACCGGGAAAAAGCCACGCAGATCATGCTCCATGTCCACACCCGTGGGAAGGGGGTGTGTGGTGTCTATACTTATGACATCGCCGAAACCAAGGTGGCACAGGTCAACGACTATTCCCGGGAGCACCAGCACCCGCTGATGTGTACCCTGGAAGAGGCTTAACGAATTGCAAGTGATGAGGTCGGCCACATGTTAAGCAAGGAACTGGAGTTCTCCATCAATCTCGCCTTCCGCGAAGCCCGCGACAGGCGCCACGAGTTCATGACCGTGGAGCACCTATTACTGGCCTTGCTTGACAACCCTTCAGCCGCCGAGGTGCTGCGCGCCTGCGGTGCCAAAATGGATAAGCTCAAGCGGGATCTTCA
>JGI12109J20283_10059718_pt1 | contig 10227 bp, 5 predicted proteins | sample ElkSlonscriptome_12_FD_20283 | JGI IMG/M metagenome (IMG submission 20283) | reverse complement strand
TTCCAACCAGCTCTGGTCCACCTCCGCCGGCAGCGGCGCGGTGCATTACTATTATCCGGCGCAACCGGGCTTTTTCGTGGACCTGGACACCGACGATGTGAACGATATCGCCGCCAGCGACTGCGTGCCCTGGCTGGCCCGATTGCCCCGGAGCCAGGGCGGCACCGCCTCGCCGGAGTCGCCCATCCAGGTGGGCTACGAGATCAGTTGGCCGGCCGAGACCCCGCTGCTCACCGTGGGCGAGACCCTGCTCGCGCCCAAGCGCGGCCTGCCGGATATCGTCAACCAGGCCTCCGTGCAGGTGGTCTACGACCAGATCCGCGACAACATCGAGGTGCCGGTGCCCATCGAGAACCTGGCCCAGTTGATCGACCCCCTGAGCCCGCGCTTCGTGTACCTGGACGAGATCCCGGCGGAGGTGGGCAGCCAGCTCCAGACCGACGGCACCCGGATGATCCTCGGCTCCAGCGACGGGGTGATCAAGCTGCCGGTGTCCATCCGCCAGCGGCTCCGCTACGACCCCCTCAACAAGCGCCTGGTGCTGAGCGGGGTGTTCGACGAGAGCGGCGCCGGCGAACCCTTTCTGTTGCTGAACGTGCTGTCCAAGCGCGACCGGGTAACCCTCAAGACCCTGAACGGCGGCGACGGCAGCGAGGCCACCGGCTACGATAACGATTGCCTGGGCACGGACGCCGAGTGCGACTGGGATCAGGCGGTGGAGGCGCTGTTCCGGCTGTCGCGCAACCCCCAGCGGATCCAGAGCATCTGCGAGTTCTGGACCCTGGGCGAGAACCGGGAACAGTTCTGCCTGGTCCCGCGTCCGGTGACGGAGGATGATCTGCTGATCGGCCTGGACGATCCCGGCGGCAACGGCATATTGCAGCCCTTCCAGGCGGTGGGGGTGCGCCCGGCGCTCACCGCCGGCTTCGCCCAGGGCAACGGCTATCTCACCCTGGCCTTCAACAACGACCCCGCCCTGAGCCCGCTGCCGGTGAGCCTGGAGGTGATCCGGGTGGGTTGCCTGCGCTCGCCGCCGCCGCCCGAGACGCCCACCATTCTCAGCACCTACCAGGGGCAGATCCAGGTGATCAGCCCGGACAATATTTTCGACGAGCAACTGGTGCTGCGCCACAGCGGTGATTTCGGCGGCAATCCGGATGCGCTGGAGTTCCAGTGGTTCTTCCAGCCCGACAGCACCGGCACCCCGCCGTTGCCGGTGCCGGACCCGGAGAGCGGGCAACTGAACGGCTGGATCCAGTTCCCGGTGGACGATCCGCAGGGAGCGGTGGAAATCAGCATCGAGGGGGCCAATATCCAGACCCTGTCGGACAACTGGTATCTGGTGCGCTACCGGGGCTTGCCCGCCTGCGGCAACGACACCGGCTGGAGTCTGTGGGCCGGCAGCCCCGGCGCCACGCCGCTGAATCAACTGGCGCAACTGGCCGAGGGCTGGGTGAAGCGGGTGCTGGGTCGGCTCAACCCCTTCGAGGCGCGGGTGCAGGACTTCGCCCAGGCCGCCACCAACAACTTCGCCAGCATGCTGATCCAGCTGGGCGAGCGCTTCGAGGGGCCGGTGGCGCTGAACAACGACCCGGACAACCTCAACAATTTGGGGCTCATCGAGGCCTACACCACGGTGATGCGCCGGGCCCTGGCCCTGTCAGTGGACGGCACCCCGCCCATCGACTACGGCCCGGCCAACAACGCCATCCTGCTGGTGGCCTCGCGGCTGGTGGATTTCTATACCCTGCTGGGCAACGAGGCCTACGCCGACGCCCAGGACCCCACCATCGGCATCACCACCAGCGGCGGGCAGTTCTCGCTGGCGCCCAGCATCTTCAACTTCCAGAACCAGCTCTCCTCGTTGCTGGAGGAGGAACTGGTGCTGCTGCGCGGGCGCGACGACAGCCTCGGGCCGGTGGCCGCGCCGCCGGTCTACAACCGGCTGTTCTGGAACTTCACCACCGGCGACGGCGAGGTGGCCTACGCCCAGAGCTACAACATCTCCGACCAGAACGGCGACGGGGTGATCGACGAGTTCGACGCCCGCATCATGTTTCCCCAGGGCCACGGCGACGCCTGGGGGCATTATCTCACCGCCACCAAGATCTACTACGATCTGCTGCGCCATCCCTTCTATTCCTGGGATCCGCGCATCGAGGCCATCCTGGTGGCCGGCACCCCTATCTCGGTGGATTTCCTGGACGAGCGCCAGTTCGCCGAGACCGCCGCCGCCAAGGCCCGCACCGGCGCCGAGATCGTCGATCTCACCTACCGCAACCGCTTCGTGGACGACCCCGCCGGCCAGTGGCAGGGCTACGAGGACACCGACCCCGAGCGCGCCTGGGGTCTGTCCGAGTGGGCCCGGCGCGGCGGCATGGGGGCCTACTTCGACTGGGCGGTGGCCAACTCTATCCTGCCCGCCGAGGAACCCGATCCCGACAAGGTGGGTATCCAGCGGGTGGATCGCACCACCATCGGCGAACTGGACGAGATCGTCGGCCACTACGAGGCCATCCAGGGCCAGGTGGACAAGGCCGACGCCGGCCTCAATCCCCTGGGTCTGGCCACCGGCGTGGTGCCCTTCGATCTGGACCCCATCCAGCTGGATCGCTTCAACAAGGCCCAGTTCGAGCAGGTGGCCGAGCGTGCCATGGGGGCCCTGGGCAACGCCGTGCAGGTGTGGGATTTTGCCAACCGGCTCACCAATCAGATGCGCCGCAACCAGAACGAGGTGGACGATCTGCGCCGCCACGCCAGGGCCCAGGAGACCGATTTCAGCAACCAGTTGATCCAGATCTTCGGCTATCCCTACGCCGACGACATCGGCGCGGGTGGCACCTATCCGGCCGGCTACAACGGGCCGGATCTGTACAACTACATGCTCATCGATGTGCCCACCCTGGCCGGCAGCGCCTTCGACTTCGACAACGCCTTCGATCTCCAGAGCGGCCCCAGCATCAACCGGATCAAGAGCTTCACCGGCACGTATACCCCGGTGGTCAACGGTCTGAATTTCTTCAACATGACGCCAGCGGGCGAGAACAAGGTCTACACCGGCGATAACGGGGTGTCCTGCGAGGCACTGCCGCTCGCCCCGGGTTGCGCGCTGGGGGATCTGTCGCTGGATACGGCCTGCGAGGCCGATGGCAGCTGCCCCTACGTGGAGGTGGAGTACACCACCATCGAGTCCCCGGACCTGGGTTTCTGGTTCACCAGGCCCGCGTCCTGGACCGGGCAGCGCCGGGCGCCTGGCAAGCTCCAGCAGATCCTCCAGCAGATGCTCCAGGCGCGTATCTCCCTGCAACAGGCCCTCACCGAGTACGAACGGCTGCGCCTGGATCTGGAGGCGCAGGTGGATACCCTGCGCGCCACCTTCAATATCACCGAGGCCAACCTCAACCTCCAGATCAGCCAGCGCGATCAGTTGCTGGGTCTGACCGTCGCCTCGCAGATCGCGCAGAATGCCGCCATCGCCGCCCGCCGGGTGGGGGAGTTCACGGATTTCACCTTCGAGGACACCGCCGAATGCATTCCCCAGACCATCATCCTCGGGGTGGCCTCCGGCGGCGACACCATGTCGGTGATGCGCTGCGGGGTCCGGCAGGCCGGTAATGTGGCGAAACTGGCGCTGGACACCGCGGCCGACGTGCTGGATGTGGCGTCCAACGTCACCGAGGCCGCCAAGGAGGACGTGGCCCAGGTCTCCGGCATCCGCACCGCCATCAACGACGCCGCCCTGGATCTCTACAACACCAAGGGCGAGATCGATGCCCTGCTGCGGCGCGAGCCGGTGCTGCGCGCCGAGGTGTTCGCCCGCACCGAGGCCATCAAGCAGCTGGTGAACGACTACCAGGCCACCCTGGCCGAGGGCCTGCGGGTGATGGAGCGGCTGAAGACCTTCCGCAAGCAGGGCGCGGCCGGGGTCCAGGAGTATCGCTATCAGGACATGGCGTTTCGGATCTTCCGTAACGATGCCTTGCAGAAGTACCGGGCGGCCTTCGACCTGGCGGCCCGCTACGTGTATCTGGCGGCGGCGGCCTACGACTACGACACCAACCTGCTGGGCGGCGACAGCCAGGCCGGCCAGGAATTTCTCACCGACATCGTGCGCCAGCGCAGCATCGGTCAGATCCTCGGCGGCAATCCGGTGCCGGGCACCCCGGGGCTGGCCGACAGCATCGCCCAGTTGCGGTTGAACTTCGATGTGCTGAAGGGCCAGATGGGCTTCAACAACCCGCAGATCGAGACCAACCGCTTCTCGCTGCGCCGGGAGTTGTTCCGGATTCCCGAGGGTCCCGAGGGCGACGCCGACTGGCGCCGCCGACTGGCGCGGGCGCGGGTGGACGATCTCTGGGCGGTGCCGGCGTTTCGCCGCTACGCCCGGCCCTTCGCGCCCCAGTCCGCCGGGCCGCAGCCGGGGCTGGTGCTGGAGTTTCCCACCAACGTCAGCTTCGGGCTGAACTTCTTCGGCTGGGACCTCGGGCCGGGGGACAGTTCCTACGATTCCAGCCAGTTCGCCACCCGGATCCGCTCGGTGGGCACCTGGTTCGGCAACTACGCCTCGCTGCCGCTGGCCGACGATCCGCGCATTTATCTGTTCCCGGTGGGGGCGGATATCCTGCGGGCGCCGGATGCCAACGATTTTCGCACCCGGGAATGGCAGGTGGTGGATCAGGCGGTGCCGATCCCCTTTCCCATCGCCGCCCAGGATCTGGAGCGCTTCGACTGGCAACCGCTGTCCGACACCCTGAGCGGCTCGCTGGTGGATATCCGCCGCTATGCCCGGTTCCGCGCCCACCACTTCAGCGAGCCCTTCGACGACACCCAGGTGATCGCCGACAGCCGGCTGATCGGGCGCTCGGTGTGGAACAGCAAGTGGGTGATGATCATCCCCGGCGGCACCTTCCTCAACGATCCGGTGGCGGGCCTGGATACCTTCATCCACGGCCCGTTGATCCCCGGTGGCGGGGGCGAGCGCGACGGGCAGGGCGTGGACGACATCCTGATCTTCTTCAAGACCTACGCTTACCCGGGGCGCTGATCATGAAAACGACCATTCTGAAGGGCCTCGCGGTAGTGCTGCTGGCGCTGTTCAGCGGGCCTGGTCTGGCCCGCCTGGAGGCGCCGGATCATATCATCTACGGTAACGCCAGCCTGTTCGGCGCCCCCGCCGAGCCGGGCACCGTGATCGAGATGCGAAGCGTGCCCGACGATGTGCTGCTGGCCCGCTACGAACTGGGCCGGGATCCGCGGCTGGGGGCGCAGTTCGCTCTGCACGCGCCCATGGATACGGTGGACCCGCGCCTGCCCGGGCGGAGCCGCAGCGGCGATCCGGTGCGGATCTTCATCGGCTCGCAACTGGCCGCCGAGACCACCATCGGCGCCGCCGGGCGGGCGGTGCGGCTGAACATCGACCCGCAGACCCTGGAGGGCGGCGCGGCCGTCGGCATCAATGATATCGCGGTGCTGGAGCCCGACGGCGACAGCGCCGACGCCACCCTGAGCGTGACCCTGAACACCACCACCGACGGCCCGGTGGAGGTCGCCTGGGAGACCCGGGACGACACCGCCAGCGGGGGCGGCGCCTGTGGGGCGGGGGTGGATTATCTGACCGACAGCGGCACCCTGACGGTGCCGGCCGGGTCGCTGACGGCGGCACTGACGGTGCGGGTCTGCGACGATAGCGAACTGGAGATGGAGGAGCGCTTCGACGTGGTGTTGCTGTCGGCCAACCCCGGGGTGGTGAGCGACGCCACCGGGGTGGTGACCATCCAGGACAACGACGGCCTGCCCGGCATCCAGGTGGCCGAGGCCTGGGCGCTGCTGGCCGAGGCCACCAACACCGAGGCGATGTTCCAGGTGAGCCTGTCGCGCAGCAGCGACGCGCCGGTCTCCTTCGACTGGCGGACCGAGGACGGCACCGCCATGGCCGGGGTGGATTACCAGGCCGCCAGCGGTAGCCTGACGATTCCCGCCGGCGAGACCAGCGCGAGCTTCAGCGTCAACGTGCTGCCCGCCCCCGCCACCGCGCAGCCCAACCGGGATTTCTACGCGGTGCTGTCCGGGCCGCTCAACGCCCGGCTGCTGGACACCCGGGTGCGGGGCGTGCTGGTGGATCCGGCGTTCATGCCGGTGGTGGACCACGAGGGCGATCATATCAATGGCCAGAACGGTTTGACGGGGCTGTCCGATCCCAGCGCGCTGGTGCTCAGCCCCGATGGTCTGCATGTCTACGTGGCGAGCCTCGGCGGCGACAGCGTGGCGGTGTTGAATCGGGACATGGGTAGCGGCGCGCTGTCCTTCAACAGCCTGGTGGATGCCTCCGGCGCCGGTTTCGGGTCGCTGCGGCTGGACGGGCCGCGGCATATGGCCATCGCCCCCGACGGCGCGTACCTCTACGTGGCGGCGGGCAACGACAACAGTATCGCCGTGTTCGCCCGGGACGCCGCCAGCGGCGCGCTCAGCTTCGTGGAGAACAACACCGACGGCGACCCCGATCCCGACAGCGGATTCACCTTACAGGGCCTGCAAGGGGTGGCGCGGCTGGCCATGAGCGCCGACGGCGGCCACCTCTACGCCAGTGCCAGCGCGGGCGGCGGCAACGGCGCGGTGGCGGTGTTCGCCCGGGATGTCGCCAGCGGCGCGCTGACCTTTCTGGAGGCGGAGGTGAACGGGATGGACGACCCCGACGACCCTGGCGCCGGGGTGGTGGCCCTGAGCCGCCCGGCCGGCCTCACGGTGAGCGCCGACGGACAACGGCTCTACGTGGCCTCGCGCTTCGGCGACGCCCTGCTGGTGTTCGACCGCGAGGCCGACCCGGCCAGCGCCGCCCACGGGGAACTGAGCTTCGCCACGGCCCTGCGCGACGGCATCGACGGCGTGAGCGGGCTCGGCGGCGCGGCGGATGTGGCGGTGAGCGCCGATGGCGCTCATGTCTACGTGGTGGCCGAGCAGGACAACGCTGTGGTGCGCTTCCAGCGGGACGATGGCACCGGCGAGTTGCTCTGGCAACGGGCCTGGCGCAAGGGTGATCCGGACCTGCCCGGTCTCGGTGGTCCCCAGTATGTGGAACTGTCCCCGGATGGCGCCACGCTGTTCGTCACCGGGTTTGCCGACGACTCCCTCACCGTGTTCGAGCGGCTGGCGGAGAGCGGCGCCGACGGCGAGCCGGGAGATCTGCGGATGCGCCGCACGGTGCTGAACGGGCAGGGCGAGGTGCAGTTCATGGCCGAGCCGTTGGAGATGGCCGCGAGCCTGGATAACCTGCATCTCTACGTGATCGCCCGGCTGGACAACAACGTGCTGCTGTTCCGGCGGATCGGCGTGGCGGGTGCCGGGGTCATCTTCAGCGACGGCTTCGAGTAGCCTGGGCGCGGGCCGGGCAAGGTTCCGGCACGGAGCCTCCCATCGGGCCATCCACCCTGCATCCCATCGCCGTGGAGGCGCGGATCCCTCATGGCCGGCGACACTATCCCGGCGGTGGGGGACAGGCGATGCTGGGAGCATCGACATGGGAACGAGGAGACAGCGATGCCATGGATCGTCAATATCCGGGATCACGCGGGTGGGCTGGAGCAGGCGGTGGATTATATCCACGACAAGTGGGGCAGCCCGCGAAACCGCGCCTTCTATCGGGATTGCGCCCGGCACTCCTCCGGCGCCCGAACGGGGCTGCCGCGGTTTTATCTCTTGCTGGAGGGCGAGCGCATCATCGGCTGCTACGCCCTGCTGGTGAACGATCTGATCAGCCGTCAGGATCTCTGGCCCTGGTTCGCCTGTTTATACATCGAGCCGGATCGGCGGGGGGCACGGCGGAGCGGGATGTTGATGGAACATGCCAGGCGCGAGGCCGATGGCGCCGGCTTCCCGGTCATGTTCCTCACCACCACCCATGACGGTCTCTACGAGAAGTTCGGCTGGACACGCATGGAGGACGGCTACAACATCGACGGCGAACGATTCCGGATCTACCGGATCGCCACCGGGCCGCTTCCGTAGCCGGGCATCCGGGATTCACCGGCTGCCCGGCAAGCCCCGGTCGGCGCCGTGCCCGGTTATCCGACGGGTGCATATCCGCCGTGTGCCGCTAGGCTATGGGAAACGCCCATTGCCCGGAGAAGCGCCATGACCATTCGCGTCAACGACACCGTCATCAGCGAGGCCGCCATCCACGCTGAGGTGCAATACCACCCGGCGGCCTCCCCGGCGGACGCCCACCGGCAGGCCGCCCGGGCGCTGGTGGTGCGAGAACTCCTGCTGCAACGGGCCGACCAGCTCGGTATCGACCCGGCGCTGGAGGGCGAGCGGCGCATCGCTATGGTGATGGCCCGGGAGGTCCAGGTGCCACAGGCCGACGCGGCCGCCTGCCAGCGCTACTACGAACACAACCGCCAGCGTTTTCGCACCCCCGACCAGTACGACGTGGCGCATATCCTGATTCCCCGGGATCCCGCCGAGCCGGCCATGCCCGCCAGCGACCGCGCCCGGCAGCGGGCCGAGGCGCTGATTGCCGAGATCGTGGACGATCCCGGGCGCTTCACGGCCGCCGCCCGGCGCCACTCCGCCTGTCCCTCCCGGGACACCGACGGGCGTCTCGGGGTGCTCGGCAAGGACCAGACGGTGCCCGAGTTCGAAGCGGCGCTGGAGAAGCTGCGCGAGGGCGAGATCGGCCGGCATCCGGTGGAGACCCGCTATGGCTTCCACATCATCCGGATGCTCCGCCACCTGCCCGGCGAGCCACTGCCCCTGTCCCAGGTGCTGGCGCGTATCCGCGAGATCCTGGCCCAGCAGGCCCGGCGCCGGGCGGTGGCCCAGTACCTGTCGTTGCTGGTGGATACGGCGGATATCCAGGGCATCGAACTCCAGGGGGCGGATTCGCCTCTGGTGCAGTAGTATTGCCCCACCACACCTATCAGGGAGCCTGTCCTTCATGACCACGCCACTACCCCACGCCGCTCGCCATATCGCCGAGGACTATCCTGATCTCTGGCGGGCCTATCAGCAACTGGGCGAGGCCTGCGCCGACAGCGGTCCGCTGGATGATCGCACCCGGCGTCTGGTGAAACTGGCGCTGGCCCTGGCCATCGGCGCCGAGGGCGCGGTGCATTCCCACGCCCGCCGGGCGCTGGAGGAGGGGCTGAATCCCGAGGAGATCCGCCATGTGGCGTTGCTGGCCATTCCCACGGCGGGGTTTCCCGCTGCCATGAAGGGGTTGACTTGGGTGGAGGATATCCTAAAAAACCCCTGAGACCGGACTATCAGGAGTATCGTCATGCCAGAGATCAGAGCGTTGGTACAGGGCTTTCAGCGGTTTCGAAAAAAGGTTTTCGAGGCCGACCACGCCCGCTACGAGAAACTGGTGCGGGAAGGGCAACATCCCCACACCGTCGTCATCGCCTGCTCCGATTCCCGGGTGGATCCGGTGGTGGTGCTGGATGCCAAGCCCGGTGAGTTGTTCGTGATCCGCAACGTGGCCAACCTGATACCGCCCTGGGAGCCCAAGAAGGGGGGGTTCCACGGCACCAGCGCGGGCCTGGAATACGCGGTCTGCAACCTCAAGGTGAAGAACGTGGTGGTGATGGGCCATTCCCACTGCGGCGGCATCCAGGCCCTGCTGGATCACTACGGGGAACACGACGAGGGGGAGGGTTTCATCGCGCCCTGGGTGAACCTGGCCCACTGGGCCCGGGATCGGGTGCTACGGGTCTTCCCGCAGGCCGACGGCGAGCGGCTGGCGCGGGCCTGCGAGCGCACGGCGGTGGAGGTGTCCCTGGATAATCTGCTGAGCTTTCCCTTCATCGCCGAGCGGGTGGAGGCAGGGACGCTGCGGGTGCTGGGCTGGTATTTCGATATCGAGACCGGCGATCTCTACGAGTGCCAGCGGGGCTGGGCACGGTTCGCCACGGAGCCGGGGGAGGAGGAGCAGATTCCGGAAGTCCGGTTGGATGCCGCCGGGGAATGACCCGGTGTCCCGGGGCCGCGCCGCGCTCAGGCCGGCTTCCCGAACACCTGGATCCCCCACGTGAGATGCCCCGCGTCGGCGGCCTTCACCCAGTTCTCCAGCCCCACCGTCATCCGCTCCAGATAGGCTGCCGAGGCGCCGGCCTCGCGTAGCCGCTGGTGATTCTCCAGCAACGCCGCCCGCACCCGGGCGTAGTGGCTGCGAAGATGCGGCGTGAGATCCTCCTGCGCCAGGGTGTCGAAGCCCAGCTCCTCCGCCACCCG